>Ga0206833_1004_pt2 | contig 64224 bp, 51 predicted proteins | sample Alteio_BWOrgCont_32_FD_152891 | JGI IMG/M metagenome (GOLD analysis project Ga0206833, IMG submission 152891) | Enriched cells from forest soil in Barre Woods Harvard Forest LTER site, Petersham, Massachusetts, United States -... | ecosystem: Environmental > Terrestrial > Soil > Temperate forest >... | reverse complement strand
ATTTAGGTTTTATATTGACAGAATTGCAGTTTTTGCCACGGGCATATCCCAATGCCAAATGGTAATTGTATATAATTTTTGAGTTTATGAATACTGAAGAACAAATATGGGCTTACCTGGAAGAGGTGAAAGACCCGGAAATACCTGTTCTTAGTGTCAATGAGTTGGGAATTGTACGGAGTGTTGAAGCCGATGCGAATGGAACTTTGGTTACTATTACGCCTACTTATACTGGATGTCCTGCCACGCATATTATTGAGAAGGATATACGTAGTAAGCTAACAGAAAAAGGAGTCGAGCATTTTACTATCAAAACAGCTATTTCTCCGGCCTGGACAACAGATTGGATCAGTGAAGAGGGTAGAAGGAAACTAAAAGAATATGGCATAGCACCCCCTGAATCAAATACTCCGGATAAAAGCCTTTTAAGCAATAAACCAAGGATAGTTCATTGCCCTCGTTGTAATTCGACAAATACAGAAATGAAAAGTTTCTTCGGCTCTACGGCCTGCAAAGCGCTTTATGTCTGTCATGATTGCAAGGAGCCATTCGATTATTTTAAATGTCTTTAAATATTATATGAGTCATATACTACTTTCTATTCACAACAATGTAGGGAAAATAACCCTCAATCGCCCCGATGTTTTAAACAGTTTTAACATGTCGATGGCCAAAGAATTTCAAGCGGCATTGGACGATTGTGCTGCGAGTAAATCAGTGCGCTGTATATTGATAACAGGGGAGGGGAGAGCCTTTTCTGCTGGGCAAGATCTGGCTGCTGCTATTGAACCGGGTGTAGAAATAAAAAATATTGTACGAGAACAATATAACCCTATAATTACCAAACTAAGGGAGATTGAAAAACCTATAGTTTGTGCTGTCAATGGTGTGGCTGCAGGTGCAGGAGCGAATATTGCTATTGCCTGTGATATTGTTATTGCTGCATCTTCAGCAAGTTTTATTCAAGCGTTTAGTAAAATAGGCTTAATACCTGATAGTGCCGGGACCTTCTTTTTGCCCCGATTAATTGGTCTGCAACGCTCCACTGCGCTAATGATGTTAGGAGATAAGCTTACGGCTCAACAAGCTCTTGAATTTGGTTTGATATATAAAGTTTTTCCGGATGACACAATGATGGCAGAGGCAGAAAAAATTGCTGCGCAACTGGCTTCTATGCCTACAAAAGGGTTAGGTTATACTAAAAGATTGTTGAATGCATCTCTGCATAACAATCTAAATGAACAGCTACAAATGGAGGAAAATATGCAGGATGCCGCTGCTAAAACATACGACCATAAAGAAGGGGTAAATGCCTTTCTGGAAAAGAGAAAGCCTGTTTTTAAAGGGGAATAGCCGGAAGCCCGACTGACATTATTTTACTGCCTCAATTTCATTATTGACTATCTTTGTCGCATGTGCGGAATATGCGGTGCAATTGGTTTAAAAGATAAGGACTTAGCAGGGAAAAGCATTTCTCTAATGAATGCTGCTTTGGCTCATCGGGGGCCTGATGACGAGGGCGCCTTTATTGATAATGGAATTGCATTAGGTCATAGACGTCTTTCAATTATAGACCTTTCTAAAAGCGGCCATCAGCCTATGACTTCTGCCGATAGAAGATTTGTAATTGTTTACAATGGTGAACTCTATAATTTTAAAAACCTGCGCCTTGAACTGCAAAGATCTAAAATAGGAGATGCACATTCTATTGCATATCCATTCAATACACAAACCGATACAGAGGTAATTCTGGCTGCATATCAGCGCTGGGGTGTTGATTGCTTAAAATATTTTAACGGAATGTTTGCTTTTGCCATTTGGGATAAGCAAAAGGAAGAGTTATTTATTGCCAGAGACAGGTTAGGCATAAAACCTCTTTACTATTATCAGAATAATGGAATTGTATTTGCATCTGAAATCAGAGCTTTGTTAAAAAGCAATGTTGTTCCCCGAAAGCTTGATGAAAATGCTCTTTGCGATTATGTTGCTTTTCAAACTGTGCATGCACCTGCAACTATAATTCAAAATGTGAAAATGCTTTTGCCAGGGCATTATATGCTAATAAAAAAGGGAGAGGAAGCAATTCCTGTTAAGCAACAAAAGTATTGGTCACTGCAGGATATTACTAATCAATCACCAGTAAAGCCCTATGAAGAGATATGCAAGGATGTTAAAAGCCTTTTTATCGCTTCTGTAGAGAGAAGGTTGGTTGCTGATGTTCCCTTCGGAGCCTTTTTATCTGGTGGGATTGATTCTAGCCTGATAGTTGCTGTAATGGCTCAACTGATGCGCGATAAAGTCAGAACTTTTTCAGTAAGCTTTAATGAATCGAAATTTAGCGAAGCACCTTATGCTGCACAAATAGCTGAACAATATGGAACCAAACATCATGAAATAAAATTATCGCTTCAGTTATTTTTAAATACACTGCCTGAGGCAATGAGCGCCTTAGACCATCCAAGCGGAGATGGTATGAATAGCTATATAGTTTCAGAAGCGACTAAAAAAGTAGGAATAACCATGGCTTTATCAGGGCTTGGCAGTGATGAACTTTTTGCGGGGTATCCTTTGTTTAAAAGGTTATATAAACTTGAAAAGCTTAAATGGGTTTCAGGCTTTCCCTTTGTTTCATTACCTTTTCAATTGCTAAATATACTTAGACCGTCCCCAGCCTCAGATAAGTTTTTGGAAATGTTCAAGCAAAATGATTGGAGTGTTGAATCTATGTATCATTTAACCCGAAAAGCAATGCCGTTGCGTGATGTGCGTAAGTTGGTTTCAAGCGAGGCATTTTTCGAACGAGCCATATTGCCAAAATCTAAGCATGAAATTTTATCGCGAATTTCAATAGCAGAACTGAGTAATTACCTGCCCGATATTTTATTGCGTGATACTGACCAAATGAGCATGGCGCATGCACTGGAGGTGAGGGTCCCTTTTTTAGATTATACTTTAGTAGAATACATTATAGGCTTATCTGATGATGTCAAATATCCCCATACTCCTAAGAAATTATTGACCGATTCTATGAAAGGACTATTGCCGGAGAATATTATTAATCGTAAAAAAATGGGCTTTACCTTTCCGTGGAGCACATGGATGAAAAATGATTTGAAATCTTTCTGCGAACAAAATATAAATAGTCTCTCAGAAAGAGAATATTTTAATAAGAATAATTTGCAATCTTTGTGGAAAAATTTTCTCAAAGGAAACAACCAAAGCCCCTATTACAAAATATGGCATTTGGTTGCCCTTGAAAACTGGATTAAAGAGAATAAGATAGATGCCTAAAAAGAAAATCCTTTTATTTAGTGATTGGTTTTACCCGGGTTTCATGGCGGGGGGACCCATTCAGTCATCCTATAACCTTATTACTCATTTAAAGGATTATTATGAATTCTCTGTCATAACAAGAGATACGGATTATACTGACACTATTCCATACAAAGGTATAAAGAGTGATGCCTGGAATACTTTGCCAAATGGAATGCGTGTGTATTATTTTTCTGAAAAAAATCTCAGTTACCCTAATATGAGTAAACTGATTGAAAGTGAGGAATTCGATCTGGCATATCTAAATAGTATGTATTCTCCCCGATTTACCATAATGCCTTTATTTATACTGCATAAGTTAGGTAAAAAGGTTGTGCTTGCTCCCAGGGGAATGTTAGCACCAACAGCCATAGCTATTAAAAGCTGGAAAAAGAAACCATTCCTATTATGGATTAGAAATAGTAAAATGATCAAAAATATGTGGTTTCATGCTGCATCAGATCATGAAGCAGAGCATATAAGACAGGTATTTGGTAAGAAAGTTGAGATCAGAACTGCACCAAACCTTCCCGGTAAAATGGAGTTGCCTGTTTCAGTTGAAAAGCGAAAAGAGCCGGGTACTGTAAATCTGATGAATGTGGCCCGTGTTTCTCCTGAAAAAAACTTACACTATGCTTTGGAAATTTTGCAACATGTAAAAGGGAAGGTTAAGTTTGATATTTATGGTCCTGTATACGATTATAGCTATTGGGAAAAATGCAAAGAAATACTTGCCAAACTACCCCCTAATATTGAAGCTGAATATTTAGGACCAATAAGCAAGGAAAGTATTCCCAATGCAATGAAAGACGTACATTTTCTTTTGATGCCCACACAAGGTGAAAATTTCGGTCACACAATATTAGAGGCAATGTTCTGTGGTTGTCCGCCAATTATAAGTGATCAAACACCCTGGATAAGCTTAGAGCGTGTAAAAGCCGGATTTGATGTTTCGCTTCAGGATCAGAAAAGATTTGAGGAGGTATTGCATAGGGTAGTTACAATGGATTCGGAAGAGTTCAAAACTTGGTCGGAAGGGACCAGGGCCTATGCTTTTAACTTCATAAATAACCCGAAGTTGCTAGAACAAAGTGTTAACGTTTTTGCTTAATAGAGTTGATTAAGGTCAGTATAATAACGGTTTGCCTTAATAATGCTGATACTATTGAAAGCACTATTAAATCAATACAAAGTCAAACCTATCCATCCATTGAATATATTGTTGTTGATGGGGTTTCAACGGATACTACACTAACTATAATTGAGAAATATAAACAAGGAATAGTAAAATTTATTTCTGAAAAAGACAAGGGTATTTATTATGCCATTAATAAAGGAATAGAAATGGCTACGGGTGATATTATCGGCATTTTGCATGCTGATGATTTCTATGTGAATAATGAGATCATAGAAAAGCTTGTTGATTCTTTTGAAAAATCGGGCGCCGATTGTGTATATGGAGATCTTCAATATGTTGAGCGCAACAATCCGGATAAAGTGACCAGAAACTGGATTGCAGGAACATATCAAAAAGATTTGTTTCTAAAGGGTTGGATGCCTCCTCATCCTACTTTTTTTATCAAACGCGATTGCATTGAAAAGTATGGGAATTATAATACAACACTTTCTGTTGCTGCCGATTATGAGTTTATGCTTCGCATGATATATAAACATCAAATAAAAGTCTGTTACTTGCCCGATCTGTTAGTGAAAATGCGAACAGGAGGGGCGAGCAATAAATCATTTATGCGCAGAATAAAGAATAACCTGGAAGATAGGAAGGCATGGAAAATAAATCATCTAAAACCATCTTTTTTTACCCTTTTTATTAAGCCGCTTAGTAAAATAGGGCAATTTTTTAAAGGATAATGCTATAAATGGCTCAAATTTGACAAGTTATAAATGTCTATTATTACTGACCCATTGCTTGTAGTTTTAAGGTGTAATGAAATTGGCAAAACCGCTAATAAATAAGCGGAAAATCAAGCCATCTGATTTTTTTTTATAGAATAAATACTTAGTGGCTCATTTCTAAGAGGAAATAATATATATTTGTAGTTGGTTTTTAAATTGAATAATACAAAAATGAAGCATAAGTACATTACTTTAGTATTTGGGAGTTTATTATCCTTTATATCTGGGATATATGCTCAACCGCAAAATCCTTTTTCACATGCTATGCAGCCCAGAAATGCAACACAGGGGCAAAGCATGTCTGCAGTTATGAAAAATGCTGTTGAAGACCCTTCCAAGCGTTCGCTTTTTAGTTCTATGTATACTACCCCTGATGGCAATGTTATTTGCAGATCGAGCGCACAGCCTTTAAATTATTATGATGCTACCGGTAAACTTCAACCTATTAATATTGAATTACATAGTGATAGCAGAGGTTGGGTAGTTGATCAGCAACCAAATCCATGTTATTTCCATTCAGACAGAAGTACCGCCATAAGCCTGGAAAATGCGGATGATATTACTTTTAATATGAATTGCAGTATTAATGGTGCTGCGTATGATGAACATATAGCATCAATGGACAAAACCATTATTAACTTGAATTTATCTCCTGATATTCATAAGAAAATTACATTCGGAAATAATGGCATCGAAACAGATTATATCCTCGATAAATCAATAGGTTCTTCGGTAACCATTTCTGAAGAGTTGCAATACTCTTCCAGCTATAAGCTGATGCGCGATAACATGCGTGGTAGGGAAGCTAAAGATGGCAGTTGGACAGGAGATTATATATTAGTTTCTAATAAAGATAAAGGGGAAGCGGCCCGTTTTCATGCTCCTTTATGCTATGATTCAAAAGGAAACTGGTGTGTAGGTAGTTATAGTGTTCAAATAAAAGATGGAAAAACATTATTGGTAACTACTTTGCCATCAACTTGGCTTGCAAATGCGGTTTACCCCATTGTAATAGATCCATTGGTAACCGGAAGTATCTCTAAATGGACCGGAAAAAGTATTCCTTCCTGCATTTTTCCTAATTTCTCCGATGACAGCATACGTGTTACAATTCCTGCAAAAATTACCATTACCCAGTTCATAGTGAATTATGCATATGAGACGAATGATGCTGTACCCGTTTATCTGACAGATGGAAAATTATATTTCAGTTCCCCTTGCGGTGGAAATATGCGTGACACTATTTCCTGTGAAGGTGCTTTTGCTGCATCAATGCCTGGTTATTGTTACTTGGATACCGGGGCTGCTAATGATTTCCATTCATTACTTACCTGTTGTTTTGCTCCTTCTTGTGATACACAATCGTTTTATTTACACCAACACCTCTCCCGAATGGCAGGAGGCGCCGGCTGTGATACTAATTGGGTGTGGTATTCTCAATATATTAATCCCACCACTTGGTATTATCAATGGATGGCAACGGTTATTGGACACACTGTAGAACCAGCCGCTGCTAACCCTCTTATGGTAACTCCCGGGACACAATGTTCCAACGTATGCACTCTTAAAATGACTGTAAAACCCGAATATGGTGTGCCGCCATATAAAATAAGCGATGCGTGGGATACTGCAAAATATACGGTCGGTTCTTATTCTGGTTGTGTAAGTACAGGTGTTGCAATTCTAACACTAAAAATTCCGGGCTGTCCATTCTATTGTTCCGATAGTACAATAACAGTTCCTACTCCCCTGGTTATTGATGCTTGTGGCGATACGGCCAAAGGCTGGCCTTTGGAACAGGTGGTTTTAAAAGCTACCCCAAAAGTTTCCGTAGCTCCAGATACCATTAATGTTTGTAATGGAGCCGCTTTCGACTTTACTCTGAGTTCTTGTGTTGCCGGTACTACTTTTACATGGACAGGTACAAATGGGGCTTCGGGTAGTGGGAATATTAATAATACTGCACTTGATACTACTGTTTTAAATCCATATACTGTGGTTTATAAATTTTCAGGTACTGTTAACGGGTGTGCTTCTTCTATTGATAGTGCTGTTGGTATAGTAAATCCATATCCTGTAGTTACTTTAAAAGGAAAAGATACCATTCCGGTAACAACCAGCACTATATTAACTGCTACCGGAGGAACCAGTTATTTATGGGAGCCTAGCACGGGGTTAAGCTGTACCACCTGTCCTAATCCAACGGCATCTCCAACAGTTACTACCGAATACGATGTAACTGTAACAAATAAAGAAGGATGTTCCTGGGTTGATTCGGTTTTAGTAGTAGTTTTAGAAGATCAAATTATTGTGCCTAATGTTATTACTCCAAATGGAGATGCTGTTAATGATTATTTTGTCATCAAGGGACTTCAATATTATCCAAATTCGAGTCTTGTAATTTATGATCGTTGGGGAAAACAAGTATATCAAACTTCTAATTACCAAAATAATTGGAATGGTGGAAATCAAAGCGATGGAGTATATTACTATGTGTTAACATTGCCAAGTGGCGGCAAAAAATATAATGGTTTTTTTCAAATTATAAAATAAAAAAATAATTCTATTACGTAAAATGAAATACATTCTACTTTCCTTTTTCTTCCTCGTGCTAAGTATTACAGGTATAAGTCAAGCCGTAATATACCAGGAGAATTTTGAATCGGGCACAGGCACATTTACCCTTAATGCCCCGGGTCCCGGAACAAATATTGGTAGTAATGAATGGATCGTAGATACCAACTATTTTGCTGGAGGGCTATATCCAAATACCAATAATGAAGACAGTACATTTGGCGGATCTATTAGTTATGCACCATATGGGCATTATCTTCATATATATGATGCTGCTTCTCCATACGTAAATGATAATTACAACCCTTCTAATGCATCAGATAGGTTTGCTTATATGACCAATTCTATTTGTACTAAAGGTTTAGAGAATGTGACACTTAATTTTTTCTATTTGTGCCAAGGTTCTGCCACTGCTTCAGGACAGGTATATTACAGTAAAAATAATGGCCCATGGACCCCTGTCGGAGCCACATTAAATAATCGCTATAAATGGCAATACTCAACTATTACCAATCCTCAATTCAATGATTGCCAGCTTCAATTTGGATACCGTTGGCAAAATAATGCCGGTGCCGGTAAGGATACCTCAGCACTTGGTATAGACGATATTATTGTTACTGCGCAATACGATAGTGTTACCAACCCTATAACAGGCAAAATCATTAATATTACTGGAACAGATTCTGTGTGCCCAGGTCAGTTTGTCGAGTTACAATATACTTTATCAGACACACTCTGCGATGCTGAATGGAATCTGGAATTATCAAACGGTTCTGGTACTTTCAGTGCCAGCCCACCCGCTATTTGGATTCAATATAATGGACCATCTTATGGCTATACCACAACAGGTTATTGCTTTATTGATATGCCATCTCCTTTACCTATAGGTAGTTGCTATAGATTTAAAATGAGCCGTACCACTTGGCCTTTTATCACTATATATGATTCGGTATGTTTAGTGGTTAAGAATTGTCCTACATCTATTATTACCCAACAACCTTCTGTTACCCTGGATACTAATGCTGTTTGTGCGGGTAGTGTAATTGATGTACCATTTACCTCATCAGGTACTTTTGGGAACCTTAATGTTTATTATGCCCAGTTATCTGATTCAGCAGGAAACTTCTTGACACACTATAATCTTTCACCCGTGGGTTTAATAAGTAATCAAGATTATTCTTTTCCTCCAGGTAGTGTTTCTGGTTTAATACCTCTAAATGTTCCTGATGGCTGTAATTATTATGTAAGGGTTGTTGCAGATACCCCTACTACTACCGGTGCTGTTTGGGGCCCATTCTGTATACAGCATTGCGATATACTTACCAATAATTTAGACTCTGTTCATGCCTGTGAGTGGTCCTGCTATAAGAACCCTCGTGGAACTGACGATTCAATAGGATATAATATTCATGAGTATGATAACAATGAACATTATAACCCAGGAAATAAGTTTGAAGTTCAATTGCTAAACTCCCAATACATGACTCTTGTAAATGTTGGGGCTTTGGGTGTAAAAATAGATACAACTTCGGCCAGGTTTCTTATTCATATACCTTGTGCCGATAGTTTGACAAATATATATGGTATATCTCCAGGAGCATATTATATGCGCATTATTGCCACCAACTCTAATATGCCTGATAGCACATTGGGTAATCTTGTCCGTTTTAGTATTGGAGAGCCTGCAGATAGTTTAGACTTGCAGGTGGTTTTCCCTTCCAGCACCGGACCATTTTGCTTGAATACCGATATAGATGTATTAGCAACCCCATATAGGTATATGGTTTCACCATATAACTCAACGTATACTTGGACTGAGTCAACACCAAGTCTTAATTATACTTTTCCTAATTATCCCTATGGTGAGATTTCGCTCGTACTTAATGGTACACAGACATTCGAATTAATATGCCAGGAAACTAATTATGGATGTAAAGGGCCTAAAGAAGAACTTACAGATTCAATAACGATCCAAGGGCCGCCTTCTGTTGCTATAACGGGTCCAAGAACAGTTTGTATTGGTGATACAGGAGTATATTCAGTTCCTTTTAATAATAATTCATATTATTTATGGACTGTTAGAGGAAATGCCCATCCTGATACAGCCAATAACATTGTGAAGATCAAATTTGACAGCGTTGAAACAGTAACCGTAAGAATACATGCCTCAGATAGCTGCTTCCCTGATGAGAATGATTCAATAAAAGTAAAAGTCATTGCTAAGCCCGTACCCGCCATATCAGCTAATCCCTCTACCAGTTTCTGTAATGGAACCTCTGTTACTCTTACAGCTTCAGGTGGTAGTTCATATGCATGGAGCAATGGTAAGCGAACCTCCAAGATAGTAGTTACTCCTACTAAGGATACTGCCTATTGGGTAAGCGTTGCGAATGCTGGATGTGCTGTTAAAGATACTGTAAATATTACAGTTTATCAATACCCTACACTGAATGTCGGGTATTGCGTAGGTGATACAGTTATAATGAACGCAAGCGGTGCTAATACATATAAATGGTTGCCTCCAACAGGCCTTATTATTAATGACTCGATAGCTAAAGCTATTATTAATGCACCTCAAACCTATACTATTGTAGGTACAACAAATGGGTGCGCAGATACTGTTGATCTATATGTTAATCCTGCTTTGAGACCGGATACAATTGGTACTGGTCAGTCAATTTTGGAGGGTCAAAGTGTTCAATTGGAGGTTAAGGGTGGTACAAAATGGTACTGGAGTCCATCTACCGGATTGAACAACGATACCATACAAGACCCTATTGCTTCACCAACTGTAACAACAGTATATACCGTGCTGATTAAAAATTCAACCGGATGTTCTGTGATAGATACCATAACTGTGGATGTGGGTAGTTATTGTAACATATTTGTTCCTAATGTTTTTGCCCCGAGCGATCCAAATAATCACAATACAATATTGTATGTAAGAAGTGAATGTTTGACGTCCATCGATTTCACTATTTTTGATAGATGGGGACTTAAGGTATTTGAATCATATAACCTAAGTGACGGATGGGACGGAACCTACAAAGGTTCTCCGCTAAATCCCGGTACTTTTGTATATTATGCTACGGGCAAAACCGCCGACGGTAAAACCCTTACTAAAAAAGGAAACGTAACACTGGTAAGATAAGTCGGAACTAAAGACGCATTATTGAATAGCCAATAGCTAACAACTATTGGCTATTTTTTATTATTTTTGTCCCTAATACCAAAACACCCTGCAAAGTATGAATTCATCTGTCAACCAAATTTTAATTCCTATTGATTTTTCGGATCAGGCAATAATAGCGCTTGACCAATCTTATAATCTGGCTAAATTTTATAATGCTGAACTAACTTTACTTTATGTAATTGATGAAGGCAGTACAGTTAATAGAATTTTCAGTAAACCGATTGACGAAGATGAGTTTAGAAAGGAAATTGAAGAAAAATTACATGGGCTTGGTGCTGAAGTGTCTAAAAAGCATGGAGTAAAAGTAAATACCTTAATAGCAAAGGGTCATATTTATGATAAAATTTTGGAAGTGGCTGATATGATCAGTGCCAAAATGATAGTAATGGGTACAAATGGAACGGTTGGCCTGAAAAAACGGTTTATCGGCTCCAATGCCTTGAGAGTTGTGAAAGAATCAAAATGCCCCGTGGTTACTATAAAAGGTAAACATCCGAGGGAGGGATGTAAAAATATAGTTCTGCCAATTGATCTCTCTAAGGAGTCTCGCGAAAAAGTAGATAGTGCTATTGAATTAGGCAAGCTATATGGTGCTACTATTCGGGTGGTATCTGTATTATATACTCTGGATGAATTCGTAGTTAACCGTCTTACCAGGCAGATGGATCAGGTAAAGAATTTTATAAAAAAGGCTGGTGTAAAGTGCACAGCTGAAATGATTAAAACAACCAGAGGCAATGAAACCTTATCTCATGCCATAGTTGATTATTCTACAAAGGTTGATGCAGATCTTATTGTGATAATGACCCAACAGGAAGGTGAAATAACCCCACTCTTTATTGGCTCTACAGCCCAAGGAATTATTAATCATTCTGAAATTCCTGTAATGAGTATAGTGCCTACGATAAAACGGGATATTGAATTTGCACCATACTAAAATGCATTTTCCTGATTTTATGCTCATCTGATGTAAGAGATAATTCATATCTTGCACTTACATACCAACCCTTACATACCAAATTATGAAGCTATTATCTATTTTATCAGTAGTCGGAGTTTGTTTACCTATTTTAGTTAGTGCACAAAACGCCACTCCATTAGTTCCAACTAATCCATCCACTTCAACCTACATTCATTGTTCCGAATTTTACGTTTCTAAACCGATGCGTGACCTTCCTGATTATAAGCCTACAGTGGGTGAGAATCATGAAGCGGCTGATAAGAAAAGAAGAAATATACATCCCAATAATAATATTCCCAATAGTTCGCGCTATGACTATTCAGATCCAATCAGGCAAACTGAAGTCGGAAAAAATGTTGGTTCTGCTGCTCCAATAGTTGATTTTGATGGTGCTGCTGAGTCTGCTTCAGACCCGGGTGATCCCAATGGAGCTGTTAATTCATCTTATTATGTTCAAGCAATAAATGTTACCTATACTGTTTTTAATAAAACAGGCGGTACTGTCATGGCTACTAAAAATTTAGGGAGTCTTTGGTCAGGCAATCCACAAGATGGCGATCCTGTTGTTTTGTATGATAAGTTTGCTGATAGATGGGTGATCTCAGAATTTCAAGTTACAACTACTCCTTACCAATTTTGTGTAGCTGTTTCCAAAACGAATGATCCTACCGGTGCTTTTTACGTTTGGAAATTTAGCATGGGAGGTATCTTTCCTGATTATCCTAAATATGCTATTTGGAATAACGGGTATTATGTTACTTTTCAGGCATTTAATGGTGGTAACCCCCGCTCACCACAAGAAGTAGCCGTTTTAGAAAGAAACCGTATGATAGAAGGGTCTCCAAGTGCCGGAATGATTCTTGCCAATACGCCAGCTACACCCTCTTTGATGGGCGATAACAATAGTTTATTTACTGCCGGAAAAGTATTGGATTGTGATGCCAGTGCTCTTCCTCCATATGGTACTCCTGATTATCTGGTTTTCTTTCAATGCAGAGCTGCCGGAGGATATTCCAATAGTATCATCATGGATTCTTTAGTGGTGGATACTACTTTACATACTTTCCGTATAGCCCGTGCTGATTCTTTTGCTGTTACAACTTTTAATGATTATTTTAGTGGCGGTAATTTGACTGATATATCCCAACCAGGCGCTCTTCATGCAGTAGATGCGCTGGATGGTACTTTCAACTTTAGGGTTCCCTATATGATAAACACGGGCTATAATTCTGTTGTTTTAAGTAACACAGTAAATCTGGGACATATGGTTGCAGGTATCAGATGGTATGAATTAAGACAAGTAGCCGGTATTTGGAGTATATATCAGAGTGGTACTTTCGGACCTAATGATGGTGCCAGCCGCTGGAATGCGTCTATTTGTCAGGATTATTACGGAAATATCGGTCTTGAATATTCTATAGCAGATAGTGTTAGCCTTTATCCAAGCATTCGTTATACAGGAAGACTTTCAACAGATCCGATCGGACAAATGACTTTTGCTGAACAAACTGCAATTGCCGGAACAGGTTCCTTATCAAATACCTTTGGCAGATGGGGTGATTATTCTCAACTGGATATTGATCCATCCGATGGGTTGACCTTCTGGGGTATTAACCAATATGGTTCTGCTGCCAGCAACTCTACTCAAATGAACAGGATATTCTCTTTTAAGCTTGCTCCGGTAGGTACAGGCATAAATGGTATATACGATGAAACAAGTGTAAAAGCATATCAAAATGGGAGCTTCTTAGAAGTAAAAGCTAGCGGATTGCCAAGTAATGATCAACTCATTGTTGATTTATTTGATATCGAAGGACGGCACTTAGCTACTCAAAATATAATGCCGTCTAACAATATGTTTGAAACACAAATAAACGTTAGTACTTTACCTAAAGGTGTCTACTTTGTTAGAATTGGAAAGGTAAACTTCCAACACGTTATTAAAATAGAAATTAACTAAAAACTATATTTCATACAATAAAAAAATCCCGTAGAAGTACGGGATTTTTTTATTGTATAGGTGAAGGTTATTATTCTTCAGCTTTCTTTTCGGTAGGTGCTTTCTTTTTAGCAGGAGCCTTTTTCTCCCCTTCAACCTTTGGCTTTTTTGGAGCAGCTGCCTTTTTAGGCTTTGCCACTTTAGCTTCAGTTGATGCTCCCTCTGCTGTTTCCAATGCTCCGATATCGGCTAAACTTGATTCAACCGGTGCAATTACTTTCTTTGCTTTTGGTTTAGGAATGAATGCAGGTTTAGTGCTGTTCTTTTTACGGCGGGTATTTCCATAGGACCCCTTCCATACTTTACCTTTGCGTGACCTTTTGTCTCCTTTTCCCATTGTATTTTTTATTTTTAAGAATGCCAAAGGTATGAAAAAACCTTTCACACATAATACTTAATTATAAATTGATAGAGGAAGGACGGTTTTAAATATACCCGGAAACTTTATACATAAGAAGCCCTAGCCACTCATGTAATAGTACGTTCCAGCCATCCAACGCACCTGTGGACGGAATAAAAACATGGTCAAATATGAATTTTCGGGGGCCTGAATACCTGTCGACACTGTAGGGCGTAATATTGATACCGACCTTTTTAAAACAGCGAACAGCACGTGGCATATGGAAAGCGGATGTAATGAGCAGGTATTTTCCGTTTTTATTCAAGCTATCTAATATGGGTTTGGAGAATAAAGCATTTTCACGTGTGTTTTTTGAATGGCTTTCCACAATTACAGAGGTATCCGGAATTCCAAACTTTATCAGGTATGCTTTTAATATATCAGCCTCTAGTACATTGTTTTCCAAGATGCTGCCGGACCCACCGGTTATAAATATTTTACGGATTTTACCGTCTTTATAAAGGGTTATAGCCTGCATTAGCCTATCAACGGCCCTATTGAATTGCGGACGAATAAAAGTAGGGTCATAGGCAATCATACCACCGAGTACTATTCCGGCATCATATTTAGTGGTTATTGCACTTTCCTGTATGGCCGGTGTTTCATATGGGCGGAAGAACTCATCTAAGATAAAACTATTAGAGAAGAAGTAAAATACAATAAATGTAATGATCAGCAATTTGCGCTTTTTACGGGCATCTTTGGTTAAAAGGGCCCATGTTAATAAAGCAAACACCCACACTATTGGTGCTATTATAAATGCTAACAGCTTTGAAATAATAAAAAACATAATTAAATTAGTTTATAATTTTTATACTCGCCGGGTCTCCAGCCAGTTTTTATTTCAATAAAACGAACTATACTTTCTCTGAGGCTAAGATTCTTTTTGTTAGTATCGAAGTCGAAGTTCCAGTCTTGTTTTTTTATCCTATCAAGCATTACACCAGGGTGGGTATCCTCAAATTTCTTTAATGCACAAACTACCATATAATCATATTCGGAAGAAGTGGTGAGGTTTTTCTCGACGGAATCTTTATCGTGCCATAATTTATAAAAGGTATTACGCTTATTTTGCTGTACTATTGGATTTTTAACCCAACCATAATGATATATACTGGTACCTGTAGGTTTTACTTTAAGCTTTCGCCCTCCATTCAGTAATTCTTCGTCTGTAGGTTGTAGGTTGTCATATATCCGAAACCCTTGTGCATCGCGGAAAGAACGTATGTGTTTATCATTTCTAATAATGCGAATTTCCCTCCTGTACCATAGTCTGGAATCCTCCAGAAAGGAATAAGAACCGTAAAAATGCTTGTATTCAAAAAGTAATCCTTTTACGTTTTTATCGTTTTTCCATTTTGCCATGGATTCCTGAATGGTTGGAATATCTTTTTCATGAATCACTTCATCTGCCTGTATATAAATCACCCAATCGGAATCAGGTGCAACTGCATCAAAAGCTTTATTGGTTTCCTTTGCTAGCAATAACCCACCCTTGCGGATAGAATCATCCCAAACGCTTTCAATGATTTTTATTTTCGGGGACTGAATACTTTTAATAAGCTCGAGGGTATTATCCTCAGAATTTCCCACGCCCACTATCACTTCATCACAAAGCGGGAGAATAGAACGTATAGATTCGACTACAGGAAAATCATACTTTAGGGCATTCCTGATTATAGTAAAACCCGATACCTTCATAAATTAAATTCCGGTATAGTTAAAGGGAGTGATCTTTTTCAGTTCCGCTTTCAATGCATCACTTATTTGTAAGGTATCAATAAAATCTTCCATGCTTTTTTGCGTAATAACTTCATTAGTGCGTGTAAGGTTTTTTAATGCTTCGTATGGTGCGGGATAATTCTCGCGTCTAAGCACAGTCTGAATTCCTTCAGCAACCACTGCCCAGTTATTTTCAAGGTCTCGCTTTAAAGCCGGTTCATTAAGAATAAGTTTGCCAAATCCATTTAATAAAGATTTGTAGGCTATTATTGAATGGGCAAATGGTACACCTAAGTTGCGCAATACAGTCGAGTCTGTAAGATCTCGTTGGAGTCGCGAAATAGGTAGTTTAGCCGCTAAATGTTCCAGTAGTGCATTTGCTACCCCTAAATTACCTTCTGCATTTTCAAAATCAATAGGATTCACTTTGTGCGGCATAGCCGATGAACCTATTTCACCGGCTTTTATTTTTTGTTTAAAATAATCGAATGAAATATAGGTCCATAGATCTTTACTAAGGTCAAGCAGAATGGTATTGACACGTTTCAAGGCATCGCATAAGGCCGCAAGCCCATCGTAATGCTCAATTTGTGTAGTGTATAACTGGCGGTTGAGTCCCAATTCATTATACAGGAAACGATTGGCAAATTCTACCCAATCAATATCTGGATATGCAACATGATGTGCATTAAAATTCCCTGTGGCTCCGCCGAATTTAGCTGATGTAGGGATATTCCTTACCACATTAATTTGCGACTCAAGCCGCTCAACAAATACCATCATTTCTTTACCCAATCGGGTAGGGGAGGCCGGTTGCCCATGTGTGTGTGCTAGCATGGGGATATCTTTCCATTCTTCTGCCAACTTTTTCAAGGTGTTTAAAATATCTTCTAACCCAGGCAAAAGCACATCTCTTTTAAATTCTTTTATCGAAAGGGGGACGGCGGTGTTATTAATATCTTGTGATGTAAGCCCGAAATGGATAAACTCCTTGCTATTTCCCATGTTAAGGGTGTCTAGTTTTTCTTTCAGGAAATACTCCACTGCTTTTACATCGTGATTTGTGATAGCTTCTAATTCCTTGATATGCCTAGCTTCTTCATGTGTGAAGTTGCTATAGATATTCCTTAAATTGGCTGAAACAGCAGCTTCGTCTACTCCTTCCAACTGGGGCAAAATGCGACATAAAGCCAAAAAGTATTCAACTTCCACCCTAAGTCTATAGCGGATAAGGGCATATTCGGAAAAATAATCTGCCAGTACTTCTGTGGTTTTGCGATAACGTCCGTCAATAGGTGAAATAGCCGTAAGGGCAGATATTTCGGGTTTGTTTGTCATGAACTTTTATGAATAATAGTAATAAATGGTTCGCCTAAATTACAAAAAACAGGCGGAATGGTCTTTTTAAACTATGATGAACCCTGATTTACTTGCAATTCTCAGCAATAGCATCATCGGCATCCTTCCAATGGTATTTTTTTGCATTGTAAAAATCATCACAGGCTTTATCTTTATCTCCTGTTTCCATTTCGGTCATACCTCGGTTGTAATAGGAAAGGCCATAAGTAGAATTGATGGCAATGCTTTTATTAAAATACCCCATAGCCTCTTCATAATCTCCATTTTTATACCCGATCAGACCAAGGTTATTATAAACTATATAGTCATCGGGTGATAATTTAAGCGCTCTTTTATAATCTTCACGTGCAGCAGAATCATTGCCATTATCCTGATATGCCAGAGCCCGGTTATTATAGAGGGTTTCATAATAGGGATTAAAGAAAATTCCTTTATCGTAATCAGCAATAGCAGCTTCGTAGTTATGCATCCTGAACTTTACCAAGCCCCTGTTTGAATAAGCATAAAAATCAGAATCATTAAGGTCAATGGCCTGGTTTAGGTCTTTAAGGGCCAGCAAATACTTGGATGTATCGCCTTCCATATGCCCTAAAAAGGATAATACTTCCCCCCGGTTATTATAGGCCGCTTCCAGTTTAGTGTCTTTTTGTATAGCTATGTTAAAGTCTTTAATAGCCTCTTCATTCAATCCCGAATCATGTTCTGTTAACCCACGATTATTGTATGCAATGGCAAAGTTGGGTGCAATTTCAATGGCTTTATCAAAGTCCTTTATAGCCGCCACAAATTGCCCGGTATAGTATTCATCCAAACCACGATTATTATATGCTTCCGAGTTTTTATCGTCTTCCTGTATGGCAAGAGTATAATACTTCTCACCCTCCGCATAGTTTTTCTTGTTGTCTTCGGCTATTCCTTTACGGACGTTTAGGTTTGATTGTAAGTCACTACAGGAATAAAGCAGGATAAGCGGGAGTAATAAAAGCGGCGTTTTTTTCATAATGCGAAAATTGATGGAACAAATGTAGAAAAATTGAACAACCACCGTAAATTAATAGGCTTGCTGAAGCTTATTTTAATTGGGAGTTTTACTCCATATCAGATTTTGTATAGTTTTGTTTGCTTCCGGAACCTTTAAATACATTCAATGAGCGATAACATATCCACTTCAGTTAAAGCATCGTATAAACATGCTCATCCTATAGTTTTCCTGTTTTTAATGCTTCCCTTTGGGATTACAACCGGATATGTTACGGTTACATTGGCTTATCAATTTGGTAAAATTGGTATTTCCATGTCTGATATTGCCTCTCTGGCGGCGGCAACTCTTTGGATATCGATAGTGAAATTTTTGCTGGCTCCCTTTGTTGACGGATTTCTAACATTGAAAAAATGGTACGTTATATCTTGCTTGTTTACTGCACTAGGTGTATTGGCAATGGGTGTTTTCCCTATACAGGCATCAAGCCTAACTCCTTTAATATGGATTATAATAGTTGGAAATATTGGGGTTGCCTTTTTAGGGATTAGTGCCAGTGGCCTATTAGCACATGATGTTCCAGATGAGATGAAGGGCAGGGCAAGCGGTTATTATAATGCAGGTAATTTAGGCGGTACAGGGCTCGGTGGTTTTGTCGGGTTAATGTTGGCAGAACATTTCAGCTCTACCTGGATACCTGCTCTTGTACTGGCAATCTTATGCGTTTTTTGTTGCTTTGGATTGTTTTTTATAAAAGAACAAGCATCTACTATTAGGCATACAGACATTGGAAAAACCCTTTCAAGTCTTTTTAAAGATATCGGTCAATCTATAATAACAAAAATGGGCTTACTTGCCCTAGTACTTAGTTTCCTACCGTTGGGTACAGGTGCATTACAAAACTTATGGGCTGGAGCTGCTGGTAGCTGGAATGCCAGCGCAGCTACAGTTGAATTTGTAAACGGGCTCTTTTCCGGGTTGATTACTGCTGGTGGGTGCTTAATAGGAGGTTGGATATGTGATAGGATGGATCGTAAAAATGCCTACTTGCTTTTTGGCTTGCTGGCAGCAATTTGCGCCATTGCCATGGCATATTCTCCTCACACTCAAACTATGTTTATCATCTGGACATCGGTATATGCATTTGCTATAGGCTTGTGTTACTCGGGTTTCAGCGCATTTGTTTTTGAAGTTATTGGAAGGGGCGCTGCCGGTACAAAATATACGGTGTTTGCCTGTCTTTCAAATATTCCAATTTTATACATGACTAAAGTGGAAGGCTGGTTTTTTGACAGCAAAGGAAGCATAAGTGCATTGCATGGGGCAACTGGAATGTTGAACAGTGAAGCGCTTTTCGGTATTATTGGAATTGTACTATTCCTTGCTTTAGTAAGGATATTACGGATTAAAAAAGAGCCTACTGAACTAGCTTCCTAAAAAGCCCTACCAATTCCCACTACAAATCTGTATTGAACATAGTTCTGTTCACCATAGGGACTATGCAAGAAGAATGGGACATCAAACCTGAGCGTTAAAGGATGTACCAATTGTAATGCCCCCCATTTTTGAATGGTAAGCGCTGCACCTGCTCCGGCATCTGCAAGAATGTTTGTAAACGTTAAAGGAATGTTTTGACCCGAGTAAGATGTTATGTTTATAGAGCCTGCATCGCCAAATAAATAAGTGGTTAATGCAAATGTATTCCTTAAAAAGCGAGGGTTAAAATGCAATAGTTTATTAAACTCTAGTTCCGCATTTAGCGAGGCTCCCGATGTTCCATAATAGGAATATACAACGTAGGTTTTAGTAACTGGTTTGTTGGTGAAAAGGTCTGTTGATGTATAATTATAAGCTGTCGAATATATAAATCCTGCAAAACCTCTCAAATCAAGTCCTCCGCCTTCCTGCAAGTAGTTCGTATTGTTGCTATAAGTTGTCCAGTCGGTGGGAATAATTCCTGCTGCGCGGGTGAATGGATTATCTGCCATTTCTTCCGGATTAGCTCCTGCAATATAAAGCGAAGATTCTGTCGGTGTATTATCTCCTCCACCGTATTGAGCAAATACTCGGGTTTTCAAAATCAGTTTTTTGAAAATAGTTTGATTGTTCAGCCAGGTAAAAGACGTTTGATTATAGTTGTAATCATTCGTAAAGGCAGAGCTGCGGAATTTAACCTCATACGAGCCCCTTCCATAAGCGGAATAATGATAATCATGCTTTATTCCGACTGTTAGAGTATTGTTGTATTTGTTAGCTTCCCAGGTTGGGACAATATCTCCAAAATTATCATACATGTGTGGAGTCAGTAGATAGAGGCTATCGTATGCATGAGGACGATACATGGCCTTCAACTGTGCATAAAAGGTGTTCTTCAGCGAATTGTCTTTTACCTGGAAAAGCAATTTGCCTTCTTCCAATCCATCTAAACTTTGCAGGTATAGGTTTACTGAGGAATTATTAATAAATTTATCTGTTGCAGTCTGATAATCGAAAGTAAATGCAGCAGCCTGATTTTCGTTAGAGTTAGGTGTGTTACTCGGAAGATTTGTCAGTATATGGGTGTTATAATAAAAGGTCGCATTTATATTATCCTTGAATAGCATATAAGAGCCATGAACGTGGGCTCCCAATTGCAAACCATCATAACTGTTATACCATAAGGATGGCCCAACAAACGCTTCGTAGTTTTTCCAATCAGGTGTATTGGCAATTTTGGAATCAAAATAATATTTGATAGGGAAGGGCTTGGTGTTGTTGCGTAAATTAATATCCGCCAAGCGATGTGTGGTATCGATCTCTATCTTTTGGATTCCACTTGGGACGGTTATTGTGGCTGTGTAAGTCGGTTGTACCTTTCCCCAACCGATCCATCGCGGAAGTATGATGGCATTGGTCTTTTTCTGGAACCAGGTATTAGGTATATAATAATTGTAAACACTGTCGTTTTTTGCAATTACCGTAAAGTCGATAGGCATTTGCATTTCACCTTCACGTTTGAATGTGATCTGGTATTGATCTTTTCCATTCCCTTTTTTTATACAGCCTATTCCATAATCTATTGTTTTGGCGGTGTTTAGCCATTCATCAAAAAACCAGGTCATATCGGTATGCACAAATTGGGTAATGGAATTCCGAAAATCATTCAGATAAGGATGGCAGAATTTCCATTGATTGAAATAATGTTGCATGGCAGCAAAGAACAAGGAATCTCCCAAAACATATTGCAGATTATAGAGCATGGTTGCGGTTTTGAAATAAACCTGTCCATAGCCACCATCATGCCCCAGGGCACTATTGAAATTATCAGATTGGGTATTGAGTGTAACGTTCTTATATCCAAGGCTAGCTGCTGCACGTGCCGCAAATAGCTTGCCCTGGTAGTTTTCTGTAAAATCTCCGATGCCCATCAGGTTATTCATCAAATACCCGTAATAGACCTCCTGCATCACCAGCAGGTCGGGCCTGTAATGATTGCGCACGTAAGCATTGGCCGGCTGACCGGATACTTCGTAAGGGCCATCCATTTTATTGCATATCCAGCTTTCGGCAAATTGGGTGAAGCCCTCATCCAGCGCTGCACGATAGGTTTCATTACTTCCCACCATACCAAAAAACCAGTTGTGGCTGACTTCATGTGCCAGTAGTGTACGATAATCCGGATCGCCACCGCCATCAAGAGTTAGCATAGGATATTCCATACCGTCACGGGCATCGGCTACGATCATTTTAGGGTACCCATACATTCCAAAATATTTTGAGTCGGTTGCAAGGATCTTAGCAGTATAAGAAGCAGCATTCTGCCACCTGGAAGCATGCATTTCTTCTGCTAATGCGATACACTGAACACCCATCCAGTTAGAGAGACCTATGCGGTAAGTTGGATCTGCCGTAAGAGCAAAATCATGCACATTGGTAGCATGAAAGAGCCATGTTTGTGGCTTGTCAGTCCGAGGTATAATAACTGATGGAGGTGAATTCCATGGCTTGTTCACGAAATTCCGGATATCTAATTTTTTGAGCAAGGTATCAGGCAATACCTGATCTTCATTGAGAAGATTGCCCGTAGCTCCAACCACATAGTTATTCGGTAAGGTAAAAGCTACATCATAGGTACCGAAATCTCCATAAAATTCATGTGCCAGATGTTGTTCATCATCCCAGCCAAACTTGGTATCATAAACACATATACGGGGATACCAATGCACCACGTCATATTGCTTGAATAAGTTGTTCTTATCCTTGTATGCTACGAACATTTTCATACGGTTGCGTGCTCCGCCCGGATCAAAGTATGTATTGAATGTGATATGGAAAGTAACCGAACCATTGGGTGGCAAAGGAGATGGCAGTATTACCTTCATCACGGTATTATCTACTTCCGTTTTTAGTTCCTGTCCTCCAATACGGATGGATTTTACATAACAACCACTATCTTCTGCTTCATATTTCCCAAATTTCAATTTTTGTTTATTACTCTTATAGAGATTACTGTAATACGAATCTTTGTTCTGTGCATTGGAATACAAATGGAAGTAAGCCACTTTTAAGGTATCCGGAGAGTTATTGTAATATTCCAAAGTTTCAGTACCTGATACAACGTCCGAAGAGTCATTTAAGGAGGCTACAATGATATAATGAACATCCTGCTGCCAATACCCCGGAAATGGTGGGCGGTTCTTCCAATAGTAGCGATTTTCGGATGTCCGGTAATTATCAGCCGGAAAGTTTAGATCCTGACTTTGGGCCGTAAAAAAGCTAATAATAAAGAATAACGGGAGTAAGTATCGTTTGTGCATAGGGTTGGGTATAGACAGGCAATATTACGTACAATTGTGAAAAGAAACTAGTATTTCTCAAAATGAATGTACTTTTGTCAAAAATAGTTGACAGTGGTCAGCAGTCAGTGGTCAGTTTTGAATTATCAATAGAATTCATCCACTTACTGACTACTGACCACTGATAACTGACTACTAAATATATGAAACCCTCTATACCAAAAGGAACAAGAGATTTTTCGCCACAAGAGATGGTGAAACGTAATTATATTTTTGATACCATCCGCAAGGTGTATCAAAGTTATGGTTACCAACCCATAGAGACCCCTGCCATGGAAAACTCCGAAACCCTTATGGGCAAATACGGAGATGAAGGCGACAGGCTTATTTTTAAAATATTGAATAGCGGAGATTTTATGGATGGGGTGCCACCCGATACGCTAGACTCGAAAAGTCTCACAAAACACATTTCTGAAAAAGCCCTTCGTTATGATTTAACAGTTCCATTTGCCCGCTATGTGGTTCAGCATAGAAACGATATTACATTTCCATTTAAGCGTTACCAAATACAACCCGTTTGGCGCGCTGACCGCCCACAGAAAGGCCGTTACCGGGAGTTTTATCAATGCGATGCCGATGTAATTGGCAGTGATTCTCTCTTAAACGAAGTAGAACTGATACAGATAATTGATGAGGTATTTACCAAGTTGGGAGTACCCGTAATTATTAAAATAAATAACAGGAAGATATTGCAGGGGATTGCTGAAGACATTGGTGCGCCGGAAAGAGTGATTGATGTTGCGACAGCATTAGATAAGCTTGATAAAATTGGCTGGGAAGGAGTAAAGAAAGAACTAGATGAAAAAGGCTTTACTCAATTTCAATTTACTAAACTTGTTGATTTTATATTTGAAAGAATGACTATAAGTGCAGATAATAAAGATATTCGAATACTTGCCAATCTTAATGCTCTTTGCGAAATCCCAAAATCAACAGAATCCCCTAAACCAGAAATTATTACTGAAGGAGCAAAGCAGTTAAAATTTATTTGGGAAACTATTCAATCTATTAATAAAGAGTTATCAAATAATATTGAATTTGATATTTCCCTTGCCCGTGGTCTAAACTACTACACCGGCACCATTATTGAAGTAAAAGTTGATACCTCAAAATGTACTTCTCGATTTACCAGCAGTATTTGTGGTGGTGGCCGATACGATGACCTCACTGGAATATTTGGACTACCGAATGTTTCGGGGGTGGGTATTTCCTTTGGTGCAGATAGGATTTATGATGTAATGGAGGAACTTGGAAACAGATTTCCAAAGGACATAGTTGCGACTTCAAAAGTATTGGTATTGAATGAAAACAGCGAAACAATGGCGCTCAGCCTGAACCTTATTCAATTATTGCACAAGGAGCAAATAAGTGCTCAATTATATCCGGACGAACTGAACCCTAAAAAAAGGGGGAAACAAAAGGAATATGCAAGTAAAATGGGTATTCCTTATGCGGTTTCAATAGATTTAACGGGAGAAAAAAATAAGATATATAAAGTGAAAAAAGTGGATAGTAATGAGCAAGAACAAAGTGTTTCTTTTTATGAATTAATTTCAATGATAAAATGAGACTCTACCAGATAAACGATAAGCTAGATATTGCGACCATTAAGAATATCATTCACGAAAACGGACGCATAGCCCTTTCCGATGCAGCGGAACAACGCATTCTTAAATGCCGTAAATACTTAGATAAGAAGATCAAATCTTCGGATACGCCTGTCTATGGTATTAATACAGGTTTTGGTGCTTTGCGCAATGTGAAAATTGCATCTAAAGATTATGCCAAATTACAAACCAACCTTTTGCGTTCCCATGCTTGTGGAGCAGGGGAGGAGGTACCACACGAAATTGTTAGGCTTATGTTATTGCTCAAAATTCAATCTCTGAGTTATGGGCATTCCGGTGTGGATATATCAACCGTAGAAAGATTAGTTGATTTTTTCAATCATCACATAACTCCGGTGGTATACCAACAAGGGTCTTTAGGTGCATCCGGTGATCTTGCGCCATTGGCTCATCTTTGTCTGCCATTAATTGGAGAAGGCGAAGTATTTTACAAAGGCAAACGAATCACTACAGCTCAACTTTATAAAGAATTAAAATGGAAACCACTTTCTCTTAAACCCAAAGAAGGCCTCGCATTGCTCAATGGCACACAGTTTATGGGTGCATATGGGGTTTGGCTCGCTATGGAAGCGGAGGGTATTTCAAAAATAGCTGACACTATTGCGGCACTCTCTATAGATGCCTATGACTGCAGACTGGAGCCATTCGATGAATTAGTGCATTATGTCCGCCCTCATCATGGACAAGCAGCATGCGCAACAACTATCCGCAATTTATTGAAGGGAAGTAAAATAAGCGAGCAAGTAAAAAAGGATGTTCAAGATCCTTATTCATTTAGATGTATACCTCAAGTGCACGGGGCAATAAGGGATGTAATAGCATATGTATCTACCGTGTTTGGTGTAGAAATAAATTCTGTTACGGATAATCCTTTGGTGTTTCCTATTGAGGATAAAATCATCTCTGGTGGAAATTTTCATGGTCATCCATTAGCTATGGCTTTTGATTACTTATCGATCGCATTAGCAGATCTTGGAAATATCTCTGAAAGAAGAACCTATTGTATGTTGACGGGGCAACGGGGGCTGCCTGCTTTCCTTGCCAAGGATGCAGGTTTAAATTCCGGACTTATGATCTTGCAATATACGGCTGCATCTATCGTAAGCCAAAATAAACAATACGCTACTCCTGCATCTATTGATAGCATTGTATCATCCAACGGACAGGAAGATTATGTAAGTATGGGTGCCAATGCCGCAACCAAATGCTATAAGATCATTGAAAACCTGAAGACTATTCTTGCTATTGAGTTAATAAGTGCTGCACAAGCTATACATTTCCGCAGGCCCGGTAAAACTTCACCTACACTGGAAAAACTGCTTACTGAATTTCAAAAGGAAGTTCCCTTTAATGCACAGGACAGGGTGTTAAGTACGGATATTAAAAAAGGCAGGGAGTTTATAGAAGAAAGATTATAATGCTTTTATTTTGCTAATCGAAGGTTTATACCTGCCATTATACCTGTTTGACCATTCGGTAATTTATAGTGTACTGCTTGGATTATAATAGGGTTCCCTTTTTTAACTTGTTGAATTAAGTTTAGCATTTGATCAGTTAGATGATTATCTGAAGATGCTAAAACATAAGCTTTTCCATCAACAGTGGCAATTGTCAATTGAAATGAAGTTATTGTATAGTTATCACATCCAGCAGTTCGTACTACCGGGTCTGCCAATATTTCTTGAATACTAACTAAAGGAACCTTTCTTGAATTAGCTCCACCACTATATTTTCCAGCAAATACGATTTGGCACTTAACTGCATTAGATTTAATATTTGTATCTTTTTTTTGAGAAAATGCAGAAATTGAAAAGCATAATGTCAATACTCCTAATATGAACTGGGAGAATGTTATTTTAAAAAATCTCAAAATCATGTATACAAATATAGGAAATTAAATTTGTCTCCAAAAATGTAACTGGTAAGGAGTTCTTTTTACCTTTGACAATGAATGAGTATACAATCTAAACTTGGCAGATGGGATCTTACCATGATGGTAATAAGCTTTATCATCGGTGTGGGTATATTTTTTACTCCCAGCACTATTGCTGCTAAAGCAGGAACTCCATTCATTTTTTACGCTTCGTGGATCATTGGAGGGTTTGTCAGCGTTTGCGGAGCATTAACCTTTGCGGAAATTGGCTCACGGTTACCGGCGGCAGGTGGTTATTACAAAATATTCTCACATTGTTACCATCCGGCTTTTGCTTTTATGGCCAATCTCGCTTTGGTTACTATTAACGCAGGCAGTGCCGTTACCGTAGCTTTACTGGGTGCTGAATATATTAAACCTGTAATTATTCCTATAGAATATCAACCAAGTATTTCAACTACCACCATTGCTTTTACCATACTCACGGTTTTATTTTTACTCAACTATGCCGGTATAAAAATGGGTTCGCGTATGCAGAATTTTCTCAGCGGATTGAAAATAGTAATGATACTTTTACTTTGCTTGGCTGTCTTTGGTAATAAGGGCACTGTTAATCCTGCTGTGGTTATTCAACAATCTGCAAGTACTGCCATTGCAGCTCTGGGATTGTGCCTTGTGTCTGTTTTCTTCTCCTGCGGAGGATATCAAAATACTATAAATATGGGGGCCGATATTAAAGATCCTCAAAAGAACATACCGCTTGCCATCATTGGTGGAATGTTTATTGTGGTTACACTTTACCTATTGATAAATATTGCATACGTGCAGGTGATAGGCTTCGAAAATCTGAAAGGAAAACAATTGTTGGCTGCTGAACTAACGAAAAGTTTTTTTGGTGATGTTGGGTTTAAAGTGGCTTCGATAATTGTATTCACATCTGTATTGGGCTTTCTGAATGCTTCGTTTATGAGCAACCCACGCATATTTTACGCTATGGCTGCTGATGGAACTATACCTGCCATTTTCAAAAAAGTAAACCCAAAAAACCAGACCCAAGCCTTTGGTATCAGCCTTTTCTTTTTGATAATTCTAACTACACTCTTTTTTGTCCATGATAAAGATACACTCATCAACTACATTATTTTTATTGATAATCTCTCCTTGTTTTTTGCAACTATTACTATTTTCATTCTCCGCAAAAGGATGAAGGATGTTGAATATACAGGCTATCGAATAAGGTTATTCCCTGCTATACCAATTATTTTTATGATTGTTCTGCTGTTTGTCTGCGCTAATATATTTGTAGCTAATACCACCGAAGCCCTTGTTGGACTTGGTATATTTATTGGTGCTTATCCACTATATCTTTTTCTGAAGTGGTTAGTAGGCAAAAACAAGATCAGTGCTTAAAAATCTTCCCTATTGTTTTTAGAATAATCTTAATGTCGGTAGTAAGACTCATTTCATTTATATAACGCATGTTCAATTTCAACTTAGCCGGCATTATGTTTGTGATATAAAGATCTTCTGGGTTTTCGGCATTAGCCAATAATGCATTTTCTTCTGAATAAGCAATTGATGCATAGTCGGTGATGCCGGGTTTTACATCCAATACTGTTTTTTGTTCTGTATCATACAGGGCAACATACTTGGGTACTTCCGGCCTTGGGCCGACAAAACTCATATCTCCCAACAAAACATTAAACAATTGCGGAAGCTCATCCAGCTTATATTTCCGAAGGTAATAGCCAATAGAAGTAATACGGCTATCCCGCATCCCGACTGTAAGTGCGCCTGATTTATCAGCCCCTACACGCATAGTGCGGAATTTAAATAATTTAAATTCTTTTCCATTTTTACCTACTCGTATCTGCTTGTAAAAGGCTCCTCCTGCTGAGGTAAGTAGGATAATAAATGAAATAATAATTAAAAAGGGAGATAGAATAACGATACCTAAAATGGAGAAAGTAATATCAAATAATCGTTTAGCCATTATAATACTTCAGTTACCGAATCTCTTACAGCTTTTGTAACAATGGCAAGCTGTTCATTACTTAAATCATAAAACACCGGTAATGATATTTCCCGGGAGAAGTTATCATAAGTTACTGGATAGTCCACCATTTTAAACGCCATGTTTTTATAAAAACTCATCATGGGCAAAGGAATGAAATGTACGTTTACTGCTACATCCCTGTCAAATATCTTTTGTATGATCTTATCGCGTTGTTCTTCGGTTATGTTTTTAATCCGCAATGGAAATAAATGATAAGATGATTCCCTGTTGTCATCTTTAATAACAGGTAATTCAGCCCATTCGTAAGTCGCAAAAAATTTATAATATGCTTCAACAATCGCTTTCCGTTTCGGGAGTGTATCGTTTTTGTACCTTTCTAACTCAATCAACCCGATCGTGGCAGCTAAATCGGTCATATTGCATTTATATCCCGCTTCTACAATATCATATTTCCAATTTCCTTTTTGCATTTTGGCCATGGCATCTTTGGTTTGTCCATGCAGCGATGTTATACTAAGCTCCTTGTATATTGTTGCATTATCAAATGGCGAGGGAAGATTAAATAGCATGGCACCCCCTTCAGCAGTTGTAAGGTTCTTTACTGCGTGAAAAGAAAATACTGAGATATCGGCAAGTATTCCTGCATTTTTCCCTTTGTATGTTGAACCTAATGAGTGCGCAGCATCCGACAAGATCATTATACGGCCAATCATTTTCTGATGGGCATTACTTGGGGTGAATTTATTTTTTGCATTTTCAACAACAGCAGATATAGTATCATAATCGCAAGGAAGTCCGCCAAAATCAACAGGCATAATTACTTTTGTTTTAGGTGTAATGGCCTTTTCAATCGCTTCTGCAGAAATACAGAAATCATTTTTATTTACATCAGCCAATACAGGTGTTGCTCCGCAATGAATCACCACATTGGCTGTTGCGGCGTATGTGTATGCAGGTACGATCACCTCATCGCCGGGGCCAACACCAAACCAACGCAAAGCCAATTCCAGTCCTGCGGTTGCAGAATTAAGGCAAAGCGCATGTTCCAATCCACAATATTCTGCAATTTTTTTTTCTAATAGTTTTGTTTTAGGACCTGTCGTTATCCAACCTGAACGCAGCGTTTCAGCAACTGCTTCTATCGTTTTTTCATCTATACGGGGAGGTGCGAAATTTATCATATCACAAAATTAAACATTAAGAGGGAATTGAAAATTCCATAAAACATAGTACCAGCCTGTTGTTCAAGCATTGATTCTACCAGCATATTTATGATAAGTATGCCCAGTAAAACTCCGTAGGTAAATCGCCTCTCCCGAATGGCTTTTATCAATGGAAGAAACAAACAAACCAGCATATATAACAATCCTATAATACCCATATCAATAGCGCATTGCAGATATTGGTTGTGGGCATTCAGCATTTTTTTTGCAGGCCCTGTGAACTTATCCGTTGCGTATTGTTCTTGTAGTTTTTTCCAGGCCTGTCCTGTGCCATACCCAATTATAGGTTGCTGAATAATTACCTGTTTAGCTGCCTTCCAGATATAATATCTGGCTTGGGTTGATTCAGCAGATGTACTATCCATTCTACCTGTTGCAAATAACGTTTGTGCTACATTCAGCCTCGAACGTTCTTTGGTAATCATGGTAAAATAAGTAATACCTGCTATTGCTATAGCTCCGGCAAAAACAATAATCGCAAATTTCCGGTAGGTTTTATCCATAAATAACCTAATTAAGATAGCAAGTATGAGTAAAATAGTACAAGCCCATCCAGCCTTTGATTGCAGTAACATAACTAAAAATAATAAGAATAGAGCTACAATTAATAATCCTGTTTTCTCTGTTTTTTTTATATTCATTTTTTCTGTTGTTACCATATGGAAAATGAATAGCAGTGCCATGTCTATATACATGGTAAAATAGCTTGGATGTAGAAATAAGGATAATTGTGAATAGGTGAATTCATATACATGAAGTGTGAGATATTTCCAAACTGCATAGGAAAGACAAATAACTCCGTTAAACAGGCATCCGGAAATAAATGACCACATAAATAAGCGCTGCCTTTCGGGCGAAGTTTCTCCTTCCGATGCAAAAAGAAATGGGAATATGCCCAGGCTTAATTTTACTTGTATGTTGAATATGCCACTTTGTAAGTCAGGTGTGCGGAAAAGCCAAAGTAAATAGAGAATGTAGAACCCACTAAAGAGCAGCGCGTATTTATTCTTATACCATACTTTTACCTTTTGTCCAAGGTTTCCTTCCAATAACCAAAGTAAAATAAATGCAACGATGCAAATAGGTGTAAAGAAAATATGCCCCGGAATCAGAAATGCAATTAAGCAGAGTACTGCAAATTTTAATTTAGGGATTAGTTGGCGCATGGGTATTAATTCAATTCAGATAAAAGTGCATATAATTTGTCAGTAACTAGGCTTCTGTCGAAATTTTCTTTTACATAGCGCAGCCCATTTTCTCCCAGTTTCCGGCATTCATCCCTGTTATTAAATAAGTACATTATTTTTTCTACAAAATCATTTGTATTTTCAGGAATCACAAAAAGTCCGGCCTGTCCATTATCAATAAATAGTTTCTTAGATTCGCCTTCAGCACCCAATAAAATAGGTACTCTCATAGCCATAGCTTCGAATGTTTTAGCTGGAACAACACCTTTGTTTAGTTCTATATTCAATAGTGGTAGAAAGAGAATATTAACCGACTTCCAAATTTCAGGCAAGGCTGAGCGGGGCACCGGGTCATAAATGAACACGTTATTCAAGCCCATGCTTTCTTTGGTAGTTACTAATTTACTTTTAGCTGCACCATCACCAATAAAAACCCATTTAATACTTGGGTATTGCCGGGTTGTTTTAGCCGCTTCTAGTACCATATCCCAACTGTAAATGTGGCCTATTGTGCCTGCATAGATCAACAAAAAATCGTCTTTTGAGAAGCCATTCTTCTCTCTCCAATCCGATTGAATTTCATCCACCTTGTACAAAGAAAGATCAACACCGTTTGGCAGCCAATGCACTATTTTATTTGGGAAGCGGGATTTGATATTATCTACAATTCCTTGTGTTTGTCCGGTAATTACAGCAGAAGAAGAATACAGGTATTCCTCCAGTTTTTTACTGATCTTTAATACTATTTTGTTTTTTATGATGCCCAGCTTTTCCGCTGCTTCGGGCCATAGATCTGCCACGTTAAATATAAGCTTGCACCCTTTTAACTTCTTTAAAAGAATGGCTGACATACCCAAAAATAAGGGTGGGGATTCACAGAAAATATAATCTGCTTTGCCCAGTTTAAAAAGGCCGATCCAGAAGGATGTAAATACAAATGAAAAGTAATTAAGTAAACGGGAAAGCACTTTTTTATTATTACCCACATATATCCAGGCCCGGTGAATTTCCATACCATTCATATTTTCCTTCAGGTAGAATTTTCCTTCGTATCCTGCTTTGATCTTCATTTCCGGATAGTTGGGCATGGCTGTAAGAACTTTTATTTCGGCACCATCTTTTTGCAGACGGCTGGCTGTTTCATAAAGGCGGTTTTGTGCAGCACCGACTTCCGGAGGGAAATACTGGGTAAGTATGATGATCTTCATTCAAGCGCTAAGATAGCTTGAATAAGAGTTATGAGTTATAAGTTATGAGTTATACTTATTAATACAAAATTGTGGGTTATTTATCTATTTGAATACCAGTAGTATACTATTTTTTGTTGACTTGGTTAGATTTAAAATATTTGGAATTGTAAAAAATAACTCTCTATCTTTGCGCCTCGTTCTTTAAAGTATTACTTATCAAGAAAGGTGGAGGGATTGGCCCTGTGAAACCTTGGCAACCTAATAATAACGGTGCTAAATCCAACCCGAATATAATGTTTGGGGCAGATAAGTCTAAGTCGAGACCCAAACAAACCTTATATATTGTAAAGCTCTTCTGGACCTATCCTGAAGAGCTTTTTTATTTTAGGCTATTCAGTTTTTTGATAAGTATGCCTTGAGGCGGTGGTATAACTATTAAAAAATATAAAATGAACAAGAAACTAAGAGTAGGATTATTTGGGTTTGGTGTAGTAGGGCAGGGGCTTTACGATGTACTGCATAAGACAAAAGGTATTAATGCCGAAGTGGCAAAAATTTGTGTGAAACATCGTGATAAGCCCCGGCCCATTGATGCCGGGTACTTTACGTTCGATAAGAATGATATTTTAAACAATAAAGAACTAGATATTGTGGTAGAGCTGATCGATAATGCCGATGAGGCATTTGAAATAGTATCGACCGCATTGCGCAGTGGTAAGGCTGTGGTTTCAGCTAACAAAAAGATGATTGCCGAACATTTGGAAGAACTATACAATATACAGCGGGAAACGGGCTCTCCCTTATTGTATGAGGCTTCTGTATGTGGTAGTATTCCAATTATCCGGAACCTGGAAGAGTATTACGATAATGACTTGCTCGACTCTGTAGATGGCATTTGTAACGGCACTACTAACTATATTCTTACAAAAACATCAGAAGAGAATAGAACCTATGAAGAAGCCTTAAAGGGTGCACAAGAAAAAGGATTTGCAGAAAGTAATCCCCGCTTGGATGTGCAAGGCTTTGACCCGAAATACAAATTAACCATTTTAGTGTGCCATACTTTTGGCGTTTTTGAAAAGCCGGAAAATATCTTCAACCTGGGTATTCATAACCTTTCCGCAGCTGATTCAACTTTTGCTAGGGAAAAAGGGCTAAAGATCAAGTTAATAGCACATACATCTAAATTAAATGGAAAGGTGGTTGCTTATGTGATTCCCACTCTGGTTCACTCAGATAATATGTTTTATGCAGTGCGCAATGAGTTTAATGCTGTTCAGTTAGGAGCTGCATTTAGCGATAAGCAATTTTTTTATGGTAAAGGTGCAGGAGGCCATCCAACGGCTTCTGCTGTACTTTCAGATATTTCAGCCTTGGTTTATAATTATCGTTATGAATACAAAAAGGTAGAACAAAACGGGGGCATTCCTTTTTCTAATGATCATAGTATTGAAGTCTATATACGTTTTCCCAATGAAGCCTTTCTGAAAGAATTAGGGGTGACAGATATTAAGCAGCGATTCTCGTCAAATGAAACCCAATATGTTATTGGAAAGGTGAGTGTTGAATCACTTCTGAAGGCCAATCTCAATGATCGGGATGATGTTTTTGTGGCTAAATGGAATTAGGTTTTTAAAGAATACCTTTGCACTTTATTAAAAGATATGGCTAATCTATTTTCTCCTATTAAAATAAAAAATGTCGAGTTAAAGAACCGCATTGTGGTATCCCCTATGTGCGAATATTCAAGTGAAGATGGCTTTGCCAATGACTGGCACTTGGTACATCTGGGCAGTAGGGCTGTTGGTGGAGCAGGCTTAATAATTGCCGAGGCAACTGCAGTTTCGCCCGAAGGCAGAATAACTCCCGATGATTTAGGAATTTGGAAAGATGGTCATATTCCATTTTTGAAACGCATTACTGAATTTATAGAAAAACATGGCTCTGTCCCTGGAATGCAATTGGCCCATGCCGGAAGAAAAGCCAGTATGTCTACATCCTGGAAAGGTGGTAAAGTACTTAACCTAGGACAAGGAGGCTGGCAAACCTTGGCACCTAGTGCCATCTCCTTTAGCGATGGATACTCAATGCCAAAAGAGATGAGTGTTCCGGAAATAAAACAAGTTGTGCAGCAGTTTCAGGATGCGGCAATACGCGCTAAAAAGGCCGGATTTAAGGTGCTTGAATTGCATGCTGCTCATGGTTATCTCATTCATGAGTTTCTTTCTCCAATAAGTAATACACGTAATGATGAATATGGAGGTTCCTTTGAGAATCGAATTCGGTTTTTACTGGAAACAATAGAAAGTGTTAGAAAAGTGTGGACAGAAGAGAACCCCTTATTTGTAAGGATATCTGCAACTGAATGGGCCGATAACGGTTGGAATGAAAATGACTCGATCAAATTGGCAGAAGTACTTAAAACGAAAACAATTGATCTGGTTGATTGTTCCAGCGGCGGTAATATATCAGGTGTAAGAATAGAATTGAAACCACTTTACCAAACACCACTTGCAGAAGGCGTTAAAAAGGCAACCGGTATACTGACAGGTGCTGTAGGATTGATAAATACCCCGCAAGAGGCAAATAGCATTATAGAAGAAAACAGAGCTGACCTGGTTTTCATGGCACGTGAATTTTTGCGTGATCCATATTTCCCACTTCGAGCTGCGTATGAGTTGGGGCATGATATTGCATGGCCTGTTCAGTATGAAAGGGCTAAGAAAAAACGCTAAATTGCGTTTCCTTTCCCCGCGAATGTTTGCACATTGTAGAAAATATTTTAATCTTTTTTCCCTTGTTATAGTGTTACTTACTGTGGCATCCTGTAAGCGGCATTTTAACATTAAGCCTGATCGCGCCTTTTATTACTGGCGAAGTAATTTTAGTTTGTCAGATAAGGATATAAACTATATGGAAAATGCCGGAGTTAGGAAACTTTATCTGCATTTTTTTGATGTAACTTGGAATGAAGATTTCAGCAAAGTGCTGCCGGTAGATGAAGTAAAATTTGATTTTGTATCAGATAACGCGTTTGAATATATTCCAGTGATATACATTGCTAATAAAGCGCTGGAAAAAACTCCTGTTGATAGCATTAATAGTTTGGGTAAGCACATATTAGATGAAGTAGAGCATATTGCAACTTCACACAATTTAGGGTTTAAAGAAATGCAATTTGACTGTGATTGGACCGATGCTACTCAAAAGAAATACTTTTCCTTTTTAGCTTTCTTTCATAAGGAATTAAAGCAAAAAGGGATACTGCTTTCGGCTACGATACGCTTGCATCAGGTAAAGTATAAGGAAAAGACTGGAGTACCGCCAATAGACAGAGGTATGCTTATGTTTTATAACATGGGGAAAATTAATGATGTGGCAGGATATAATTCCATATATAATGAACGAGATGCTAATAATTATGCTTCCTATGTAAAATCCTATACTTTACCAGTAGATGTTGCCTTGCCGATATTTGGATGGGCTGTTTGCATCAGGAGTGGGAAAGTAACAGGAATTATAGAAAAATCTGTTGATAAAAATTTTGCTGATACAGCTTTATTTTCGCATGGAGGAAACAGTATATTTGTTGCACGTAAATCATTCTTTTTTCACGGAAAATATTTTATGAAAAATGATACAGTTAAATTAGAACAAGTGACTCCGGATATCTGTGAAGATGCGGCAGATAACGTGAGCCGATATTTAAAAGATGAACCTCGTACAGTAACCCTGTTTGATTATGATTCGCTTTACCTTTCAACCTATGATAAAAAAGATCTGGAGAAAATCTTCTCTCTTTCCAATTAGTATAATAGTAGTGGTAACAGCTATCATATTGGCTTGTGCTGATATTGATATGCCCGGTTATCCCAATGCCTTATTTGCTCCTGAAATAATACATAACGATAAGTATAACCCCTTCTTTCGTTCCTATTATCCACTTTATGAAGCATCTTTCAAAGAAGATGAAAGTTATTTTACCGATTTCAATAATTGTAATATCATTGAATGGAGTAGTTATTTTCAGGGGCATGTGCAAAATCTGGATTTGAGATATATCTTATATAAATCAAGGGTAGGGGAGATTGATACACTTATTTTTTCCATTAAGAAACCCGGTTATCCAATCAGTAATAAATTAAAGAGCAATTCTATTCTCAGGATCAGCGATACCCGTTCTGCACTTGACTTCCTTTATTATATAGGTTTTGCTAAGAGATGTGAAGAATATTCTACTTATATATCCGACTGGTCAGATGAGCAAACAGGAAAAGACCCGAAAGATCCCAGGAATGACACTGCCGATATGTATGACCTTGCCCGTGGGGGAATAAAGCAAATAGCAAATGCAAAAAGTGATTTCGTTCGTCAGCGCTATGCTTTTCAGGTATTACGCTTATACTATATGGCCAAAAATTATGATAAAACCCTTCAGTTTTACATAGCACAAAAAAGCATTTTTGAATCTACCTCAAACACTATTAAATACCGATCTATAGGTTATTTGGCGGGTGCCTATTTAAAAAAGAAACAATACAGCACGGCCAACTATCTATATTCAATTGCCTATGACCAGTGCGACTCTATGAAAGTAACTACCTATTTAAGTTTCCAGCCACAGGAAGAAAAAGACTGGCAGCAAACCCTTGCTATGGCTAAAAATACGAGGGAAAAGACTGTCTTATGGCATATGCTTGGAATCTACCATGATCCATTAAGGGCTATGAAAGAAATATATGCATTAGATCCTAAATCAGATTTGCTGGATCTTCTCTTAGCCCGATCTGTAAATATAAATGAAGAACATTTTTTAAGTCAATCGATGGAATACAACTTTATGAATACTGCCGATAGTATTTCATATATTAATCCAAAACTAATTAAACAAGACCTGATAATTTTCATTAAAGGGGTGGCCAATAAAGAAAATACTCCTAAACCTTATGAATGGAATTTAGCAGCTGCTTATCTGGAATGGGCCACGGGTGATAATCATTTTAGAAATGATTTGGATAAAGCCAAATCAGAAGCAGGAGGGTATGGACTTGTTTTAGATCAGGTAAGATTATTCAATCTGTTAGATCAAATAAAGCAAGGCATAGCAGGCGATAAAAAATTTGAAGAAAACTTGGAGCCCGAACTTGTCTGGCTAAAGAATGCGAACAACTCAGATGGTTTCCGCCAAAGTTTTGCCCATGAATTTGTTTTAGGAGCATTGGTTGCAAAATATACAACCTATGGTGATATTGTTCTTGCCACCTGTTTCAAGGGGCAAATGAATGATGAAGCTACTGAAAACAATATATTGTTAACTGCGCTTGAAAACCTGATGAATAAAAAAGATAAAAGCGCATTTGAAACGTACGCTTTGAGTGAATTTCCTTATGCTAAAAGTGATATTATAGAATTGCTGGCAGTTAATTTGATGTATCAACATAGAACAAAAGACGCATTAGTAAAACTCAATGAAGATAACAGTACAGGTAACGAAAAGCTTAATGCCGATCCGTTTTTAATACATATGAACGATTGCCACGATTGTGATGCTGCCCTTGCTAATAAAATAATATACACAAAAAGAAGTTTTATTCAAAAGATGATTGAGTTAGAAGCTATCACCAAAAGCGATCCAGTTAATGCTGCAGATGCGTATTTGCAATTAGCTAACGGGTATTATAACATTGGGTATTTTGGTAACAACAGGGTGTTTTATGATACAAAAGCGACCAACATGAGTGATGCAGGTTTTGATTACAGGGAATATAGCCCGGTATTAAATAAAGATACATTACCCAATTATATGAGCTCGGTTACTGCAGAATCGTATTACAATAAAGCTATTGCTGCCTCAAAAGACCCCGAATTCAAAGCCATGTGCTGCTTTATGGCTGCAAAATGCGAACAAAACGCATTTTTCTGTCATAAACTGAAGAATTATACAGGCGATTTTAAATCAGGAAAATACTTTAGCATGTTAAAAACCAATTATGCATCCACTAAATATTACCAGGAAATAATTAAGGAATGTGGTTATTTTAAAACCTATTTAAAATCCAATTAGTATAATAAGTACCGGTTTTTTCAGGATAGTGGTGAAGTATACTGAATTTTCCTATACATAAATGTGAGCAAGCCCCTTTCAATAGAAAAATAAATATAGGACGTTTGTCTAAAGCATTTACTTTCTTATATAACTTCGCACCCTCAATTATTTCCTTTCTGTGGAAAACAAGAATGGGCCCTGTTTGCTTCTAATTTACCCTCCATTACATAATGGACGTGCACCACAGAATAGCATTTACCAATGACATCAGAACATTTTAAAAAGGTAACAGCCGCGGGCTTGTTGGTTACTATTGGTATCATATTCGGTGATATTGGTACCTCACCACTCTATACACTGCAGAATATTATTAAAGATGGTGGCTCCTCCTCTCGCGAGGTAGTTATGGGTGGTATTTCTTGTATCTTTTGGACTCTTACCCTCCAGACTACATTTAAGTACGTTTTGATGACCTTGCAGGCTGATAACCATGGTGAGGGAGGTATATTCTCACTATATGCACTGGTCAATAAATTAGGGAAAAGATTGTTTTTACCAACCATTATCGGTGCCGGAACATTACTTGCCGATGGTATTATTACTCCACCCATAAGTGTTTCAACTGCTGTGGAAGGTCTTGGTGGCGTACCCGGATGGGGGGAAAGGTTTACACCGGGTAATGATTTGGTTATTGGTATTGTACTAGGAATTATATTGTCACTATTCCTTTTTCAACGTTTCGGAACAAAAATTGTGGGAAGCGCTTTCGGCCCCATGATGTTTGTTTGGTTCCTGATGATTGCTGTTTTGGGCCTTTTGCAAATTGTTCATTGCCCTGAAATTTTTGCTGCATTGAGTCCTCATTACGGTTGGAATTTACTTGTTAATCATCCAAAAGGGTTTTGGTTACTAGGTGCTATCTTTCTTTGTACAACGGGCGCAGAGGCTTTATATTCCGACTTAGGACATTGTGGAATAAAGAACATTCAGGTGAGCTGGATATTTGTAAAAACAGCCCTTGTACTTAATTACCTTGGCCAGGGAGCATGGATTCTTTTGCAAAACAAACCTGTTACCGGAGATACCAACCCATTTTTTGCCATTGTTCCCGGCTTCTTTCTTATTCCGAGTGTACTTATAGCTACGGCGGCTACGGTTATTGCCAGCCAGGCGCTTATCAGCGGTTCATATACCCTTATCAGTGAAGCTATTTTGTTGAATTTTTGGCCTCGTGTTACCGTCAAATACCCTACTAATATACGTGGACAGATATACATACCAAGTATAAATTGGATATTGTGCATTGGCTGTGTATTGGTAGTTCTTTACTTCCGCACATCTGAAAATATGGCCGCTGCCTATGGATTTTCTATTACTATAGCCATGTTAATGACAACCATTCTTATGACTTACTTCCTGCGCTTCAGAAAACATTATTCTTGGCTCATTGTTATACCTATAGTTATGGTTTTTGCAACGGTTGAAACATCCTTCTTCGTTGCTAATGCAGCAAAACTCTTAAAGCGATTAATGTTCCTGGTGTTTGAAGGCGGACTTATATTTACAATGTATGTTTGGTACCGGGCCCGGAAAATCAATAACCGCTTTTTACATTTTGTAAGTATCAGGGAACAAATACCTCTGTTGAAGGATTTAAGTGCCGACCAAACTATTTCCAAATTCTCTTCCAATCTTATTTACCTCAGCAAAGCAAATAACCCTGCCGAGATAGAGCAGAAAATAATCTATTCCATTTTCAGCCGCCAGCCTAAACGGGCAGATATATATTGGTTTGTGCATATTGAACGCACCAATGAACCATATACATTAGAGTATAGTGTTGATGAAATGGAAGACGATAAAGTAATTCGTGTTGAGTTCAGATTAGGATTCAGGGTGCAAGCTCGTGTGAATGTATTGTTCCGTAAGGTAGTAGAAGAGATGGTAGCTAATAAAGAGCTTAATATTACCAGCCGTTATCCATCCCTAAAAAAATACCATTTAGCATCTGATTTCCGTTTTGTGATACTGGAAAAATTCCTCTCATTTGAAAATGAGTTCAGCTTGAGTGAAAGCTTTATTTTGCGTAGCTATTTCTTTATAAAACATTTGGCACAATCAGAGGCTAAAGCCTTTGGTTTGGATACCAGCGAAACCAGGGTGGAGAAAATACCACTTATTGTGAACCCTGTTTCGAATATCCAAATGATTCGTGTTGCCCCCAGGAATTCAAATAAAAAGCCGACTGAGCAACCTAATCCATAGGAAGAACAGTATTCTGTTAATCAATAATTTACTTATCTTGTCGGAGCATTAGGAGCATTGTAAAAGTAAATTCACTCTATTCTTTGTTCCTGCTTCCAATTAAAAGCCTTGATTTTGTTAAGTTTTTTGCCTATATTAGAATAGCAAACTTAATTTCTAACCAGATTAAATTATAAAGCAATGAAAATACTTACAAAAATGGTGGTATTGCTTATTGCAATTTCACTTACATCTGTTTTGGTTTCTTCTTGTTCATCAGGCTATGCGGCAGGGTATCATAGTGGCAAATTTAAAGGTACGGCCCATTACTAATAGCATTATTATTTATTTATTGGGTGGCCTCCGTAGCTGTCTTGTTTTGTACCAGATGAACTGTAGGGATTACTTTTCCGAGTATTAATCCGGAAAGTTATTCCGCCTTCGGCTAGATAGGGAGAGCCTATGCCAATTTCAAAATGAAGACCGATATTATCGCTCGTGTAAAGACGTAGCCCATATAATATCTGAAAACTTCCGACAAGCGAGCTCGTATTCTGAAGAAAAGTAATTGTGTTGTAAATGTACTGTGGATTTCCATTATAATTATATGCTCCTACTACATTATCGGGTGAAGGTGTATCATGCCAATAGGAAGCCCCGAAACGAAAACCCAGATAATCATCTAATTTATTATTTGTTTTGCATAAATGCAATAAAAACCGGAATGCCACATTAGTCCTACTTACTTTATCAGTAAAATTTTGAGGAAGTGCATAATCTACTGTTTCATTTTGATAGCTCCCTGTAATTCCAATACTAAATCCTTTACTTATACCAAAATCTATTGTTCCACCTATGTTTGGAAGTATGGAAGAACAAATAAACCCATTCCCAGCATCCTGAATACCTGTATTTATTCCAATAGGGTAAAGCTGTGAAATAAAAGAAACTTGGCCATCAAAACCAGGGCTATAGCCTATTCCAACATTTGCAACAATTTGCCCGAAAGCTTGTTGAGCTTTAATATAAGCTGAGTGCAAAATAAATACACTACCCAAGCAAAACAAAATGAATCCTTTGCGCATAAGCATTGCGTAAATATATAAAAATAATGCCAGTGCGGCCCGGACCTATTTTGCAATATTCACCGCCCTGGTTTCACGAATAACGGTGACCCTTACCTGTCCGGGATAGGTCATTTCATTCTGGATTTTTTGGGCTATTTCAAAGGATAGCACTTCGGCTTCTTTGTCGTTTATCTTTTCGCTGCCGACAATAACACGCAGTTCACGTCCGGCTTGAATAGCATAGGTCTTTTCAACTCCTTTATAGGAGAGCGCTAATGATTCGAGATCACGTAAACGTTTAGCATATTGCTCAACTATCTCACGCCGAGCACCCGGACGAGCACCCGAAATAGCATCGCAGACTTGTATGATAGGAGAGAGGAGGTCAGTCATTTCTATTTCATCGTGGTGGGCGCCTATGGCGTTGCAGACTTCAGGCCTTTCCTTGTATTTTTCAGCCAGGTTCATACCCAAAATTGCGTGTGGCAATTCCGGAGCTTCATCAGGCACCTTTCCAATATCGTGTAATAATCCGGCACGTTTAGCCAGTTTAGGATTCAACCCTAATTCTGATGCCATAGTGGCAGCCAGGTTGGCAACTTCGCGTGAGTGTTGTAATAAATTCTGTCCGTAAGAAGAACGGTATTTCATTTTACCCACTATGCGGATAAGTTCAGGATGCAGGTTGTTTATTCCAAGATCAATAACGGTACGTTTTCCAACTTCAGCAATTTCATCTTCCAGTTGTTTGCGGCATTTTTCCACCACTTCCTCAATACGGGCCGGGTGAATACGTCCGTCTGAAATAAGTTGATGGAGCGCCATCCTGGCCAATTCCCTTCTTACAGGGTCGAAACAGGAAATTACAATTGCTTCCGGAGTATCATCTACAATAACCTCCACACCGGTAGCAGCTTCCAAAGCACGAATGTTTCTTCCTTCACGGCCGATGATACGGCCCTTCATTTCATCATTTTCAATATTGAATACTGTAATGGCATTCTCAACGGCAGTTTCAACTGCTACTCTTTGTATTGATTGCAGTACGATCTTCTTTGCATCTTTATTAGCAGTGAGTTTAGCTTCTTCCAGAATTTCCTTAGCTGCAATAGCGCCCTGTGTTCTGGCATCACCTTTTAACGATTCAATAAGTTGGGCTTTAGCATCCTCAGCCGAAAGTTCAGATATGGTTTCCAGTTGGGCAACCTGTCTGGCATGCATTTTGCTGAGTTCTTCCGCTTTACGCTCTACGTTCTTTAGTTGCTCGGTATAATTGTTCTTGGCTGTTTCCAGTTCCTTTTCCTTGCGCTGGGTTTGTTCCAGCTTCTGGTTCAATGATTGTTCCTTTTGGCGAAGGCGGTTTTCGGTAGCTGTTATTTGCTTGTTCTTATCATTAGTAAAGGTTTCGTGTTCCGCTTTCAGTTGCAGGAAACGTTCTTTTGCTTCGAGCATCCTTTTTTCCTTCGTAATAACGGCTTGTTTTTCAGCATCTTTTATAATGTTAGATGCTTTGTTTTCAATGCCTTTGCGAAGCATCATGTTGGTTACTAATACGCCGAGCCCAATGCCAATAACGGCCGCTGCTGCAATAATTAGTATGGTTTGTAAGTCGAGGTTCATATAGTTTTTGGTTGTTATGAACCCCTGTGCGAAAGTGTTTTATGTATGTTCTTTAATATCCAGGGCCGATTCTATTGCATCTAAATGATCTTCAATAGTGTCAGGGTAACTTTGGGTATATTCAAGGTTTTGGTAAGCAAGCTGAAGTGCACACATCGCCAATATATCGCGAGGATCGCTGATGGCGTAAGCAGATTTGAATTGTTGGGCCTGTTCATTCACCATATCAGCTGCCTTTTTCATGGCCGCTGCGGTTTCAGGGGTTACGTTAACAGGATATTCTCTGCCGGATATGTTCACTTTTATGATCTTCACTTCTTCTTTGCTCGTTAATTATTCCCCCGGTTTCATGCGGGAGATACATCGGTCTACTTCACTCAGGAGGTCGTTTATTTTATGGGTTATTTCCCGTTGTTTTTGGTTATTTATTTTTTGTTGTTCGGTAGCTATTACTTGGTTCGTTTCTTTCAGTCTTAAAATCTCCTCTTCAAGGCCTTTAATTTTGCTAGTAAGTTGTTGATTCACAGATTCTAATTCCGATACTTTGCGGTTTGACTCGCTTTGCAAAGATATAAGTTTTTCTGTTCTGCGCAGAATATTTTCCAATCGCTTCTCTATATCCTTCATTACCTAATCGTTAAATTACGGTTACAATATTACTAAAAATAGCTTTAGTTAATGGTCGGGCGTGCCCCCAAGCTATGCAAGGGGTCGGGCTATACGCTTCAAGTCCTCGCTGCGCTGTGGGCTTTTCGCTACTATCCCTCACGCAAGACTATTTATAGCGCCTAGAGGTTTGGGACAGTGGCGGTACTCTCCGCAAACTTCTTAAACTGGTTGAGCCACTTTTGGTTGTGCCGTTTATAAACGCTAAACATAGCCACTATAACTAGTTTTGGGATAAGCCCATAACCCTTAGCGTTTCCTATTTCGGCTATATAACGCGTTTTATTGCCGGGGAGCTCCATAAAGGTATTGGTCATGGTGTTAGATCCATGCTCATGTTCATATAAAGCAGTCATTTGTACCGGCAGCTTCATACTTTGTATGGTTTCTGTAAGGACCAAAGGTTCCTTTTTATTCAAAAATGTAATTATTGATATAGCCCCTGTGGTTCGGGGTTGACCATTAATGGTCTGGTAACTTACAAAGCCATCTTGCCAATACTGAAAATTTGCAGGGTCGTTAAATAAGGCGACAACCTTCTCCAATGGCAAGTTGATATCTACCGCACATTCGTACCTTTTCATAATGGGGGTATTACTTACACAAAGATAAAAGAATTTTTGGATTGGTTACCTGTGGGGCATTCCGACCATTTGCCTGGCATTTATATTACACTGCTTATGTCACTTTACCTCATTTTTTCAAAAGCGTTATAATAATTTGATTTTCTGTGTGTAAACCCCTAAAAATGAAAATATACATATCGCGTTTTGAGTGACATATAAACACTGGTGATTTGCATAAAATAAATTCAGGTCATTGACTTTTTAACAAACCACTTTTCCTTGGTTTATCTTTGCTCTATCAAAACCGTACGGTTTTTTTAAGTTCATTGAAACAAATAATGGTACACCCATTTTTATTGCTCCATTGCTTAATCATTGCAAAAAGCAATAAACTGATTTTTTACGCACAGGTATTCAGGGTTTTATAAAATGGAGGAGATCAAAAATCATTGCATTTCCATTGCTAATGGTATTGCTAAACACGTAAAAATTAGGCACGGCCGGGCTCCGGCTATCTGGCTATCAAAGGGTCAGGAGGTAAAGTCCATCGGGCAATATTGGTGGTTACAAGTCCACCCGCCAGCATAAAAGAGCCACCTATATAAAGTTCATGTTTATATAACGCCAACGAATTAACTGTACCCGAATAGCTTTTGCAGTCGCCACCCCAAAAGAGTACTCCGCCCATGCAGTTCCATGTGCGAGAGCTGTTTTCATAATCTACAATATGGAATACGTTGTTATTGCCGGGTGCTTCAGTAAAATTACCGCCTACATATAGGCCGCTGTTATTGACACACATTACGTTACTGGTTTCATTAAAAGGCCCTACAGCAGACCATTGGTGGGTATCCCACTTCATCAGGTAATCAAAATCGCCGCAGGCATATAATTGATCGAAGTAATTCACAAAACACTTAACCCATCCGGTAGGCATCTTTTGGTTAGGGTCGGTAACATCATCCCAATGCTTGCCATTCAATCGTTGCACCGATGGAAATTTACCACCCGCATACAGAAACTCCCTGAAAACGATAAGTGCCAAAACCACATCGGGCAGACTGCCTGTTTTGTGCCACCCGGTGGTGTCGCTATACTTAACAATATGACGGGCTATAACAGTATCTGCTTTGGTAAAAGCGCCTCCAATATAAAGTGTGCCTTTCATTACACAGAGTGCATTAATGCGGCCGTTGGCAGAACCAATATATTTCCATAGGGTATCGTTCCAGCAGAGTAAATTGTACATCTTGTTGTTCTCAGTTCCAATTTCAGTTCCTGCATAAAGCTTACCGTTGTATTCTACCATAGCAGTAATATTTCCCTGGAAATCGGAATCGGGAGCAGCCCATTGTTTTCCATCCCAGCAGGCAATATGTGTGGCTTTTTTGCCCACGCTATCCATGCTTCCGGCATAGAGCTTTCCATTAAAAACGCAGAGGGGGGAGTAGCTACCTTTTACACCCGTACCCACAGTAGACCATGTTTGAGCAGATACAAAAGTGAAAAGTGAAAAACTAAAAATTAAAAATAGGGGGTATTTGTATTTCATCATGCGCCGGTAGTTTTCCGGACAAATATAGGAATTGAAAGTTAACGGAAGCTACAAACGCATCAATGCAAATACAAATAGCCACTGTATCAGCATAGCGCCATCATATAATAGCGGAAAAATGAGTGCGGGCCTTTTATTTTTTGCTAATGGTAATAAGCATATAGTAAGCAAACTGGAAAGGAGTAGGGCAGAGGCTATTTTCATATTCAGTCCTATCCAATAATATTCGACAACTACTAATATAATAAACCCCGATAACAATACAATGCCAATATTTATGGATGCTTTAGCTCCGACGCTAACCGGCAATGTTTTTACACCTCTTTTCCTGTCGAAGTTCATATCTCGTATATCAAAGGGTATACAAATGGCGAAGATGAATAACAAAGCCCTACAGAAAATGAATAGTACTTTAGGCGTAAGCATAGCAGAAATAGATTCCTCATAAACTACCGGCAAAAATGTAGTGAGCCATGAAAATACGAATGCAATCCAAACGGTTTTAAGCCAGTATATATCGCGCAAGCGTTTCCAGCCTTTTTTAGTTGGAATGATAGGGAATGTGTAGCCCAATCCTAATAACCCGGAAGGGATAAATACAAGCCAGGAGCGTAGTGGCATATAGAGCAATTGTACTCCTAGTATTATCAGTGCAATACCTATCAGGACATAATAAAACCTCTTATTCATGCTCATCCAGTTATTCCGTTCTTCCAGGTTTTCGTCAGAAATGAGGAATTTCTTTTTGTTGATGCGATGGAAACAATATAAGAGTAGGGTAGCAGCAAAAACTATACTGTTTACGTGCCAGTTGCCATTGTTGCCATATAAAAGAAGGGAGGTTCGGGCTGTATAAGCGGTTGCACTTAGTGCAATAAAAATATTGGAATAGACTAAAAAACGAATTACCTGAGCAAATGCTCTCATAGGCTTTTAAAAAGTGTGAAATGTAATACCGTTCCAACTACTGCGCCAACGCCGCCCCAAATAAGTGCCCTTCGGAGGCGTTTTTGTCGCGCGCCTAAAGCATATCCACGCAAGTAACTGTCATGGGTAACGTTATCCATATTTCTTACGCTCTTATGGTTGATCTTTACATATTGGTGCTTATATTCGATACCCGCAAATAATAATGGTGTCGGAATAGCAAGTACAGGGCTTATGATAGCTGCTCCTGCACCTATCACAAATCCTGCTATAGATGCACCCAATGCAGGAAATCCCCGACGGGCATCTTGTTCTCCAGCTATAAATATCCGGGCTTCAGGAATGGTAAATTGATCATTTACCAGGGAATCGTATATATAGATAATTACCTGTTTGCCGCTATTCCCATAGGTTATTTGAAAGATATCGCTTTTATCAACTTCTATTTTTTCACGTCCGTGATTCTTTATTACATCTACTGTATACCCAGAGGTGTCTATAATGTGGGCAATGATAATCTTACCATTATTCAGTAGCAATGTATCGGGCTTAGCATGAATACTGTCCGCGGTTTGGGCAATACCTCGGCAGGTAAGTAAAAAAAGAAGAATAAAAGTGAAAAGTGCTCTCATGGTTATTTACTCAGGTTGTAAAGATAGGCATGAGAATCTAAATGGAGTAAATAATAAATGCCCGTTGTGTGACGGGCATTTTATCGGCGCTAACGGCTTCTCAAGGAGAAGCTTACTGAATTATTAATTTCCCTTCGCGTAGGATGCTTGTTGAATTAAGTACTTTATAGATATATACACCTGCTGGTTGTACTCCTACATTTATTTCAGATTTTTTTGAAATAATAGGAGCGGTATATATCTTTTCTCCTAACAGATTATATACTTCCAACGTGGTTTGTTCTCCATTGTATTTATTCAAGATAACAGTAAACCGGCCATTATTTGGGTTAGGATATACATTTACAGTCGATGTCTCTTTAATGGTATTAATACCCGAAGAAACAAGAAGGCTGCCCATTCTAAGTCCGTTGCCAAAGCTATTCACCCAAATTTCATTGGCATTGTATGGGTTAAAGTACACTCTGTTTGGTTGGCGGAATGGATATTGGCTCAAATTGGTTAGTGTTGGGTTTGCCGATTCAATATTGGATGAGTAGTACAAGCCATATTGCTGGGTAGTGATGTAGGCCTCACCTTGGTGCACCGGATCAAAAGTGATGGAGTAAACTTGTTCCAAGGTGTCAATTTGGGTCCAGCTTACGCCTCTGTTGGTTGTGCGATAAAGTCCGCCCAATGTATTATTCGGGCCGCCCCAATTATCGAATACACCGCAATACCAAGTGTTTTGGGTTGCATCCCATGGGTCGATAACAACATCCATGGTCCAGTATTTCATACCTGCATCGCTGCGGTCAGTCCATGTTGTACCTTGGTCTGTGCTTATGAATACACCTGAGCTGTCCGTAAACTTTCCGGATGTGTTGATCCGTGCAGAATAAGAAGCTACTACGGTTCCATCATTCAAAACACGGATATTGAATGGATGTCCTTGTGTACGAGCAGGTGCAGTGCATTGAGTCCATGTGGCTCCTGCATTATTCTGAATATTGTTGGAAACCCAAATGCCTCCTTGTCCTCCGGAATGATTTACAACGGCTGCATACATTCTGTCCGGATTGGTAGGGTCGAGCGCTATCCAAATAACAGGGGAGTTAAAATTATGCATGGTACTAAATGTAGCTCCACCATCGGTAGAAAATTCAACCTCACCACTGCCATGATCATCATTTGCATCAGTCAGATGCGTACTTTCATACATATCATGTATACTTGAAGTGGCTGCATAAATAACACCATTCGATGGATTCTTCTGGAACTTGTAAACAGAATTGTATCCTATTCCCGAATAATTGAATGACCAGGAATTCCCTCCATCTTTACTCCGAAGCGCTGTTATATCTGTGCATCCTGAAAATACATCAAGCGAATCGGCCCACATCAGATCCCATTGAGATGTTACTTCCAACCCATTTGGATGGTAATATTTTCCTGCAGGAGTATTTGCATTAGCTGCATTTAAGTCTGTACGGGGCACATAAGCATCTTCCCATGTTAATCCGCCATTGGTGGTTACATGCGTAAAGCCTTCTCCTGTGAGCACTGCTATATTTGAATCGGAAGGGCATACGGTAAACCCAAATGCATATTGATCCCATGACCAACCTAAATCTCCACCGGCACCGCAGTAGCCTGTTCTGATATTTTGGTTGTTTGCTGTGTTAAATACATGTGTCCAGGATGTGCCTGCATTGCTTGTTTTAAGTACTTCCGGAAACTGCGTTGTGCCATCATTCCCTGCCAGGTAGGCTATATTGATATCGTTTGTAGCCATTCCAACAAAAAATGGGAGATCGTTGGCCAAGATGCCAGTTTCTTTTTTTGTCCAGTTGGTAACACCATAATCCATAGAATATACATTAGCGTAGCCATTATTATTATCACCGGTTTCTCCTACATAAACATCAGCTGCAGCTTGTGTAATGCAGAAGAAACGGGTTATGCCGCCTGATTTTGCTCCCGCGCAGGAAATAATATTTTCTGTACCGGGTATGCCTGTCATTGTGGGGCCAGACCAACTCGTTCCTCCAGTGGTGGACACCAGCAATCCAATATTCGTGCAGATATAAATGTTCAATCCATCAAAAAAAGTACCCGCAATGTATGCACCGGCACCGGTATGATCTGTATAAAGGGCTGGCCCAAAAGTAGTCCCACCATCATTTGAAAAATAAAGGTCGGAATAGTCGGAAACAATTAGTTGATTTGAATTTTGAGGGTTAGCGTAAGTAAGCCATACACCATTGCCTCCGGTCGCATCAGTAGTTAAAGACCACGTAGCGCCACCATCAATTGTTTTGGTAGTATACCCATTCCCTGAGTTATTATTAAAGCTTATGCAATAACGAATATTGGGGTTATTGGTGAATTGTACCATAGAAGGGTGAAACGCCTGAACTTGCTGGAAGCTGAGGGTATTCCAGGAATTACCGGTATCTGTAGAATGATACAACCCACTCATGTCGCAAGCAACGTACATTTCAGCCGGGTTAGCAGGATTAATGCTGGGAGAATATTGCGAACCACCACCACCTAATCCATGCGAATTAAAGGTAGTTGGTTGGGCATAAATTGCAAAACATGCCAATGATGATATAGTGAGTAAAACTGCTTTCTTCATGCTAAAGAATTTTATTTCGAGGATGAATAACTAGTTGTAATATGTTTCTGTTTTGAAGACAAATTTCAACTATTCAAATGAAATAAAATCATCCGTTTATTATTTGCAGGTAACTAAATAGTATTCGCAAGGTAATGGAAACTATTCGCTGATACGGATATCTATATTGCATAAGTATTTATGCAATAAATCAGTTATAGGTTATCGATTATTTGAAGGAATAAATCCTTCTTTCTTGAGGAAACCGGAATTACAGTAGTATCTTTAAGAACTGCAAATCCACCGTCTGTTTTTTTAAAGTGTTCGAAATAATCCAGGTTAATGAGGTGCGATTGGTGTGTTCTGAAAAAGCCCAATTCACTTAACAATTCATCATATTCTTTCAGGGGTTTCGATATTAATATCTTTCTTCCGTCATTCAGAAAGAAACGGGTGTAATTTTCTTCCGATTGGCAGTGAACAATATCCTTGATTTTTACAGCATAAATACTATCAAGGGTTTTTAAAACTATCTTTTTAGCATCTCTATTTTCTTGGGAATAGTTATTCTCAAAAACCTCCAGGTTTTGGCTCGTATTTGTTTGTTGCAGATTACTGCTTGCTTTATCCATTGCAGCAATCAGTTCATTAGAATCAATAGGTTTTAATATATAATCAAGAGCACTAAATTTAAAAGCTTTTAATGCATATTCTTCGTATGCAGAAATAAAGATAACTCGAAAATTAAATGGTTTGCATTTATTTAACAGATCGAAGCCGGTTCCATCCTGCATTTGAATATCCAGAAGAACAATATCTGGATTATGTTGTTTGATTACCTGGATACCGCTTTTTACGCTTTCGGCAACACCAACAACCTGTATTTGTTTACAGTTTTTCTTAACGAGAGATTCAATTAATTCTCTCGCGTTTTGCATATCATCAATTATTACAAGGCGAAGCATGGGGATAAAATATGCTTATAAAGATAGGGAATAATTATAAATAGATCATGCCAATGTATTTAAAGGGAAGCTAAATACCACCTTGGTGCCCGTTGCTTCATTATTTCTATCCTTTAAATCAATTATTTGCATAGTTATTTTCTTTTTCGATTTTTTATTTAACAGCCCAATTCTATCCTGGGTAATATTTATAGCAACCGATAAATGTTCGCCTGTACGCTGGCGATTGATTTCCCTGGCTTTTTCACGACCTACACCATTATCCTCAATTTCGAAATGGAACATGTCGTTTTCTAATGTCATATGGATTGAAATTAAACCTTTTTCATCCATTTTATTTACTATTCCGTGCACAATGGCATTTTCAATAAAAGGTTGAGCCATCATAGGGGGGATGAGTGTGTTCTCTATATTTATTCGGGGATCTATGTCAATAGTAAAATCAAACTTATTGTGGAAGCAGATCTGTTGTAAAATAAGGTAATGCTTTAATGTTTCAACTTCCTTTTCCAGTAAAATATATTCTTCCTTTGAGCTTTCAAGTATCGATCGCATAAGCTTAAAAACAGAAGATAAATAGTTTGCTGCCATTTGAGGTTCTTCTTTGTAAATGTAATTTTGCACACTTGTCATGGCATTGAAAATAAAGTGCGGATTCATTTGTGAACGCAGTAATTTTTGTTCCAATTCAATTTTACTGTTCCAATTATTGATCCGGTTTTGCCTGATAAGCAAAAATGCAAATGCAGCAATTAGCAATGCTAAAAATGCAAACCCAAATATAAATGACCGGCTTTGTTTTATTTGTAAGTTTTGAATTTGATTTTTTTGTGCCAACGTTTCAATCTCTTTTTCCTTCTTTTCATTCTGATACTTAGCTTCCAATTCTGCTAATTGCTTGGTTTTTTCCCTGCCAAATAACGAATCTTTTAAAATGATTGTATTATTCAGGTATTTAATAGCCATGGCATAATTTCCTATTTGAGCATAAGTGTGCCCAAGCACCTGCGAATAATCCATTTCTTGCTGCAGTACGCCTAAGCTGTCCGCCAGATCAAATGCATGTTGATAATAAGAAATAGCACGGCTAAAATCTTTTCTGGCGACAAAAACGTCACCAATTTCTTTTGTTGCTACAAGCTGACTTAGCCGATCATTTATTTTTTTGGCAGTAATCATAGTATTCTCATCATAGACCAAAGCAGAATCGGGTAGTGCTGAATGCGCTATATAGAGTTCCTTGCCATTTCTTCTATACTTAAATCCCTTTAATGTAGAATCTGCCTGGTACACTTCCAAGAAAACCATTCCAATGTTGCCAAGAGCTTTTGGTACGTATCCTAATTCACCTGTTTTTTCACTTAGTGTTAAACCCCGGAAAGTATATTCTATGCATTTAGGATAATCTTGCAAGTACATGTATCCTAACCCAATATTCTGATAATCGGGAATTAGCCCGCCCATATTATTCCTGCTACTGTCAATTCTCATGGCTTTAAAATTATTTTCCAGCCCCTTTTTATAATTCCCTTCTACATAATATAAGTTTCCGAAATTTCCATATGTAATTGCCAGGTGTTCTATATTTTTTTCTTCTTCAAATATTTTTTCGGTCTTTAAATAATATTCTTCAGCCTTAAGGTAATTACCCTCTTCTTCATAATTCAGGCCTATATTGTTGCATATATTAGCAATCATATTTGCACCAGCAAGGCTATCTTCTGAAAGGGCTTTAAAGTAATAATCTAGCCCGGCACTATAGTTGTTTTGTTCGGATGTGATGTTACCTAACTCATTATAAATGGAGTTCAGGCTTCCAGTATAGTTGTATTTATTACTCATGGACATAGCACTATCCTCTAATTTCAGTGCTGTATTCATATCCCCTTTTATTTCATAAAAAATGCCCATGGTAGAAAGTGCGTTTACAATACCTTTTACCCATACAATTTTTTGAGATAAAACAAGCGCCTGCTTACCTAATAATAAAGATGTATCCGGATTAATATTTTCCAGTTCACTTCCAATCCTAATAAGTATATTTATTTTATCCGTGTCTTGTTTAGTATTTGCCAGTGCAGTTTTCAACGAATCGGTTTTATGATCAGCAAATACATTTGTGATTGCGTAGAAAAAAACAGTAAATAACAGTGACAGAATTTTCACTATGGGTAAAGTTGAAGAAGCAAATATAGGATTGCTAAGTTGAAATGGTTCAAACAAATCAATTATTTGTATTTGGCTACTGCTTAGTCATCAGCACTTTTGGGTAAATGACATATGCGAATTGTTTATACTCTCCAACGAATAATCTTTTGTTACCCGCGAATAATAAATAGGGTATTTTTCACAAAAATATTCATTGATATTTGGGAATTAAATACCCCGATTAGGTGAAAAAAACATCTGTAAAAAAAAGCATTAATAATATACAAAAAGCAGCAATTTTTGCCTTGTTGTTATGGGCAATTAACCTAAGCGGGCAAAATGTGGCAATAAATACTACGGGAGTTCCTGCAGTTAATTCCTCTGTTTTACTTGATCTAAGTAACAATCTTACAAATGGTAATACTGGATTTTTAGCCCCCTACGTTGCACTTACAGCCAATAATACAGCAGCTCCTATTGCTGCTCCTTCTGCCGGATTGATTGTTTATAATACTGCAACCGCAGGTAGTTACCCAAACAATGTTATTCCGGGGTATTACTATTGGGATGGAACACAATGGCAGCTTATTCTTACCGGCTCAGGTAGTAGCACCTTGGGATGGAGTATTCTGGGAAATGCCGGTACCAACCCCGCAACTAACTTTCTCGGGACCACAGACCCCAACGATCTGGTATTAAAAGCAAACAATACGGAAGGTTTGCGCATATCGTCTGAGGTATCTCCGGTTTTGCCTAAAGTCGGAATAAATGATGCTACGCCAGGAGCAATAGGTTCAGCCATGCTTGAATTAAAAGGCCCCAATACAAGTTTATATGGCCCACATATTCAATTTGTAACCTCAGCAGATAATTACCCTGTTTCGCAATATATTAACTGGAGCCATGATGATATTGATATAACCTTCGATGCCTATTGGGATGGCATATGGAGATCGGCTTACGCCTCTGCATCTTCCTTTCAGATCGTAAAATGGTCTAACTTATTTTGGATACGTTATGCAGCCCCGGGTGCTGCTGGTACTGCAATAACAACATGGAACCCCGGTTTTGTTATGACAAGCGCAGGCTTAATTGGCTTGGGTACAAACTCACCTCAACAAAACTTAAGTGTAATGAATGGTGAAAACGTTGATCAATCAAACCAGAATAGTGGATTTATAAATAACGGACTTGGAACAGGAAATGGAATATATTTTGGAAGTAATAGTGCAGAAGGAATAGCATGTAATAGAAATAGTTCTACCGGATATGAGAAAAATGGATTGCAATTTTACACAGCAGCCTTATTGGCTATGAATATATCTAATCTTAGTTCAGGAACCACTCCCGGACAGGTTTCTATTACCAATGGATTAAATGTAGATCAGGGAAATGCAAACAACGGTTTTTTGGATAATAACCTAAATACAGGCAACGGTATCACATTTGGCCTTGTTAGCGGTGAAGGTATTGCCTCAAAAAGAATTGCAGGAGGTGCACGACAATATGGACTTGATATATACACTGCTTTTTTAGAAAGAATGACCATTCTTAATAATGGTAATGTTGGAGTAGGTGATACAGTACCTACTACCTTGCTACAAGTGGGTGGCGGTGGTATTTCAGGTAAACTTTCTGTTTATTCGAAAGACTACTTTAACGGCCAGTTCCAAATTGGAAATCCAACAAGTAATTCAGAAACCAGTATTGATTTTATAAGTGGGGTAACCGCTTTCGGCGATGCTGCCACGTCAAGCAGTGGCAATAACTATATGTGGAATATGGGTGCAGGAAATTATGGTAATGGGGGAAATACGTTTAGTATTGCCAATGTAGGGTTAGGGCGACCAGTAATTACACTTCTATCATCTGGTAATGTAGGAATTGGAGCTACAGGGCCTGCCAGAGAATTGGAAGTTGGAGGTGTTACCAACACTGCAAGAATTGATGGATTGACTACAGCAGGCACTTTTTATTCAACCACTACAGCCCCTACAGCCGCTTCTAGTGTGATGTTTGCAAATAATACTACCGGCGATGTTCAGGCATTAGCGCCATCAGCAACAAATGGACAAGTACTGGCACAGACAGCTACGGGCCCTGCCTGGCAATCAATGGGTGCTTTGAATAATATACAAGTTTTAACCACCACAGGTACTTATACTCCAACAGTTGGTACTACCCGCGCACTGGTAGTGCTTGTTGGAGGTGGTGGAGGTGGAGGAGGAGCTACTTCCGGAAGCTCACCTAATGTGGAAGCTGCCGGAGGTGGTGGTGCCGGAGGATATTGTGTTGCTTTTATCAATAATATTTCTGGCACGTATGCATATACCATTGGTGCAGCTGGAGGCGGTGGTGCTGCCACACCTACAGGTGGAACCGGAGGCGGTGCCACAACTTTTGTAAATGGAGTAACCACGTATACTGCAAATGGTGGAAGCGGAGGGGCAGGAGCAAATACCGGAGGACCATTAGAACAGCTTGGAGGAGCCGGTGGAACAGCCCTAAATGGAATATTGAATATTACAGGAGCAAGTGGGTTATCGGGCCAGGAAATATCAAATGCCAGCGGTGCTACCTGTTTGGGCGCTTCAGGTGCCGGAGGGTCTTCTATATATGGGGGCGGAGGTGCCGGAAGGATATTGATACCAAATGTCGGGAAGAATGGAAACCCAGGAGCTGGACCAGGTTCCGGTGGGAGTGGGGCAGGTGCTCAATATAATGGAACTGTAGGTTCAGGTACCGGAGGCGCCGGTGCTGCAGGGAATATTATTGTTTACGAATACAAATAAATCTCGTAAAACTAGTAGCCAATATTAGTTTTTCCACTACACATATTAGTATATTCCCTACAAATAATAATTATGTAACATTCTATTCCAAATAATAAAAGATATTTGGGGTGCGATTACTGGTATTTTAATCAATTAATTTTATAAGTCATGGATACAATATCCGATACAATTACAACCGTTGAAAAGGAATTGATTTACACAATGCATTTTCCTAAACAAGAGGTGTTGTTTGATCCTAATCAAATAGAGCAGCGGGCGCAGGAAGCACAGAAAGCTGTTAAGCTGAGTGATTCATTTGAAGACAAAGTAAAAATTGTTTTTGAAGATACCGAAGGCATCAAAATGGTTAAAACCGCATTATGGGGTGTTACTGACAGGTACCTAATGCTGAAAAGAGGTATGACGGTTCCTTTGCACCGCATACATGAAATAATTATTTAGGAGAAATCTTCCCTTAGTTTTGGTTCAACTGCTGCCTCAGCTCCGGAATTTGCATGAGTGCCTCATAGTTGCTCCAGTTTGTATTTGGGTATTTATTAACTACAGATGCCGTTATACATACCACATTAAAGTATGCGGTAGCGCCATAGGTAGTATAAGGATCGGTATGTTGCAGTTGGTCGTTCCAGGTGAAATAAATATACACCCCTATGCCCGATGAAATACTAGTATAAGAATAGGTCCATTGGGCCGTTACAGGTGTGCCGGGATAGGTGGCAGGCAAAGCAGTCCATGAAACTCCATTGTTTGTACTTAAAAATACTTCTGCAAATCCACCACTCTTTAAAAAGGTACTGTTAATATATGGGTTTGCAAAGAAGGTATACCAATAGGGTCCTCCGGGATAACTCCAACCTGCGGCAGAGTTAACACTATCTCTTATAGCCTTTACGTTGGCATTGCCTTGTGAGCCTTGTGAACCAGTTTGTCCTTGCGGGCCGGTAGCTCCATTGTCAGCTTTCGAACATCCGAAAAATATTCCAATTGTAAGTGATGAAGCGAGCAAAAGGCCGGTAAATGATTTCATATTTTTTATAAATTTATTAGGAGAATATAAGAACTGATAGTTTGACAAAATAGTTAATAAAAATAATACTTAAAACAGAATAACAACTTATTCTAAGTAAAAGAGGTTTTATAGCTTTTCTGTTCATGCAATAAACACCGATAATAACCAAGAATAAGAGACAGGGGATTAGAGGCGGATACAGTTCAAAACTGCTGACAAATTTACCCTGTACTAATAACAAAAATGCTCGTTGGAAACCACAAATAGGGCAATCAATTCCGAAAATAGTTTTAAAGGCGCAGGGTAGTAGATGATTTTGAAGCCAATAAATCATACGGGAATAGACCGGTTATATAAGCCTTAATTAATTTGTCAAGTGCCCTAGCGACATAGCCACTCCGCCCAGTATGGCCACAGCTATGATATAATAAATTGCATAGATACCGCCAATGCATGTGCCAATAATAGAAGTAATAAACCCGGCAGTTAAACTTCCATTTCCTTCATAAATGGAAGGGTTCTCTTTGTACATTTTACGACCCTTAGATGCTAATACAAGTCCTATAATTCCAAGTACCAGACCTACACCAAGGCAAGAAAATACTATTGAGCAAATTCCTAATACAAGTACAGCTGTGGCATTAGGTAATTGTTGTTTTTGTTCCATGATTGAGTAATATTTTGATGCAAAGGTAATATCTTTTTTGAGTTGAATCGGGAGGGTTTATTTTGAATAATATACTAATGTTTTTTAGTCTTTAATATATTCTTAGGGGTAATTTAACTGTGTTAATCTGGTAAACGATTTGATCGTGTAAAAGTGTTCTTTATGCTTGAGGGTATATGATATAAGTGCTGCACCGGAGAATGTCCTGAGGTGTTTTGGTTTTTCGGCTGTAGTATCTGCAGGCAGATTGGGTGGTCTTCTGAAGTCCATGTGTGATTCAGAAACTAAAATCCGGAATTTAATTTGGTGCGTAACAGAATCTATAGTGCGGATGAACCGGCCATCATTCACTGAAAAATTCATCGGGTATACAAATCCGTCTATCCATATGGTATCAGGTGTTATTCTACGCGAACTTGTTTCTATTTCAATAAAATAGTTTACTCCATAGTGCCCTACAACACCTCCCGACCAATGCTGGCTGGTTGCTTTTAATAAGCTAAAAGACTGTGCAGAACAGGGCTTAATGAACAGTAGTTGATAGCTGATGGCTAGTAGAAATGCTAGTTTTATTGGTTTCATATATGGAATAGCCTAAATTTGCTGCAATTTAATCATTTAAGGTTTCTTAACAACAGCAAGATTGATTCACTGTTAAATTTGCAGCATTCTTAGTATTTTGAAAAAGAGAATCTTCCATATTTTATTGTTTTTGTTTGGCCTGTCAGCCATTGCTTACTCACAAACGGGTGATATAACAGTGAAAGGAAATGCCGTAAACTCAAAGGGGCTTGGTGGGCTTTACCAGGTTATTGTGATAAACCAACGTACATCGGCAGGTATGCTTGCCGAAACCAATGGTAGCTTCACTATTACTTGTTTAAAAACAGATACTATACTTGTTTCTGCGTCCGGTTTTGGAGTTAAAAAAATATGCTTCCGCGATTCATCTCCTGCTAAAAAGGACTTTACCATTAAAGTAAAGTTAGACAGCATTCATTATAGTCTTGCTGAAGTAACAGTATACCCCCATAAAAGCCTGCGTGAGGTAAATGAAGACCGAAGCACCCTGGGAGAAAAACCGAATACTGATACTTACAAAGAGACCGATATAATGTCTCCCATCACCTATTTATATGAGCGCTTCAGTCGCATTGAGCAATCTAAACGTAAGGTGGCAGAACTGGAAGACGAAGAGAAAAGGAGACAAGTGCTAAAGGATCTATTCCACATTTATATACAGCACGATATTATTAACCTGAGTGATGATCAGTTTGAGAAATTTATCGACTATTGTGATTTTACGGATGATTTCATTAAAAATTCAACCGATTATGACCTTGTTATGGCTATTAAATACAAGTACAACCAATTTGAAAAAATGAGCGACTACGTTTCTCCTTATCGCAAATAGTCGTTTGGTAAAGTTTTTATAATTCCTGTTCTATTTTCTATATTTGTTCCGAATTCTTTCAAAATGAGAAGATACCACCTTTTAGTACTAAGCATTTTTTTCTTGCTTCTCAATTCCTTTCAGGTTGGAGATGATAGTAAGGTTTTTCTCACAATAATTGAAAAGGCTGAGATGAAATTTTTACAACCAGCCAATACTATAGCAACTTCCATTATTAAGAATGATGAGTTAAGCTATCAATATGCACTTAAAGATACCGTTAGTAAAATTGAGATCCGCTATATAGTTTATCCTTTACAGGGTTTTGTAAAACAATACAATGGCCCGCATTCCGATTCAGGGATGAGTAGAATAGACCCGAATTTTCTGCATACCAATTTACTAATTGCCTTTGCCTTAAAAATTCAGGGAAAGGAAATGAATAATATGCAGGAAGTAATGCCCGATGTAAAGGAAATAAGCCATGCTACCGTAGATCTGGAATATAATGCTGATTGGGGCGCTGAGGTTAATCTACAACCCTGCGATGAATTCGGGCAGAAATATAAATACTGTACCATTTTTGCTATTCATAAAGACAACATAGCGGATGCATTTGTTATCTATCTATACGATAATAAAGACACTTTTGAAGCATCGGTAAAGCCCGATTTTCATAGCCTGACATTTAAAAAGTAAACTGCTTATTTAAATTTTAGCGTGTATGCTAGGTTTCTGAAGGCATCGATATTCTTATCAAAATCGGATGTGGCAATGCCTAATACTAAAATGGCTTTTTTCCCATCAATTAAGGTAAGCCGGTATAGAACAGCTTTCTTATTATCTATTTTAGCATTCACTTCTGCTTCCATGGCATTTAGTTTGCCAACTTGCACCTGCGATTCCTTTTTTATCCTGGCATCTGTTATGCCATATTGTTCATAAGAGCTCCGGATGGCACGGGCAATTGTTTCATCGCCCACACTATATTCTGATGTGAAAGGAAGTATGGATATGATCGACTCTCCGAAATACTGGTCTTTCACCACCCCGTTTGAAGAATAGATATAATAATCGTTGTTGAATTTTGCAAAACGGTAAGTGGAATTGGTGTCGTTAATATTAAAAAAGGTGCCCGCCAGTGGATCTATACTTAGTGTTTTGCTATAGTTTACAGACATGAGCGCAGCTTTTATTTGTCTCATTTCACTGTCTTTGTTGGCAGGACAGGATGCTATGATCATGGTTGAGAAGACTGAATCACCAAACACTAAAAAAAAGGTAGTTCCCCCCATATTGTTTTGTACGGAGGCATATTTGGCCTGAAAGCCCGATACTGTTAACTTTTTATAATCCTGCACTTCGCTACCACCATTTTCGAGCGATTTGCGGGTAAAGGTCTGCGCATATTTCACATAGTTTGTATTGTACGGATCGAAGACTTTAATGTAAATATCTTTGGTTTTTTCCAAGCCTTTAAAACCCGTTCCCACTTTAAACCCGATAGGTGGGGTAATATAAACATGGGTTCCCGGAATGTTTAAGGCATTAGATTGGGCTGAAATAATTGCATTTCCACCTAAAAAAACAAAGGGAACAAATAGGAGGGAAGCAATTACTCTTTTCAAAATTATGATTTAACGCCGGTCGTGCTTAATTCTACGTAAGTAAATGGGCAAAAGTTTTAGTATCAGGGAAATATATTGCGAATATACCCTAAAGCAGATTACTTACAGATTAAAACTTAAAGCTTACCCCAAGCGATAGGGTGGAGTAACCATACCCCAACTCAGCCCATACGCCAACACTGTTGCTGAAATAATAACGGGCACCCAGATAAAGACTGAAGGCTACATAACTACTGTAGGTGTTGGAATAAGAAGCGTAGTAAGGATCATAAGCCTGATTGTAATAAGGATCGTTGGTGGTGTATTTATAGCTTATATCATAATAGGCTAACATAAGCCCTACATAAGGATCAAAATGATCGTTAGAGGTAAAGTTCCAGTGGTAAGCGCTTCTAAAACCTATAATATAATAGTTCCAGTTTTGGTTGTAGGTATAGCCTGAATAAGGTTCAGTATAGTCATACGATATGCCTTTATAGGATAAAAGTCCCCCAAGGCTGATAGTGCCGGGGCCTACATTTCCGAAAGTACCATTCTCGTAAGACAGTACAATATTTGGGGTAGAGGAGTACCCACTTCCAAAATAAGTATAATCTCCACCTATGCCAACTCCCAGGTTAATAACATTGGTACCCTTGCCAAAAGCATTGGTGTTGGATGGTAATGAGGAAGAAGATGAGGATTGGCCAACAGCCACTTGGGTTATACCTAATAGGCCAGCAAATAATAAACTTAATCCTGTAATTGCTCTTTTGGTTTTCATACTTGTTTGGTTTTTACAAATATAGAATGATTAAAAATTTCTTCGGCCTAAAAAATGCCGAATGAACCAAAAAGAATGCTGAATGCCTGATTTTGAGGGTTAAATTTTATAACTCACTCCAAAAGCTAAGGAGGAATACCCATATCCTAATTCAAACCATACGCTGGCATGGCTGTTAAACCAGGAACGCACTCCCGCATATATGCTGAAGGCAAAAAAGTTAGGATAGCTGTTAGCGGTCAAAAAGTAGCCGGGATCAGCCGGATCGGCATAGTTGGGGTCGTTGCTGGTGAACTTAAAGGTAGTAATGTAATAGGCTATCATACCCCCGGCATAGGTCTCTATGCTTTTATTGGCGAATGGTTTTATATGATAGGATAGGCGGGTACCTAATATGTAATAGTTCCAGCGTTGCTCGTAACTATAACCGGAGTAATAATCACTATAGCTGCTGTATATGGATTTATAAGAAGCTATTCCGCCTATAACAACATTACCGGGGCCTGCATTTTTTAAAATACAGTTTTCGTAATAAAGACTCAGGTTGGGGTTTTCTACAAAATTGGTTCCGGTGTAGGGATAATCGCCGCCCATGCCAAAGCCGAAGGACAATATACTATTGGTGGTGGCTGAGTTATGTTGATTTTCGGGGCGCACATAATCATCTGTCGATTGCGCTATACCCAACGATACAAAGGCAAAACTTATAAGAAGTATGAAAATCCCCGTTTTGAACTTCATGCAGCAAATCTAATCTTTTTTCGTTAATAAAGTATTAATATCACATTAATATGTGGGGCATTACTAAAATATTTCGGGCTATTACGAAGCCTATTTTCCTGACTAACGTTAAACACCCGTTTTCATGTGGAGGCCGGGGTGCCATTTTCCTTTGGAATTGCTACCTTTCCAGGCTAGATAATCGAGTATGAATAATACCGTAAAAATGGTCACCATAATAGCTATAATAACTGCCATTACCTGTGTCCATTTCGATTGGGCTATTTTTCTGAGCCAATAGCCTAAGTATGTTCTCCAGTAATCGGGATGCCAGCGCGATACCATTTCGAAGGTAAAACCGGGCTTTTCTTTCATTTTCTCCAGTTTTTCGACTGTACAATAGATCACATGACCTCTTTTACCCACAAAAACCACCCTTTTTGTCCAAATGCTCTCTTTTACGGCCGTATTTATGGGTTGACGCTCCTTTTTAGCCATAGCACGGGCCTTCCAATAGTCTCGTTTCCATTTTGGAACCAGTACATAGCTGAAATCCGGCTCCAGTTTCATTTGGTTGAGTGTGTAGTTAGACCGGTAGTGCACCTTACCCGCATTATCCCGGAAGGCCACCTTTTGGGTCATGAGTTTCTTATTAGTAACAGGTTTCTTATTGGTATCTATAACGGCTGAAATACGTTGACTTTTTAACCTCCAGTGGAGGGTACGGATACGCCAGTAATCCCAACTCCACCAGTGCAGCAGCACATAGCTGAACCCGGGTGTTTGCTTCATATTCTCCAGCGTGTACCTGGTACGGTAATGCAGTTTGCCGGTATTATCTTTATAAGCAAAGCGTTTGATCATGCTACAAAGCTACTAAAAAGCCATTTCCCCAAAAAATCTGTTCCTTTTTTGCATAAAAAGTGATGTCGCAGATGTCACACTTTTATCGATTTTTTTCGGGCCTAAAAACTAAAGAATAGCGCAACTAAATAATTGATAAGCAAAGACTTTAAGTGATGTCGCACCGAACACCGTAAATAATTGCATTTTTGCTATAAATATTGCGTTGCAAATGCGATACAAATGCGTTGCAAAGGGGAGGTAATGATAAACTGCTATCCCCAAAAAAAATAATGTTGAATTGCTTTTGGGATGAAAGAAAATCCAAAATATTAAATTGGGTACACCTGCATTTTTACAAAAGGCGGGTTAGGGGAGTTGATGATTACTCTGGTCTGTTTTCAGTTTTAGTAATAGTCTTTGTTTTAGTGTGTCTTGCTCATTTAGCTGGTTTCTTAGTTCTTTTGTTTCATCATTTTTAATAATACCATACACGGTTACGCATATATTTATGGCTGTTAAAATGGCGGTCAAAATAAATACATATTTCAATATCCTGTTTGTTTTTCTTGTATTTCTATTAGTTACGATTGTTGATTTATTGGACTTTATAAGCAAAGGGAATAATTCTGATTGCAGTTTTTCATTTGAATCCCTTACAGCTATCGCTTCCATTCTAATTTGCTGCTCATCTTTTATCCTTTTGAAGTAATTCTTAAAGCTACCATAATTTTCCTCAAATTTATTGGTATATATATTTGAAGTTATCTCTGGGACTGGACTTGTTGGATTGTTAATACTGCAAATCGGAGTTTCGTCATTAAAATCTTTTATTAATTTTAATATATAGCGATGGTCTGGGCCACCTAAATCAATGCCCATAATCTTTTGGAATACTGGTTTCCAATCCGTAGGCTTGGGACTAATGGAAAAATGAAATATTTTATCCATTAATTCAATATCATTATCTGAAGGAATATTCATAGCTAAACGATTAAATAAATC
>Ga0206833_1003_pt1 | contig 64671 bp, 46 predicted proteins | sample Alteio_BWOrgCont_32_FD_152891 | JGI IMG/M metagenome (GOLD analysis project Ga0206833, IMG submission 152891) | Enriched cells from forest soil in Barre Woods Harvard Forest LTER site, Petersham, Massachusetts, United States -... | ecosystem: Environmental > Terrestrial > Soil > Temperate forest >... | reverse complement strand
AGCCAGATTCGGATCGGCATTTAAAGCATCGCTGGCTAGCTTTAAAGCCCTGTCGTAGTCGTGGCTCTGCAAATCCAAGCCCGCTAAGGCAGCCGAGGGGTCTGGCATTTGTGGGGCAAGTTCGTGGGCGCGAGACATGGAGGCTTTGGCCAGGTCCATGAGACCGATGAGCGACTGGGCGCCGCCGAGCAAGTAAAAACAGCGAGCGCAGTTCGGATCGGACTTAGTGGCCGATTGGAGAGCCACTGCCGCATCCCGATAATTGCCCTCGGCAATCAACATTCGCCCATTTGCTAGCAGTGCTTGCGGATCGGTTGAGTTTCTGCGCAAAATTTCGACATTGAGGGCACGCGCCTCCTGGTTACGATTCAGGTCGAGAAGGATCTCAATCAGGCTGGCTTTGGTAGCGGCATCCGTCGGCTTCGCGGCCATGATCGATTGCAATTCAGCGACCGCCTTTTCCTTTTGTCCCGTGGAATTATAGAACGATGCCAGCGCAAGATATGCAAGAGGACTATCGGGAGCGACGGTCTTTAACTCGGTGCACAGCTCCTCAGCTTCCTTTAAACGGTTTGACGATCTATATATACCGACCAGCAAGAGCCGTGGGGGGACCGCGCGGGGATCAAGTCCAGCGGCCGTTCGCATCTCCGCTTCCGCGTCCGCCATTTTACCTTGCGAAAACCAGAATTGACCCAGCGCCACATGGGATTGAACCGACTTAGGGCCGATCTCGACTCCCTTCCGATAAGCAGCTTCAGCTTCAGATGTTCGACCGGCGGCCAAATATGCCGCCCCCAAGGCGCCGCGTGCCTCCACGCTTCGCGGATCGGCATCTGCTGCTTTGCCCAGTTCCTGGATGGCTTTCTCACGGTCGCGGGTCAGGATGTACATCTGTCCGAGGATGGTGTGGCCCCGGGGGCTGTTTGGATCGAGCTTCAAAGCGGACTCGGCCGCAGCTTGAGCCGCACCATACTGTCGCCGGGCGAGAAGGAGGCTTGCCATTTCGAGTTGTGCGTCCCGATTCTTGGGGTCCAGGCCGACCGTTTCTCTTAATTCGCGATAGGCCGCCTCGGAATTGCCAAGTTTGAGGTAGGCCATGGCGAGCTTCTGGTGCGCATTAGCAAGCCGGGGGTCAATCTGGAGGGCATTTCGAAACTCGATGACAGCTTCCTGGTATTTCGCGGCCTTGAAGTACTTGTCGCCGCTATTAAGATACGCCAACTTCTGTTTGTTCGGATTGGAACAGGCCGTCAGCAGGACAGCTAAGATTAGCCACAGCCACCGTCCGTGAGGACTATTCGTGGTCCCCTCGCAAATGGATATCGTCATCTGATTGTGATGTCTTACCAATATACGCGAGGAACGCCCTTTTGGCATGCTGCCAAACGACGCCGAGTACTGTCACCACCCATTAGGACTTTTCTCGAGTAGCTAGCCCAATCGCTTGAAGCACAGGACCTTAGTGGTCGTGCACGTGACATGATAATGTAACATTGCCCTTTGGTACGATTGACCGGCCTTCAGAAACACGCAATAATCACGCAGTTGCCACAGACCGCCTTTCATGAGGAAGGGGCAGATGGCTTGGTACGTGGGTAGATGAACTGCGGAGGAGCCGTAAAAGTAATGACTAAATATCTGGTTGCATCTGGCTTTTTTTTATTGGCTTCGGCCGCTTTCCCCCAATACACGATGAATCTGACGGGCGTCGGAGACGCTGTCGTATTTGACAATGTCTACGTGAGCCCCTACGTTGGGACGATCCAGCAAGGGAACACAACGCTGTATACGGGGTACATGATTTGCGACGATTTCGTCACAGACTCGTTTCTCAACACGCCATGGAACGCGGCAGCGACAACTGCGGCTCTTGGGAATGGGAAATTCCAGGGGGAGACCTACACGATCGGCAAAACGACTTACAACTCCCAGCAGATGTACGACGCCGTTGCATACCTAGCCACCAATCTCGTCAACGGACTCAGCGGCCTCAACAGCCAACAGCAGACGGATTACTCGTTCGCAATTTGGGATATTATGGACCCATCGCTGAATATCAACCCGTATGGGAATGCACTCAACCTGATCTCCCAGGCTTTCGCGGCTGGGGCGGTTGACGCTGCAAACGTTGACGTCTTCACGGCTAATCCGGACGTCAACATATCCCAAGAGTTCCTGGTTGTCAACGGTCCAAAAGTGGTGAGAGCAGCGGAGTCGTCCTCGGTTGTGTTGTTGGCGGCCAATCTGTTAGCCGTACTTGCCCTGTTCTTTGTGCTGCGACGCCGTCGCGCCCAAGCCTAACCAGTTTTTCGAGCATACTTACTTATTTGATAGCGAGTGTCACGCCGGATGGGCTAACGGCCTGCCCGACCGTGAGAGCGACTGGTACAGCCGCGCCACTCGACACGCCTTCAGGTACCAGGGCGTTCACCTGGATCACACCGGCAATCAATTCCGGCGCAGCGCCCGCGTACAGGACCTGTGCCGTTAAGCCGCCGATCAGAACAGACACAGGGAGCAGAGGCTTGGGAAGAACCGTTCCGGTGACTTGTCCGTCGATGCTGGCGGGATCCGTCTCTCCGGCGCCGGTGGCAAAGATGACCACGACGGAGCCCTTCTTCGCCGGATTAGCTGCCGAATTACCGGTCGAGTCCTGGTTCAGGATTGCGCCCTGACCAACGCCACTGGAATCAATCGTAAAAATGGATGGCGCCGCCGGGCTGACGGACAAAGGAAGTGCCGCTAAGGATTTGCCGTGTAGCATTACCTCCATTTGAGTGGAGGTACTCCTGTAAAGCGCGAAGGGGACGATTGCGTTAATCTGATTCGGGCTGGTGTAGAGAATTGGGGAGGTTGTTCCATCGAACAACACTTGAGAACTCGCCAAGTCGGTACTGCTTGCCGATCCTGCCGGCGGCAGCGCCACGGCCGCGCCAATCCCAGAGCCGATGAGGGTAACGATTTCGCCCGGTGCAATCGCCCCCGAAACGAGGCTGGCCCCATTTAAGACACCGCCCGGCTGAAGCCGCACGAGGCTAGTGGATGTTTGGACTGTTATGGTACCGTCCACGCTGGTAATAGGAATCGCTGTACCGGTTGGGGACGTCGCGACTACGTTCGAGAACTTCAGAGAATAGGCGCTCGGAGGGGCAGTCGGACTGACGGTGACGAAAAGGTTTACAAGGGTTCCGTCGGCAATCGCACTCTGGTCCGTCCCAACAAGAAGCAGCCTTATCTTGTTTGAGGCAAGATTCGCGGAATAGATCTTTTTTCCTGCGTTCCTCAGGGCATCGCCGGGTGTCAGGCCCAGGCTGAGCGCCGAGTTGTCATACTCTAAATCGAACTGAACGCCGCTCGCCGGGTTGGCCTGCGACAAAAACGCGATTGGAAGCACGTTACTCGACCCGGGAGCTGCGGATTGACTGGCTAGAGACACTTCGGCCGGATAACATAGGCCGGCTATCCCGAGCGCGAGCAAAGCCAGCTTGAACCCAGAACCGGTGCCTGTCCGGCCGGCTCGGATGAAAGATGTGTTGTCCCGACGCAGCGTCGTTGTCATGGCTTCGTCATTGGCTGCATCCAAAGAACCACTTATCTTTGGTTGATGTCCCTCCAACCCAACTTGCCCCCTGTAACCGCGCCAAGGATCTGTGGGGAAAGGCTGTAGCTGATCCATAAGGAATGTCCTCGAACGCTTGCGCCGCCGGTATCGAAGGGGTGCGCAACTTACGAATCCTCGCGAGATCGGACTTTAGTCTCATTAATTGGGAGCAAGTCCAAAACGTCATGACATTCATTGATTTGCTACGAATTTCGTATCTGTATGAAAAAACAAAACTTGACCGGTCTGATCCGCTCTGGTATTCGAACTGCGAATCTGAATATCGATCAAGACAAATAAGCTTTGGAACCAGTGTCGACTGGGGCTCACAGGGCGGCAGCATGTCCAAAAGCGTAAAGAGGTTTGTATGGACGTTGAACTCGGAGGAAGCAGTGATTACAATCCAGGCCGGTGGTTCGCCATACGGGTGAAGCCGCGGGCGGAAAGAGTGATCGCAACCCTTTTGAACCATAAAGGGTACGAAGAGTTTCTACCACTGTATAAGGAACGGCGCCGCTGGTCGGATCGCTATAAGTGGGTTGAGCTCCCATTATTTCCGGGCTATGTTTTCTGCCGTCTCATGTCCGAGAGCCGGCTTCCGATTCTCACAATTCCCGGAGTTTTGCACTTTGTCGGCATTGGCAAGGCGCCCGCGTCGATTGACGACGCCGAAGTAGCAGCGATACAGGCTACCATGCGGTCCGGTCTTTCAGTGGAACCTTGGCCGTACTTAGCTGTCGGCCAACGAGTACGAGTGGAAGAAGGCCCGCTATGTGGTGTGGAAGGCCTTTTGATCGAAGCTCGCAAGCAGGACCGCATCGTTGTTTCCGTCACGCTTCTCCAGAGATCGGTTGCAGTCGAGATTGACCGTAGCTGGGTGAGACCGTTGGATGGGAGTGCACAAAGAGCAGTGTCCCAATTCAGACCGATCCTGGGAAATCCAGCCGAAGCTGGCCTAAGCTTGTAACCAACCCCCTGTAAACCATATTCCCGAGTCTCCGCCGCCGTGACGACCATGGTGGCTCACCAAGAAATAGCTGAGTACGACGGTAATCGAGCGTATGTCAACAATACCCCGCCCAACTCGTAACCCAATATTGACAGAAGACCTTGTTCCCCTGAACGAACATTCAGGTCCAGCCATTGTGCCTCGGGATCTGTTCGTCAGAATGTTGGACCTGGAACAAAAGAGAGCGGAGCGTTCGGGCAGGCGTTTTGTGCTCGTACTCCTGGAGTCCGGAGACAATGCGACGACGCTGGCATCGGTGCTCTGGGCATTATGCGGTTGTGCGAGAGAAACCGACATAACGGGCTGGTATCGCGAGGGAAGCATCGGCGGGATCATTTTCACCGAGATCGGATCCGCGGACGGGAAGTCCGTAACCAGGGCCCTTTTGGGTAAGGTGAGGAACGCGATGTCGAGCGTCCTGAGCATCGAGAAAATCAATGAGATCAAGGTGTCCATCCACGTGTTTCCTGTGGACTGGGACAACCAGGAGCCAGAGGGGCCTCGCGATTTGTTCGCGCAGAACATTGATGCAAAAACGAGTGCCCGTATAGGGAAGCGATCCTTGGATATTCTGGGCAGCTCGTTCGCTCTTCTGTTATTGTCGCCCTTGCTGATTGCGATTTTTGTGCTGGTGAAGCTGACCTCGAAGGGGCCGGTCTTCTTCCGTCAGCAGAGAATGGGTCGCGGTGGCAACAAGTTTACGTTCCTGAAATTCCGGTCAATGTACTTAGGCAACGACCATTCCATTCACAAAGACTTTGTGAAGCGCCTGATTTCGGGCAACGCCAACTCCGACGGAGACAACGGAACTCAAGTTGCGGTTTATAAGCTGACCAACGATCCTCGTGTTACGCCGATCGGGAGATTTCTGCGGAAGACAAGCATGGACGAACTTCCGCAACTTTTCAACGTTCTGACAGGGCATATGTCGCTGGTGGGGCCGCGGCCTCCAATTCCTTACGAATTTGAATGCTACCAGCCATGGCATAAGCGGCGCTTGCGATTTGCGAAACCCGGCATTACTGGATTGTGGCAAGTGAGTGGTCGAAGCAGGATTAAATTTGACGATATGGTGCGGCTGGATCTCAAGTACGCAAGAACCTGGTCGCTGTGGTTGGACATCAAGATCCTTCTCAAAACGCCGTGGGCTGTTTTTTCGGGAGACGGAGCGTATTAGCCCACGGCTCAATTCAAAAAAATAGGTAAAACACAATATGATTCGAATGGGTGTAATCGGATATGGATACTGGGGACCTGGCATCGTCAGGAACTTCGGCAATGCGGAGGGCTGCGAGGTGACGATGGTCTGCGACAAGAGTTCCGACTCGTTACGTCGCGCGCAGAAGGCTCACCCAAAAATACAAACGACCAGCGATCCCTGTGACATCCTCACATCGACGCAAATCGATGCGGTGGCTGTCGTCACACCAGTCTGGACTCACTTCGAACTGGCTAAAGCGGCGCTGGAGCACGGCAAACACGTGTTCGTGGAAAAGCCGTTCACTTCTACCGCCGATCAGGCGATCGAGTTGGTGGACTTAGCCGACAAGAAGAAGCTGCAGATCATGGTGGACCACACGTTCCTTTTCACCGGCGCCGTGAAGAAGATCCGGCAGTTGGTGCAAGACGGAACGCTCGGCAACCTTTACTACTACGATTCAATGCGGGTGAATCTTGGCCTGTTCCAGCACGACTGCAACGTAATCTGGGACCTGGCTCCTCACGATCTTTCCATCGTGGACCATCTGTTCAACGCTACTCCGGAACAAGTGACCGCGTCAGGGCAGAAACATTTGAACGGGCATGAGGATCTGGCATACGTTACGATCTACTACGGCGAAAAGATGATTGCCCACATCAATGTCAACTGGTTGTCCCCGGTTAAGGTACGAACGACGTTGATCGGCGGCGAAAAGAAAATGCTGGTTTGGAACGACCTGGATGCGGATGAGAAGGTGAAGGTTTACGACAAGGGCGTGAAGATGACCAACGGACAACCCGTTCACGACTTGCTGGTGAGTTACCGCTCGGGAGATATGTGGGCGCCGAAACTGGAGCCGACCGAGGCACTGGCGGCGGAGGCGAAATACTTTGTCGATTGCCTGTCGGAGAACAAGCGGCCGATTAACGACGGTGTGGCCGGCCTGCGCGTAGTCAAAATGCTGGAGGCGGCTGACAAGTCACTCAAGGATCGCGGACGGCCGGTTGCCGTATAGGCCGGTATTTATCCGGAGCGCGCCTAGTCTCTGAATCACAATGCTTAACAACGGATCTAGCGAAACCATCGAATCAGGTGTCCGGCAAGTCGCGGCCACCTTCGGCCGCCGGGAACTTCGTCACGATCCCACGTGGGAGCGCGACTTTGCCGCGTCCTTGCGGGCATCTGAAACAAAAGAGCAGTTGCACGATCTTTTCGCGCGGTTTCGCGCCGGAGAGAGTGCCTTCGATGCCATGATGCGCCGGGTGATCATGTGCGCGATGTGCAAAAGCGTTGGCAACGACTTGCAAGTAGGGCCGAACGTGGTTCTGAAACACCCGGAGACGATGGAATTCGGCGATTGCGTCTTCATCGGCGCTCAGACCATGATCCAAGGGCGATTCGATGGCATTTGTAAGATCGGCAATCATGTCTGGATTGGACCTCAGGCATACTTTGACGCTCGCAACTTAGTTCTGGGAGATTATGTGGGCTGGGGACCCGGAGCGAAGGTGCTCGGTTCAGCCCATACGGGCCAACCGAGCGACCAACCGATCATCACAACGAGTTTGGTGATCAAAGGTGTGACCGTAGGCTTCGGCGCCGATATTGGAATGAACGCGAGCATTCTGCCAGGCGTGAACATCGGCGCGCAATCGATCGTGGGCGCCGGAGCAGTTGTTACTGAGAATGTTCCGGAATACGCGATCGTTGCCGGCGTGCCCGCCCGTCTGCTTAGAGATCGAAGAGAAGAATCCCGCATGGAGGAGAAATGAACAACTTAGTAGATAGCCGCTGCCTTGTAACAGGAGGAGCAGGCTTCGTCGGAAGCAACATTGTGGACCAGCTTCTGGCCGCGGGCGCTTCCGAAGTGCGCGTGATTGACAATTTTATCCGCGGAAGCTGGGTGAATCTCGCGCCCGCAATGGAGCGCGGCGGCGTCCGGGTATTTGAGGGGGACATCTGTGACATCCCCCTGGTAGATCGGGCCACCGAGGGAGTGGACTTCGTGTTCCACCAGGCTGCGCTCCGAATCACCAAATGCGCGGAGGCTCCTCGAGAGGCGGTGGAGGTATTGATCGACGGCACGCTAAACGTCCTGGAAGCCGCCCTGAAGCACAAAGTTAGGAAGGTAATTGCCGCTTCGTCCGCGTCCGTGTACGGCGAACCTTCGTATCTCCCGATCGACGAGTCCCATCCATTCAACAACCGGACCATGTACGGAGCGGGGAAAATTGCAACCGAGCAGATGATGCGCGCTCTTCACGATACCGCCGGGCTGGATTACGTTGCATTCCGTCCGTTTAACGTGTACGGTCCCAGAATGGACATCACCGGCGTCTACACGGAAGTCCTGATTCGCTGGCTGGATGCCATTGAAGCCAACAAACCCCCGCTGATATTCGGCGATGGGCATCAATCGATGGACTTCGTTTATGTCGAAGATGTGGCTCGCGCGAACCTGTTGGCCGCGCAGAGCGACGTCAACGACGAAGTCTTCAACATCGGCACCGGGATTCAAACCAGCCTGAATGAGCTGTGCAGGATGCTGCTCAAACTCGCCGGCTCAACCATGCAGCCGGAACATCGGGAAGCGCGCGCCGTAGCCAACGTACAAAGACGTCAGGCAGCGGTGGGTAAGGCTGAGAAAATGCTCGGCTTCAAGGCAGGTGTCTCTTTGGAGCAAGGCCTCAGTGAGTTAATCCGCTGGCGGCAGGCCACAAAGGCTCTGTCGGCCGTTGGGGTGGAGGCTTAATGAGCACGGTTGCTGCAAAAACCATTCCCGTTGCTCGACCCTCGTTCGGGATCGAGGAAGAGCAGGCTTTACTCGAAGTGCTGAGAAGCGGTTGGGTGAGCCAAGGGCCGCGAGTGGCGCTGTTCGAACGCAAGTTCGCTGAGTTCGTGGGCGCGCCGCATGCGGTGGCGGTGTCGTCGTGCACTACCGCTTTGCATCTTGCATTGCTGGCTGCCGGCGTGAAGCCGGGCGATGAAGTGCTGTGTCCCAGCCTTTCGTTTGTCGCCAGCGCCAACGCCATTGTGCATGCCGGCGCGACGCCCATCTTCGTCGACATCGACAAGTCGACTTACAACATGGACCCGCACTTGATCGAGAGCGCGATCTCACCTCGAACCAAAGCAATTCTGGCGGTTCATCAGATCGGATTGCCGTCCGCGCTGGATGAGATCAACGATATTGCCAGCCGTCATGGATTGATCGTGATTGAAGACGCCGCTTGTGCCATCGGATCGGAATACAAGGGTCAGCGGATTGGACGGCCTCACACAGCGATGGCGTGTTTTAGCTTCCATCCCCGGAAGGTGTTGACTACCGGAGAAGGCGGGATGATCACCACCGCTGACGAGAGCTTGGCGGAGCGTCTTCGGGGGCTTCGGCAGCACGCGATGACGGTTTCCGATCTGGCCAGGCATAGTTCCAGCAAAGTTGTCATCGAGACCTACGACGAGGTTGGTTACAACTATCGGATGACCGATCTGCAGGCCGCCATCGGCGTGGTTCAATTGCGGCGCCTCGAGGAAATGATCGAACGGCGGCGGATGCTTGCGATGCGCTACTCGTCGCAGCTTTCCTCGCTTCCATGGCTGGTGCTTCCGTCCGAACCCGCTGGATACCGTCATAATTTTCAGTCCTACATGGTCAGGCTTCGAAACGACGCCCCGATCGGCCGGGACGAGTTAATGCAGGAATTGCTCGACGACGGAGTTTCTTCACGACGGGGGATCATGGCGATCCACCGCGAATTGCCCTATCGCAGCGATAAGTGGGAGAGAGCGCTACCGGTAACAAATCTCGTGACCGAGACCGCCCTCGTCCTTCCCCTCTTCCATGAGATGACAGAGGAAGAGCAGGACCGTGTGATGGAGTCTGTGGCGCGGATTGCATGCCACGCCTAAACAGGCTTCTTTGAGCTGATACCGGACAGCGGCCCATACCCACACATGTCATCTAGCGTTTGTCCAAATCTATCCGTTCCTACACCTGAACCTGCGGTGCAGCCCACGACGGCTGAGAAGCATAGCTACGGGCAGATTCTTAAGTCTTCGGCGCTGATCGGTGGTTCCTCCGTGCTGAATATCGGCGTGGGAATCATCCGTACAAAAGTGATGGCGCTACTCCTTGGCCCCGCTGGAGTCGGATTAATTGGTCTATATACATCGATTGCCACTCTTACTCAAAGCGTTGCCGGCATGGGTGTCAACAGCAGCGGAGTGCGCCAAATTGCAGATGCCGTCGGTTCGAGAGATAGCGCCAGGATCGCGCGAAATGCCGCCGTTCTGAGAAGGACCTCCATCGTCCTCGGGACGTTGGGAGCCCTCTTACTCGTAATTTTTTCCCGGCAGATCTCCACCGTGACCTTTGGCACCGCTAAACATGCCGCCTCCGTGTCTTTGCTATCGCTGGCAGTTCTTTTCACTTTGGTATCTGGCGGCCAGGCGGCATTAATCCAAGGAACGCGGCGCATTGCGGATCTGGCAAAGATGCAGGCGCTTGGGGCGATCTCGGGAACAGTTATCAGCATACCTGTGGTGTATTTCTTTCGCGAGAAGGGAATCGTACCGTCATTGGTAACCGTGGCGGCCATGACGATCTTCACTTCCTGGTGGTTTAGCCGCAAGATCCAAATTCAAGCCCCATCGCTGACGATCTCTGAGATACGCCAGGAAGCCGGCGCCCTTCTGAAGCTAGGGTTCGCATTCATGGCAAGCGGGCTGATGACAATGGGTGTCGGATATGTCGTAAGAATCACCGTACTCCACAAGATCGGCTTCGAAGCAACCGGTTTGTATCAATCCGCATGGACTCTGGGCGGGCTCTATGTCGGATTCATTCTGCAAGCGATGGGCGCGGATTTTTATCCCCGCTTGACGGCGCACGCCTCAGATAACGTAGCTTGTAACCGCCTTGTAAACGAGCAAACTCGCGTGGGCCTCCTGATGGCGGGACCGGGAGTCATCGCGTCGCTGGCGTTTGCGCCGACGGTGATCGCGCTGTTCTACAGCTCGAAATTCGGCCCCGCAGTCGGAATTCTACGCTGGATATGTCTGGGTACGATCCTCCAAGTGATTACCTGGCCGATGGGTTTCATTATCGTTGCGAAAGGCAAGCAAGCCATTTTTTTCTGGTGCGAGTTGGCTTGGGCGGTGGTGAGTCTTGGCCTGGCAAGGATTTGCGTTACTTCGTTCGGACTCGAGGGCGCTGGCATAGCATTTTTCGGATCGTACATCTTTCACGGAATTCTGATTTATCCTGTGGCGCGCCGCCTCAGCGGATTTCGCTGGTCGCCTGAAAACAAGCGAACGGGACTCCTCTTTCTCGGCCTGATCGCGATTGTGTTTTGCGGGTTTTATGTTTTGCCCTTTCTGGTAGCGGTTTCCATCGGAGCGCTGGCCGCAATTCTGAGCGGCGTCTACTCCGTTCGAGTCCTGGTGGCGCTGATCCCTTGGAACCGGCTTCCTGGACCGTTACGCCGGCTGCTGACGCTATTCGGTTATCCCGCTCCAAGCGCCGCGCAGTTTGGCATCTAAAGACAATTGAACATGCTTTCAGCGAAGGGTTTTCTAAAGCGCCTGATTTCGCCGCGCCTGGGAAGGATAGTGCGCGAGGCGCGGGTCCGCCGGAGCGTCACTCATCTTTTCGGACCGAAGAACATCCGCCTGCCGGCCAACGAAGCCGTGGTAACGTGCGTCGTCAGAAATGGCGAATTCTACCTTGACGCTTTCATCGCTCACTACACGCGGATGGGCTTCCGCCACATATTCATTCTGGACAACGGATCCACCGATCGGACCGTGTCCATGGCTAGAAGCTACGGCAATGTCAGCGTATGCCAATCGAATCTCGCGATCGACGGGAACCAAGCTCTCCTCAAACGCTACCTGGCCCTGCATTCGAGCTCGGGTGGATGGTGCCTGGATGCGGACATTGACGAATTCTTCGACTACCCGGATTCCGATGCCGTACCGCTGGGACAGTTCCTTAGCTACCTAAACACGAAACGCTATACGGCGGTGATGACGCAGCTCCTGGACATGTTTTCGGACCAGCCGCTGGAACTGCTGGCACAAGGCAAGCAGGGTTGTCTCAAAGCCACATATCCGTACTACGACATTTCTGAAGTTACGCAGACCGCGTATCTGGGATCGTCACTCGCGGCGCAGTACGCGAATAAGAATACGCTTCCGGCTGAAAACATCGCTCTCTGCTGGGGCGGCCTGCGCAAGACGTTATACGGCAACAACTGCCTGTTGACGAAACATTCGCTATTTCGAGTGAGCAACACGATCGACCTCTTTCCGCACGTTCATTTCGTGAACGGAGCCAACATTGCGGATGTCTCATGCTTGATGCTGCACTACAAGCTGACGACTGATGCATTGGCGACGGCTTATCAAAACGCGGACCGGTTTGTTGCAAACAGCGCGACATACAAAGCCTTCATCGATTTTCTTACCAGGCAATCCAGCTCCGGATATCAGATCAAATGCGATACCGCCGCGGAGTATCGAAAGGCGGATGAGCTGGCCGAACGCGGTTTTCTTTTTGTGTCGCACGGCTATCGCCGCTTCGCGCAAGCTGCGCGCGATTCCCAGGCGGTGTCCACCGCCGCTTGCACACGATGAGACCGGTCACGATGAATCAACCCAGTGTGAGCGCCGCAAATAGCAAGCCGAAGCTTGTATTCTTCAAGTTTCGCTACAGCGCCAAGTTAACGGACTTTCTGTTGACGCACGCACAGGAGCACGTCAAGTGCCTGTCCCATTTCTTTGACGTCACAGTGATTCAGGACGATTGCGATTATGAAGAGGTTTGCGACAGGCACCAGCCGGACTTGACGCTCTTCGAGAGCGGCGTCAATATTTCCGTGTGCCGGCGGCCGGAGATTACAAACATCGGCGCCAACTCCAAAATCCCGCGGGTGGGATTCTTGAATGCGGACGCCTGGTGTGAGACGCGGTCCGGTACGCTGGCCGAGATGGACCGCTGGGGCATTGAAACGTTCTTCTCGATTTCCGTGATTGCCGCCGAACATTTGCCAGAAGTGGCCGGCAAGCTGTACGCGTGGCCGAATTCCATCGACTCCGACGTATATCGCGACTATGGCGCACCGAAAGTGATACCAGTGCTGATCACCGGTTCGGCCGGCCCGCAGTATCCCTGGAGAAGGCGGGTATTCAAAAAGCTTTCCAAACAATATCCCTCGTTGTTGTGTCCCCATCATGGCTATGTAGACCGCGCCGGCGCTGAACAAGTGTTGTATGGGGAGCGCTACGCGCGCACCATCAATGCGTCTCTTGTCGCTCCGGCCTGTGGAACCATTGCAAAAGAAGTTGTCCGTAAGCACTTCGAAATTCCGGCGTGTGGCGCTTGTATGATTACCGAAGATTCCCCGGGCCTTCGCGCGGCCGGTTTCGCCGACATGCAGAATTGCGTCATGGCAAACGAATCCGACGTGTTGGACAAACTGGACTACCTGTTCAGCCATCCCGAAGAACTGGCAGCCATCACCAGAGCGGGTTACGAGCTTGTGCACTCCCGGCACACCATGAAACATCGGGATCAACTGCTGCAGTGGTTCAGGCTGCACCAAAGTCTGAAACCGGGTGAACGGATTGTTCAAACGAGTCCCTTTGGGATGCTCGCTAGTATCACGGCGCCGAATGCCGGGAACGGTCACATCGTTTCGAACGGCGGGCATTTTGTGTTGCTGCGGCAAGCCGATGAGAAGCTGAGTTCGGGTAAATATCCAGAGGCGGAACGGCTTTATCTGAAGTGCCTGAATTATATGCGGCGGCTTCCCGAACCACAGATGAAGCTTGCGCTCTGTAACCTTTTGCAGGGAAAAGCCCGGATGGCGATGCATTGGGTTTCTCAACCGCTTCAATACACGTTGGCTGAGTATCGAGCGTACGATCCCGATCCGGTGGAGTGGGCCTATCTCATCGTCTCTTTGCTGTGCATGGGCCGCTTGGACGCCGCTGTCCGGCGAAGCCTGCAATTCCAGCATCTGCGGCATCCCGAGCTCGACCGGGCACGGCAAGCAACAGCCATCCTGTCCGGAAGATTTGCGGGATCCTTTGGGGAATATCCGGCCACCGATTATCGAGCCAGTGTGCACCAGCTTCCTTCGCTGAGTGACGCGCAATGGAGGGAGCAACTCCGGCGAATGCTCACAGCGTGCGGACAATTGGCGCTGGCCGAATCATTAACAGAGCGAGCTTCCAAGGCCGCGTCCCCGATCGATGGAAGGTCCGCTAGCGCTCCCACGAACCAAGGCGACAGGAAGGAAGCGCTCCGAATGTTTGAGCGCCGGTTGCTCTATTCCAAAGTGCGCCGCCGGGCAAAAACTTACACAGACGCTATTTCGCGCCGGATGGACGCCATGTTCGGACGTTTTGTGCGCTCCGGTTTTGCGCACAAGGACACCAGCGAACTATTTCAGGCGATTCAAGACCTGGTGCGCGGGGACAACGTGAGATCCGTCCTGATCATTGGCGCATCCGCCGATAGAACCTGCACCAAGGCGGTGATCGATGGTGTGTTGAACAACCCGCATCAAACCTTGGTTTACTGCATCCGCTGTACCGGGCAACCACTTGCCGCCGCTTTCCCCGCGTCAAAAGGCGCCTCGGTCCAGTGGCAAAGTCTCTCCGACCATTCTTCAGAACTTTGCTCCGAAGCCCTGGAACAAACCATCGCGAAGATCAAGAGAGAAGCCCAAATCGATGCCTTCGATATCGTGGTTGTCGATGGGTCTCAAATCACGCACGCGCTGGCGGTAAGCAAGCAGATGAACGACGAACTCCGGAGCGCCGGATGCGTGGTTCTTGAAGACGTGCACACAGTTGAAAATCATTTGGCGTACGCTGGGCTGCTGGACGATCCTGAGTTTCGATTGACTCGGTACAATTGCGATCTCCCCACCGGGTACGCCGTATTCGAAAAAGAACAGATAGCGGGCCTCCGTGAAGACGGCGTGCTCTGTTGGTTGGGAAAGTAAATTCTGTGACTCATCTGCGCTCCGGCCTGCCCGTAATCGTGAAGAGGATGACGTGGGAAGTAAAGTATGGCCTCCTGGGCTACTCGTTCCCGGCCGCTCCGCGGGATGTCATCGAGCACTTAATCAGTACTCTTTCTCCTCGGGGAAATGTGCTGGAGTTGGGCTGCGGCAGCGGAACCCTGCTGCATGGATTGCGCCATGCAGGATACGCGGGGCACTATTGTGGGGTCGATATTTCGCAGAGCGCCATCGGCAAAGCAAGTCAGCGTGGCGATCAAAAAGAGTTCGTGGATCGTTAGCGATATCGAATCCTTCCGCTCTCCCTTTCAATGGGACGCGATCGTCGTGGTCGAATCCATTTACTACTCGCAACTGACCGCTCTTTCCCGCGTCTTGCGGCGTATCTCTTCCATGCGGCCGCCGGATGGCTCTCTGGTCGTTCGCGTCCATGATCCCGAGAAGCATCGGGAATACATTAACGAATTGTATCGAGTGCCGCCCACCACCCGTAAGATCGGTGACAGGCTATTTTCCGCTGGTTCGGGTGAATCGTTCGAGAGTTCGGTGCGAGCTACAGATGCTGCGGCAAATTAGAAACCTAAAGGACGTCGTCGACTGGGATCTGTGCACCGGGTGCGGAGCGTGCTACTACAATTGCGACCGTGGAGGTGTCAGCCTGGTCCACGTGGCCGAGGCGGGCATCCGGCCGCAGTTCGACTCGGAAGCATGTGCGAAGTGCTCAAAGTGCCTTTCGATCTGCCCAGGCTACACGGTAGACGCGAAGGCGCCAGCGCCTGTCGAGGCTATGTATGACTCCAATAGCGACGTAGGAGCAGTTCTGGAAGTTTGGGAAGGACATGCGTCCGACCCGGAAGTCCGGTATAAGGGGTCCTCCGGCGGTGTGCTGTCAGCATTGGCGCTGTTTTGTTTAGAGCGCGAAGGAATGAAGTTTGTTCTACACAGCGGCATAGGCGAAGACGAGCCCTGGATTAATAAAACGCTGATGAGCGTAAACAGGGACCAAATTCTGTCGCGCACCGGCTCTCGATACGCCCCGGCGTCGCCGTGTGATGGCCTAAAAAAGATCGAGGAAAGTGACGGGCCGTGCGTGTTCATCGGAAAACCTTGCGATACCGCCGCGGTTGCAATGCTGCGAACGGAACACAAGGAACTCGATCATAAACTCGGCTTAGTATTAACGTTCTTTTGTGCCGGGACTCCTTCCGAACAAGGGACACTCGATCTGTTCAAACGTATGGACGTGGATGCGAGCAAGGTGACCTCGTTACGCTACCGGGGGGAAGGGTGGCCAGGCCACTTCCGCGTTCTTCAAGGCAACGGAACGCCCGGCAAGTCCCTTACCTACGAGGAGTCGTGGAGCCGGCTCACCGGTTATCGTCCTTTGAGATGTAATATCTGCCCCGACGGGCTCGGCAGGCTTGCGGATATATCCTGTGGCGACGCCTGGCACAAATTAGACAACGGTAGCGACCCGGGCAGGTCGCTGGTGTTGGTCAGGACCAAACGGGGCCGGGATATTCTGCGGCGAGCGATTGCGGCGAACTATGTGAAGCTAACCAGGGTCCACTCGGACGCGGTCCTATCCGCTCAGACCAGCCTGCTCCAACGGAGAAGAGAACTGTTCGGACGGCTTCTGGCTATGCGGCTGCTCATGATACCCACGCCGAAGTTGCTGAATTTCTCGCTTGGCAGCGCCTGGCTCCGGCTGCCGCTGCGCAAAAAAGCGCAAACCATTCTGGGCACGCTTCGCCGGGCTGCCGTGCGCGGCTGGTGGCGCCGCCGGCCGGCGTTCTGACACCCTCAACCGCAATGGCCAAGTCCCGTCCCGATCGTTTATTTACGGTGTCCGTAGTTCACCCTTTGCGGGGTCTCCTGCTTCGAGATCGGGCACAACGGGTGCCGATTTTGATGTACCACGGGATCCAAAACGGATGCGGCGCGAGACACCCTTACTTTGAGACCAACACGTCTCCGGACCTGTTCTCGGCACAAATGCACTTTCTCAACGACAACGGTTATCGGACAACCAGCCTGGCGGACGCATTTCACCGCACAAGCGCCGCGGTAGGCGATGACAAACGTGTGGTGATTACGTTCGACGACGGTTACCTGGACTTTTACCAGAATGCCTTTCCTATCCTGTCCCGGTTACGGTTCAACGCGACCATGTTCGTGGCGTCCAGTTTTCCGGGCGCCTCACCGCGGAAGTTCGCCGATAAAAACTTCATGACGTGGAGTCAAATCAAGGAAGTCAGCGCCAACGGCATCGAGATTGGTTCCCACACCGTGAGCCACCCGGAACTGTGGAAGTTGAGACGGGAGGAACTCGAGCATGAACTCCTGCATTCGAAAGATACGATTGAGAACGCCATCGGGACCTCCGTCCGATCGTTTTCCCATCCCTACGCTTTTCCGGAGCAGAACACCAATTATCGCGAAACACTGTGCCGTCTCCTGATCCAATCCGGATACGAGAACGGAGTAACGACCATCATTGGGTGCGCGGCGCCGGAGAATCCGCGCTATTTTCTGCCGCGGCTGCCCATCAATGCGCACGACGATCTAGCGCTCTTTCGCGCCAAACTGGAGGGAGCGTACGATTGGGTACACGTGGCGCAGCACGTCTATAAGAAGTGGCTGAAGCGCGATTCATCCCGCGCCCGGATCACCCCTGAGATAGCCGCTCTTTCAAATTCAATTCCTGAAAAGTGACGTCATGGACCTGTCTATCATCATCGTGAGTTGGAGGTCACTCGAGGATCTGCGGGTTTGCCTCAAGTCGGTGTACTCGCATACGCGCAACCTGAGCTACGAAGTTATCGTGGTCGACAACGCGTCGGGTGACGGAACTGAATCGGCCATTCGGACGGAGTTTCCCCGCGTTGATTTCATTCAAAGCTTGCACAATCTGGGATTCGCAAAAGCCAACAATCTCGGTTATCTGAAGTCCTCTGGCGACATACTTGTGTTTCTGAACCCAGACACCGAGATTACCGAAGATGTCTTTGCGCGAATGGCCGCTCATCTGCGAGCGGAGGCAAGAGTAGGCGCAGTGGGAGCCCGTTTGTTGAACAAGGATGGCTCCTTGCAAACGAGTTGCGTCCAAGCGTTCCCTACTATACTGAACCAACTGCTGGATTCCAATGCGCTACGCCGGATGTTTCCCAATTCGCGGCTTTGGGGAATGAAGGCGCTATTTTCGCCGAGCGCCACACCCGCGGATGTCGAGGCAATTTCGGGAGCGTGCTTCGTGGTTAAGCGTAGCGTCTTTGAAGAAATCGGCCTGTTCACAGAGACATATTTCATGTATGTCGAGGATCTCGATCTGAGCTACAAAATCCGGCGCGCCGGGCATGAGATTCACTACATGCCGGACTGCAGTGTAATCCATTACGGAGGGAGAAGTTCCACAAAGCAGGGGACCTCGTTTGTCAGCCTGCACCAGCGAGAGTCGCTGCGGCGCTTTTTCCTGAGCACGCGGGGGGAAGCTTACGGCAACTGCTACAGGGCGGCAATCGGCGCTTTATCGGCGCTCCGAATCGTATGCGTTGTCCTGGCTGCTCCTTTCCTGGCGTTCCGAAAGACCGACACCCGAAGCATTCTGCGGAAGTGGCTTGCGAATTTCCAGTGGGCAATCGGACAGGGATCCGTTCTGCCGGCTACCGGAGGCAGCGTGGCGGCGGCGTCCCCGCGCAAAGCCAGTTGAGATCTCGAATGGTCCGTTTCCTATGACACCCCATTCCCATTGGCGCGTGGCCTTGATCACCCCCGTTCGAGACGAGGAGATGTACATCGGGGAGATGATCGAATCGATTGCGGCACAGCAGAATCGCCCGGCGAAGTGGGTGATTGTAGACGACGGATCGACCGATCAGACGCCTGAAATAATCGCCTCCTATGCCCGCCGGCATTCGTTCATTCATCTCGTGCAACGGCCGCCTCGCCGGGAAAGGAAGGCGGGCGGCGAAAGCGCCATCACGCACGCGTTGAGCCACATCAATCTGGCGGAGTTTGATTTTCTGGCGCGCTTTGACGCGGACCTGGTATTCGAGAAAGACTACCTTACCGGAATGCTCCAGGAGTTTTCTTCCGACGCCACGCTCGGCATCGCCGGTGGCGGTCTTTACGTTCGACGAAATGGCGGTTCCTATCTGGAGACAGCTCCGGAATACCACGTCCGCGGTGCGCTCAAGATGTACCGCCGCGAATGTTTCACCGGCATAGGCGGACTAAGTACGCAGATCGGCTGGGACACCATCGACGAGGTCTCTGCCTGGACGAAGGGATGGAAGACCAAGAGTTTCTTCCAGTACCGAGTGATTCATCGCCGGCCAACCGGCCAGGGCATCAAGCTGAGCCGAATATGTTGGGAGCGCGGCAAAGCGGAGTATTTGACCTGGAGTCATCCGGCCTTCGTGTTGACAAAAAGCCTGAAGGTAGCCCGTGAAACTCGCAGTCTCAGCGCTCCGTTGTGTTTCCTGGCCGGATTTGTTTGGCCGTATTGCAAGGGTTATGAGCGGCGGCAAGATCGCGCTTTCGTGAAGGCCAGAAGGGAACAGCAAATCGGGAGAATGACGTCCGCTCTAAAGGAACGGAGCCGGCTGATCATTCGCTTCGAAGGATCGCAACGGCCAGTGGACTAGCGATGGGACTGGTAATAATCATCGATCTAATCGCCGTTATCGGCATCGTGGCGCTTGCCCAGTCCAAAGGGGGGCTGGAGAGAGCTTTGCCGTTCGCATCGTTCTTAGTCGCATTGGTCCCCATTGAATCTGTAGTCCCGCTTCCGATCTTTGCTTTAACTACGCATCGAATCGTAGTGGCAACCCTATTGCTACTCTATTTGGCGCGAGGTGGTGGATCAACCGGCGAGGACCGCAAGTTATCGACACCGCTCAAAGCACTTCTGCTCATTAATGTTGGCTGGTGCGTCGTATCAGTGGCGAATTCGATTGTTCCAGTAATGAGTATTAAGAAGCTCCTTTCTATTGTTCTGGACTACTACGGGCTTTACTTCGTTTATTGGAAGACGGTCTCATCGACGGCTACCGTTCATAAGATCTTCATTGCAATCGTTCTTGCCATTGGACTGTGTAGTGTCTGGGGTATCGCGGAGACTTATCAAGGCGTAGACGCATTGGAGTATTTTCCAGCCCTGAGTCACCATTTCGACATGGACATCGAGATGGACCGGGAGGTCAGAATTCGCGCCACCTATGACCATCCCATCCTTTACGGCGCGGTGCTGGCAATGACCATCACCTTGACGCTATATTTGCTGACCGTGGTGACCAGCGCACCGCACAGACTTCTGCTGTGGTTGGGGCTGATGTTGATGTTTTTCAATATCTACAAGACCAGCAGCCGGGGACCGTGGCTGGTTGTAATCTTGGGATGCATAGTGCTCTTCCTCTTTGGCAGGAAGAGGCTTCGCAGACCGATCCTTTGTGTGGCAGTGCTTGCGGTTGCGGTCCTTATTATTCGTCCCGGTGTCTGGGGAACCATTCGAGGCCTGTTCGAAAATACCTTCAACGAGGACACCAGCACCGGTACGTCGTATTCCTACCGGCCGGCGCTCAGGAAAGCCGCGGTGAATTATCTTCTGGACAAACCCAGCATGCGGACGGCTTGGGGATACGGTCAGGAATCGTTCTATGATGTTCACCTCACCGGCTTGTTTCTTGGGCAGCCTCACGTTTTCCTGAGCTGCGATGACGCTTGGGTGGAGCTTCTGATTGAAACAGGTTTCGTTGGATTGGCAATTATGATGGCTGTTCTTTTCAAGCCAGCATGGGTGGCTTGGAGGCAATACTGGCAATCGAAAAAGCCCGATGGGGATCTCCCGCTAGTCCTCTTCGTCAACATGTTTATGTTTTACGTGCAGATGAGCAGCGTTGGCATGTATTCGTGGGGCCAGAACGGTTACTTGCTTTGGATTCTTATAGCCTGCACGTTCGCGCTGTCAAAGCGCGGCGATGTTCAAGCGGGTCAACTTTCCGGGACGCCAACAGCTCGAAAGGCGGAATCCGAAGAGAGATGCGGATTGCCGGAATGGTGGGAGCCGGTGGGACAAACGAGTGGAATCTGGACGTGATGAAAGCAACGAGCCAGCTAGCAGGGAATCGATTCGAAGGCAGTAGGCCGAATTTCATGAACATCCGCCGGTATATTCGAGCGTGGCGCTTACGAAATATTATTCTGGCCCTGGCTTGTTTCTGGCAGTGTCAGGCTGCGTCCGTCGTTTTGATGAAGAGCGCTGCCGGTGGTGATAATAGCGTGGGAGTCCAAGTACAGTTGGCTGCGCGATTCTACGGACTAAACGTCGAAGAAGTGAACGCGGAGCAACCAACCGATGGCCGGAAAGTTGTGGAAGCGCTTCAGAACAACGAGGCTCTTGCGGCGGTTGTAGAAGCCAGCGCTCTCTCCAGGCTAAACCGCGATCAAGTATTATCGGCGCTTCGCCGACCAGACGGAAACGCCATGCCGCTCCTGATTGTGGCCGATGGCGCGGGTGACAACTCGTCGGCTGTAGCGGAATGGTCCGGCGGTCTGGTGTCTAAGTGCGGGCCGCGGAATTCGGACGCCGGAGAATGGGAGTTACTCATTCGGAGTTCGGACGTGGCTATGCAACTGGCCGGCGTGACACTACCATTCAGTGGCTCCGTATCTTGCGGACTCGAACTTCGAACGGGCTTTTCGGGCCGGGTGCTCGCAGAGGCGGCGCGCGGCGGCGATAAGTTTCCGGCCTATGTCGATTTCGGGATCAAAGGGCAGCACACGTTCGTCATGACGGGCCTGTCTGCTTCCCCAAATGATGGGCGGCACCGGGAGAACCCCCAAATCAAGGCATTTTCCAGCGCCGCGTTTATTATGACGTTTCTGCGTTACGCGGCGGGCGAAAAAGCCTGGCACGCCGCCGGACAGTATGCAAATCTTACCGTGGATGATCCCTGGCTTCGTGAGCCATACGGCGGTCTGGACTATAACAACCTGCTGCCGGAGATGGAGAAGCATAACTTCCATACGACTATCGCACTCATCCCATGGAATTTCGACAGGAGCCGGCCGGACGTCGTATCGCTGTTTCTTCATAATCCGCAAAGGCTTTCTATTTCCATACACGGAAATAATCACTACTTGAGAGAGTTCAGAGAATACGCGCAAGAGCCGCTGCCCGCTCAGATCGGGAATATCAAGCAGGCCATCGCTCGCATGGACCAATTCACTCGAAACACCGGGATCCCGTACGATCCAGTGATGGTTTTCCCGCATGCGGTCGCGCCCGCGGAGACCCTCCGGGCTCTGAAAACCTATAACTACTGGGCCACAATGAACTCGGAGAACGTGCCGCTGGGCTCCAGTCAACCGGACGATTCGCTGTTTGCTTTGCGGCCGCAGACGGTTGCGTTTAGCAACTTTTTGAATGTGAAGCGCTACTCAGCGGAGATACCGGTATCCATGACCGTGGTCGCAATCAACTTGTTCTTGAACAATCCGGTCCTATTCTATGTTCATCAGCAGTTCTTCTCGAGTTGCATGGGCGCTTTCAACGGGATCGCCGATAACGTCAATCGGATGGCGCCCGAAACCAAGTGGCGAGGCTTGGGCGATATTGCGCAGCATCTTTATCTTCTGCGGTTAAGAGAGGACGGAGAATACGATGTTCTCGCGTACTCGCCGAATTTTTATCTCACCAACACGACTTCCCGTGCGTGCGTGTTCCACGTCCGGAAGCCGGAGGATTTTACTCCGGCCATCCACTCGGCTTCATTAGACGGCGAAACCATTGGGTATCGAACCACCAAGAGTGAAATATCGTTCGACGTGCCCCTTCAGCCAGGGCAAACGCGGCAGGTCAAGCTGAGTTATGTGAACGACTTCAAGGTCGCGGAAACCTCCATCGCAAAGACGAACCCTGTTGTGAATGGCGTCCGCATGCTGTCTGATCTTAGGGATCTTGTCGTATCCAGGACTTCGCTCGGACGCTCGGCGATTGCGGGATATCATCGCCTGAACTTGTCGGGCGCCGACATCCAGTATTCAGCCGAGGCGGCGGGTCTATTGATCATCCTCATCGCTGGCCGGTCACTTTACGGCAGGAAACGGCGGCTGGAGCGGGAATCGGCCTCCCAGTCCGAACATATCATGTATACGGCTCGTTACACGGATAAACCCGATCCTCGCGCATAAGATAAACAAAGCAGGGCATTAGGCATTTGACAGTATTGATGGTTGCCTCCAAGTACAGTTAAGGTGATGATGGATGTGGTCTAAGGAATGAAAAGACGCCACAGAGACGAGAGGACCGGCAACCAATGATGTACTTCAGAATCTTATGTTTAGAGCGGAAGTCCCAAGGGACGCCGAGTTGGATATGGAAGATGTTTTGTAATCGAGCTGTCGATTTCAAATGCGCGGCGGGCGCGGGTCTGGCCCTTTTCTTCCTGCTGACTGCATCTGCGTCCGCCACTACGCGCTTTGTCCGCGCCGGGGGCTCCGGTACCGGGGCTAGCTGGGCAGCCGCCTGGTCGAATTTGAGCAGCATCAGTTGGTCGGCGCTCTCGCCCGGCGATGTTGTCTGCGTCGCTGGGGGAAGTTATTCAGGCTCGATCAACACGGCGAAGAGCGGAACGTCGGGAAATCCCATCACCATCAGGCGCGCCACGGCGTCGGATCCAACTTGCGGTTCGTCGACAAGTGGTTGGAGTTCCAGCTATGACGCTCAAGTGGTAATGACCGGGAACATTGAGATCGACAACGATTACATCACAATCGATGGGGCGGTATCGAACGGAATATCCGTCACAATGCAGAATCCTTCCGGCTCGATTTATGACGGAATTTGCTTTTGTGGCGGGCCAACCACGGGCGGAATCGTCCGCTATGTTGAGGTGGCCGGCCCCTGCGGGACATCGGCATGCGCCCAGAACAACGATCATCGCTCACTGGTATTCGAGCATTGGAACGGGTCCGATTATGACAAAGCTACCAGCCCGCTGATTCAGTACGTTAATCTCCACGGCGCCTGCAACAACATGGTGATCTACGGGACTGTGAATCTCGTGGTTGAACATTCACGCATGGCTGATTCGGCCACCACCAACACAGCGAATTGCCACCCGAATATAGTCAACACGGGAGAAACGTCCGGTACCACCACGTGGCGCTACAACGAAATGACGAATTGGCAAGTGGAAGGAATCATGCTTCTGGGCGGCGCGGGTTGGGACATCTATGGCAATATTTGGCACGATCCCATGCAAGGCAGCTATCCGCGTGTCGTGGAGGCACAGAACGGGACAGAGGGCCCGGTTCACTTTTACAACAACACCGTCGTCAACCTTTATTACATTTGCGCGAGCACTTCCAACGGTGGGTCATACGCGAGCGGGACGATCGGCGAGGACAATCTCTACATTGGAAACAACTTCGCAAATTGTGGTCTTCCAACCGAGGATTATGACTACTCCGACCAGTCTTTGAAATCTGAAACTCACGGCCAAGGAAGTTCCACTAATCCGTTCGTCAGTCTCTCCGGTCAGAACTTCGAGCTAACGAAGGATACGTCGGCGGGCCTGAGTCTGGCGTCCCCCTATAATGTGGACTATGTGGGTGTGATACGGGGCAGTGATGGGACTTGGGATCGTGGGGCCTATCAATTCGTATCCCAAACGACTCAGGGTCCCAATCCCGCTACCTCTTTGACCGTTACGGTCCGTTAATAAATTCGTCGAACCAGCTTTAGCCCTCAAATTCAATCGATCGAGGATGGCGTCCGATTCAGTTCGGGCGTACATCCTCTTCTCCGCCCGAATCTCCGTACATCATGACGCCTCGCCCTATTAAGATCTGCATCCTTGGAGCAGCCTTTCGTACCGACAATATGGGGGTGAGCGTTCTCGCCGCGGGAGCCATCCGTTGCGCTCTGCGGAGATTTCCATTGGCCGAAATCATCCAGTTGGACTATAGTCACGATGGCTACACCTTCGAGTTTATCCACGACGGACAGCCCATTCCGATTCGATTGGTAAACATCCGGTTTTCCAAGAAGCTTCACCTGCCGAACAATATAGCGGTTCTCATCCTGGTTACTCTCCTCTCGAAGCTGATCCCCATCAAAGCGCTTCGCCGCAGGTTCGTTAGCTCAAACAACTGGCTCAAAGAGTTGGCTACGACGGACATCGTTTTATCCCTCGCCGGAGGCGATAGTTTTAGCGATATTTATGGGATGCGGAGGCTCGCGTACATTGCGCTTCCTCAGATTTTGGCTCTGCTCGCCGGGAAGCGGCTGGTTCTGTTGCCTCAAACGATCGGGCCATTTCGACATGGACTTTCCAGAATGGTGGCGCGCTATATCCTGCGTAACGCGGAACTGGTGTATTCAAGAGATCGAGTAAACGAAAAGACGGTTCGGACGCTTCTCGGCTCCAAGGCGGACCGTTTGAGGTTCTGCCGCGACTTGGGCTTCGAGGTCGAGCCGGCTCAACCATCCAAGTTAGATATCGCCGGCCTCCCGGCCAATCCAGGCGGCGAATCCGTTCTGGTGGGTTTCAACGTCAGCGGCCTTCTGATGATCGGCGGTTATAGCCAGAACAACATGTTTGGCTTCAAGGCAAAGTACGACAAGCTGGTTTACCGTCTGATCGAATTTTTGGTGGAAAACAGATCGGCAACCGTTCTGCTGGTGCCGCACGTGTGGGGATCATCCAGCGAGAGCGATTCTTCCGCCTGCCAGAATGTTTTTGACAATCTCCAGGAAAGATTCAAGGGAAGAATCGGTTTGCTTCGGCCCGGGTTAGATTACCGCGAGGTGAAGTATTGCATCGGGCGCTGTGACTTCTTTGTGGGAGCAAGGATGCACGCTTCGATCGCCGCTTTGTCGCAGAGTGTGCCCACGGTGTCGATCGCATACAGCGACAAATTCATCGGAGTGATGGAGACGATTGATTGCAAAGATCTCGTCGCCGATCCCCGGCAAATGGACGAAGACCAGATCATTCACTTTGTAGACACGGTGTTCGCGCAACGGGCTGCGGTGCGGCGCCGGCTGGACGAGAACATCCCGATGGTGAAACGAGCGATCCGCGAGGCTTTCCATGAGCTCGACGTCCCATCCACCGGCAGTTCAAGCGTTCCGGCCGAACACGAAGCTGGTAACGATGCGGGCCGTTCCCGTCCGGCGGTCAGCGAAACGCGAGTTGAGTTTTAGTTCATCCGCCTGACAAATCAAACAGCGATCGCGAGAAGTTCCAGGAACCACGAGGTGGCCAAAATATGAGAGCGTGCATGGTTGCGTACACGTTTTACGAAACCGACAACCGCGTGCGGCGTTACGCCGAAGCGCTCGCCAAGCGCGGCGACAAGGTGGACGCCATCGCGTTGCGGCGGGAAGGTCAACCGGCTTTCGAAGTCATTCGCGGCGTAGCCGTACATCGAATTCAACGGCGCGTGATCGACGAAAAAGGTCCCCTCAGCTATCTTACGAAGTTACTCATGTTCTTTTTACGGTCGGCGTGGTTGCTTACGGTTCAGCACATGAAAGCGCGCTATGACATCATCCATGTTCACTCCGTGCCGGACTTCCAAGTGTTCGCCACCCTCATCCCGCGGTGGATGGGGGCGCGAGTAGTCCTCGACGTTCACGACATCGTTCCCGAGCTCTACGCCAGCAAATTCAGAGTGAAGGAACAGTCGTTTGCGTTCCGCATGCTGCTTTTGATCGAGAAGATGTCTGCGGCATACTCGGACCATGTCATCATTGCCAACCACCTTTGGCATGCCAAGCTGATCGGGCGATCCGTGCCACCAGAAAAGTGCACCGCGATTATCAACTATCCCGATCCATCCATCTTTTCGCTGAGACCACGCAGGCCCAAAGCCAACAACGACTTCCTGATGTGTTACCCGGGCACTTTGAACTGGCACCAAGGGCTGGATGTCGCCATTAACGCCGTGGGGCTGCTGCGAGACAAGATTCCCAGCCTCAAGTTGGTCATCATCGGTGACGGTCCGGAGCGCGAAAAGCTCAAGAAGATGGTCAACGAGCAACGCCTGGAAGATCGCGTGACCATCGCCGGACTGGTTCCGATGGAGCAGGTGGCCGATACCATGGCAACCATCGATCTCGGAGTGGTGCCGAAGCGCAAGGATTCATTCGGGAATGAGGCCTTCAGCACGAAAGTAATGGAATTCATGGCGATGGGTGTACCGGTTGTTGTATCCGACACCAGGATCGACCAATATTACTTCAATGAGAATTTGGTGCAGTTCTTCGAGTCCGACAACGCCGAGGATCTGGCAGCCAAAATTCAAGACCTGTTTGATGACGCGGCCAAGCGCGACGCTTTGCGCGAGAACGCTCTCATCTTCATTCAAAAGAACAACTGGGACATAAAGAAGAACGTGTACCTGGACCTGGTTGACAGGCTGGTGGAGCGGCGTATGGAAGCCAGCATGGGCGCTCCTGCCTGAAGACCCGAATCCCTTTCCGGATATCCGTTTGAACATCGCCGATCCCGGCCGCGCAAAATCAGTTCGTCAGTTTGGAAACGCTTGCCCCGCCGTAACAGAAGGCAACAGTTTCCCTGGATCCCAAACTTACAAGATTCGTGCGGGACTCTCGTGAGCAGTTGGGCTAGTCCCCTGAATATCGCTATCAGTCAACAAGAAATTGAACAGTCACCAAGAGGCTAAGAATGAAAGAACGCCAGAACATTACTCGCAGATTTAACCCAACAAAAGAAGGACGCATGGAACGACAAACACCCCTCGGATCATCAACGGTATTCCCGAAAGGGCGAGACGGATTCGGGAGCCTGGCAAGAATATTCCTGAGCGTAATAGTGTTCGCCATCTGCTCGGTTCCAGCCGCTCTGGCACAGTGCAGCAACCCACCGAATGCTATCGTGGCAGAGAACTGTCTTCCGGGGAGCCCTTCCAGCGTCTGGGACGTTACTGGCGACGGAGATCCCACCTTGCAGGGGTTCGCCACCGACATCAGCGTGAATGTCGGCCAAACCATCCAATTCAAAATCAATACCGACGCCACGAACTACCAGCTCCAGATTTTCCGAATGGGGTATTACGGCGGAAACGGAGCGCGTCAAGTGGCGACGGTGCTACCTTCGGCGACACTCCCGCAAACGCAGCCTGCGTGCTTGACAGATGCTTCCACCAACCTCTATGACTGTGGAAATTGGGCCGTTTCGGCTTCATGGACCGTTCCCGCCAATGCCGTGTCCGGTATTTATTTTGTTCACATGGTTCGAGCAGACACTGGCGGGGAAAGTCATATCGTCTTTATTGTCAGGAACGACGCGAGCACTTCGAAGGTTCTTTTCCAGACTGCGGACGAGACGTGGCAGGCTTACAACTCCTACGGTGGCAACAGTCTCTACGGTCAACTCGACATTTTCAGCTTGCCGAATCGTGCGTATAAAGTTAGCTTTAACCGCCCATTTATTACACGAGGATTTGGCGCCGAAGCGGCCACATGGGTTTTCGGCGCGGAGTATCCGATGGTCCGATGGCTCGAGTCCAACGGGTACGACGTGAGCTATTTCACCGGAATCGACGCCGCCCGCAGCGGGTCGCTAATCACGAATCACAGCCTCTATCTTTCCGTCGGACATGATGAGTATTGGTCCGCGCCGCACCGCGCCAGCGTTCAGGCAGCTCTTGCCGCGGGAGTCAACATGGCGTTTTTCAGCGGAAACGAAGTATTTTGGAAAACCCGTTGGGAGAACAGCATCGATGGCACCAACACGCCTTACCGGACATTGGTCTGCTACAAAGAGACTCTCGATGGAACATCCAGCGGGGGGACACCCGACCCGCAGGATCCGCCAACATGGACGGGAACGTGGCGGGACCCTCGGTTCAGCCCTCCAGCCGACGGCGGCAAACCAGAGAATGCCTTGACCGGCACTCTTTTCATGGTGAATGGGCCCAGCGATGTCGACAATCCCGGGAATCTGCAGATGCAAGTCCCGGCCGCCGACGGGAAAATGCGCTTCTGGCGCAATACCGCTGTTGCCTCCCTGGCCCCCAACGCGACCTATACAATGCCATTGGGATCCCTCGGTTACGAATGGGATGAAGACGTCGATAACGGCTCTCGGCCCGCTGGGGCATTCCATCTCTCAACCGCCACTTACACTCTGACCGAGGATCTACTGCTCGACCAAGGCGCGACGTACGGTGCGGGGCAGGCGACGCATCACATGATGATGTACCGCGCCCCGAGTGGCGCGCTTGTGTTTGGGGCGGGCAGCGTTCAATGGTCTTGGGGCTTGGATAGCACACACGACAATCCGTTCTTTTCTCCCAACGCCGACGCTGACGTGAACATGCAACAAGCCACGGTGAATCTGTTCGCTGACATGGGAGTTCAACCAACCACTCTCCAGCCAGGCCTCGTTCCGGCCACTAAGTCGACCGACACAACGCCGCCCGCGTCGCTCATCACCACTCCTACATCCGGGTCCACTGTCAATACAGGAAGCCTGGTTACACTTTCGGGCACTGCTACGGATTCCGGCGGTGGCGTAGTGGGTGGCGTGGAAGTTTCCGTGGATGGCGGACAAACCTGGCATCCAGCAACCGGCCGTGGGAGCTGGACCTATCAATGGGTCCCGAATGCCGTCGGAACCGTGACCATTCAGAGCCGCGCCGTCGACGACAGCGGCAACCTCGAAACACCATCCAGCGGTTATTTTCTGACTGTGGCGCCGCAGATCTGCCCGTGCGATGCTTGGAGCCCCTCAAATCCAACCGCGGTTCCTACAAATCCGGACAGTGGCGATCCTACTGCCGGCGAATTTGGCGTAAAGTTTACCGCCGATGTCACGGGTTACGTAACTGGCATTCGATTCTATAAGAGCGCCGCGAATACAGGGACCCACATCGGCCATGTTTGGTCCAGTACGGGTACACTGCTAGGAACAGCGACCTTCACCAACGAGACAAGTTCCGGTTGGCAGCAAGTGAGCTTTGCCAACGCAGTACCGGTGGCCGCCGGGACAATTTACGTAGCTTCTTACTTTGCGCCGGTCGGGCATTACGCCGGCGATGACGGATTCTTTGCAACGTCCGGACTCGATGATCCCCCCATTCACCTGGTCGCGAACACGGTAAGCCCCAACGGCGTTTTCACCTACGGGTCCACCTCTGCGTTTCCGGCCACCAGCTTTAACGCCGCCAATTATTGGGTCGACGTGGTTTTCGTGCCGAGCACAATCAATCTGACACCTTCGCCACTCGCATTTACCAATCAAGTGGTAGGAACCAGCAGCAGTCCCCAAACCATAACTATGTCCAATACCGGCAACAGCTCCTTGAGCATCACCGGTATTTCCATCACCGGCACCAACAGCAGCGACTACGCTCAGACAAATACGTGCGGCACCAGCCTCGCGGCGGGAGCCAACTGCACCATCACCGTGACGTTTACACCAACAGGCACTGGAGTCCGAAGTGCGAACGTAGTCATCAACGATAGCGCTCCAGCCAGTCCGCAACTGGTGGGGCTGACCGGCACCGGCACAGTCCCTCAGCAGCAACCGGGAGTGTGTCCGTGCAGCATCTGGGATATGACGGTTACGCCCGCTTTGGTGGATGCCGGCGACCCGGCGGGAGTGGAACTGGGAGTTAAATTTACTGCCGATCAAAATGGCACCATCACTGGGATCCGATTTTATAAGAGTACGGCGAACGCCGGAACTCACATCGGGAATCTATGGAACGCGAGCGGGGGCCTGCTTGCCACCGTCACATTTACAAACGAAGGCGTGTCCGGCTGGCAACAGATGAATTTCAGCAATCCAGTGGCTGTCACGGCAAATACAACATATGTTGCATCGTATTATGCTCCCGGCGGACATTACTCGGCCGACGGCTCATACTTCGAAGTCAACGGCCACGACAACGCTCCGCTACACGCGCTTTCCACCAATGTAAGCCCCGATGGCGTTTATATGTACGGTACGGTAAGCTCCTTCCCGGCACTCACCTTCAATGGGACCAATTACTGGATTGACGTTGTCTTCCAACCGAGCACTGTCAATCTTTCGCCCTCGTCACTCACGTTCGCTACGCAGACTGTGGGAACCAGCAGCGCCTCTCAAGCCGTAAGTCTGTCCAATACCGGCACTGCAACCGTCAGCCTGGCCAGTATCGTGATCGGCGGAGCTAACCCTGTGGATTTCACGCAGACGAACAACTGTGGTGCGAGCCTGGCCGCGGGGGCAAGCTGCACGATCAATGTGACATTCGCACCTACGGCAAGCGGAGCCCGCGCCGCCACCTTGACGGTAACCGACAGTGCGTTGGGAGGACCTCAAGTATTGAGTTTGAGCGGCACGGCCATCGCCCCAGCCGCCACACTTTCGGCTACCTCTCTAACCTACGCGAGTCAGGACACCGGAACCGAGAGCGCGGCTCAAACGGTGATTCTTTCTAACACCGGCAGCGCGACCTTCAATTTCACAAGTATCACTATTGCGGGCGTCAACAACACGGATTTTACGGAAGTCAACAATTGCGGCACCAGTTTGGCCCTGGGATCCAGCTGCACGATTAGCGTGACGTTTGCGCCGACGGCCACGGGCACGCGGAGTGCGACATTGACCATAACCGACAATGTCCCCGGAAGCCCGCAGTTAATCGGCTTGACGGGAACGGGAGTTTCGACGCCTCCACCACCCGCAACCTGTCCCTGCAGCATCTGGAGTCCAGCGTCCACTCCCTCCGTGGCGGACAGTCAAGACGGCAATGGAGTGGAGTTGGGTGTTAACTTCACCTCCAGCCAAAGTGGCTTTATCAGCGGCATCCGGTTTTATAAGAGTGCCGCGAACACCGGGACTCATATCGGCAACTTGTGGACCAGCACGGGTGTTCAGCTTGCAACGGTCACCTTCACCAACGAAGGGGCCTCCGGATGGCAGCAGATGGCGTTTAGCAGCCCGGTCGCAATTACCGCAAATACCACCTATGTTGCTTCTTACTACGCGCCAGTCGGCCACTACTCGGTGGATAGCCTGGCGTTCACCGTCGCCGGTGTCAACACACCTCCCCTACAGGCACTTGCTAACAGCGTGACACCGGATGGGGTGTTCACCTACGGCCCGGCGAGCTCATTCCCGTCATCCAGTGCGGGCGCCGCGAATTATTGGGTGGATGTTATCTTCACACCCAGCACGGTTAGCCTGTCTTCGGCGTCGGTCCAATTCGGGAACCAGATTCTGGCAACCAGCAGCAGCCCCCAAACCGTGACGTTGTTTAACACCGGTACTACCACACTGAATTTGTCGAGTATCGCGATCACCGGAGCTAATAGCGGGGATTTCACGCAAACCAACAACTGCGGCGCCAGCGTTGCAGGCGGAACGAATTGCACCATAAACGTAACGTTCACGCCGGCCGCAATCGGAACGCGAAGCGCGACATTGACGATATCGGACGATGCGCTTGGAAGTCCGCAAACCGCGACTTTGACAGGTGTCGGTATGCCGATACCCGGGGTTTGCCCATGTTCGATATGGGCTCCGACAGTCGCACCCACCACGCAAGACTCTGGCGATTCCAATAGCGTCGAGGTCGGCGTTAACTTTACGTCGGATCAAAGTGGCCTGATCACGGGAATCCGATTCTACAAGAGCGCCGCCAACACAGGGACTCACATCGGAAACTTGTGGACCCTCTCGGGAACGCTGCTGGCAACGGGCACGTTTACGAACGAAACCGCATCGGGTTGGCAGCAATTGAACTTCACCAGCCCGGTTGCGATTACCGCCAACACAACTTATGTCGCCTCGTACTACGCTCCTGTCGGCCACTATGCGGCGGACGGGGCATTCTTCGCTTCGTCGGGTGTAGACAACTCACCGCTGCACGCGCTATCGAACGCTGTGGACCCCAACGGTGTCTTCTCATATGGGGCAACGAGTTCTTTCCCCCTGACCTCCTTTAACGCCACCAACTATTGGGTTGATGTGGTCTTCACGACCAGCGCGATCAGCCTGTCACCGGCGGCGGTGTCCTTCAATAACCAGCCGGTAGGAATCGCGAGTGTTTCCCAATTGGTGACGTTAGCCAACAACAGCGGTGTCAGCTTGAATCTGAGCGGCATCGCGTTCACGGGCGCCAACAGCGGAGATTTTTCCCAGACCAACACTTGTGGCGCGAGCCTGGCGACTGGGGCCAGCTGTTCGATTAGCGTCACATTCACGCCGAGCCAGAACGGCGGAGAGAGCGCTACTTTGAATGTCTCCGACGACGGCGCCGGAAGCCCGCAAACGGCGTCTCTCACAGGCACGGGAGTAACTTCGGGGGCGAGCCTTGCCCCCGCGCCGCTCGCTTTCGCCAGCCAGTCCGTCGGTACGATAAGCGGCCCGCAAGCAATTACTCTTTCCAATACCGGTGGTGCACCGTTGAATATCACCGGCATCGCAATTACGGGAGCCAACAGCGGCGACTTCGCGCAGACCAACACCTGCGGAACCAGCGTCGCGGCCGGCGCCAACTGTTCGATTAATGTCACGTTCAGCCCGACGGCCGCCGGGGCGCGAAACGCCTCCGTCGCGGTCACCGACAACGCCACCGGCAGCCCGCATACGGCCAGCTTAACCGGAACTGGCGTGGCTCCAACAGCGAATTTCTTACCTGGATCTCTCATCTTCGCCAATCAACTGGTGGGTACGTCCAGCGGAGCTCAAGGCATCACGCTCTCCAACACCGGCGCTTCCACTTTGACGATAAGCAGCATTGCGATCACAGGAGCCAACAGCGGGGACTTCGCGCAGACCAACACCTGCGGAACCAGCGTCGCTGCCGGCGCAAACTGCTCGATCAATATCACATTCAGCCCTGCCGCGGCCGGGACACGAAGCGCCTCAGTCACCGTCACGGACAATGCCACTGGCAGCCCCCAATCCGCCGGCCTAACTGGGACGGGCCTTGCTCCCGCGGCAAATCTCACGCCTGGATTACTCACCTTCGCGAACCAAACAGTGGGCACATCCAGTGGCGCGCAGGCTCTCACGCTTTCCAACACAGGCACTTCCGCTTTGACGATAACCAGCATTGCGATCACAGGGGCCAACAGCGGGGACTTCGCGCAGACCAACACCTGCGGAACCAGCGTCGCTGCCGGCGGCGGTTGCTCGATAAACGTTACATTCAGACCAACGGCCACCGGGACGCGAAGCGCCGCGGTCGCCGTCACTGACAACGCCACGGGCAGTCCTCATACGGCGGCCTTGTCAGGAACCGGCGCGACACCGGCGGTGAGTTTGGCGCCTGCGTCGCTCGCTTTTGGCAACCAGTTAGTGAATACCACCAGCACGGCTCAGACGATCACACTCACAAATACCGGAACTGGCGCCTTGACCTTAACCAGTATCGCGATCACCGGAACCAACAGTGGCGACTTCGCTCAAACAAACACCTGCGGCACGGGCGTCGCTGCCGGAGCCAATTGCTCCATCAATGTCACCTTCAGGCCGACAGTCGCCGCTGCACGAAGCGCGACGGTCACGATCACCGACAACGCGACGGGCAGCCCGCAAACTGTCGGGCTGACGGGGACTGGCGGGGTTCCAACCGCGACACTGTCGCCCTCGTCGCTCAATTTTGCAAATCAGATAGTGGGTAGTACGAGTGCGGCTCAGGCCATCACCGTCACAAACAACGGGACTGCCGCCTTGAACTTAACCGTATCGATCACAGGCACAAATAGCGGGGACTACAGTCAGACGAACACGTGCCCCGCCAGCGTCGCGATTGGAGGCCACTGCACAGTCAGCGTGACCTTCAAACCGACGGCCACCGGCACTCGAACTGCCGCCGTCACATTTACCGACAATGCCGCCAACAGCCCGCAGGCCGTTACTCTAAATGGCACGGCAATCGCTCCAAACGCGATTGTTTCACCGGCATCGCTGACTTTTGCAAGCCAGTCAGCCGGCACTACAAGCCCCGCTCAAACAATCACTCTTTCGAATACCGGTAACGCTACTTTGACCTTGACCAGCATCGCGATCACCGGCGCCAACAGCGGTGACTTCGCGCAAACGAACACCTGCGGTGGAAGCGTCGCAGTTGGCGGCCATTGCTCGATCAACGTGACCTTCAAGCCCACCGCCAACGGGGCACGCAGCGCCGCGGTCACCATTACCGACAATGCACAGAACAGCCCGCAAACGGCTAGCTTGACCGGTACGGGCCTTGCGCCGGTGGTGAGCTTGGCGCCGGCGTCTCTGACCTACGCCAGTCAGTTGGTGGCAACCACGAGCGCCGCTCAGGCAATCACTCTCTCGAATACCGGGAGCGCCACACTGACACTCACCAGCATCGCAATCACTGGCACGAACGCCGGCGACTTCGCACAAACAAATACGTGCGGTGCGAGCGTGGCGGCAGGCGCTCATTGCGCCATCAATGTGACCTTCAAGCCGACCGCGAGTGGTACGCGTAGCGCCACGGTTTCAATCACAGACAACGCCACCGGCAGCCCGCAAACGGCTGCTTTAACCGGAACCGGGATCGCGCCCATCGCTTCTCTGTCGCCGGCTTCGATCGCTTTCGGCACGGTTGCACAGGGCGTCACCACCAGCGGTACCGCGGTCACTCTGAGCAACACCGGAACCGCCACCATGAACCTAACCAGCATCACAATCACGGGCGCCAACACTAGTGATTTCTCCCAGACCAACACCTGCGGCGCCACGCTGGGTGCGGGAAGTAACTGTGTCATCACCGTCAAGTTTTCGCCGAAAGCCACCGGTGCCCGTTCTGCGTCAGTCAGCGTTGCGGACAATGCAACCGGCAGCCCTCAGACGGTAGCCTTGAGCGGAACCGGGACCGGTGTGACTTTGTCCACCACGGCGCTGGCTTTCGCGAATCAAAATATCTTCACTACCAGCGCCGCACAGACCATTACGCTGCAGAATGTGGGAACCGGAACGTTGACGTTTACAAGCATCACAATTGCCGGAACAAACCGAACGGACTTTTCGGAAACCAATACGTGCGGCACTCGAATCAACGCCGGCGCGAGCTGTACGATCAGCGTGAAATTCACACCTTTGGCACGAGGCGCCCGGACAGCCAGCGTATCGATTGCCGATTCAGACCCCACCACGCCACAGACGGTAACTCTCTCAGGTACCGGACAGTAACGCTAGAACGTTCGCGAGTCTCATATCGGAGGATCAGAAGCGAGTATGTTCTTAAAACAATTTTTGCTCGGGTCAATTCCAGTTTTATTAACGGCCGGGCTCGCGCAGGGCGCCATCGTGATTGACGCCTCCACGTCAACCAATCAAACCAGCGCGAGTGCAACTGTTGCGACACCCGCATTCTCAACGACAAGCGGCAATGAACTATTGCTCGCTTTTGTCGCCACGGATTATCTATCCGGAGCGAACACTACAGTAAAAAGTATCTCCGGCGTGGGGTTGACTTGGGTACTTGCTATCCGGGCCAATGCACAGAGCGGCACATCCGAAATCTGGCGGGCGTTTGCGACGGCGCCACTGAGTAACGCCACCGTCACCGCGACCTTGTCTCAGAGTGTTATGTCTTCCATCACAGTGATGAGCTTCGCGGGAGTTAACACATCGGGCGCCAACGGGTCCGGAGCAATCGGCGCGACCGCCAGCAAGAGCGCCGCGAGCGGGGCGCCCACCGCTACATTAACGACCACTGCAAACAATTCCTGGGTCTTCGGAGTTGGCAACGATTACGATAAAGCGGTCGCGCGGACTCCCGGTACCGCACAAAGCTTGGTTCACCAATACTTGTCGTCCGCGGGCGATACCTATTGGGTTCAGGAACAAAACGCACCGACGCCGGCCTCGGGAACATCAGTCACTGTCAACGATACGGCTCCGACGGGTGACCGGTACAACTTAAGTATTGTCGAGGTTCTCGCGAACGCCGCGCCTACGCCACCTGACGTAACCGTCTCGAAGAGTCATTCGGGGAATTTCACGCAAGGACAAGTTGGAGCGCTCTATACGCTCACGGTGACCAACGTTGGTGGAACGGCAACTACTGGAACCGTGACTCTGACCGACAGCCTGCCTGCCGGCCTGACACCTACGGCGATAAGCGGGACCAATTGGTCGTGCACGCTGACGACGCTCACCTGCACCCGCAACGATGCGCTGGCGGTGGGCGCAAGCTACCCGGCGATTACGGTCACTGTGAACGTGGCTAGCAATGCGGCAGCATCGGTGACAAACACTGCAACCGTAGCGGGAGGTGGCGAAAGCAATACGACCAACGATACGGCCAGCGACGTTACGACAATTGTTCCATTTATTCCAACCTGGAGCATATCGGGATCGATCAGCCCAGCGGCATCCGGAAGCGGCGCAACCATCACCGCCTCCGGAGGGACGACCTTTACCACCACGGCCGATGTCAATGGGAACTATACCTTCCCACAGGCGCCCAACGGCGCTTACTCGGTTACTCCCGCGAAGAGTGGCTACACGTTCACTCCGGGGAGCCAGCCAGTGACGATCAACGGAGCTAATCAATCCGGAGTGAACTTCACGGCGGCGGCGCAGACGGGAGAGTCAGTTGGGATCGACGTCAACACGTCGACCGATGCAGCCAAGGCGGCGGCCACCGTCGCATCTCCAGCTTTCTCAACTTCGGCAAGCAATGAATTGCTTTTGGCTTTGGTGGCCACCGACTACCTGACAGGAAGCAATACGACGGTAACCGGCGTCTCGGGTGGTGGGCTCACCTGGACGCTGGTATTGAGAACCAATACTCAGAGCGGGTCGGCTGAGATATGGCGCGCGTTTGCGGCCGTGCATCTCAGCAATGTCACCGTCACGGCGACCTTGTCCCAGAGCGTCATCTCTTCGATAACCGTGATGAGTTTCACAGGTGTAAACACCGCGGGCACGAACGGATCGGGCGCGATCGGCGCTACCGCCGGCAAGAGCGCCGCTACCGGGGCGCCTAGCGCGACACTCACCAGCACCGGCAGCAACTCGTTGGTGTTGGGCGTGGGCAACGACTTTGACAACGCCACTGCTCGAACCCTGGGGGCCGGACAGAGCCTTATCCATCAATATCTGACGCCCACCGGGGACACCTATTGGGTTCAGATGTTGACTAGCCCCGTCGCCGCCAGCGGAACCAGCGTGACGATCAACGACACGGCGCCGACTAAAGACCGCTATAACCTAAGCATCGTCGAGGTGCTGGCTGGTTCGGGCGCACCCACTGACACAACGCCACCAACCGTCTCGATGACGTCGCCGGCTCCGGGCACGGTAGCGAGTCTGTTAACAGTTTCGGCAAACGCTTCCGACGATACCTACGTTGCGGGGGTCCAGTTCCTGCTCGATGGCAGTCCACTCGGCGGCCAACTCGTCTCCGCGCCCTACACCATGACCTGGAATACGGCCACCGTCGCGAATGGCTCGCACACCCTGACCGCTCGCGCAACCGACAGCGTCGGACTCACCACGACTTCTACTGCTGTGACCATCACGGTCGACAATTCCGGTAACCCCGCGACGGTCGGCAGCTGGTCTTCGCCGATCGCTCTCCCAGCGGTCGCCGTGAATCTCATGCTGCTGCAAAACAACAAGGTGTTGCTCTATCAGGATGGCAACACTCCGACGGTTTGGGACTATGTACAAAACACCTTCGTCAACATTCCCGCGCCGGCCGACTTGTTCTGTTCCGGAGCCGCGCTGCTATCAGACGGTCGAATTCTGGTAGTGGGCGGTTACGGCGAATCCGATACCACGATCGGTATTGCCAATGCGGAAATATTCGACCCGTCAAACAATACCTGGACACCAGTGCCGAAGATGGCTTACCGCCGATGGTACCCGACTGCGACCACGCTGCCGAATGGGCAGATTCTCGTAACGGCCGGCTGGCAGACTACTTCGCACAGCAATGCGGGCATTTCCGAGATATACGATCCGGTCGCAAATTCGTGGACCCAACTCACCAACGCTAACAACCCCTTTGAGACCTATCCGTTCATGTATGTGCTGCCTGACGGACGGATCATCCACATTGGCGGCAGCGAATACGCTACAGATACCGATGTACTCGACCTCACGACGACCACTTGGTCCGTGATCGACCCGAATATTGTAGACGGCGCCAGCGCGACCATGTATACGCCGGGAAAGTTCATGAAAGCCGGCACCGCAACGGATAGTCAAGGCGTCGGGCCAGCTCTAAACACAACGTATGTCCTCGACATGACGCAGGCGTCCCCGGCCTGGGTAGAGACGCCGAACATGTCTTATCCACGGAGTTTTCTCAACCTGACAACTCTTCCGGATGGCACGGTCTTGGCCACCGGCGGGGAGACGGACAAGAACGGTGGAGATATCGCGAACGCCGTTTACGCAGCCGAACTTTGGTCGCCTGCCACCAAAACATGGACCACCCTGGCATCCATGCACACGCCCCGCGAGTATCACGGAACCGCCATGCTGTTGCCGGACGGGCGAGTTCTGGAGTCCGGCATGGGCGCGGACTTTGGCAATGTGCCGAACGAAATGAGCGCCGAGTTTTACTCCCCGCCGTATCTGTTTAAGGGAGCGCAGCCTACTATCAGCCAAGCCCCCAGTCAGGTCCAATACGGCACCAACTTCTTCGTCGGCACGCCGAACGCTGCCAGTATCGCGAGCGTCGTTCTAATTCGGACAGGCGCGGTGACGCACTTCTTCGACGAGAACGAGCGTTATGTGCCTTTAACTTTCACGCAGGCAAGCGGCGGGCTGACCGTAACGGCTCCAGCGAACGCCAATCTCGCGCCCCCCGGCTATTACATGTTGTTTATCGTGAACAGCTTGGGTGTTCCTTCGGTCGCGCCCTTCGTCCAAATTCCGTAAAGATTCCAGTTTGAGCTGGGAAAAATGAAAGCGCTGATCTTTTTGGCCTTGCTCTCAGGGCTCGCGTCCGAAGTCTATGGCGAAGGCCCGGTGGTGGGCGCTCCAGTGAACGATTTCACCCTGTCGAACCTGGATGGCAGCGCCGTAAACTTCCACCTCTCCAGCGGCCAGCCCACGGTTGTCATTTTCTTTTCCACGCACTGCCCCATGTCGAACGCTTTTAATTACCGGAGAAATGTGCTGTATCACGATTTCGCCGATCGAGTGAGATTCATCGTCATCGATTCAAATGCGAATGAATCACTCGAACAAATTCGAGGCTACACGCGCGCCTTGGAATTCGATTCCCCCGTTTATAAGGACGTGAACCACGCCGTAGCGGATCGATTGGGAGCGCGCGTCACGACGGACACGTTCGTGATCGACTCATCCGGAGTCATGCGGTACCACGGTTACTTGGAAGATTCGCCCAACCCGACCAGGTCGAGGATTCAGGGGCTAAGGCTAGCGATTGAGGCTGTACTGCAAGGTAAGCCGGTGGAAATGCCGGATACCAAGGCACTCGGCTGCAGCATCTGGCGCCTAACAAGCGCACGAGCGGCGGGTCCGGGTTCCACGCCTCAATGAGGCTAGCCAACTAAGTAGTAGATGTTTGCAGAAGACTACGTCACGGAGAGCAACAAGATATCAATTATGAACCCTCACTTAGCTATTTCAGCCGATGTAAAACTCGGCAAAGACGTCAAAATGTCCAAGTTCATAAATCTGTATGGCTGTGAAATCGGAGATTACACGAAGATTGGCGCGTTCGTTGAGATTCAAAAGAATGCAACAGTCGGAAAGAATTGCAAGATATCGAGTCATACGTTTATCTGCGAAGGTGTAACGATCGAAGACAACGTATTCGTAGGTCACGGCGTTACTTTCATCAACGACAGCTATCCACGAGCAACCACCGCGGATGGCAGTCTACAGACCGAAGCGGACTGGAAGGTCGAGGCCACTTTAATCAAGGAAGGCGCTTCGATCGGCTCCGGTGCAACTATTCTTTCCAAAGTGACTGTGGGCGAACACGCTATCGTCGGCGCGGGCAGCGTGGTTACTAAAAACGTCCCATCGCATGCCGTTGTTGCGGGAAACCCAGCACGGCAGCTGCGTGTAATCGGGCCGGTACAAATCAGGAGCTCAAAATGAATAATACAAACAATGCAATTCCTTTCTTGGACCTTGTCACTCCTCACGTGGAGCTCAAGGACGAACTATGGGGTGTCTTCAACACCGCGCTAGGGACCGCTGGGTTTATCGGCGGCCCCATGGTGGAGGATTTTGAACGAGACTTCGCCAGGTTCTGCGACGCCAGCCATTGCGTGGGCGTCGCGAATGGCACTGACGCGTTGAGGTTCGCCCTCATCGCAGCGGGCATAAAACCAGGCGATACGGTGATTACCGTTCCCAACACTTTCATCGCCACCGGCGAAGCCATCTCCCAAGCTGGCGCAACACCGGACTTCGTCGATATCGACGAGCGAACTTATTGCATGGATCCGGAGAAGCTTTTCGAGTATCTGGACCGCGACTGCTATTTCGATTCAGGCAGTGGGAAAACGTTCAACCGCAGAACCAGAAAGCCTGTAACCGCCATCGTGCCCGTCCATCTCTATGGACAGCCGGCCGAGATGGACGCCATCTTGGAATTGGCCGACCGCTTTAATCTTGTGGTGGTGGAGGATGCTTGCCAGGCGCACGGAGCGAAATACTTCTCGAAGAAAGAGGATCGCTGGCGGACCGCCGGATCAATGGGAAAGGCAGCGGCATTCAGCTTCTACCCGGGCAAAAACCTGGGTGCTTGCGGTGAAGCCGGGGCGGTCACAACGAACGACCCGGAGGTAGCCCAAAAAATCCGGATGTTGCGCGACCACGGCCAAGCGCAAAAGTACTATCACGACATGGAGGGCTACAACGGCAGGCTGGACGCCATCCAGGCCGGTTTCTTGCGAATCAAACTGGGACATCTGGCAAAGTGGAACGAAGACCGTCGTGAAAACGCGCGGCGTTATGAGGAGTTGCTGGCCTCCCGGCGTGAAGTGATCGGCCTGCCCTATGAACCCAGTTGGGCACAAGGTGTCTATCACCTGTACGTCATCCGCGTCGAAGATCGCGATCAGCTCCAGAAGTTTCTCGGAGAAGCGCGCATCGGCTCCGGCATTCACTATCCGATTCCGTTGCACCTGCAGAGAGCCTATCGAGATCTTTATTACACGCAAGGCGATTTTCCGGTTACAGAAAGAGTAGCGGGAGAAATACTATCCTTACCCATGTTCCCGGGTCTGCGCGAAGCCGATCAGATCAGGGTCGCCGAGCGCGTGTTGGATTTCGTTTCGCCGAGAGCCGCTCGCGCAACGCGCACGCGTGCCGCGGCTGCATTCGCCGATTAGCCATGGAGAGTGGGTGTCGCCGCGCCTTCCCCGGCGCCGCCAGGTTGCGATGAGAGTCTATCAAATCGATCCTTTGACCGATTCCAGATGGGACGATCTTGTCCGGCGGCACCCACACTCTTCCATATTTCACACTCGTGGCTGGCTGCAAGCACTAAAACTCACTTATAACTATGAGCCAGTTGCATTCACGACTTCGGCGCCGGACAACGAGTTGGCGAACGCGTTGACGTTTTGCGGAATTTACAGCCGGCTAAGCGGCCGCCGTTTAGTTTCTCTGCCCTTCTCCGATCACTGTGCTCCATTGGTGGACGATCCAAACGATGCCAGCACACTGTTGGCCTCACTGGAGGGGCAATTTAAGAAAACAAAATTGCGTTATATCGAAATGCGGCCGGCGAATCAATGCACCGGCAAGCTGGCGGCTTTTGCGGAAGCGCAGTCGTTTTGGCTTCACACGCTGGATCTACGGCCCGAACCGCATGAACTCTTTCGAAACTTACATAAGGACTGCGTGCAGAGGAAGATTCAACGTGGCGAACGGGAAGGTCTGACGTATGAGGCGAACAACTCCGAGGCTTTGTTAGCAAAGTTCTGGGAGCTCCTCTTGTTGACGCGCCGAAGACATCGGGTGCCGCCTCAACCGATCCGTTGGTTTCGAAACCTGATGGATGGCTTAGGCTCAAGCTTGAGACTTCACGTAGCGTCTTCCAAGGATGGTCAGCCCGTCGCTAGTGTGCTTACCTTGTCGCATCGGCACGTAATGGTGTACAAGTACAGTGTCTCCAACCCTCGTTTTCAGAGTCTGGGAGGCACACAGTTTCTGCTGTGGAAGATCATACTAGAAGCCAAGCGCGAACAAATTCAACAGCTCGACATGGGCCGGTCCGATCGTGACCATCAGGGGTTGATTACGTTCAAGGATCGATGGCATGCCACCAGGTCGCCGCTGGCTTATTGGCGATACCCGGCCGCCTCGGTTGATGCTCCTGGTTCAAGCTGGGCGATTGAAGCTGCTAAGCGGCTGTTTGGGCACATGCCCGACGGTCTTTTGACCGCCGCTGGAAATCTTTTCTACAAACATGCCGGCTAATCGGGTCAGTGTCTTTGGCGGGGGCAGTCGAAGAGCCGTCGCTCCGCTGCGGAGTCGGCGCAGATCGCGGCATGCCTTTGAAAAAAAACAGAACGGCCCTCAGGACCGGATCTTACTCGACTGCCCGGTCAGCGATTTTTATCGCTGCCCCGACGGGCTTGTCGACTATTCCGTAACCAGGAACCTGAGCGGCGATCCTGGTTATTTCCGCCTGGGCGCGAACGCCATTTGTTATGGTCAATCGCTTCTGCCGTCTCCAGCAAATTTCGAGGCCGGACACTTTCCAGATTCCAGCGCTTCTATAGCCTTTGATGGCCGAACCGTTCGATTGCCCTTCGATCCCCAACAAATCATCGACAACCTCAGGATGGAGCGCTACACGGCGACGGGCGATGCCGGTATGCAAATGCTGTCGAGCAAGAGCATGCGTGCCTTATATTACTACTTTCGCCCGATGTTAGGCATCAAGGTGCGCAGGCAACTGCAAAGAATCTTCCACCGGGGCTGGAATGAAGTTCGTTTTCCATCCTGGCCAGTGGACACAACCGTTGAACGGGTGATGGAAACGCTTTTGTCCGCATCCATGAAGGCCCAAAAGATGCAAAAGATGCCCTTCATCTGGTTCTGGCCGGAAGGCGCATCGAGCTGTGCGATGGTTACTCACGACGTAGAGACAAAAGCGGGCGCCGACTATATCCCGGAACTGATGGACATCGATGAGCAGTATGACGTCAAAGCGTCTTTTCAGCTAATACCAGAGGGGCCGTATTCGGTGTCCAAGGCGCTCCTGAACACGATCGAATCGAGCGGGTTTGAAGTTAGCGTTCAAGACCTGGGCCACGACAGCGATCTGTTCAGCAATCATGAAGCGTTTCTGGTTAAGGCTAAAGCGATCAATCAATATCTTAAAGAATACGGCGCCGGCGGGTTTCGCGCTGGGAGGCTTTATCGTAATCCGGACTGGTATGACGCGCTCGACATTGAGTACGATATGTCAGTCCCAAATGTCGCGCATCTCGAGCCCCAACGTGGCGGCTGTTGCACGGTGTTTCCATATTTCATCGGACGGTGCCTCGAGCTTCCGCTGACTACGATTCAGGACTATTGCCTGTTTCACATTCTAGGCGACTATTCCATCGATCTGTGGAAGAGCCAACTCGAACTGATTATGGAAAAACGCGGCCTTGCCAGTTTCATTGTGCATCCGGACTATATCAGAGAGCCGAGAGCCTTGGGGCAGTACAAAGCGCTATTGAGATATCTGTCGGACTTGCGCGATTCCCGGAATGTCTGGGTCGCTCTTCCCCGGGAAGTGAATGCGTGGTGGAGGCAGAGAAGCCGGATGAAATTGAACTATGCTGGCGGTTGGTGGCGGATCGAGGGAGAGGGTAGTGAACGCGCCAGAGTAGGCTATGCGGTTCAAGCGGGCGATCGTCTTGAATTTACATTAGCCACGTAGGGATCAGCGCGATCTTTTAGAGGACGTCCGGACCCGTTTGACTGCGACTTTAGTCCCATAAATCGGATGCAAGTCCCAAATCGTATTCCTGGTCCCAAACCCTTCAATCTGCCCAAAGCTCGATCCCGATCTATCCAACTGATTGAATCTGCGATGGTTATGTCAATTCCTAAGTTGGTGGCAATCAAACTGCACGGCTAGCCGCTGTAATGTGAAGCTCGCGTGGAGATAAATTACATTGCCTGAAGCTGAACCAAATCTTAACGAAACCTTCGATCGTATCCTGAGCCTCATCGGGAGACGCCGGTGGTGGGTGATCCTGCCCGCCTGTATTACGACGTTTGCGATGGTTTTCGTCTTGTCGCGGCTTTCCAACCAATATCGCTCGGAAGCCATGCTTCTGGTGGTGCAACAGCAGATTCCTCAGCGGTATGTTCTGCCTACCACTACCACGGACATGAAGGAAGCGCTACAAGCGACCACCGACGAAGTCTTATCCCGCACTCGATTGTTGAAGATCATCGAAGAATTTGGGCTCTATGCGAACGAACGCAAGAGCATGTCGCAGGAAGGGCTCTTAGAGTTGATGCGGCACGACATTGAGATTCAACCGGAAACTAAGTCGTCGCAACGGGATGTCAATTCCTTTAAGATTTCTTTCCAAGCAAGCACTCCGCAACTCGCGCAGGAAGTGACAGGGAGACTCACTTCTCTATTCATTGAACAGAATTTGGAAACGCGGGAGCATCAGGCTACAACGACAACCAACTTCCTGCATGAGCGTTTGGAGATGACCAAGAGCAAGCTGGCTGAAGCAGAAGAACAGGTGCGGCAATTCAAGATGCAACATCTCGGCGAGTTACCCGAGCAGCAGCCGGGTAACCTGGCGATCCTGACTGGATTGCAGGGACAGCTTCAGAACACGCAAGGCGCCCTCAGCCGGGCGAAAGAACAGCGCGAGTATCTGCAGTCGTTGAGCGCCATCAGAGCGCAATCAGTGGATGCCGATCTAGCCCGGTTAAAGTCCGAAAGGGCGGCACTCCTGGAACATTACACTCCTCAGTACCCCGGTGTCGTGAGAATCGACCAGAGAATCGCGGACAAGGAGGCCCTGCTCAGCACACTGCGAGGCGCAGGACGCGCGCAAACGGGGAAGCTACCGGGCGACTCGCCGGCAGCGGCGACAGGCGGGGTTGGAGAGGATCTCTCTATCGCCCAACTGAGGAGTCAACTGGAATCGAATCGGCTAGAGATCGAGAATCTTTCCATAGACGAGAGACAGTTGAGGGCGTCGATGGAGCACTACGAAAAACGCCTAAATCAAACTCCTGTGCGCGAACAGCAGATAGCTGGCATCATGAGGAACTATGAGCTGTTGAAGCTCGATTATGCCGACCTGTTGAATAAGGAAATGCAGTCGCAAATGTCGGCGGACCTGGAGAAACGTCAGCAGGGGCAGCAGTTTCGGGTGATCGATCGGCCTAGCCTTCCCGGCATCCCATCCAGCCCTAACCGCATCGCCTTCGGCCTTGGCGGCGTGGGCGCAGGACTTGCCTTAGGCTTCGTGCTGGCTTTTGTGGCGGACTTCAGAAAAGGTTCGTTTCATTCCGAGAAGGAGCTCAGTACCTATCTGGCTGTGCCTCTGGTAATAGGCGTGCCGCTCTTGCTCACTCCGGGCGAGAGACGGGCGAAGAATACCAGATTCGTGCTCGAGTGGATGGCCGGGGTAACCTTGACTTTGGCAGTAGTTGTCGCGGAGATTTATGAGTATTATGTTTACCGTCACGGATAGACCCGCTACGAGGGTTTCACCGAACTGCGAGCTGCGCTTGCAGCAAATTCCCGTGTCAGGTCAATCCTGGAGGTTACGGCCGTGAATCAATTCTTGGATCGACCTCCAATGATGCACGGCCAAGCGCGTGGCCAAGCGCCAATCTCGATCGCGCCGGGAGTTGAGAGAGTTTTCGACTTGAAGGAACTTCCCGCCGTGGAGGTACAACTTCGGCCGGAAAGCCGCCTGGTTTATTTCACCGATCCGTACAGCCCCGGAGCCGACCGATTCCGGCTACTGAGAATGATTCTTCGGGAGCTCTGGACCGCGGGTAAACTCAAGAGTCTCCTGGTTACAAGCTCTCTGCCTCAGGATGGTAAGTCCACCGTCGCTCTCAATCTCGTCACAGCATTGGCGGAGGGAGGAAAGCGCAACGTGCTCCTGATCGAAGCGGACCTTCATCGACCGAGTATCGGCGCTAACTTGGGGATTGCACCTCGGCCGGGGCTGGCGGAATGTCTGGAAGTCGGATTGGACCCGCTCTCGGCAATCCAACGCTTGGAGCCGCTGAACTGGTACCTGCTCGCGGCGGGACAAGCCGATCTAAACCCCACGGAGCTACTGCAGGCTGAAGCGCTTGGTGGCGTTATGCAAACCCTTTCACCGCTGTTTGACTGGATCATAATCGATTCGCCACCCATCACCCCTCTCACTGACGCCTTATCCCTGGCACGCCACACTTCTGCTACTTTGTTGGTGGCGAGGGAAGGGGAGACTCCGCGCCGATCCCTTGAAAAGTCCATTGCACTTCTGGGAAAGCAGCGCGTGCTCGGTGTGGTCCTCAATGGGGTGGACGGCCTAGATCAACTGTACTCCGGATATTATGGCAACAGAGACCTCCTGATCGCGGAGCGGTTACGAAATAGAGCGGCAACGAAGGTGATCGAAGCCCGGCCGGCAAACGGCACCCTGCGAATATAGCACCCCCCTTGATTAGCTCGACCAGGTGAAAGGCAGCCGGGACTGGGGACTGTCTTAGCGTATTCCTCTAGAATTGAGTTCGTTATTATCTTTAAAACCTATAGCTGGAGTGTTTCTTCGGAAGCGGGTAAGAAAGACCATCGCAGTTTTTTGACCTATGAGTGTTTCGATAAGATTTCTCGGCGGATCACCTGTGGATGGACATCGCACGTAAAATCGATATGAATAGCGAACGACACCTTATTCGAATTGTGATCGCCGACCAACAACGCTCCATTCGCGGAAGTTTGCGAAGAGCGCTCGAGTCCGCTGGCGATATCCAGATCCTCGCTGACGTCTCAGACGCCTCGGCAGCCGCCAGGCTCGCTCATGAACTGAAACCGGACATCCTGCTGGTCGACCTCGGCTTATCCCGCCAATTCGCGCCGCGGGCGTTGAATGAGATGGGAACTCGTTCGGCTCCGCTACGCATCATCGCCACGGTCGCCGCCATTGAGAAGTCCTGCCTGGTCGACGCCTTTCAACTGGGAGCCCACGGTGTGGTTCTGAGAAACGCCACTCAGGAGGTGTTCCTTCAGAGCATCCGAAGCGTCATGGCCGGATACTACTGGTTGGACACCGGCAGTGTTGGAATGCTTGTGGAAATACTTCGCGAGTCTCTGGCTCAAGGCAACGGGACAAGCTCGCCCAAGGATTACGGATTGACTCCACGGGAGCGGGAAATCATCGCAAAAATAGCGAGCGGCCGGTCGAACCGCGAAGTCGGGCAGGCGTTTTCCATCAGCGAAAGAACAGTTAAGCATCACCTCACAAATATTTTTACCAAGATCGGAGTCTCCAGCCGTCTTCAACTGGCTCTTTTCGCCGTCAATCATCGGCTCATGCCAGAGCACGTTTCTTCGGTTGAATTTGAAGGAGTGCAACTTGGCCGTCAACTTTAGAAAGCATGCCGTTCACCCTGTCCGCATGTGATCCTCAAAATGAAATCCTTCTCTCATACATTGGTGGGGCGCCACATATGCTTCGTCCTGGTGTGGGCGCTATCGCTGGTTATTTTTCATGTGCCGCTCAGCCAGCTGTTGTATCTTTCCTCCCACGACGAAAAGTATTCCCATCTTTTGCTGATTCCATTGATAAGCGCGGGGCTGGTCTATTTTGAGAGAGGCAGGATATTTCTTCAGGTCAAGTATTGTCTCGCCGTAGCGGCGCCTGGGTTGCTGGCGGGCGTGACTCTCCATTATTTTGCGGAAAGAGGCGCGCTGGCGGCGGGCGCGCACGCAGGCCTGTCGTTCGATGTGATTGCGATCATCATGATATGGGCCGCTGGATTTGTTCTGTGTTATGGTGTGCAACCGTTGTGTGCGGCCGCGTTTCAATTCCTGTTTCTTCTTCTCATGATTCCAATCCCAGCGACGCTCCTCGAAAACCTGGCGGTTGTCTTGCAAAAAGGGTCCGCGGAAATAGCCTACGTGATGTTCAAGCTGGTGGGTATGCCCGTTTTCCGCCAGGGATTCAAGTTCGCATTACCCGGAGTAAACATTCAGATCGCCGAAGAATGTAGCGGTCTGCGCTCCTGCGTTGCCCTGCTGATTACGAGCATGCTGGCTGGCAGGCTGTTCCTGCTTTCCAACTGGAACCGCATTTATCTGTGCGTGCTGGCGGTGCCGATCGCCATTTTCAAGAACGCAGTGCGCATCGTTACCATTTCATGGCTCGGGATCAACGTGAATCCGGCGTTTCTTTACGGCAATCTTCATCGATATGGCGGCGTACTGTTCTCGCTGCTGGGCCTCGCCGTACTTGTTCCGGTGCTTTTCGCATTTCAAAGAGCCGAGATGCGCCGCGATCGCCAGGATCTGAAGTCAGGGCCGGCTGTACCGTCCGAAGCGATGCCGGTTCTCTGCGTACAAGCGGGGCGACAGTCTCAGTTCTAGTTTTGACAGCGGATTCGAAGTCAGGTTTAGAAGGGAAATTATGCAAGCAACAGCAACGCAAACAGCGCTGGCCACACCAGCCGAAGTATTGCAGGAAAAGATCGTCAATCGCACCGCTCGCGTGGGTGTGGTGGGATTGGGATATGTCGGTCTTCCTCTCGCGGTAGAGTTCGCGAAGGTGGGATTCTCCGTCACAGGCATCGACCTGCAGGAGGAGAAAGTTGCGAGACTCAATTGGGGCGAGTCCTACATCCAGGATGTGGATTCTAGCGAACTGGCCTCACTGGTCGAAGCGAATACTTTCAACGCAACTACCGACTTTTCTGTCATATCGGAACTGGATACGATCAACATCGCAGTTCCTACGCCACTCCGTAAAACCAAGGACCCGGACATGAGTTATGTCGTAGCGGCTTGCCAACAGGTGGCAGCCCACCTCGGCAAGGGCAAGCTGGTGATTCTTGAGTCAACGACGTATCCGGGCACAACCACGGAGCTGGTTCTCCCGATACTGGAACAGACGGGCCTAAAATGTGGCGAGGATTTCTTCCTGTGCTTCTCACCGGAACGGATCGATCCCGGTAACCCCAATTACCGGACGCATAACATACCCAAGGTGGTGGGAGGGATCACTTCCGCTTGCACGGAATTGGGCAGCCTGTTCTATTCGCAGGCATTGGAAAAGGTGGTTCCGGTTAGCTCCACCAGCGTGGCGGAGATGGTGAAGCTACTTGAGAACACCTTCCGCATGATCAACATCGGTTTGGTGAACGAACTGGCAATGATGTGCGATCGCATGGGCATCAACGTTTGGGAAGTAATTGATGCGGCAGCCACCAAACCGTTTGGCTTCATGCCGTTTTATCCGGGTCCCGGTTTGGGCGGACACTGTATTCCGATTGACCCCTTCTATCTTTCGTGGAAAACCAAGCAGGCGGGAATCGAAGCGCGCTTTATCGAGCTAGCCGGTTACATCAACGGGCAGATGCCTCATTTTGTTGCCGACAAGATTCAGAACGCGCTGAATGGCGTCGGCAAACCCGTGAAGGGATCGCACATCCACGTACTCGGGGTAGCCTACAAGCGGGATATTGACGATGTGCGAGAATCACCGGCTCTCGATATCATTCTGCTACTTCAGCGGAAGGGCGCGCGCATCACTTACAGCGATCCTTACGTGCCCAACGTCAAGTTGAACGATCACGAGCTGACGACCTCGCCCTCCCTCGGCATTGCTTCTGAAGCGGATTGCGTTGTCGTGGTTACCGACCACGCAAGCTTCGACTATCCGGGGATCCTGGAAAACGCGAAGCTAATCGTCGATACGCGGAACGCCTACAAGAATCTCGCTTCGGATAAGATCGTGAGGCTCTGAAATCGACAGCGCGCCTACGGTGTCGGTATGATAGCCTGGACCTGGTTGGAATACACGCTTTCGTTGCCGCTTCCGTCAACGGCCGTTACCACGAAGTAATAAGTCTGGCCTGCTGCTACGGTGGTGTCCGCATAGGTAATCGCGGCCACGAGGGACGTATTCAGCTTCGTGTATGACCCTCCTGACGTGGCGCTTCGATAGATATTGTATCCGCTGACGTTCGAAGAAGTGCTGGCCGTCCAATTGAGCGTCGCACTGTGACTGACGGTGACAACGCACGCGCTGCCCAAGGCTGCGGTTGTCACGCGGCTGACCACGTCGCTGTTGCAAATTCCTGCGCCCTCTATGTCCGCAATGCAGGTTGACAACCCCAAGTCCATATTGATTGCAAGCTGCACATCAATAACATTGACGACGCCGTCCGCGTTCAAGTCGCAGGCATTTAAAGCTTGGGACCAGGCGGACGCAGACGAGAACAAAAGACAAGCCGCCAATATTACTGTGCGGTTTACCCGCGATTGACTCACCAATTCAGACTGCATATATGTGGATAGACTATTTGGTCTCGACAACGGTCTCGCGCTTCAAGGTCAGTATAGTATTCTCGCGACCGGTGTACCATTGTATAGTCCCCGCATTTCAGCCCCGCAGAATGAACTAAGCCTAATGGGCGGAATTGCTTAGTACGCTCCGAGCGACGAGCCTTAGTTATCGCTTGTGAAACCTGCCCTTCGGAGACAAACTGGTTCTGAGCATGCAATAGCGCGGCCAGATAGTGCAGGCAATCCATTTAGAATCTGTATCTTAAAGATAGTTTTCGACACACCGAGCCTCGGCAACCTGAGAACACCATGCTTTTGAGCTCTACTATAGACGCCGGTGAGCAAAGTACGTTTCATTTTGGCTCTCTACCGAGAGCCGTTGAAGTGCGGCTGCTCGGGGCACTCTGTGTCTTGATCCTGGTTGGCATCCTGATCGCTGGGCTTTGGCCGTTCCATTCACCCCGCAATGGCGTAACTTGGCTTACTGAAACAGATGGCGTTCGTCTTGGCGGGCACGGCACGCTCCTGACTCCGGAAGCAATAAATCCCCCGCCAGGACAATCGGTTTCCCTTGAACTCTGGGTAAGACCCCTCAAGTCGGACGCATCTCGCACCCTGCTGGCGGTGAGTGATTCACAAGGCTTTCGTCGATTCTCGATACGCCAGGATTCTTCAGACCTGGAATTGCGAAGTGAACTTCAGGATGGGAAATATTCGACCAGAACCTCAAGAATGTACGTCGATAAAGTCTTTCATGCTGGAGTGCTCTCATTCATTACGGTGGTATCGCGAGCTGGCGGGATCTCTGTTTATCGGGATGGCGCATTGGTCAAGGACTCGTCATGGTCAGGGCTTTCCTCGACAGCTCTCACGGGACAACTCGTCGTAGGCACGTCGCCGGTTGACAATGACGATTGGTCTGGTGAAATCCGCGGGATCGCTATCTATGGTCAAGCGCTCGAAAAGTCGCAGGTGTCGCAACACTATCAAGCTTGGATGAGACAGCGCGGGCTCGACATCGCTCACACTGAACATCCGATTGCTTTCTATCTCTTTGACGAGCATGCAGGGAACGCGGTTCGTAACCTGGGAAGCTCGGGATTTGATCTAGAAATCCCCGCGAAATACAGGATCCTTCATGAGAAGTTCCTGGAGCCACTGTGGATGGAATTCGATTTCTCCTGGGGCTACTGGGACAGCGCTCTTGTCAACGTTGGAGGCTTCATTCCGTTCGGCTTCTTTTTCGCCGCCTACTTGTCCAGGATGCGACAGATCCGGCGGCCTGCTCTCGTCACGATCGTCCTGGGTGCGACGGTTAGTCTCACGATTGAAGTTCTCCAATCGTACCTGCCTACGCGTGACTCCGGGACGACCGATTTGATCACAAATACGCTGGGTACTGGGTTTGGCGTCATGCTATACGCCTGGAAGCCCCTCCAAGGATTACTCAACAACGTTTTCCTTTATATTACGCCGGCATCTAAACGATACGGACGCGTCGAGCAGCCGGATTTGGCGGAGACCCATTCTAGTACGGGGTGCGGCCAATGAAAGGCGTCGTCCTCGATTCCAAATGCGGATTACCGTAATTGGCGGCGGCATCGTTGGCTTGGCCACCGCGTTGGGCCTGGGACGAAAATTCCCTCGCGCTTTAGTCACCGTGCTCGAAAAGGAGGGCTCTGTCGGACAGCATCAGAGCGGTCACAACAGTGGGGTTCTTCATTGCGGCCTGTACTACAAACCTGGCTCGATCAAGGCGCGCCTGGCGGTAACTGGCATCCGCCAGATGATTGCGTTCTGCGAAGAACACGGGATCGCTCACGAGATCTGCGGAAAGCTGGTTGTCGCATCGACGCAGGCAGAGATGCCCCGGCTTCTGGATCTGTTCGATAGGGGACAAAAGAACGGTCTCCGCGGACTGCAAATGCTTACTCCGGATGAAATGCGGGAAATTGAGCCGCACGCCGGCGGAGTCGCTGCGATACGGGTGCCTGAGGAAGGCATCGTCGATTTTGGCGCAGTATGCGCCACTTTGCAACGCTGCATTTCAGAGAAGGGTGGAAGCGTGGTTTCTCACGCTCGGGTCCTTAAGCTCGAGAACACGCGGGGAAAATGGGTTGCCGAGACGACTGCGGGTAGGTATGAGTCGGATTACATCGTGAACTGCACGGGCCTGCACTGCGACCGGGTGAGTGCGCTGGCGGGCGAAAAGCGCAAATTGAGAATCGTTCCATTCCGCGGCGAATACTTCAAGCTTAGGCCAGACCGTCAACACCTGGTGCGACACCTGATTTATCCAGTGCCAGACCCGAAGTTTCCGTTCTTGGGAGTCCATTTTACGCGGTTGATCCACGGTGGCATCGAGGCCGGGCCCAACGCGGTATTAGCGTTCGCGCGAGAGGGATACAGAAAGACTGATTTCTCCACTCGCGATCTTTTCGATACGTTCACCTACGTCGGATTCTGGCGTTTCGTCCGGAAATATCCCTGGCTCTGTTTCAGCGAACTGCGGCGATCGTTCAGCAAAGAACTTTTCTGCCGGTCACTGAACGCCTTGGTGCCAGAGTTACGGCCGGAGGATCTTTTACCCGGCGGCGCAGGCGTTCGAGCCCAGGCAATCGCGAGAAATGGCGAAACTGTACAGGACTTCAGCTTCGCGATCGGGGTGCGGTCGCTGCACGTACTGAATGCTCCTAGCCCAGGCGCGACGGCATCGCTTGCAATCGGGCAGGATATTGCCAACCAACTTGCCGCAGCCATGTGAGGCTGATTCGACAGCGCAATATTTTAATTCCCCAACGCTGGCGGCGAGCCTCACCACTGCGATGCGGAAGCACGCTCGTTCGGTTTGAGCAAAAGGAGAATCAAGTTTTATGACTAGCAGACTGCTTGCCCCCCGTCGACGCGAGCGCCGCGAGGAAGCTATCACAGCCTACCCGATCATTGACCAATCTCAGCTTTCGCTGAAATTGATGCCGCGGGAACGCCGCATGTCGAAAAGGTTCCCAATCGAGCTTCGTGCGGAACTCCAGGTTGGCCAAACATGCATCCACGGTACAACTGTGAACATCAGTAGCGGCGGACTACTGTTAACTTGTTCTCCGGGTGAACTCAAGACACGGCGGCGAGTAATGGTGCGGCTTCCGAACTGGCCCAGCTCGCCGGAGGGGGGTGAGATCTCGCTGATCGTGATGGGTTCCATTGTGCGTATTGGGCCTCGGTCCGTCGCGGTTCGGAGGACTAAGTACGAATTTCACGCAGGCATAGCGGCCAGCGAGCGGTGAGCGTACGATTGACAAAGCCACGAATCGGGTGATGTACACGTCAAAACCAAGGCCCGTTTATGGCTGGGTCACTTTTACGTAATCCACCATCAATTGTGCCGGCAGGTCAGCGTTGTTGGGAGTTCCACCAGCTCCTCCGGTCTGCGTTTGAATGATGAGGAACATCGGATCACCCATGCTCTGATTACAAGTCGTTTCGAGCACGCCATCCATATACTGCTTCACACTTGTGGCAGTCCACACCGTGGTGAAGACGTGGTAGTTAGTATCTACCTGATAAACTGCATCGCAACCATTGCCGATTCCGAAAGAAGGATTGGCTATGTGGAACTGGCACCAACCGCCACCGTAGCACTCAACCATGTCGGTTTCGACGTATCCCGTGTTGCCAAGGGAGGAACAGGTTGAATAGCCTACGTCCGCGGTGTAGATGTTCGTGACTTGGCAGTTGGATCCAAGCATCCAAATAGCAGGCCACAGGCTGGTGGCTTGAGCGGGAATTTTGGCGCGAACCTCGACTGTACCGTAAGTGAAGTTCTGGCTGGTCCATTGAACATCACCCGTGATGTATGGCCAAGATGACGGTGCGTGGCGAACGCTGCCGTCAATGTTGAAATCGCCGCATGACCAAGTCTGTGCCGCCGTGGTGATTGTCAAGCCGTTGCCAGAAGTTACTTGCTGAGGAATATTACACTCAGTCTCGCTTTGAGCATACTCTCCATGACGGGAAATGACCGTCCAATTGGAACTCAGCGAGGGCTGCTGGAAATTGTCAAAGAAGATAGCGTTTTCCGTGCTCGTCGCGCTGAAGGAAACGCCGGTGACGTTCGCGTTGGTGATTGCGACGGTTTGATTGGATGGCGTAAACGTCGCTGTTGTGCGCGTTGGTGTGACGGTGTAAGAACCGGCCGGAAGTCCACCGAAAGTGAACGTGCTTGAACCCGTCAGTGTGGTTGTGACATTGACGGGGCCAGTTAGCGTCACAGTGGAGCCGACGGCGCTAACCGCGGGACTTATAGTTCCTGTAATTGTGTACCCGCCGGATGCGGTGAAGTTAATTGAACTGGCGCTGCTACCGTTGATAACAACTGCTTGCGAAGGCGGATTAAAGCTATACCCCTGATTGCTGGGCGTAACCGTGTAGCTTCCGTTAGAGAGCCCTGTGAAACTGTAGGCTCCCGAGGGGCTGGCGGTGATTATAGCGTTCGCGGCCCCGCTCAGAGTGACGGTCGCTCCTCCACCTCCCGCGGTTGGGCTTATCGTCCCGGTTATGTTGAACGTTTGGGTCGCGCCGTTGAAGTTGACGCCTGTGACGTTCGCACCATTAACCGAAACCTGCTGAGATGTTGGAGTGAAGCTGACACCGGGACTAGTCGGCGTTACCGTATACGAACCGTTGACTAGCCCGCTGAAGGTGTAGCTTCCGGAACCGTTTGCCGTGGTGGTGGCACTTGAAGCTCCACTCAAGGTCACGGTAGCGCCGCCGCCTGAGCCTATCGTTCCCGATATGCTCCAGGACGACGTCGACTTTTGACCCGTGAAGTTGACGCCTGTCGCATTTGCTCCAGCTATGCTTATCGTTTGATTCGCTGGCGAGAATGTGTAGCTGCTAAGGGAGGGCGTCACGGTGTAAGTGCCGTTGGCTAGACCGGTGAAGGTGTAGTTTCCCGAGGAGTTTGCCATCGTGGTGGTGTTGGCCGTGCCGGTTAACGTTACGGTGGCGCCACTACCGGCCGACGAGGGACTGATGGTTCCCGTAATGCTGAACGTTGGGGTTTGCGACCCACCATTCGCCGCTAGAATTTCGCAGATGCTGAGATTGTACCGGTCCGTCGTTGGCGCCGTGTCGTTAATCGTTACGACAGTGCCACTAACCGGAGTTGGACTGGTTTGCCTTTGTACCCAATAGGTATCGTTGACCGGCGCCAGGTCTTGATGAACGAGGGTTTGCCCCGCTCCCAACGATCGGCTCAAGGCGTTGTCAAAATCATTCCCCACCCCCAAAACCCAGGAGCCATTGCGCGAAGTAGTAATAGACGCGCTGGGCGCGCCCTTGCTGGAGTTTCCCGTTCCTATGGCACCGATCGCACCGGAGCCATTCGTGCCTGTGGTATCCACGCCGGCGAAGCTCATCACGGTGAGCGAGGATTCAACGCTCTCGGAGAGGTTCGCGGTCACTGAAACGTTGCTGAGAGGGCCTGTGGCGAACGCCCTCCAAATTTCAGCGGTACCGCTCTGCACATTGGTTCGAATCACCAATGCCCACGTCAGACCGGCGCCGGACAGGTTCGTCACCGTAGTATTCGCGCCGGACGCATAGTCAGTCGAGACAAAAGCCAACAGGAGCTCGTTCGGCGAGACTGTTGAGAATAACGGACTCGAGATCGTACTGCTTGGGGCGGAGCCATCCTTTGAGACCGTAGCGTCAAGGCTGATCGCGCCCGAAGCCGCCGCTTGGCCTGTGAAATCGATTCCGGAAGAGCTTCCACCGTTGACGGTCACGCTTTGGCTGGTTGGGTTGAATGTATATCCCGAAAGCGTGGGAGTCACGGTGTAGCTACCGTTGGAAAGCCCCGCAAAGCTGTAGGCGCCAGAACCATTCGCAACGGTGCTGGCTGAAGAAGCGCCGCTGAGCGTAACGGTTGCACTACCGATGCCGCTGATTGTTCCCGATATGCTATAGCCGATGGCAGCCGCCGTGAACACCGGCACGGTGACATTGGCGCTATTGACGGTTACATTCTGGCTGGGAGGGCTGAATGTATACCCCGAAAGCGTGGGAGTCACCGTGTAGCTCCCGTTGGAAAGGCCGGCAAAGCTGTAAGCGCCAGAGCCACTCGCAACGGTGCTGGCTGAAGAAGTTCCGCTCAGCGCAACGCTAGCGCCGCCGACGCCACTGATTGTTCCGGAAACAGTATAGGTGGTCGCCACGGCTGTGAACTGGGGTACGCTGACATTGGCGCCGTTGACGGTTACGTTCCGGCTGGTTGGGCTGAATGTATATCCCGAAAGCGTGGGAGTCACCGTGTAGCTCCCGTTGGAAAGGTTCGCAAAGCTATAAGCGCCAGAACCATTCGACACCGTACTGGCTGAAGAAGTGCCGCTTAGCGCAACGCTAGCGCCACCGACGCCGCTGATTGTTCCGGAAACAGTATACGTGGTTGCCATGGCTGTGAACTGCGGCACGCTGACACTGGCGCCGTTGACGGTTACATTCTGGCTGGAAGGGCTGAATGTATATCCCGAAAGTGTGGGAGTCACGGTGTAGCTACCGTTGGAAAGGTTCGCAAAGCTGTAAGCGCCAGAACCATTCGCAACGGTGCTAGCTGAAGAAGTTCCGCTCAGCGCAATGCTAGCGCCACCTACGCCGCTGATGCTGCCGGAAATCGAGTAAGTGGGTGTTCCAGTGCTGGCCGTGAATAGTACGTCGACCCAATAGTTAGATGATTGCCATGTGGATGAGGGAAAGGACGGTGAGTTTCCGTACGCGTACACGCCTGCATTCGCCGGCGCGGTTAGATTGCTGTCGGTTATTGCGGCGGTGAAGAACGCCGTGTTCCACGGGTATTCCGTCGTGTGGTAACTGATGGTGTAGGTTGAGCCAGCAGTGATTACGACGGGCGTTGGGAAGTTGACCGCGGTCCACCCAGTGCAAGCGGGTAGCGTCGCGGTAGCCAAGGAGGCGCCGCTCGCGTTCCAAAGGTGAACGGTGTGGGTCCCGCCACTGTTCACAGCACAGTAGACTCGACTGCCCGTGATGTTACCTGCCACATTGGCCGAGAAGCGCAGACCAAGCTCAACCGACGAACTATCGTCGCCGGTTGTATTAGCGGGTACGGTTGAAGCCGACCAAAAACTTTCCGTTTGAGCGTTGGCCAAGAACGATAGGCAGAAACACAGCGGCAAAGCAATCCTAAAGCTGTTCATACAACCTCCCTCGGTATCTCCATTTGGATACGGTTTTCACGATCCACCTAGGCCTGCAATCCAGCCTGTCCAGAGAATAGATTCGCTATCTATGGCGACTCACACAGGAAAATCGCGAATCTCGGTGCTGCACCTTTGTGATTTCGCTTGATTGAGTTGAGATGATTGGCACTTCGCCTAAGCACTGCTCTGGATACGACACAATGGCCGCTACCAAATCATCGAGATATTGCCAAACAGAGACTCTTCTTGTGGCGACGGCGCTTGGGGGAGGGCTTGGGGTTTCAGACGCATTCGGCCAACGTGTTGCGTATCTTGCGGTGCCTAAGGCAGTAGCCGCCTCAGATCTCATAGATTGTGTCTTATCCTTATCAAAGCCGCTCAAGGCCAAAAAGCTATCCTTGCGAGCTAGCCTTCGAATGTAATATGGCGAACACACGTACGTTGTTGCAACAGATACCACGCTCTTGGTATAGATTCGTACGCGCTAACGATGTTACACGGGATTGCAAGTTTTCCGCCGCTATGCCCGCCTCGGATGGTGCGCCCGCAGCTTGGTGCGTTTTCGGCAGTCACAACGATTGGCTTGGTAGGTCGTCGACCCATGCTGATTGGATTTCCAGCATCTCAAGCGGGCCCTTCAGATTAAAGGAGCTTCGGCGCTTTCATTTCGCAGGCCTCTGTACCGCCTTCACGGCCGGTGCCGGGCGAACACCGGACGGTCGAAATCGACGATCGGCTTGTTGCATTCGATGTGAACGCGTTTGCTGCCTGCTTGAAATTCTATGACGTTGCCGTGGATATGACCGGCTTCCACCCAGCCCGTCAGTCCACCGTCCGCTCGGTGGCTGGGCATTGGATAGGAAGTGATGGCGTAATCGCCGTCTCCAGGCACTTGAACATCCATGGTAGCGGCCGGGCCGTACTTCAACGGCGCAGCCAACTGCCAACCTACGTAGACTCTGGGTTCGGATTGCCGGATCTGCGCAACTATGCTGCTTGCTCGCCAAGCTTCGAACCCCTCCAAAAAGAATCCCTCGTATAGCTGGTTCACGAACCGAACGATCCTGAATTGCCAAGGATTCTCGCCGCTCTTCGCAATGCCAATCGCCAACGTGATCGACACGACAGCAGTCACCAGTACCCAGCCCAGTGGACGGGCGAACCTCGACCGTTCCACTCGCGGAAATCGCGCCCGCAGGCCTTCCCGCAAAGATGGGGGCAGCGCCGGCGGTCCCCAAGTATTTAACAAATCATCGAGTTCGGTATCGTTCATGTCGTTCATATAGCCCGCTCCGTTCGAGGCGAGTACGCACCCAGGGTTTCTCTTAGCGTCGCGCGCGCCCTCTGTAGGCGCGACTTTACGGCGGAGACTTCCAACTGCGTGATCTCCGCAATTTCACCCAGTGACAACTGTTCATAGTGCGCCTGGAATAGCACCTCTCGCTGCGTCTCAGGAAGCTCAGCGATAGCGGTCGCAACGGCTTCCGACACTTCACCGCGGAGCGCCTCCGTTTCTGGCGTGCGATGATCCATGGGTTCCGGTGCCATACCATGCTCCCGTCGGCGCAGGCGCTTCAGGGACTGGTTCCGGACCGCACCGAGGAGATAGGTGCGGATCGTTGTGCGAGCCGGATCGAAGCCGCAATTCGGCTTCAGGAGCGCTAGGAAGCACTCCTGTACGATATCCTCCGCATCTGCAATCGAACCCGTAAGCCGCCAGGCGAAGCGGAACAGCTGAAGTTGATGTTCGTCCGCCAACTGCAGGAAGGCCGCTTCCTTGCCCCGTTGGGCATCGCGAATAAGGTGCGACGGCGCTTTTCCCATGTCTGAAGAGTATTACCAGATGGTGAGAAAAGGAATCGCTCTATTCTACGGCCACGGCCCGGCCGCTTCCAGCCGTTGCAACCAATCGGTAGCGATCCGTATGCCAGGATTTTCTCGCTCCGCGACATACGTTCGAAGCTGATCCCTTGCAGTTGCAATTTCTCCTTTTCCAACCAGCCACAATGCGAGCCACAGCTTTGCGGGTACGAAGTCCGCGGCGGCTCGCGACAAACTGCGCTCCGCCTCCACGGTAAACTTACTCTGCAGGATGAGTGAAACTCCCAAGACCACAAGACTGCGGCTGCTGCCCCGATCGAGCTCCAGAGCTCTTCTGGCGGTGCGCTCGGCATCGGCATAAGCGTATTGCCGCAGGTATGCGAGTGAAAGGTTAGAATACGGCGCCGCATTGTGCGGGTCCACTGCAATTGCCTGTTCAAACTGCTCGGCTGCCAAGTCGGGCCGGTTCAATCGAAGGTACGTTGTGCCAAGGTCGTTCATTGCAGCGCAAAACTCCGGATCAGCCGCAATGGCATTTTTAAAGTAGGCGATGGCCTTTTCGGTTTCGCCTTTCTCTTTCGCCTTCACTGCCCGTTCGAACTCTTTGGCAGCGCGCCCTGGCACGCGATGTTTTAGTTCTTGCAGCGTCACGATCGACGGGATAGGAGCAACCTGGCTTGCCGAATGATGTTGCCCAAAAGAGACAGTGGACTCATCGGAATCCGCGGAAGAAGGATCGCTCCAAATAACATCCGAGGGAATCTGGGCGAGAATACTGGATTGCGTGATGAGGACAACCACTAGCCCACCCCAAACTATTCGCCGATTCGCGGCCATATTCAAAATGCCTTTCGTTTTCATGCCGCCGCTCCCGACACGACTGGTGAAGCGGTGAATGAAGCGGCGGCAGATACTCTTCGGTCACGTGATGCGGTTTAGAGCCGCAGGCCGAGTCCAATAGAAGGCTCCGCAAGATGCGCCACCCTGGCAGCGCCGATATTCGCCGTTACGTCGAACGTCGGACTGTTGTAGACGAAGCCACGATACTGGGCCCGGGCAAACAGGCGGTGAGTGAGGTTTAGATCGGCGCCAGCGCCGTATACAGATGCCGCACGGGTTTGCGTGGAGGCGTACCGGCTGGAAGGTCAAGCCCCCAACTCCGACCTCGATAAACGGAGCAATCCGCCCCAGGGGAAAGCGATACAGGTAGGCTCCGGTCCATTCGTGCTGATTAGCGTTGACGCCGGACTGGCCAGTCGCAAAGTTATAGCTGGTAGTGCTTCGCGAATATCCGTAATTCGCTTCCACACCTTGATGAGCAGTGAAGAAAAAGCGGTAAGTTGCCAACGTTCCGAAAAACTGCACCGACATTTGAGACCGTCCCGCGTCTTCGCTCTGAGCGAAAACCGGCAAACATGCGAGCAACGAACCTAATTAAGATCGCCGCGAAATTACTCCTCTTTGACATTGCAACAACTCCCTTTCGTTATCGTGGGTATCGATTATTTCCGTGCGCCGAAAATGCCGGCTCACGCGTACTTGGTAGGGCACACAAAGGACCAGAAGGAAAGCGCCGCGCCGCGATCGGCGATATCCTGCAAAATCAACGCGACATTCAACCGCGGAAATGATTGACCGCATCGACGGGGACCGCTCTTGGACAGAGGAAGTCGGCTGCGTGACACTTTCAGCGGTGAGCGTGGCGTCTCAGGAGAAAGCGATGCGGCTGAGACATGTCGGGTGGGTGGTTAAATTCTCACAGATTGCGCCTGAATGGGTGCAAACTTCCGGGGCCTGAGTGTGAGAATTGGCCACTTGGTAACGCTCGGAATCAGGTCACGTACAATCATGAGTGCGATATCCATGTGGATCAGACTCGGCGTTCTTGCAGTGTTGACTGGCTGTACGGCATTAGGACAGTCGCCTGGCAGGGTGGAGCCCCGGTTCGAGGATTACCGACGACCGAAACCTTCCGTGGAGCACCCGCTCCTCCCGTTTTGATCACCTCAGAGCAGAGACGATACCGCACCCGAATCCGGAAAGGCGTCGTCAACGGCGAAGGGGTGTGGAGCGGAAGTTGGGAGAACACAATGAAGACCAGCGGCCCTAATTTCGCCGGACACTACTTCGTGATCCGGTGGGGCTGCGGATCCGATTGCTTGATGATGGCAGTCGTTGACGCAAAAACGGGCAAAGTGTACGATCCGCCGTTAAGTGGCGCCGGGACGGAGCTGTACGTCAACATGGACATGCTGGGCGATAGAGAGATAGATTTCAAACCCCAGAGTAGTCTAATGATCCTACGCAACGCATGTAGAATCGCCCGGAGCGAGTGTGGTGTCTACTACTTCAATTGGCAGAATAACAGGTTCACGTTGCTGAAGAGAGTTTTGATCGATCTTACGAAGGAGCAGTAGACGAAAGGATCAGCTTGGGATCGGAGCTTTGGCGTCGAGCCCCAGGATTGGTTGCGGGGGATGGATTTGAACCACCGACCTTTGGGTTATGAGCCGATTTCTGGCACTGTTCAGCGCTACTCCACCAAGTCAATAACCAGTCTTACCAACAACTTGCGAAGAGCTGATTCGCGCTGATTAGCGCCGAGTAGCCCCAGCATGGGCACAATTTTGGGCACAGTTCAGTGGGGTGAACCCCTGGTTGAGACAAACTGCTATTGGCACACCTGCCGTCAGGCAGATCCATATTCGGAACGGTCGCTAAGATTCACGCAGTGGTTGCTTCCAAGTTTGTATGGATATACAATAGGCTAGGTATATCTTTCATGCAGGTTTCCAAATGGGGTAACAGTTTGGCTGTGCGTCTTCCCGCTCTGATTGTCGAAGCGCTCGATCTCAAAGAGGGAGACGAAATCGAGATTTCCATCGCAAGTAAACGCGACTTCAGGGTAGCCCGTGACCGGTCCAAAGAGAGGGCGCTCGAGCAGCTCCGTCAAATGAAGTGGTCCTTCCCTCCTGATTTCAAATTCAATCGCGAAGAGATCAATGAACGATAAGCCGTTCTTTGATACCAACGTCATCCTATACGCCTTCCGGCAAGACGACAAGCGCGGTCAGGTTGCCGAAACTCTGCTGGCCGCGGGAGGAGCACTCTCAGTTCAGGTACTTAACGAATTCGTCGCTGTTGCGCGGCGCAAGCTCGACAAGAGCTGGGAGGAAGTTCGCCGCTCCCTCGACATACTTCGCGTCTTTTGTCCAGAGCCTGTGCCGCTTAGGGTTGAGACCCACGAGCGAGCCGTACACATTGCGGAGCGATACGGGTATTCAATCTTTGATTCACTCATCATCGCGGCCGCGCTCCATGCTGGCGCCAGCACACTTTACTCGGAGGACATGCGAGACGGCCAAGCGATCGAGGGGCTTACAATTCGCAATCCATTTTCGGGCTAGACATACGGATCCCACCGGTTGGCGAGATCGCGCTGCGTAACAGTGATTCTGATGATCTCCGCAGCCCAGCGCTTGGAAACTTCGTTATCGTAATGCTCGCGTGCTTTGGCGGGAGGCACCGGGCTGGCGCCAACAGATTTCTGATCGCATTCGGGCGCGCACCTGCGTTCCAGACAGCTGCGCGGCTCACATTTATTCCAAACGTCCAATCGGATGATTCGTCATCTACAGACGTACTAGCTTGAGGTAGGTGTTTGAACTGCTCGAGTGCTCGGTATTTCTCAATGGCCCGACACAAACCTTAGTAGTCTTTAACGCGAGCGCAAGCATATTATGCGGGAGACGCGCATTTTAGTGGCACATTCTATCGGATGTCATCTGCCCTTCAGAAGAAAGCGCTCTGTACATTTGATCCCGATGTACTGCCGAATTATAGGTGAAGACATGTTGCGGCGAAACGTGTGCGTTTTATTCCTAATGAGACTTCTGCCCGTCGCGAGCACTCGAATCGAGGCCGCGAACTGCCCGCAGGGTGGACGTACGATCTTTACGGGAACGGGATCGAAACCGATTTCGGCGCGGCTAAGCTGTCCGAAGAGACACTGCAAATACACTTGCTAAACGCACTCATTGACATTCCTTCAATCAATCAAGCGTGTTTGGCTTATGGGCTAGCGTATGATTCGATCTTCGTACATTCGACGTCCGCATCGAAGTCCATTCTCGATTTCATCGCTTCTCGTTCGCCTTCCAGAGCAATCGCCGATCGAGATCGATTCTCAGATCCCCGGCGCGCAGGATCCCAATGGAACGCGACCCACGGGTGCCCTGGATTTGTGGCAAGCCAGTCTCCGACACGCTCTCCGCTCGCGGATTGTGGGAATGCGATACGTCATGGCCCTCGAT
>Ga0206833_1002_pt1 | contig 94403 bp, 79 predicted proteins | sample Alteio_BWOrgCont_32_FD_152891 | JGI IMG/M metagenome (GOLD analysis project Ga0206833, IMG submission 152891) | Enriched cells from forest soil in Barre Woods Harvard Forest LTER site, Petersham, Massachusetts, United States -... | ecosystem: Environmental > Terrestrial > Soil > Temperate forest >... | reverse complement strand
AAATAGGCGTTCGGGCATTACCAACCACCTCAATACCCGATTCAAACGGGGTTAACTTATCTTCGGTTACTCTTTTAGGACCAATTTTATGCGTTACAAACATAGTGGTAACCACAAAACCTAAAGCCACTATCATTTGGAATATGATAGGCAAATAATTAATGGGTAAACTTTGTACTTCCATGATGCAAATATACAAATGGAACTATAATAAAAAAGCCCTCTGATAAATCAGAAGGCTTCCTTTTGTTTTTTAATTATACTATTTGCCCTTGCCGCCGCCTTTTTTAGCGAAGTAGTAAACTACTTGTGGATTGGTAGGGTCCATTTCTTTGGCTTTGGTATAAAGATCAAGCGCTTTAGCTTCGTCTTTTTCTTTATATTCGGCATAGTTACCTAGGTAAACGTACGCAGCTGCCAGGTAGCCTTTAGTTTTATCATCGGGTGCGCCTTTTGCGGTTACCACCTGAATATATTGTTCATATAATGGTTTTGCTAAACCTTTAATATTATTTCTGTCTCCCTCTTCAAAATCTTTCACGTTTGCATGGAAGTAAATAATTTGCGCATTTGGCGTAGGCAATTTACGTTCTACATAAGTAAATGCTGAATCAGCTTTGGTAAGCAGTGTTGAATCAGGTTTGATAGTTTTAACTGTTTGTGCTGCTATCAATTGAGCTTTGTAAGCTTGATAATAGCTAAAACCTTCGTAAAAGTGGTCAGTTAATTTAGCCTGAGATGATCTTTGTGCATAAGTATGATAAGCGTCGCCTGCTTCAATATATTTGCTCGAAGCATATAACGATTTTCCAATTTCACCATAGATATCAACTTGTGAAGTATCTAATGACAATGCCTTACGCAAATCACGTATGCCTAATGAATCTTGTTTTAAAGCTAATTCGGTACGGCCAAGGTATAAATAATCATTAGGAATTAAACGTTTTGGATCAGCTGCCGAAGTCCATTTGTTTAATGCAGTTAATGCTGATTGATAATCTTTGTTTTCGAAAGCAGCGTAACCTAAATAGCGATAAACCCTTAAATTACTGTTTGCTGATGCGCTTAAATCTGTAGCTACTTTTTGTAAAGTAACATAATCTTTGGTACGGATCAGGAAATCGGCATAACGCATTTGCGTTTCAACCGAGTAATCAGTAAGGCTGATGTATTTCTTGTAATTTTCAACGGCTTCTTTTGTTTTTACATCATAAGTTGCTGCATCTTTTGATGCCTCACGAATGTTAGTTTCAGCTAACTCGCGGTAAGCAGGTCCGTAATTGGGGTCGATAGCCAAAGCAGCCTGAAATTGTTTTTCAGAATCTTCGAAGTTATCGGCATATCTCCACAAAACACCTGTTGCAACGTTTGCTGATGGTAACTTAGGATCAACAGCCAATGCTGCAGAATAAGCGGTATATGCGTCATTGCTTTTTAGCTGTGAGCGGTAAGCATCACCTAAAGCAACTAACAATACAGCATCTTTAGGGTTAACTGCTTTGCCTTTGTTTAACACAGCGATGGCTGCGTCTGCATCAGCAGGGGCAACGGCCGATCCGGTTGCACCTATAGCACTACCGCTAACAGGCAATAAATAACCAAGGCCTGCATACAAGTAAGGTGTACTGCTTTTACCGGCAAGAGTAATAGCCGTGTTAAAATCACTTGCTGCTGTTGCAGCATCTTTTTCAACATGAGCAACGGCGCCTAAACCTGCATAATTTAATGCCGATTTAGCATTTACTGCAATACCTTTGTTAAATGTAGCTTTTGCTGAGTCAGCATAGTCTTGTTTTAAGTATACCCAGCCCAGGTAAAAATAGTTCTCATCCTTATCCGCTTGCGTAGTAGTAAGGTTTTTCAGCATTGATTTGGCTTTCTGATATTGCTCGGCATCGATTGCCTTTTTTGCATCAGCTAAACTTTGTGCAAAAACTGATGAACCTACAAATACCAATCCCAACCCTGTGATGGCTACTTTATTGATCATTTTCATCGTTAATAAATCTTTCGTTTTTAGTTAATTTTTAGCCGCACCCGCAAGTACTGCATCGTTTGTTAGTTTAATAATTACACTGAGTAGTACTAACTGTTTTAAATTCATTCTGTTTTTATTGCAGTTTGATTTACAGTATTTTCAGTTTGCAATGATATAATTTTTTGACTGTATTTTTCAATACAAGTTTAAACTTTAATGTACAAGTTTAAACAATCCGCCTCATTATTGTTTCGTTTTAATCTTACTTTCAATTACAATTTCCCTGCCGGGAATCTCATCCGGCAAAAGTCCTGACTTTAAGATTATCCTTTGTCCGCGATCTCCTGCTATAAACGCCGCAAATTCCATACCCACCCCCATTTTTCCTGTAAAGTTTAAGATGTACAAGTTACGTGTAAGCGGGTATTGTTTTAGCGCCAATGTATTTTGCGATGGGGTAAAATATTCATTGGTTGCATTTTTTGAAACGTCGTCTTTAACGCCTACTATTTTTACTTTCTCTACCGCTGCTGCATAATCTTTATCAGGGTCATTTAACCAACTGAAGCCGGTTATGCCAATAGCGTCGGGGTGCTCACTCACATATTTTATTACCTCTTTATTTGATTTAAGGGCATATATGTTTTTTTGTTTAAAGTCTTTATTGCCCGAAAATTCTTTCAAATATCTTACCAAGCCGGAGTTTGGATTATCAAAAACGATATTTTTATTCTGTTTATTATCACCGTTAAGCATTTTTTTAATTTCGCTTACTGTTATAGTAGTATCTGTTGAAGCTTGATTTACTATAAGCGTAACGGCGTCTATAGCAAAACGGTTAATAATGGGGTTTAAATTACGGCTTCTCAGTACTTTGTATTCATCGGGTGTTAAATCGCGGGCAATAACTGCTACGCGTACGCTATCTTCCATTAACAGGTTTATCGCTGTGTTTTCGGGAGCATAAATAACAGAGGGGTGAGCATCGTGATAAAGTGCCGTAAAGATGTAAAGCTCTTCATCAACAATTGGCTGAAACGACTCATCAATAACAATTTTGGCGTTGGCGGCGGTAAAGCGGTCAGGATCGCTTTTTTTAACTTTATGCTGACAGCTTTGAGCAGCCACCAATAAGGTTAATAAAGCAAACGCCAGATTTAATCTATACTTCATCGTTATCTTTTTTAAGTAACCTGGTAAATCGAATAACAGCATAAACAATTATTATCGCTCCATATAAAACCTTCTGGGTTTTAGGAACATTGGGGAGCATGCTATCCCAAAAGATAATCATGAGGCCCAGGGCACAAAAACAGATGAATGCGGTAACTCCTAAAATAAGCAAAAACCGCCTTTTGGGCGATTTTTGCTGGTTATTATTAAATAACATGTATTATTTAATTTTCTGAAAGTGTAAATGCAATTGGCACTGTATAAGAACAACGTACCGGACGTCCGTTCTGAATACCTGGTGACCATTTTGGCGATGCTTTGATTACACGAATTGCTTCTTCATCGCAACCATCACCTATACCACGTACAACCTTTATATCAGTTAAGGAACCGTCTTTTTCGCAAACGAAGTTTACGATTACCCTTCCTTGTGTGTTGTTTTCACGTGCTACTGCAGGATACCTGATGTTTTTACCAAGGTATTTATAAAATGCTTCAATACCACCCGGGAAAGCCGGAGCCTGCTCCACTGAAGTAAAGATCTTGTTTGGATCTTCTTCTGTAACTTTCTGATCTGATGTACCTACCGGCTCATCAATGGTTACATCCGCATTTTTATCACCTTTCAGGTTTTTCTGTCCTGGGTCGGCTACCGCCAATTCCTTAACGGTTGGTGGTTGTTCTTTCACCTCAACGTCTGGCTTTACAACCGGAGGAGGGAACTTAACCTGGTCAACCTTTGGTTTTGGTGGTTCAGGCGGGGGTGGCGGAGGTGGTTTCTTTAAGTCCACAGGCGGTGGCGATAATACAACATTGGTGATCTTCACCTTTTCTTTAGCCTTGGGAATAAACCCAGCTATCATGTTGATAATTGTATTTGCAGAAATTACAACAACAAACGCGGCTACACCTATTAAAAGAGCTGTACGGGTGTTTCGTCCGTTATCTCTTCTAAGTTCGTATGCACCGTAAGCTTTATTGCGGTTTGCAAAAACAACATCAATCCATTTCTGGTCTAATATGTCTAATTTTCCAAACATTTGTTAGGCTTTAGTTAGTTAATTAATAACGTTAATACCAATAACTATATTATTAGTATATATTTTGTTTTTTCAGCTCGTCAATTTCAGGCTGCGTGATTTTCACGATGGCGTATGACTGAACGCCAGTGATGCTCATTTCGTCAAGTGTAGTAACCAGGTTTTCATAAGTTGACTTATCACTTGGTTTAATTAACACAATCATGAAGTTATTAGGAGCAGCATGCGTTTCTGTAACTTTCTTACCGTTTTCGATAAGCGCTTTTCTCAAACCATCTTTACCGTAGTTGTCTACAGTAGGAGCTGATTTTCCAGGTTCGCCAACATACCATTCAATTTTGTTGTGACTGCCTAAAAGTATAGTCATTGAACGGGTTGCTGCTACAGGTAATTGACTTGTTATTACTGAGTTGTCCGGCATGGCCAGATCCATTGCTTTCTTTTTACTAAGCGTAGTGGTAAGCATAAAGAAAGTGATTAATAAGAATGCAAGGTCAACCATTGCAGTTAAATCCACGCGGGTTGAAACTTTTTTACTTCTTACTTTGCCACCTTTATGTTTACCCCCGCCGGAGGTATCTAATTCTGCCATAATTTTATTTTTTTGGTGCCGGTCTTAAGTCTGTAATTAAACTAAACTTGAAAATTTTCTGTTTTCCCAATACATCAATTACAGTATTGATGATAGGATACTGTTCTTTTCTGTCGCCTTTAATAGCAATTTGAAGGTCTTTATCATGCAAAGCTCTATCAGCCTTACGGGAGATAAGTATCCAGTTAGATAATTCGTTATTACCGGTAGTATCTGCCGGAATTCCCGGTTGCTGATAAGTTTTCTTTTGTTCAGCATCCATATCCAGAAATGCTTTCAAGTTAGCCATTGGTACGCCAAACACTTCGGTTACGGCAAATTTGGCTTGTTCTTCGGGCGTAAAATCTACTTTATACTTTTCGCCCATACCCTTTAGTGTTTCTGTGCGTATGTCAGATCCGGTAACGGAATAAAATAATCTGCCGCCACCACCAACGGTTATCGTAGCAAGATTATCTTCAGGAACCAATATCTCTTTTGAAGAGAAAGGTACCTCAGCCTTTGTCGGATCTTCAACTTTCGGCTTTGCTGTTAATATAAAAAATGTAAGTAACAGGAAAGCCACATCGCACATGGCTGTCATATCTATTGAGGTGCTTTTCCTGGCAACTTTTACTCTGGGCATAATTTGTTGAGTTTTTAATGTTAGTGTATAATGTATTATACTAACCGTTCGCCTATCAAACCGAAAGGCGAACGGTAAAACTAAGCAATAGCGAGTTTATTATTTGCTTTTGTGTGAAGCAGCAAACGTTTGAACAAGGCTGAAACCTGTTTCGTCAATTGCGTAAGTCAATTTATCAATTTTTGACGTAAACACGTTATACATTACAATTGAAATTGCTGATGTACCGATACCAAGAGCAGTGTTGATCAACGCTTCAGAGATAGCTGTTGATAATGCAGTGGTATTTGGAGCACCAGAGGTTGCCAATGCAGCGAATGCACGGATCATACCGATTACTGTACCTAACAGACCGGTTAATGTACCGATTGATACCAGGGTAGCAATTACAGTAAGGTTTTGCTCAAGCATAGGCATTTCTAATGAAGTTGCCTCTTCGATATCTTTTTGGATAGCTAAAGTTCTTTGTTCAACATCAAGAGAAGTTTCAGTTTCCATTTCGCGGTATTTTTTCAAACCTGATTTGATAACGTTTGCTACTGAACCTTTTTGTTTGTCGCACTCTGCTATAGCTGCGTCAATATTACCAGCGTTCAGGTGACCTTGTATTTTTCTTACAAAGCCATCAACACTACCAGAACCGGAAGCTTTGCCAATAACAACAAAACGCTCAATTGAGAAAATAATTACTGTTAATAAATAAGTCATAATCAAAGGCACAATTATGCCTCCCCTGTGCACAGTTCCTAATAAATCAGGAATACCTTTTTCTACATCGCCTCCTTCATAGTGACTCGGATCACCTAATATAAATATGAATATTAAAATTGCAACCACTAAGCAAATTGGAATAGTGAAAGTTGCAAACATGCCCGATGCACTTGAGCTTTCTTTTTTTACAGGAGTTGTTGGTTTTGTTGGTGCGTTTGCCATTACTTTTAGTTTTTAGTTTTAGTTTGTAGTTTATAAATATAAGTTTGTTAAATGCAATAATTTAGCGAATAACAAAAATAGAATTTTAATGAATTAAAAAAACTATTTTGTTATTCTTTATGATTTTTTAATAATAAAATCATACGACGATATCGTATTAGTGGATACATAACGTCGCAAAAAATAAAAATTGTCTTTTGTATAGACAATTTTTTACAATGAAACTTATTTTTTTTAATAATAGCAAACAATAATTTATAAAATTTATGTTACCAGGTAGAAATGGTGACATTTGGTGCCGCATTTACAACTGCGGGAGGGCAAAAAGCGGCATACTGCTCGAAATTTTTTACAAAGGCAATAGCCAGGTTATTTGCAGTTTCGTCATAAAGCTCAGCATTTGCCCATGTATTTTTAGGATCGAGCAATAAATCGGGCACATTTGGGCAGGTTACGGGCATTTGCAGGTTAAAAACCGGGTGTTCCTTATATTTTATATTGTCAAGTTGCCCATTAATGGCAGCATTGATCATAGCACGGGTATATTTAAGCTTCATTCTTTGGCCAATGCCATAGCCACCACCTGTCCAGCCGGTATTTACCAGCCACACATTTACCTGGTGCTGATTTATTTTTTGTCCCAGCAAATTTGCGTAGGTAACCGGGTTTAGTGGTAAAAAAGCCTCACCAAAGCAAGCCGAAAAAGTTGTTTTGGGTTCGGTTATCCCACTTTCGGTACCGGCAACCTTAGCGGTGTAGCCTGAAATGAAGTGATACATGGCTTGTTCGGGAGTTAATTTCGAAATCGGCGGCAATATTCCAAAAGCATCGGCAGTTAAAAAGAATATGTTTTTTGGCGATGCACCGATTGATGGGATTACTGCATTGTTTATATTGTATAACGGATAGGCAACACGCGTGTTTTCCGTTTTGCTGATATCAGAAAAATTTACCTTCCGCGAATCTTTGTCAATAAAGTTGATATTTTCGAGTAATGAACCAAATTGAATAGCATTAAAGATTTGCGGTTCTTTTTCGGCAGTTAAATCGGCGCATTTGGCATAACACCCTCCTTCAAAATTAAAAATGGTATAATCACTCCAACCATGTTCATCATCGCCAATTAAGCTGCGGTCGGGGTCGGCAGAGAGCGTAGTTTTACCGGTTCCTGACAGGCCGAAAAATATAGCTGTATCACCTTTTGGGCCCACATTGGCGGCGCAATGCATAGAAAGTACTCTTTTTTCGAGCGGAAGTAAGAAATTAAGTACCGAAAAAATGCCTTTTTTAATTTCGCCGGTGTAGGCGCTTCCGCCTATAAGAATGATTTTTTTTGTGAAGTTAATGATCGAAAAGTTATGCTGTCTTGTACCATCAATATCCGGATCAGCCTTGAAACCGGGCGCTGCAATTATAGTCCACTCAGGAATGGCGTCTGGATTTATAACGTCTGGCCGAAGGAACAGATGGTGAACAAACAGGTTTTGAAAAGCATATTCAGTAATAACCCGGATATCAACATGGTATTTCTCGTTGGCACAAGCACATGAATCGCGGACAAAAATGTCGCCCTTGCCAAGGTAATCACACACCTTATATAATAAGCTATCAAATTTTTCAGCATCGAACGGGATATTAACTTTTCCCCACCAAACATTTTCCCGGGTTACGTTGTCATCAACAATAAAACGATCTTTAGGCGAGCGGCCGGTGAATTCGCCTGTGTCAATTGCCAGCGCGCCGGTGTCGGCCAGTACGCCTTCGTTTCTTTTTAAAGCAGCTTCGGTAAGCTCGGCCGGATTTAATTGGTAATAAATATTCCTTGCCCGATCAAGCTGTAAATAGCCCAGATCAGGTACGTGGTTAGTACTTTTTCTCATTAAATAGTTATAATTGGTTGCCGCAAAATTAGCGGTTTTAAAAGAGAAGAAACAAGTAAAATGGAATAAATTTTTACATGTTGTATGTTTTACACACTATGTAAATAATTGATAGTAAGCTTGTTTGTGTTTAAACTCAATACACTATCTATTTTGAAAACAACCTGGATTTGGCATTATACAAAGCCCTGTTTTCTACAAGTAAGCGGGGAGAGTACGATGCTTAATAACTATCCTCCGGCTTTCTTTGCTTTGTATCCATCAGCCTGCAATAGGATAAGTATCTTATCACGGAAATCGCCCTGAATTAGTATTTCACCATCTTTAACCGAGCCGCCTACACCACATTTTGACTTAAGCTTTTTGCCGATGGCTTCCAGATCTGTATCTGATCCTATAAAATCGGTTATGCGGGTAACAACTTTACCGCCGCCTTTGCGGTCAAGATAAATTTTGAGGCTCTGCTGCTGAGGCGGAAGTGTTTGTGCAGCTTGTCTGTTATTTTCCTGATATTGAAAACCAGGGTCGGTAGAGTAAACAACGCCGGTGAAATTTTTCTTTGACATGTTTCTTATTATTTGATGGCGACGGAATATTTTGCGCCGCTATTGTTTTTTATATAAACTGCCCACTATTATTTTTAATGAATGCGGTACCACTTCAATAGTGATGTCTCCATCGATAATTTTGGGCTCACCATCCAGATGGACAGGCCCGGGGCCGTTGCGTTTCACAACAATATTTTTGCCGCGGATAATCTCAACATATTTTGTTTTATCGGCCGTTTTGTTCAGCATGCGGATGCCCATTTCAAAAAATCGCCACAGCGGGAACATTTTTATTACACAAACATCCAGCAAACCATCCTGGACTGATGCATTAGGCGAAATATGGGCATTATTACCATATTGCGATGAGTTGGCGAAACTCAGCATAAATGCATCGCGTTCATACGTTTTACCATCTATCTCCAGGTGATAGTGTTGAGGTTTATATTTTGCTACTTCTTGTATGGATGATTTTATATAGGTAACAAAGCCCCGTTTTTTGGTGTGCGAAAACACTTCACTAATGTGCGCATCAAATCCCATTCCGGCCATATTAAAAAAAGACCGCCCGTTTAATTTTGCAGAATCAATAGTTTCAACGTGCCCGGTGGTTAATGATTTAATGGCTTCTTCAGTATTCATTGGTATATTCAAAAAGCGTGATAAACCATTGCCTGAGCCAAATGGGATAATACCAAATGTTGTTTCGCTGCCAACAATTGCAGATGCAACTTCATTAACAGTGCCATCGCCGCCAACGGCTACTATTAAATCAAACTTGTTTACCGCTTCTTTTGCAATTTGCCTCGCATGCGATACCCCGTCACTAAAAACAATCACCGGCTTGTATACGGTGGAATCCATGTACTTTTCAATCAGCTCCGGAACCCCGTCTTTTTTTTTTCCTCCCGATATCGGGTTTACAATGAATAACGCTTTCCGTTCCAACTAAATATATTTTCTGCGCCAAAAGTAAATGTATTTTCGGCTTTGTAAAAATTGTTTTAATTTAGCTGCCTGAATGTGGACTGATTTAATTGTCCTGAACGGTATTTTGACCATTTCTGATAACTGTTCGGGCCCGGATTGCAACCACGTAAAAAAGTGCTAAAACCATGCTTCTTTTTACTCAATCCATTTAAATCTTTCATTTCAAAATTCAGGTTTGTTTATAGGGCTCATTTTGTGCCATAAGTTAGTTCATTTATCTTAAAAAAAATTTATGTCGTATTTATTCACCTCAGAGTCCGTATCAGAAGGACATCCAGACAAAGTTGCCGATCAGATATCGGACGCATTGATTGATCACTTTTTAGCTTTTGATCCCGAATCAAAAGTAGCATGTGAAACATTGGTTACTACCGGTCAGGTTTTTCTGGCAGGCGAAGTAAAATCGAAAGCGTATCTCGATGTCCAGAAAATAGCCCGCGAAGTAATTAATAAAATTGGCTATACCAAGGGCGAATACATGTTTGATGGCAGTTCATGCAGCGTATTATCGGCCATCCATGAGCAATCGCCGGATATTAACCAGGGGGTTGATCGTAAAGCCAAGGAAGAACAAGGTGCAGGTGATCAGGGTATGATGTTTGGCTATGCCACAATTGAAACTGATAATTACATGCCGCTAGCATTGGATATTGCACATGCGCTGTTACTTGAGCTTGCTGCAATCCGTCGTGAAAACAAGGACATTAAATACCTGCGCCCGGATGCAAAATCGCAAGTTACATTGGAGTATGATGATAACAACAAACCAGTTCGGATTGATGCTATTGTTATTTCAACTCAGCATGATGATTTTGATGAAGAAAAAACAATGCTTGCAAAAATAAGCAAGGATATTATTAGTATTCTTATCCCCCGTGTTAAGGCTAAGTATCCTAAATATGCTCACTTTTTTAACGATAATATTAAATATCACATTAACCCTACCGGAAAATTTGTGATTGGCGGCCCGCACGGCGATACCGGTTTAACCGGCCGCAAAATTATTGTTGATACCTATGGTGGCAAAGGTGCACACGGTGGTGGTGCTTTTTCAGGAAAAGATCCATCAAAAGTTGACCGTTCTGCTGCTTACGCTACCCGCCATATTGCTAAAAACCTGGTTGCTGCCGGTGTTGCCGACGAGGTATTGGTGCAGGTATCATACGCTATTGGCGTAGCACAACCAATGGGTATTTATGTAAATACTTACGGAACAGGTAAAGTAGGCTTACATGATGGTGAAATAGCTAAAAAAGTTGAAGCTATTTTTAATATGACACCATACGCTATTGAAACCCGTTTTAAATTGCGCAATCCAATTTATAGCGAAACTGCTGCATATGGTCATTTCGGTAAACCAAGCCAAATTGTTACCAAAACGTTTATTAGTCCAGATGGCCAAAAAGTAGTTACTGAAGTTGAATTATTTACATGGGAAAAGCTTGATTACGTTGATAAAGTAAAAGAAGCTTTCGGTTTATAAATAATAGTTAACCGGGTGGTTAATTAAGTTGACAGGAGGGTGGTAGTCCGCTTATCCTTTCAATTTAATTATCCACTTTTTTATTTGCTCCTCCCGATAATATCAAACGGAATTTTGGTATCGGCGTAAACTTGCCAAAGTTTAACTTTATTGTCCGCTACTATAACTTTCCAGGCAGCCGGCAATCGCCAGTTGTTTTCATTATTATCAGTCTTCATTCCTTTAAAGGTTCCTTCTGCAAAGCCAAACGCAGCCACGGTATCACCATCTTCAAAAAGCTGTGTTATTTCAATTTTGTAGTCAGGAAACCATTGGAAATATCCTGCCCAGCCTGCTTTCATTTTATCTTTCCCTTCAACTTTATTTCCGTAAGCATCAACAAACAAATGATCGTTGGTCATTAAAGCATACAGGCCATCAATGTTGTGGCTGTTAATAGCATCGGCAAAATTGTAAACAATCTGTTTGTTCATGTTTAACTGGAAATAGGGCCGGAAATGAGGCTATTCAAGGTAAATTTAAACAATAATGTGAAATCAATTTGTTAAGCCTGAATCATTATTATGCTAATTAGTTGTGAAAGCTTTAAAAATTAACTAAATAACCTTACCTTTGCGAAAAATTTAGAGGCGCATTTGCATGCAAAAAATAAGAAATATAGCGATCATCGCTCACGTTGACCACGGTAAAACTACTTTGGTTGATAAAATTTTACACAGTTGTGCTATTTTTAGAGACAACGAGTCAACCGGTGAATTGATACTGGATAACAATGATCTTGAACGCGAACGTGGTATTACCATCGTTTCAAAAAACGTTTCTGTTCGTTATAAAGACGTTAAGATCAACATTATTGATACGCCGGGCCACGCCGACTTTGGCGGTGAGGTTGAGCGTGTATTAAAAATGGCCGACGGCGTTTTGTTATTGTGCGATGCTTTTGAAGGTGCCATGCCTCAAACCCGCTTTGTAACTCAAAAGGCTTTGGCATTAGGCTTAAAACCTATTGTAGTAGTTAACAAGGTTGATAAAGAAAATTGCCGTCCGGAAGAGGTTTATGAACAAATTTTTGAATTATTCTTTAATCTTGAGGCTACTGAAGATCAATTGGATTTCCCTGTAATGTACGGGTCGTCAAAACAAGGTTGGATGAGCACCGATTATAAAAAACCAACTACTGATATTTTCCCGTTAATGGATGCTATTTTGGAAAACATTCCACCGGCACCTATTAATGAAGGTACTTTGCAAATGCAAATTACTTCATTGGATTATTCGTCGTTTGTTGGTCGTATCGCTATCGGCCGTGTGGCACGTGGTACCATTAAAGAAAATATGCCGGTTTCATTAGTTAAACGCGATGGAACTATTCAAAAATCAAGAATTAAAGAACTTTATACCTTTGAAGGGCTTGGTAAGGTAAAGGCTACCGAGGTAAGTGCGGGCGATATTTGTGCTGTGGTTGGTATTGAAGGTTTTGATATTGGCGATACCATTGCCGATTTTGAAAAGCCCGAACAACTGGAAGTTATACATATTGATGAGCCTACTATGAACATGTTGTTCACCATCAATACTTCTCCTTTCTTTGGTAAAGAAGGTAAGTTTGTTACTTCACGCCACCTGCGCGATCGTTTGTACAAGGAAATGGAAAAGAACCTGGCACTTAAGGTTGTTGAAACCGAGTCGCCTGATTCGTATTTAGTATATGGTCGCGGTATTCTTCACTTATCTGTACTAATTGAAACTATGCGTCGTGAAGGCTATGAGTTACAGGTAGGACAGCCACAGGTTATCATCAAAGAAATTGACGGTGTTAAATGTGAGCCGGTTGAAACCTTAATTGTTGACGTACCCGGAGAGGTAGCTGGTAAAGTAATTGAACTGGTAACACAACGTAAGGGTGATTTGCTGGTAATGGAACCGAAAGGCGATTTACAGCACCTGGAATTTGATATTCCTGCCCGGGGTATTATCGGTTTGCGTAATAACGTGTTAACTGCAACAGGCGGCGAGGCTATTATGGCGCACCGTTTTAAAGCTTACGAGCCCTGGAAGGGAAGTATCCCCGGCCGTTTAAATGGTGTATTGGTGTCAATGGATACCGGTAAAACTACAGCTTTTGCTATTGATAAATTGCAGGATCGTGGTCGTTTTCATATTGATCCGGGAGTTGATATTTACGAAGGTCAGGTTTTGGGCGAACACATCCGCGATAATGATTTGGTTATTAACCTTACCAAAGGTAAACAGTTAACCAACATGCGCGCATCAGGTAGTGATACTAACGTACGTATTGCACCGGCTATTAAATTTTCGCTGGAAGAGTCAATGGAATATATTCAGGCCGACGAATACATTGAGGTAACGCCTCAAAATATCCGCTTACGTAAAATTTACTTAAATGAAAATGAGCGTAAGATTAATGCTAAAAAGTTCCAGAATCAATAATTGATTTAGAAAATAAATACAAGAGCCCGCTGATAAGTTCAGTGGGCTCTTTTGTTTTTTATACATTTGTGCAAATATGCGTTTACCTAATATCTCCGGGTTTGACCAGCAGGCATTTGAAAAGTATTTTAAAAATACAGGTATGCTCTTTGTTGGCCGTATTGGCAGTTTGGCAATAAAGATGATTGTTAGTATAATGCTGGCAAGGTATCTGGGCAGAGGTAGCAATGGTATCATTAACGGCGGAATAGCTTATATTTACTTCTTCTCGGCAATAGCCACCCTGGGTCTCGATCAGTTCATTGTTAAAGAGCTTCACCAGTTTCCAAATAACCGCGACCAGATTTTGGGTACTTCTTTTTGGATGAAGATAATGGCTGGCTTATGCTGCATACCCATCATATACACCGCATATCTCATTTATCCTGCTAAAGGAACACCTTATAACTACATTCTCATTTTTTCTACCATAGGCATTATCCAGGCTTTTACAGTTATTGATGCTTATTTTCAATCGCAGGTACAGTCAAAATATATTATGCAGGTACAAATTGCAGGCAATTTAATATCAGCATTTATAAAGCTGCTGTTAATTTATACCAAACAACCCTTAATATATTTTATATACGCTTATACGTTTGACTTTTTATTGATCTCTATCGGATACTACCTTACCTATCAACGCAAGCAAAGAAGCGTACTTAAATGGTCATTTAATTACCCGCTGGCAGTTAAACTGCTTAAATATTCGTGGCCTTTAATAATATCGGGCATCATGGTGTCGCTGTATATGAAAATAGATGCCATCATGCTGCAAAACATGGCGGGTGTAAAAGAAGCCGGAGCCTACGCAACGGTTGCTCAGTTTAGCGAGGCATGGAACTTTATTCCAGCGGTAATTGTAACATCATTATTCCCGGCTATTTTAAATGCTAAACGCGATGATGCAGCACGATATAAAAAAAGAATTCAACATTTGTATGATCTGATGGTTTACCTGAGCTTACCGGTGGCCATTGTTATTACATTTGCTTCGCCTTTAATTTATAAACTGTTAACGCCCGAATATGCTTATGCCGCACCAACGTTGTCGGTGCATATCTGGTCGGGTGTGTTTGTATTTTTGGGGGCAGCCAGCAGCCAGTATTTAATTGCCGAAAATTTTAACAACCTTACATTTATCCGTACTGGGTTTGGGGCAATAGTAAATATTGTGCTTAATCTGTTATTAATACCCCACATGGGCATGATGGGGGCTGCTATAGCAACATTGGTGGCTTATGCCAGCGCCACTTTCTTTATCATATTTATACCAAAAGTTAGCGATCAGGGAGTAATGATGTTTAAATCATTATTTTTAATTTCGCTGGCACAAAAAATTATTAAACGATGAGTAAAATAAAATTACTTTACCAGGTATTTTCAAATCCTAAAAGGCTGCGCAGGCTGCTTTCATTTAATAATGCTGATAGCTATCTTACAGAAATAGGATGGTTTAATGCATTTGAGAGCAGGTTTCCGGTTGATGAACATAACAATCCAATTCCCTGGGTAACCTACTCATTTATTGATTTTATACAGCAGAGATTAAAAAAAGAACATACTGTTTTTGAATTCGGATCAGGAAACTCTACTTTTTTTTATGCTAAATATGCAAAAAAAGTGGTTTCTGTTGAACATGATAAAGATTGGTTAAAAAAAATAGTCGAGTCAAAGCCCGAAAACTCGGAAATGATATTCTGCGAACTTGTTCGCGATGGAGAGTATTGCAGGGTTCCGCTAACATTAAAGGAAAAATTTGATATAATTATTGTTGACGGGCGCGACAGGGTGAACTGCTGCAAACAAGCCGTTGATGCTTTGTCTGATAATGGGGTAGTAGTTTTAGATGATTCTGAGCGTAAAGACTATATCGAAGGGATTGATTACCTATTAAAAAAAGGCTTTAAACAGATAGCATTTACAGGTATATCTCCCGGTTTATTTTACAGGAAAGCTACTTCGGTATTTTATAAGGCTGATAATTGCTTGAATATCTAATACAGACTCATTATTTTACAAGCTTTAAAAGCAATTCAATAAATTTCATAATTTGTTGAATTGTTTTTAAATTGACCCATATATCTTAGCAAGATATATTAATAAACCCTAATCACTATTGCTTAAACTTTACCCGGTGCATCATTCTGTCTTATTTAGAAAAGGAGTACGCTGCTTACTGCTACTCATTGCATTCCTTTCAATCTCTTTTTATTCGCAGGCTCAATATTTTAAACCAGTATGGGTAAATGATATTGGCGGCACGGGCGACTCAAAAGCCACTAATATAGCGGCAGATAACAACGGTAACATTTATGTAAGCGGATATATAAGGGGCACTGTTACGTTTAACCTGAAACAAGGTGGCACGCAAAAGCTGACCTCAAACGGAGATGCTGATATTTACATTGCAAAATATGATATAGCTACTGGAAATTATATCTGGGCTATTAGTATGGGGGGCATAGGTATTGACCTGACGAATAGTATGACGGTTGATAATGCGGGTAACGTTCTTATTACCGGCCAGTTTCAATCATCAGTTAATTTTAACCCCAAAGGAAATTTTACTTTGTCTTCTAATGGCTCAGACGATATCTTCATTGCAAAATATACTCAAAATGGAGATTTTGCGTGGGCTACCAGTATGGGGGGATCAGATATTGACCGTGGGCACTATATCACCACTGATGCCCAAAATAATGTGATTATTACTGCAAGTTACACGGGAGCCATCGATGTTGATCCATCTGCTGCTGTAAGTAACCTGCCAAACCAAAATACATTGGCGTGTTTTTTTGCGAAATACGATGCCAATGGCAACTTTTTATGGGCGCATCCGCTTGGGAACGTAAATACACAAAATTTAACTGCGGTTGCAATTGATAAAACGACCAATGATGTTGTAGTAACCGGAGATTTTTATGGCAATGTTGATTTTAGTTATGCTGGTGTGGCTGCTGCCACATTTAACAGTCCTGTCGTTTCAAATTTTGTAGCCCGTTATACTGCTGCAGGAGTTTATAAATGGGTTAACTATTTGCCCGGCACTGGCTCTGGTATCATTTCTTCTTTGAAGATAGACAGTCAATCAAATATCGTAATAACAGGAATTTTTGGTGGGAAATTTTATGCCGATGGCGCGGCCGGCAATCCGGTTGTTGCTCAGGGAGCGGCTGATGTCATTGTTGCCAGTTATAAAGCCAATGGCGCACCTAATTGGGCAAAAGATATAGGTAGCGGCAATAGCAACGCCAATTGCAGGTATATTACGTTGGATAGTAATAATAATATTTTTATAACGGGTTATTTTTCAGGGATACTTAATGTAAGCTCCACTTTAAGTAATGGTACACTTTCAAATACTACCGGTGGTCAATCCGTTTTTATTATTGGTCTCGATTCTTATGGCAATCCCATAGTATCCGGGGCATTCGGCAGCACCTGTACATCTAACTTAGGATATGAAACTGTAGCTGTTGGTTCAAATGTTTACGTTGCCGGTTCTTTTTGTCAAACGGCAGATTTTGATACGGGCGATTGTGCGGTTGATAATTATACTGCTGTAAACCCAACCTCTGATAGTTTTCTGGCTGCTTTTTCAATTGTAAATAATGGTACGGCAAATCAAATAACCGGCTTTGCCATACCACAACAGGTTGCTCCGGCAGCAATTGACCCGGTTAAACATACAATTACCATCACCGTTGCTGCAGGATCAAATATCGGCGCATTAACGCCAACTATTACTGTCAGCAATAACGGTACAATAACGCCAGCTTCTGGTATAAGCGAAAGTTTTACAGCTCCTTTCATCTATACGGTAGCATCTGCATGCTCATCTGTCCAGTATACTGTTACCGTTAACGAAGTGGCTAAGGCTGATACAACTTGTTCTTCCGCAGACAATATATTAGCGGGCGATCCTGAAAATCCTGTTCCAAGCGTTTACGCCTGGCAAATTCAACAAAATAATGCCTGGATTAATGCGTCGGGGGTAATTAATAGTAAAGATTATCAAACCTCTGCACTGACCAATAATACCGGTTCAGAAATTACTTATCTCGTAAGGCGTCAAATAACAGTAAATGGTAACGTTAGTTATGACTCTTTTTATAATCTGACTGTGCTATCGCCAACGGCAAATAATATAATAACCGCACCGGCAATTACTTCGTTTTGTGCAAATGGAGATCCAACCGAAATAACCGGAAGTACACCAACCGGGGGAAATGGTGTTTATTTTTATCAATGGCAATCTTCAACAGATGGTTTAAATTTTGTTGATATAACTAATGCCAATCTGATAAACCTTGATCCGTCTGCTATCAACGTAACAACCTATTATCGCCGTATAGTAACGTCCCTGGTATGTACTGTGCCTTTAGCGAGTAACATTATCGGCATAAATGTACTTTCAGCACCGGCACTCCCGGTTCCGGTATCCTCAAATCAAACTTGTTCGGGAAGCGCTGCGTCGCTTTCAATTGCATCGCCTCAACAAGACATAACCTACAATTGGTATTCGGTAAATACAAATGGCACACCTTTATTTACGGGCGTCAATTTCACTACACCTGCATTAACAAGCAATACGACTTATTACGTTGAAGCGGTTAATAACGCGGGTTGTGCTTCTGGCAGAGCTCCGGTTAATGTAGTTGTTATCCCTGTGCCTTTAGTAAATGCAACAAATATTTCAATTTGTACGGGTACTAATGCAACGTTAACAGCAACCAGTTCTGACCCGGATGCAACTATCAACTGGTACGCAACGGCTACAGACAATAACATCTTATATTCAGGCAGTTCTTTTGTAACGCCGATAATAAATACAGCTACTTCCTATTATGCACAAGCGGTTGATAATAATACTGGCTGTGTATCAGTACTTAGTATAGTGCAGGTAAATATACTACAGCAATTACCTGCGCCGATAGCTACAGTTGGATCAACAACCTCATCAAGCATAACTTTTCAATGGGATGCTGTTGATGGTGCTGCCGGTTACCTGGTAAGTATTGATAACGGACAAACTTTTACAAGTCCCAGCTCCGGCAGCAATGGCTTAACACATACAATTACCGGCTTGCAGCCAGAGCAAAGCGTAACCATATTCGTTCAGGCGCTGGGAGCTGCTGATTGCCAGTTAAGTAGCAGTTCAACAGCCGTAACCGCTCAGGCTGTTAATCCATTTAGCAATGTTATATATGTTCCCAACGCATTTACTCCAAATGGCGATGGTAATAATGATATTGTTTACGTACACAGCGAAAGTATCAGAAGTTTGAAGTTTTACATTTATGACCAATGGGGCGAACTACTTTATACTTCAACCAGCCAGCAAAGCGGATGGGACGGTTCATACCGTGGGAAAAAAGAGCCGGTTGGCGTATATGTCTATTATCTCGAAGCTATTATGAATGATGGAAAGCAAATAAATAAAAAGGGGACTATTACATTATTAAGGTGAAAAAAAATATACTAATTATAGCGGCTTTACTGATAACAGTGATGCTGAAACAGGCCTATGCGCAGGTAGATCCCCATTTTTCACAGTATTATGCTTACCCAATATGGCTAAACCCGGCACTGACTGGTGCTTTTGATGGTGAAACACGCTTAACTGCCGATTTTAAAAATCAATGGGCCGGTATAAGTAATGGTTATAATACCGGAGGATTGTCAATGGATTTTCATCCGACATCAAAAGTGGGTATTGGTTTAAACATGTTAGATCAATCTGCAGGTACCGCAGGATACAATTATTTTACCGGAGGCATTTCATTCGGTTATGCAATCGCTGTTTCTGGCGATGGGTATAAAAAAATCAGTTTTGGCGTTCAGGCGGCGTTTATTAACAGGAGCTTTGACCCCAGCAAATTAGAGTTGGATAATCAATATAACCCGGTTATAGGTTTTGACCCAACCCTACCTGGTTTTGAGAATTTTTCAATCACCAACTCATTTGTATTTGACTCCAGCGCCGGTGTATTTTATTATGATACTGACCCCGAAAGTAAAGCTAAAGTTTTTGGTGGTGTAGGTGTGGCCCATTTAACTGATGAAAAAGATCCATTCGCTGTTGAAGGGTTAAAAAGTACGCTCCCTATGCGTTTTACCATTCATGGTGGCGTTAAAATAACTGCTTCTGATTTGATTGATATTACACCACACATCATATATATCAGGCAGCAGCAAAATCAAATAAAAGGGATTGGTGCTTATTCGGAGCTAAAGCTGCAAGATAATAATGGATTAATACTGGGTGGTATGTACCAGATTAATGATTCTGCAACTGCCGATGTTGGTTATCATCTGAAGAATATGGTTATAGGAATTAGCTATGATATTAACACATCGCCTTTAAACGCAGCTGTAAATGGGCAGGGAGGGTTTGAACTTTCAATAAATTATATTTTTGGAAAAAAATCCAATAGCAATACCGATGTGATCCCGATGTTTTAACTTTGGGGTTGTTTGTCAATCGCTATAAAATTGACGATTAAAAATTAAATAACCAGGCAGCGATTATTCGTCGTTTTTTTATTATCCCTTTGCTAAAAATATCGGAATATTGTGCTATAATTTTATCTTCGCAAATCATGCAGCAATCTATAGTTACCGATAGCGTTAAAAGCGCTTACGACGAATTTTATAACAAGCACGACGAAGCGTGGCGGATGCTTGGTGCCAAATATAAAGCTCAGCACATTATTGATGTTAGCCAGGGGCGTATATTTAAAAAAGTACTGGAAGTTGGTGCAGGCGATGGCAGCATTTTAAAATTATTAGCTGATCAGAATTTTGCTCCCCAATATCATGCGGTTGAAATTAGTGAGAGCGGGGTTGCGCATATCCAGACACGCAATATAAAAGATCTCAAATCGGTTCAGTTATTTGATGGTTATCGGCTGCCTTTCGATGATAACAGCTTTGATTTAATTATTCTTTCGCACGTACTGGAGCATGTGGAGCATGAACGCATGCTATTGCGCGAAATAAAACGGGTAGCGCGCCACAGTATAATTGAAGTGCCATTGGATTATAGAACCGGTGTTGACAAACGGATAAAGCATTTTCTGGCTTATGGACATATTAACGTTTATACACCTACCTCTTTACGTTATTTGTTACAGACGGAAGGCTTTGAAGTAGAAAACGACTTAACTTCAATGATAGAACCGGAAGTTACCAGGTTCAATACCTACATCAATCAAAAAAAATCGAAAAGCATTGTTACTGACTTAAAGATTTCGACTGAGTATTCCGTTAAAAATGGACTTGGCAAATTTTTTGGAAAAAAACTGAACGAAAAATTGGCTAATGCATATACCGTGCTTTGCAAAAAGGCTGATGAACATTTAAATATTTTCTAAAATCTGTACTTAATGCAAAACCTTGCACCTATAGCTTTATTTGTTTACAACCGTCCTGAACATACAAGGCGCACCATTAGTTACCTGCAAAAGAACTTACTGGCCGAGGACTCGCGGTTATTTATTTATGCCGATGCTGCAAAAAATGATATCGACAAAACCAAAGTGGAGCAGGTAAGGCAATTGATAAAGCAGGTTACCGGTTTTAAATCAGTAAAAATAATTACCCGCTCACAAAACCTGGGGCTGGCCGATTCTATTATCAGTGGAGTTACGGAACTGGTTAATCAATACGGTAAGGTTATCGTTTTTGAAGATGACATGCTTTCGTCGCCCTATACATTAGCGTACTTTAACGAGGGGCTGGCCAGGTATAACACTGAAGAAAAGGTAATGCATATTGGTGCTTATATGTACAATATCGAAAACGAAAACCTGCACGACACCTTCTTTTTCAGAGCCGCCACCAGCTGGGGCTGGGCTACCTGGGACAGGGCATGGAGAGAGTTTGAACCCGATGTTGATGTATTACTGAAACAATTCGACTCCAAAAAAATAAATCAATTCTCCATTGAGGGAACAATGAATTTCTGGAAGCAACTGGAAGGTTTTAAAGCAGGTAAAAATAACTCGTGGGCCATACGCTGGTACGCCTCTATATTTTTAAAAGGCGGGTTAACCCTAAATCCGTCTGCTTCGCTCATTCATAACATTGGCAATGATGGGAGTGGCATTCATTCTCAGAAAGAGAATATCTATAATGTTCAATTAGCAAAAAAAGCGATTAAACAGTTCCCTTCAGTTGTAAAAGAAGATACACAGGCATACGAAGCGATCAGAAATTTCCTTAAAAAACGAAAGGGCACTCTTGTTCAGCGAGGGTTGCGTTTTGTAAAGCAATTACAGGCAAAATATCTTGCAAAAAACTAATTGAGCCTGCTGGTTATCAGGTTTTGATTTTTTAATTATTCATAAGATACTTGGAACGGATAGTGTTTATCTGATAGGTTATATTATCTATTTGAGGCCGATACTTATACCGGTCTTGCTCTTTAAACTCCAGGTAAAGTAAATTATAATACTGGCAGTAAAGATTGATGATTTTTGCCTGTGCGCGCGCCCTTTTTTTCTTATCGTGAGGTAGTTTAAGATGAGTTAATTCCGCGGACATCTTTTTCAGTTCGATAACCCGCGGGAGTCCCTTTTTTTCCATCGAGTCTAATTTAACCTGCCTGTCTGAGCTTTCTCCATAAAAATCGTTGTTAATTTCATTACTCATGGTGTCAAATTTTTTAATTATAGCTTCATATTCTTTTACCTGGTAATGGGGCATAAAGAAAACTCCATAAGAAACAAATGCAACGGTCAACAATAATCCGGAAAAAGCAATGCCCCATTTTTTTATAAACAGGTTTTTGTGGCTAATTCCCCAATAGGCTATCCAACCCAAAATATAACCTGACAGGAGCCCTCCAAAATGAGCAGCATGATCAATGCCCTCGCCAACCGGAATAATGTTGATTCCCACAGTTATAGCGGTACTGATCAGTAATGCTTTACGGGCACTACGTTCATAAAAATTTGTACTTAGTAAAGCAAGCAATATTCCAAATAAGCCAAATATTGCTCCGGATGCGCCTGCACTGATTTCGGTAAAATGCCACATTACCGAAAACATACTTGATATGATGCCGGTAAACAGGAACATCAGCAAAAAATTCCATTTACCCAGCTTATATTCTATTAACGATCCAACATAAACCAAAACGATCATATTAAATGCCAGATGCAGGAAATAGAAATGCAGGAAGATACTGGTAAAAAGTCGCCAAACTTCTCCATTAAGAACATGTGTACGATTATTGAAACCGAGCAGCATGTAAATTTTTTCGCTGGTATCATCGCCAACGTTGTTTTTAAACAAGAGTTTGGGTAAAATAACAAACGCCGCTGATGTTAATATGAATATCAGCGTGTTTACAATTATCAATAAAGGTGTTATAATATATTTTTTGCGCGGAATAATAGGCGAAAAGAAGCCACGAAGCTGTTCTTTTCCCGCCATTGGAGGATCTTCCAGATTTAAAAATTGTTTTTCAGGAACTTCATTCATTAGCTCCTGGGTGGTCTGTTCCAGGTTTTGCTGTAACTGATACTCCGCAACGGTAATTTCACCTAAAAGCAAATCAATGTTTTTCTTGTTTTTTCCGTAATCGGTAAACAGGCCCTGATAGCCTACGCACTCACTTTTAATTACGACAGTATTCCCTTTTAAACGTGCAGAAACTTCTTCTGAGTAAGACGCCCACGAGATAGGAGTATAGGCTATTATACCATCGTGATCAAAATAGCCAATGTCCCAACCCATATTGAGCATGGCCTGGTATAGTAAAGTAAGGTAGTGATCCGAATTATAGTCTTCTAAGGGTATAGATATTGTTTTATTTGGAGATATTCCCCCGGCCATGATAAAGATTTGTTTGGTTGAAGCAGCAATATAACAATATAAGTCTTATTATAAGGTTATTTTTTCACTGCCTTCACCACAATATAAGGCGATAATGCTTTATTGGTAAATGGTATAATTTTAGCCAACTTCACCATCCACCAAACAGCCTTCACAAATGCTTTGGTCATTGCGCCTTGTTCTGACTTATTCTCCAACCATACAGTAAATTTACCATGATAATAGGTTTCTATCTCCGTTAAACCTAAATCTTCACAGCATTTGGCCAATAGCTGCAAATCCATGCTGTTGATATTGTGCTTATCATAGTTCTCTTTGTCAAATTTGCGTTGTATCCAGCCGTTAATACCTTTAAAGTTGGGTAGCGTGATAAACAGTACACCGGCGGGTTTTAAAAATTGAAGGTGGGTCGCTATAATGGCTTTGGTATCATTAAAGTGTTCAATCAAACCGAAAGATAAAACCATGTCGTAAGGCTTTTCCGGTTTGTACTCAAAAAGATCAGCCTCAATAATATTGATGTCACCGGGTTTAAGTCCGTTTGTTTCTAACAGCTGATTGATTAAGCCCTCATGAATAAAATAATCGAACAGCGTAGTATCCAGATGCTGGTATTTTTTAAGATACGTGGCATAATATCCCGGAAACCCACCTAGCTCAATGGCATTTTTTACTTGTTTTTCAGTGATGAGCTTTGCCAAAATATCACCAAAAACATAATTGGGCTTAATATAAAATATCAGATTTTTTCTCGATTCCCAAAAGGCTTTCCAGAATGACCGGTCTGTTAAATTTTGTTCCATTAAATTATTGTATCCCGAATTGAACCGGGCTGATCTGTTATCTATTTGTTTTCTAAAATACGGGCCGGGTTTCCTACCGCAATACTATTGGAAGGAATGTTTTTTACAACAACACTTCCTGCACCTATAATTACGTTATCGCCAATGGTAATATCGCCAATGATACAAACGTTGGCACCAATATCTACATTATTACCAATTCGCGGGCAATTGCTAAAGGTGCCATCTGCCAGTTTTTTATGCCCAATGGTTGTTGAATTTCTCAGCGCGCAATTTTCGCCAATAATTACCCCCTTGTTTACCACCAGTGCCTGACCGTGGTAAAGCGATAAACCTTTGCCAATAGTAAGTTTACGTGGTAACTCAATCCCTAAATGCCACTCTACAAAAAAACGGTAAAGCATAAAATAAGGGAAAAATATAATTTTGGTGATAGTGTACCGGTTAAAAAACTGCATCAATCGAAATAAAAATAAAACTAACTGCGCTTTAAAATTCTGCCGGTTGGCACTCCAGTCCTGGAATAAATAAGCAAAAAAGTTCATGTTTTAAATTACACATTTTTTTTGTTACGTTGATGATCGCAACAGCCCGCAATTACAGGCGCTTCAAAAGTAAAGTTTTCATTTAAGATTTGTTATAATTGCCGATATAAATAGCACCGCCAAAATGAAAGTAACATTAATTAATACAGCCGACGCCGGGGGCGGTGCACCTGCGGCTTGTATGCGATTATTAAAAGCACTGGAGCAACAACAAGTAGATGTAAAGCTACAGGTGCAGGAAAAGAAGACAACTGAACCAAGAGTGAAAAATATTGGAGATGATTTTTTAACCAAACTCAGAATCCGTTTTAATTTTTTATACGAGAGGTTGCCTTTTATATGGTTTAAGGCAAAAGAGAAATCATTGCGTTTTGCATTTTCAACGGCTGATGCGGGTATCGATATTACCAGCCAACCTGCCGTGTTAGATGCCGATATTTTACATCTTCATTGGACAAACAGTGGCTACTTGTCTATCAATAATTTGAAAAAACTAATTGAAACAGGCAAACCCGTTGTGTGGACACTGCATGACATGTGGACCTTTACAGGTGGCTGCCATTATGCGGGCGACTGCGATCACTTTACAAATCAGTGCGGTAATTGCTGGATGTTGCGCGATGCTGCAGATAAGGATATATCTTTTGATAGATGGCTCAGTAAAATGAATATGCTGGATGCCGCCAAAAATATAATTTTTGTAACCTGCAGCAACTGGCTGGCTGATGTAGCCCGAACAAGCTCACTATTAAAGAATTTTCGTATACAGGCAATACCTAATCCTATCGATATCGAAGTCTTCTCGCCCAAAGATATAGTAGTGGCACGCGCGAAATGGAACATCGATCCAAAAGCAAAAATAATTTTGTTTGGTGCGGCTAACATACTCGACAGGCGTAAGGGGATTACCTACCTGGTGGATGCTTTACATCAGCTTAAAAATGATTACTCTGATACCGGGAATATAGAGATAGTGATATTCGGGAAAAATAAGTCTTTTGATGTGACACAGCTACCCTTTAAGGTACACGCGCTTGACATCATTACCTCTCAAAATGACCTGGCAGAGCTTTACAGCCTGGCTGATGTATTTGTATCACCAGCAATAGAAGATAATCTTCCTAATACTATTATGGAAGCCCTTGCCTGCGGGACACCTGTAGTGGCTTTTAACACAGGTGGTATACCCGATATGGTTGAAAATATGCGTAATGGCTACCTGGCTGAATTTAAATCGGCCGTGGATTTTGCCGCAGGGATAAACTATGTACTTACAACAAACAACAAGGAAGAGTTAGCCGAAAGTGCCCGGAATAAAGTATTAACTACTTTTACAAATGAGCTGGTGGCATCGCAATATATGGCAGTTTATCAATCGATATTGGGCAATGAATAGTAATAAACCAACTTTGTCTGTTATTACTGTTGTTTACAACAATGTACGTGATATTGAGCGCACAGTGCTGTCTGTCATCAATCAAACTTATTCTTCTATTGAATATATTATTATTGATGGCTTGTCCAACGATGGCACGCTTGAAGTTATCAATAAATACAAACACAGGATAAGCCAATTTATTAGCGAAAAAGACGCAGGCATTTATGATGCTATGAATAAAGGGTTGGCTATGGCTACCGGCGACTATGTTATTTTTATGAACTCGGGCGATGAATTTTACGAGTTAAAAACCGTGGAGCATGTTTTTGAAAAATCACCGGATGCTGATATTTATTATGGCGAAACAGAAATGATTAATGAGGAAGGGCAAAGCCTTGGCCAGCGCAGACATCAGGCACCTGAACAATTTACCTGGCGCGATTTTAAATATGGTATGAGCATAAGCCATCAGGCTATTTATATCCGCAGGTCGTTAACAGAACCATATGATAGCAGGTATCAACTGAGCGCCGATATTGATTGGATTATCCGGGCTGCAAAAAAGGCAACAACCGTTATAAATGTAAACCGTTACGTGGCTAAATACCTGGTAGGAGGGATGTCAAAAGCCAGGCACCGCCAAAGCTTGCTGGAACGTTTTGAGATTATGAAACGATATTATGGCTTAGTTCCAACTATTTTTAACCACTTTATAATCGCTTTTAATTTGGGTTGGTACTGGCTAAAAAACAAAAGGACTAATGATTAGCTAAGAGCTTCTACAAAAAAAGAGCGACAGGTCTAAAACCCATCGCTCTTTTTTTTGTAGATATGCCAATTGTTATGCTTTCTTAGCAGCTACTACAGGTTTTTTCTTTTTGGTTTCAGAATAAACAGCACCGCCTAAAGCAAGCACTAATAGTATGGAACCGGCCAGTGAAATTTTTTCGCCGGTATAATATGATGCCGGGTGGAAATCAAATTTAATGGTATGGTTACCAATCGGAATTACCGCAGCGCGCAATAAATAGTCGGCGCGGAAATATGGTTGTTCTTTACCGTCAATAGTCATCGTCCAGCCCTTGTCATAATAAATTTCAGAGAATACAGCAATCTGGTTTGAAGTCGATCCTGTTTGATAAGTTAAATGATCAGGATTGTAATGTGTTAATACGATGGTTGCTGTAGGGTCAGGGCTTATTTGAACACCATCAATTAAGTGTTTGTATTGCTTATCAACAATGGCTTCATCTTTAGGAGCGAAGCTGCTTATTGCCTGCATTTCCTGATCGCTGTTGTTTACCAGTTTAACACTTTTTACAAACCAGGCGTGTCCGCATGCTGTGGGGTTAGCCTGCATGGTCATGCTTTGTGACTGACCCTGGGTGATGAAGTATTTGGTATTTAGCATATCCAGTACGTCATGATTTGGCGGATTGGTTGCTAATTGATTATCCATCAATTCATCATATCTTTTTAAACGGGCTGCAGAATAACCACTTATAGACTTATGGAAGAACGGATTAATTTCGTCATTTTTAATTTCGGCTGTTAAATCAAATACCCTAAAATCAGGATCGGGATCTCTTGCAATAAAAGTATCTACTTCTCTCGGTTTCACCACTTGGTCGGCATCTTGTTTTTCCTGGAAGTTGGCCTCTTTCAAATAACGCTTGTCAATCTGCCACATATCTATCAATAAAAGGGCAAACAGGCCCAGTGATAGTATTGTTAAGTTTACCTTTTGTTTGATAAACAACCAAACCAACCCAAAGGTTAAAACAACAAAAATTAATGTACGAACGGCATCGGCCCTTTCTGCATCAATGCGGTCATTAACCATGGCATTGGCTACGCTGTTTGCGGTAGCGCTATCCCCTTTAAATGCCTGGGTTAAATAAGATATGCCGTTTTGATAGTCAGTTGGTTTAAAGCTTAAAAGTAACTGCGGCAAAGCGATCAATAATAATGTTAAACCACCAACAATGTAAAACGACAGGTATAATTTTTTAAGGATTTCCTTTTTATCGGTTACTGTAACGATTTCCTGTACTGCTAAGAAAGCCAATATCGGGAAACAGATGCTTGCAACTGCCAGGATTGACTCAACCGCACGGAATTTGTTGTAAAGAGGGAAATAGTTAAAGAACAAATCAGAAACATAAGGCCAGTTACTGCCAAATGATAACAACATTGTCAATACAACAGTGCCTAGCAGCCACCATTTTAAACGGCTTTTAACAATCAATAAACCAAATAAAAACAGGAAACAAATAACTGCACCGAAATAGAACGGACCTGATGTGCTGGGTTTATTACCCCAATACATGGAAAGTCCCGGTATTCCTGATATCTGCTGAGCGTAAGTAACAGCCTGGTCGGCAGGAACATTTTTATCTAAGAAAACTTTTGTAGTGGCTGAATTTTGATCAATTGCTTCTGATGGTCCTGAAGCACCACCATATGCATTTGGAACTAAAAAGGTAAGACACTCGCCAACACCCTGGCTCCATTGGTAGGCATAAGTTTTGCTTAAGCCATTGCTTGGCTCCTGGGTATGTTGGGTTAAGTTTGAAGGCCCTCTGTAGCTGTATTTGCTATATTCAAGCGTACTCCAAAGCAACGACGCATTTACCAGTAATGAAATAATAATTGCCACACCCAAATAAGACAGCGATTTTAAAAACGCAGGTACTGTTTTGTTTTTAAATGCATGATACAGCTCAATACAAATTAAAATAAACAAAGCCATTAACAGGTAATAGGTCATTTGGATATGGTTGGCTTTAAACTCCAATGCCATAAATAATGCCGTTAATGCCCCGCCAAGAATATACCGCCCACGCAGGGTTAGCAGAACACTTGCTATAATTGGTGCAAAAAAGGCAATAGCCAAAGCCTGGTTGGAGTGGCCCGCTACCAATAAAATTATATTGTATGACGAAAACGTAAATGCTACCGATCCTGCCGCAGCAAACCACGGGTTAAGCTTTAAAACACTTAGTAAAAAGTAAGTGCCAAACAGCAACAGTAACACATTATAAATCGGGTTAGGGAAAACAGCTATCAGTACTTTAACTACGGTTGAAGCTATATTGTTGGTATACGGAGCCCAGATCTGATAGGCCGGCATACCGCCAAATATCTGGTTGGTCCACAAAATTGTGGTGTCTTTCGCTTTGTAATCGTTAATTTCTTTTTGTGTGGATTGGGCGCCAAGTACATCTGCCTGCCCTAAAGTTTTACCCTGAAATGCAGGAGTAAAATACAAGAAACATATCACTAAAAAAATTGCTGCAATTAAAAAGTGAATGCCATTCCGCTTGAACCAGTTATTCATCTAAGTTTTATAAAGGGGATAATTTTATTTCTTCAAAAATATAAATTAGTATGGGAAAAGGAATTATAATGTGTTTATTAAAATATTATGCTCTTCCCCTGAAAAGAAAGAACACGCCAATAAGTATAACAATACTTACGAGATAGGATATTGTAATAACTTTTGTAAACTCTTCCCTGTTTCTGCGGATGGTAAAAAAGTTATAGAGTGCCAGGCCGCCTAAAACAACCCAAAAAAACCAGTTAATATGATTTCGGGTAGTAAACAGGGCTATATTAATAGCCACAACAATAAAATTGGCAATTATTAAAAGAGTAGATTCAGGAGTATTATTATGTCTTCGGCGGCGTTTATATACTTCTTCTGGCAGCATAATTGCTATTTTATCTCTTCGTAATCAATAAATTCGCCCTCAGAATCAGGTATTGATCCTTTTTTAGTGTCGGGTTTATAATCAACTTTTATTTTGCCCACAGGTGCACTGTTGGTATAGTTTTGTTGTTGACTGTGCTGTTGTTGCGCCTTGTTTACCACTTTTTGAAAAAGCATTGGTAAAAAAATACGGGCAAGTGTCCTTAAAACGTAGATGACCAAAATGACCATCAAAAGGAAATCCAATAATTCTCCCATTTTGTAAAAAATTAGCCTGCAAATATAATATTATAACGGCAAAAATGTTTTGTTATGATTTTGCGTTAATTATCGACAAATTATTTGCGGGTTTTGTTACAAGTAAAATCTATTCATGATCTGAAAATGACAATAGGGCAATAGTTTATCAAAATTTCTCTTCCATCATTTTTTCAAGGGCAAACATTTCATCACGCAATTTGGCTGCCAGTAAAAAGTCCATGTTTTTGGCGGCGGCAAGCATCTCTTTTTTGGTGTTTTCGATTGATTTCTTTAAATCGGGCTTGGTCATGTACTGAACAATAGGATCTGCCGCCAGTGAGGCGGTGTCCATTTCTACATAAGCCTTTTGTACGCCTCCCTTAAAGTCAACCACCGAGGTTTGTTCAATAATCTCACTTTTTGTCTTACCAACAGTTCTGGGAGTGATGCCATGTTCGGTATTATATTTTATCTGAATATCCCGACGACGATTAGTTTCATCCATCGTGATCTGCATCGAATCGGTAATCTTATCTGCATACATAATAACTCTTCCCCGGTCATTCCTTGCAGCACGGCCAATGGTTTGTATCAGCGAACGTTCTGAACGCAGGAATCCTTCTTTATCGGCATCTAAAATAGCTACCAGAGATACTTCGGGTAAGTCCAGGCCTTCGCGCAGCAGGTTAATACCTATCAATACGTCAAATTCACCCAAACGTAAACCTCTTAAAATTTCTACCCGTTCCAGGGTTTTTACTTCTGAGTGAATGTAGCGACACTTAATACCCAGCCTATCCATGTATTTAGCCAATTCTTCGGCCATGCGTTTGGTTAAGGTAGTTACCAATATACGGTCGCCCATTTTTATGGTTTTATCCACTTCATCCAGCAGATCATCAACCTGGTTAATTACCGGGCGGATGTCAATCACCGGGTCAAGTAACCCGGTAGGACGGATTACCTGTTCAACTACCACACCGCCTGATTTTTCTAATTCAAAATCGCCTGGAGTAGCACTTACATAAATAGTTTGTGGTGCCAGTCCCTCAAATTCCTGGAAATTTAATGGACGGTTATCCATTGCAGCAGGCAAACGGAACCCGTATTCAACCAATGATATTTTACGCGAACGGTCACCGCCGTACATCGCCCTGATCTGCCCTACGGTTACGTGGCTCTCGTCAATCACCATCAGGTAATCATCGGGGAAATAATCCAGCAAACAGAACGGCCTTGCTCCGGGTTGGCGGCCATCAAAAAAACGCGAATAATTTTCAATACCTGAGCAATAGCCCAGTTCGCGTATCATTTCTAAATCGTAATTAACCCTTTCTTCCAGGCGCTTGGCTTCGAGGAACCTGCCGTCACTAATAAATTGTTTTTTTCGCGTTTCCAGCTCTTCCTGTATGGCCCATATAGATTGGGTGAAGCGTTCGCGCGGAGCAACATATAAAGTAGCAGGGAACAGTACCATGTGCGTCATTTTCTCCATGGTTTTCCCGGTGGTAACATCAAAAGTGGTTAACTCTTCAATATCATCCCCGAAGAACGAAACCCGGTAAGCATGATCCATATAAGCCGGAAAAATATCTACAATATCGCCCTTTACCCTAAAGGTACCGCGTTTAAAGTCGGCTGTAGTACGTGAGTAAAGAATCTCAACCAGCCTATGCAAAAAGGCATTACGACTAATGCGGGTGCCCACAGCAAAACGGAATACCGAATCTTTAAAGTCATCCGGGTTTCCCATACCATAAATGCAGGATATGGACGAAACAACAATCACATCCCGCCGCCCCGACATTAATGCCGATGTTGTACGTAGTCTTAGCTTTTCAATCTCTTCGTTTATTTGCAGGTCCTTTTCAATATAGGTATTAGTAGTAGGTATAAAGGCCTCGGGCTGATAATAATCATAATACGAAACAAAATAGTTTACCGCATTATCCGGAAAAAACTGTTTAAACTCGCCATATAATTGTGCCGCCAGTGTTTTGTTATGGCTTAATATCAGCGTAGGCTTTTGTGTTTGCGCTATCACATTGGCAATGGTAAAAGTTTTACCCGAACCGGTTACACCAAGCAGGGTTTGAAACGGATCGTTATTATTTACGCCCTCAACCAGTTGCCTTATGGCTTCGGGCTGGTCGCCGGTGGGTTGATATTGAGAGGTGATGTTGAAATCCATAGAATATGTAAAAATACGAATTAGTGATTAGAGTTTGGAGTTTAGCAATTAGTTTGTCTAATTTCCCTTTTTCATTAATCAAAAATATAAACAGACAGTGACAACGTTATGTCAGCAGGGTTATGTCAGCATAAATTATTGTAGATTTATTGTTAATTAACATCCAATTGACAAATTTTACGGTGGATTTGTTTTTGATTGAATTTTAGACCCGGTCTCATATCTCATATCTGAATTATGATCTTTATCCTCAATAAAACTAATACCATTGCCAACACGTTTCTGGCCGAATTGCGTGATGTTAATATTCAGCAGGATAAAGCGCGCTTTCGTACCAATCAGGAAAAACTTGGCCAGATACTGGCTTATGAAATAAGTAAAACACTAAAATATACCGAAAAGGAAGTACAAACACCCCTTGGTTTCGCCAATGTTGGGCTACCTGCCGAGTCGCCGGTTATAGGAACCATACTACGCGCCGGATTGCCATTTCAACAAGGTTTTCTGAATTATTTTGATCAGTCGGCCGCTTTGTTTGCCACGGCATATCGTAAGATTAAAAAGACAGGCGCTTTTATTATTAATATCGATCATATTTCATCGCCCAATTTGGATGGCAAAATATTGATTATGTGCGATACGATGTTGGCAACGGGTCAAAGCATAGTGCAGGTTTGTAAGGAGATAATTGCCCAGTACGATATTAAAGAGCTGCACATCGCTGCCGTTATTGCCAGTACCGAAGGCATTGCCCATGTGCGTGCCAATTTACCCAAAGCAAAATTATGGCTCTGTGCAGTTGATGAAGAAATGACCAGTAAAGCCTATATCGTGCCCGGCCTGGGTGACGCAGGTGATTTGGCGTTTGGAGAGAAAGCGTGAAGATAGATTTCGGAATTCGGATGTTCGATTTCGAATTTGAAAAGTTTAATTTTGCCTCCGAAAATTAAGCCGTATAATATATCCGAAATGGAACATCCGAAATCCGAAATAAAAAGCTACCGCCATGTTTTCTTTGACCTTGACCATACCATTTGGGATTTTGATAAAAATGCAGAGGAAACTTTATACGAACTGTATGATATTTATAGGTTAAATGAAATAGGCCTGCCATCGCCAGCCATTTTTATCGAAACCTATACCCGCAACAACCATCAGCTTTGGGCCGAATATCATACCGGAAAAATTACCAAAACAGAGCTTCGCGAAACCCGTTTCAGGCGCACTTTTTTAGAGCTTGGCCTGCATCCGGATGTTATCCCGCTGGCTTTTGAGGACGATTATGTGAAGCTTTGCCCAACAAAAACCAATTTGTTTCCGCATGCGCATGAAACATTGCGATATCTTAAAGGCAAATACAAGCTGCATTTAATATCCAACGGATTTAAAGAAGCATCGACCTTAAAAATAGGAAACACCAATATAGGCAGATACTTTGAGCATGTTATTATTTCGGAAATTGTTGGCTTTAATAAACCCGATAAAGCCATATTTGAACATGCCCTTAATTTGGCCGGAGCGACGAAAGATGAAAGCCTGATGATTGGAGATAGCCTGGAGGCTGATGTTTATGGCGCGTTGAATTTTGGTATGGATGCTATTTATTTTAACCCTTTTAATGCCCCTAAACCGGATGATGTGCCTTTGCAGATTACTCATTTAAAAGAACTAACTTTAATATTATGAACATAGCTAAGGAACGTAGGGCAATTGATGACGCACTAGATAGTTACCGCAGTCAATTGGATACTATTCCTGATGATATGTTTACCCTTACTCCGCCTGATGGGGGATGGTCATATGCTGAGGTCTATTCACACATTTTGCAGGCTACACTCGGATCACTAATTGCTTTGGAGCGTTGCACACATGATAACTGCAAACCAACTAAGGATGGGTTAAATCTTTTTGGAAAAATCATGCTGTTTACCGGCGTGTTTCCAAGGGTTAAAATGCCCGAAAAGGTGGGTACAAAGATGCCCGCAGTTAAAATAGATAAGGAGGAAGCGCGAAACTTAATTGTAAAATGTCGCATGCGCCTGGATGAAATAACGCCGCTTATAAAAAAGTCATCGCCTGCTTCGCGTCATAAACATCCGCGCCTGGGTATGCTAAATGCAAAACAATGGTTAAAGTTTATAAGGATTCATCTAAAACATCATTTAAAGCAACTGGACAGGGTTGGCAAAAAAATTTCAAAATAAATGAAACCTTTTACATTTAATGAAGTCTTAACATTAAAATAATCTGATTGGCAGATATTTGTAAAAATTGTACAAGATGCATTTTGAGTTTGCTTACATGATCGTAGTTGGGTTGCTGTCGCTTGTTGGCGTATTTTATCTCAGCCCATTTGAATTAAAAGTTAATGACGACGACGAGGAAGAATAATCGTTGCCCTTCTGTTTTTCTAATATTTTACTGGTATAATAACTTACCGGTAGTATCAATCTCCCCCCAATTTTAATGGCCAAGCGCGAAGTAGACATTGTAGTTATATCCGATGTGCATTTAGGCACCTATGGATGTCATGCTAAAGAACTGCTTAAGTATTTAAAGAGCATAAAACCTAAAATCCTTATTTTAAATGGCGATATAATTGATATATGGCAGTTTAGCAAATCGTACTGGCCCGAAGCACACATGAAAGTGGTGCGCCGTATTTTAAAATTTGTTACCGATGGCATCCCGGTTTACTATTTAACCGGCAACCACGACGAAATGCTCCGTAAGTTTACCGATTTTAACCTGGGCTCTTTTCAGCTGTTGGATAAAATTGTACTCAATATTGATGGTAAAAAAGCCTGGATATTTCATGGTGATGTATTTGATGTTACCATGCAGCATTCCAAATGGCTGGCCAAATTAGGGGCCGTAGGTTATGACACGCTTATTTTGATCAATAGCTTTACCAACTGGCTATTAACATCATTTGGCAGACAAAAGATGAGCTTTTCGCAAAAGGTAAAGGCACGCTTTAAAGAGGCTGTTAAGTTTATTAATCAGTTTGAACAAACGGCAGCCGATCTGGCTGTTGATAAAAACTATCAGTACGTTATTTGTGGCCATATTCACCATGCCGAAATAAGGGAAATGGAATCGACTGATAAAACGGGATCTGTACTATATTTAAACTCAGGTGATTGGGTAGAGAGCCTTAGCGCGCTTGAATACAATAATGGCGACTGGAAGATTTTCAAATACAGCCCTGATGATTTTAAAAGTGATGTAGACGAGGATGATAAAACCGATGCCGAAGATCTTGACGCTAAACTGGACGTTAAAATTCTATTCGAAAGATTTAAACAGGAGCCCGGATAATCGCACACTAACCCGCTTATATTTGAATTTTAACTCAATTGTTTAAATAGAACTTTTTATCAACAAATTTTCTGTTTAACGCATTCAACTTACTACCTTTCAGCAATTATGAAGATACTATTTGCCATACAGGGAACTGGCAATGGACATATTAGCCGCGCTCGTGAAATTGTGCCATTGTTGCAAAAATATGGCGAAGTCGATTTGTTAATAAGTGGTACACAGGCCGAGGTTAGCTTGTCGCAGCCCCTTAAATATAAATTTCATGGTTTTAGTTTTGTTTTCGGAACAAACGGCGGGGTTGATAATTGGGCCACCTTTAAAATTATGAATTTGCCCCTGCTTTGGCATGATATACGCACTTTACCCCTGAAACAATATGACCTTATCATTAACGACTTTGAGCCGGTAAGCGCATGGGCCTGTAAGCTGCAAAAAATACCTTCTGTTTCATTGAGTCATCAATGTTCGTTTATTTCAAAAAATACTCCACGCCCGGCAAAATGGAACTATGCTGAGTGGTTATTTAAATATTACTCGCCCACTACTCATCATGTGGGGTTTCATTTTGAGCGTTATGATGATTTTATTCATACCCCTGTTATTCGCAGTGAGATAAGGGAAATGCAAACTTCAAACCAGGGACATTATACGGTTTATTTACCTGCTTATGATGATAAGTTGCTGGCCAAATATTTAAACAGAACAAATAAAATTCAGTGGCAAATTTTTTCAAAGCGACAAAAAACGCCGCACCGCGAAGGTAATGTTGAAATATTGCCCGTAAATAACCAGGCTTTTAACACCAGCCTTGCCGGATGCGAGGGATTACTCACCGGCGGCGGCTTCGAGGGGCCGGCTGAAGCACTTTTTCTGCAAAAAAAAGTATTAATGATCCCAATGAAGGGTCAATATGAGCAGCAATGTAATGCGGTAGCTGCATCGCGGCTGGGTGTGCCGGTAATTCATGAGATTGACGATCAGTTTGTGTTTCATATTAATAACTGGATAAGTGACGACAGAAAAGTGATTGTGGATTTCCCGGATGAAACGGCTCAAATTGTTGATAATTTAATAAAACGGTATGCAAAATCCTAAGTAGTTTTAGCATAAGTAGTTTTTGTGCTAATTTCGTCCAGGCAAATACCGTATTAATGATCAATTTTTTTAAGTCGCTTAATCCCTTTAATATTTTATGGCTGGCTGTTATACTTGTCGCGTTACGTGCCGGATACCTGATAAATAGCCCCGGCAAAATAGAATTTGCTTTTGCCGATCCTTTTGCCCGCATGCTCATACCTGTATCTGCCAGCCAATCTCCAATAGCGCCGGCTTTAAATGTTTTTCTGGCCGGGGTTATTGTATTTATACAGGCGCTGCTGTTAAATCATTTGGTTAATCACTTTAATTTATTAGGCAAGCCCACTTTTTTGCCTGCTTTAATGTATATCACTGTATCGGCGCTTTTCAAAAACTTCCTGGTATTGAGTCCGCCACTGATGTGCAATTTCCTGGTTATATGGATGCTGTTTAAGTTATTAGGCTTTTATAAAAGTAACGATGCCAAATCATCCGCATATGATCTGGGTTTGATAGTTGCGCTTGGCTCGTTCATTTATCTGCCCTTTATTTATTTCTTTTTACTGATATGGATAGGGCTCATCATTTTTAAACCTTTTAACTGGCGTGAGCTTATTGCAGGTATAATTGGTTACATTACCCTATTTTTCTTTTTGGCAGTATATTATTACTGGAATAACAGCCTTAGTCAGTTTTATAATATCTGGCAGCCGCTTGGAACAAAGTTTTCGGATAATATCAGGATAAATGATTCCAATTATCTGGTTTTGATTCCCGTAATAATTATTTTGTTATTATGTTTTGTTACGTTGCAGCAAAACTTTTTTAAAAGTTATGTGCAGGTGCGTAAATCGTTCCAGTTTTTATTTATTGTTTTTTTAGTAGGCTGTTTTTCATTTTATAATAAGGCTGCATTTCATTTAAATCACTTTTTGTTATGTGCGGTGCCCGCAGCGGTGTTTTTTTCGTATTATTTTTTATATGCCAAACGTAAATGGGTTTATGAAACTTTGTTTTTTATACTGTTAGCCAGCATCATTTATTTTCAGTTTAACACTTTTTAACTTTTACATTCTTTCAAATTGCAGCGGTTATATTAGTTTTGTATCATGAAATTTGGAGTAGTAGTATTTCCGGGATCTAACTGCGACGCAGATACTTTTTATGTTTTAGAAAAACTTCTGGGTCAGCAGGTAGCGCGTTTGTGGCATAAAGACCATGATTTACAAGGAGTTGACTTTATTATATTGCCAGGTGGGTTCTCATTTGGCGATTATTTGCGTTCTGGCGCAATAGCGCGTTTTTCGCCAATAATGCAGGAAATAATTCAGTTTGCAGAAAACGGAGGTTATGTTTTGGGGATTTGTAACGGTTTCCAGGTATTAACAGAAGCAGGATTATTGCCGGGAGCATTGCTGCACAATGAAAACCGTAAGTTTATTTGCCGCAATATTCATATGAAGGCACAAACTAATAATTCATTAATTACTGCTCAGATTAACCCGGAGCGGGCGTTGAAAGTTCCTATTGCACACGGAGAAGGAAATTATTTCGCCGAACCTGATGTATTGAAATCCATCAACGATAATAATCAGGTATTGTTCAGGTATTGCGACGAAGCGGGCAACATCACTGCTGACGCTAACCCTAATGGTTCAATACAAAACATTGCAGGTGTTTGCAACATTAAACGTAACGTATTTGGCTTTATGCCGCATCCGGAACGTGCTTCTGATTCGTTGGTCGGTAACGAAGATGGCCTGGCTATCTTTGAATCAATTTTATCGCTGGTTAAAGCCTAATGGCCAATCTGGTTATTGATATTGGCAATACCTATACTAAAGTTGCAGTTTTTGAACGCGATGAATTAGTGTACAACAACCAGTACCAAACAGTTAATGCTATTTTGCTAAATGAAATCCTTGCAGTTCATCCTGTAAAGACAGCCATTATTTCATCCGTTAAAAAAAAAGATAATCCTGAATGGGATGTTTTGCTAACGGGAGGAATTAGGATAATGTATTTTAACGCGGCAATGAAGGGACGTGTTATCAACCATTATTTAACACCGGCAACTTTAGGGCTTGATAGATTGGCCGCTGTAATAGGCGCAAATTATTTATACCCGGCGCAAAACAACCTTATAATTGACGGAGGAACCTGTATTACCTATGATTATGTTGATGCAGGCGGAAATTATTTTGGAGGAAGTATATCACCCGGTTTAAATATGCGTTATAAGGCTTTAAATTATTATACGGCAGGTTTGCCTTTAATTAATGCAGATGAAACGTTTAATGAACCATACGGAAACAGCACAACAACAGCCATACTTTCGGGTGTGCAAAATGGAATTAAATATGAATTAGAGGGCTTCGTTAAAAAATATAAAAAAGACGAACAGGAACTAAATATTGTACTTTGCGGGGGTGATAGTATTTTTTTTGATACTCTATTGAAAAATAGCATCTTTGCCCCCTATATAAAAACTGAACCATACTTGGTTCTTAAAGGATTAAACGCAGCCATACAAAACAATAATGATTAAATATACCAGGGCCTTTGTAACAATTTTACTTGCTGTTATTGCATTTGGCGCCAATGCGCAGTCAAACACTACTTCTACAACCAGTTCTCCTTACTCCATGTTCGGATTAGGCACTTATACACCATCCTTGCTTCCTCAAAATTTGGCTATGGGGGGTATTGGCGCAGCTATAAATAATGTTAGCGGCTACAATAATGTAAACCCTCTCAACCCGGCATCATACGGGATGATCAACTATACTACCATTGATGCGGGCTTATACGCAACTATTGACAATTTAAGCCAGACAGGTGCTAACGGAGCTAATATGAGTGCAACAAATGCCAACTTCAGGTTAAGCCATATTGTATTTGGTATACCGGTTAACCATCACTCTGCATTAAGCTTTGGTTTATTGCCCTATTCAGAGTTGGGGTATAACTACAAACAAACACAAAGCAAAGGTTTTGGCACTGGCTCAGCAGTTGATACCAACGCTGTGAACTATATTTATAATGGTACAGGTGGTTTGTCAAAAGCTTACCTGGGTTATGGCTATCATATTGGCAAACACTTATTGGTGGGTGCTAACATATCGTACATATTTGGTAACCTGGCTCAATATACTGAAACCGAAATACCTACGCTATATGGTGTTTTGGATTCAAAGGTTGAACAAACAAACAGCGTGGGTGGTGTCAATTACGATTATGGTATTCAATATTCGTTTGATTTTGCCGATGCAACAGGCAACATAAACAAGCACCTGGTGTTTGGTTACTCGGCATCTGCAAGTTCAAGTATCAGCACAACCAGCGGCTATGTGGTAAGTCAATATACTTATGATAGCAGCGGTAACCAAAATCTTGCAACCGATTCATTGATTAATCGCACGGGTACAAAAAGTTCAATTCACCTTCCACAGATTAACCACTTTGGTGTATCTTTTCAAAATGACGGACACTTTTTGGTAGGCGCTGATTATACAATGGGTAACTGGTCTTCACTTACCATTGATGGTACTAATCAAGGTCTTCAAAATAGTAAAACAATAAACGTGGGTGGATCTTTTACCCCCAATATAAATGCTTTACGTAATTACTGGGCCAGAACAGATTATCGTTTAGGCTTTATTTATGAAGATACTTACACTAATGTTAATAATACTGATATTAAAAGAACTGCTGTAACTTTTGGATTGGGATTGCCATTGCCTAACGGACTTGCTACTTTTGATAAAATAAATTTTTCTGCTGAGATTGGCAGAGAAGGAACTTTGAATAACGGTTTGGTAAAAGAAAATTATGTTAACATACATTTAGGTTTCACCCTGAATGATAAATGGTTTCAGCGATTTAAATTTCAATAGCCTTTATGATGACGTATAGTCAGGCAAAAAAGTTTTCACATTTATATTTGCCGGCACTGTTTATCTGCATGCTGCTGGCATCGTGCGAAAACTCATTGAATGACATCAAGAAAATACAGTCTGCTGAAGCCGATAAGCCAATTTCGCGCTCAACCGATGTGGATATTATTTATAGCGATTCCGCAAAAGTAAAGGCTCACCTCACAGCACCCCTTGAGATAGATCATGACGATGTTGCTAAACCCTATAAGGAAATGTCCCACGGGGTTAAGATTGTTTTTTTTGAAGACGATCTTTCTATAAAAGGTACAATAACATCCGAATATGCGATAGAAAAGGATAAAGAAAACATGATTGAGTTTCATAAAAACGTTGTTGCAAAAAATGCACAGGGCGAAACGTTTAAGTCGGACGAGCTGATTTACGATGAAACCAATAAAAAGCTTTATTCAAATAAGCCGGTTCAAATCATTATGACCAATGGTAACATAATGAATGGTACCGGCTTTAATAGTAATGAGAGTTTGTATCCCTGGCATATTGACCAGTCGACGGGGGTATTTCACGTGACAGAAAACCAGCAGGGTGGTGTTAATCCATAAAAATTGGGAGAGATAAACGAAAGAAATAATGTGTTTTTAATGTAAAAAAGCCAGATAGCTGCAAGATATTATCGTTTTTGATAGCCTAAAATTCACAAATTATTATACAAAAATTTGTGTTATAGAATTTTACTAAAAATTGTATCTTGCGCCCTCTTTTTAATAGTATAATATAATTTTATAATAAGTATATGGGTATAATGGGTTTTATGCGCAACCAAATGGGGAAAATGATCGCATTTTTTATTGGGTTTGCGCTGCTTGCTTTTATTATTGGCGAGGTGTTACGTTCTGGAGGGTCTTTCTTTAGGGATGACCGTAACGAGCTTGGTGATGTTAGCGGAGAAAAAGTTGCGTATGATGAATTTGCAAAAAAGGTTGATCAAAACAGCGCTCAGTTCAGACAACAATCTGGCCAGGGTAATTTAACACCGCAAATTACAAGCTACATACAGGAAACTACCTGGAACCAAATGATTAGCCAATTGATACTAAAAAAAGAGGTTGAAAAACTTGGTTTGGTGGTTGGCGATGATGAAGCAAAATCAATGGTTAGCGGCGATAGCCCAAACCCACAGATTGTACAGGCGTTTGGTGATCCTAAAACGGGTCAGCTTGACAGGGGTAAATTAAATACCTTTTTGAATAATTTGAATGCATCAAAAGCAGATGACCCGCTAAGACAGCAGTGGTCTGATTTTGTTATGCAGATGATTGAAGCTAAATTATCAGAGAAATATGTATCGTTGGTAACCAATGGCTTGTATGTAAACTCGCTTGAGGCAAAAGATGATTACGAAGCCAAAAATAAACTGGCTAATTTTAAATATGTAGTACTTAATTATGCTTCTTTACCTGATAGTAAAATAACGGTAACGGATGATGACTATCAGTCGTATTACGATGAGCATAAAAATGAGTTTAAAAATCAGCAGGAGACAAGGACATTTGATTATGTAAGTTTCAATGCTTCCCCCTCTTCAGCTGATAGCGCAGCTACTAAAGCACAGGTAGATAAATTAGCTGACGCATTTAAAGCAACCAAAGATGATTCAACTTTTGTTCAGATTAATGCTGAAACAAAAGCACCATTGGTTTATGTTCACAAAGGTCGTTTAGAACCGAAATTAGACTCGATAATGTTTACCGAAGGAAATGGATTTGTATATGGTCCATACTTATCAGGCAATAGCTACAAAATAGCTAAATTGGTTGATTCACGTTTCGAACCAGATTCAGTAAAAGCGCGTCACATATTAATTGACGACAAAACAATAGGTCTCGACAAAGCAATGGCTAAAGCCGATTCATTAAAGAAATTGATTGAAGGCGGAAAATCATTTGCTGAATTAGCAAATATGTTTTCTATAGATAAAAACTCTGCCGTAAAAGGTGGTGACCTGGGTACATTTGGCCGTGGCGCTATGATCCCGGTTTTTGAGGATGCTGTATTCAGCGGTAAAAAAGGTGATCTTAAAATAGTAGCTTCACAATTTGGTGTTCACTTAATTGAAATTGAAGATCAGAAAGGTTCATCAAAAGTAGTTAAAGTAGCGGTGGTTGATGTGCCTTTAAAAGCCAGCAGCCAAACCCAAACAACCGTTTATAGCAAAGCACAAGGATTTTTAGGAAACTTAACTAAAGACAACTTTGACGCAGAAGCAAAAAAAGAAGGCCTGCAGAAAAAAACCGCTACTGATTTTAACGGTGTAGCGGCAAGTTTGCCCGGCATTGCAAATGCACGTGAAATTGTAAGATGGGCGTTCAATGCAGAAACAGGCGATTTTTCGGACAAAGTTTATATTTCTGACGATCAATATATCGTAGCCAAACTGGCGATGATAAAGAAAAAGGGAATATTACCGCTTGATGCCGTGAAAAAACAAATTGAGCCGTTGGTTAAAAACAAAGTAAAAGCTAAAGTACTTGCTGACAAATTACAGGCAGCGCTAAACGGAGCATCAAATATTGATCAGGTGGCTCAAAAAACTGGTGCCACAGCCAATCCAATTGAAAATATTGTTTTTGCTAATCCGGTTATCCCTGGTTCATCAGCTGAATATAAAGTTATCGGTACTGTGTTTGGCTCACAGCCTAACAAATTGTCGAAACCTATTGAAGGTCAGCAAGGTGTTTATGTATTTGTTTTAAATAGCTTTACTAACCCTCCTGCGCTTACAAATGCTGTAAGAGAAAAACAGCAAATGGGTCAGGCCATGCTTCAGCGTGCTGATGCTCAAATATTTGAAGCGCTGCGTGATAAAGCTAACATAAAAGATTACAGAGCTAAATTCTTATAAGAAATAGCTTAGAGCCGCCATCTGAAAGTAAAAAATAGTAAAACAGATAACCACAGATGACGGATAGCCTTTTAAAGGTGGATTCTAAAAAAAATAAAAAGTAATTTTGCATCCGGGTATAGCGTTAAATCTATACCCGGATTTTTTTATTTTACATACAATGGAGATACAGGAAAATATAATAAACAAAGTTGCCCAAAGTGGTTTGGTTACTTTGGATCCCGCCGCTTTTTATCCGGAAGGCGAACGGGTGACTTATGATATTGCCGATAATCTTTTTATGGGTCTTATTTTAAAAGAGAAAGATTTCAGGGAATTTGTAAAAGAACACGACTGGTCTCAATATGCCGGCAAATACGTTGCTGTAACCTGCACTGCTGATGCTATTGTTCCGGCTTGGGCTTACATGCTGCTGGCAAATAAACTCGCGCCTTATGCGCTTGAAATTGTTTTTGGTAATGAGGAGTTGTTGGAAACTGTATTATTTGTAAAAAGTATAGCCAAAATGGATGCAGAACAATACAGGGATCAACGTATAGTTATTAAAGGTTGTGGCGATATCCCGGTTCCTGTTTCGGCTTATGTAGAGCTTACTCAAAAGCTTACCCCAATAGTAAAAAGCCTTATGTTTGGCGAGCCATGTTCAACCGTGCCAATTTATAAAAAGAAAGATTGAGTTCAGTCGATATAGATATTATAAAATTTACCGAAGTGCAAGAAGTTGCCGAAAATGCTTAACAACATAAACAAACTTAAAACGTTGAGTTAACTGTTTTCGACTTAATATGAGAAAGTACTTTTTAATTATCCCTTTTTTAACGGTTTTTCTTAATTCACTGTTTGCGCAGCAATTGAGCAGTGTTAATGAGCCTGTTTTTAAAGTTGGTGAACAATTGACGTATACACTCAAATATGGTTTTTTTACGGCAGCAGAGGCGGTTATAAACGTTGAGGAATCCGACAGGAAGTTCGATGATCATCCGGTATTTCATATAGTTGCTGATGGCAAAACTGCCGGTACGTTTGATATTTTTTATAAGGTGCGCAACCGGTATGAAACTTATGTTGATCAAACAACGCTAATGCCTTATTTTTATACCGAAAACAGACACGAGTCGAATTATAAACATACCGACAATGTGACTTTTGATCATCATACGGACAAAATTACTGCTGCTAAAGGTGTATTTCCCTACACCGGGAAGGTGTTCGATTTTTTGTCGGCCTATTATTTTTCAAGGAGCATTGATGTTTCTAAAGTTCAAAAGGGAGATAAATTTGAGTTGCAATATTTTTTGGAGGATGGGGTGCATACGCTTGGTATCACTTATGTTGGCATAGAAAAGGTAAGTTGTTCGATGGGGACTTTTAACTGTTTGAAATTTAATCCAACTATAATACCCGGCCGGGTTTTTAGAAAGGATAGTAAATTATACCTTTGGATAACGGACGATAAAAACAGAATACCTGTAAAAGCGCATGTTGAGCTGGTTGTAGGTAGTGTAACAATGGATTTAACAGGAGCCAAGAATTTGAAATACCCGTTAAATGCGATAAAGAAATAAATATGATTGAGGTTGGGAGTGTTTTATTGCACGAGGATGTAGTAAAAGAAAATTTTGTTTGCAATTTAAATAAATGCAAAGGCGCATGTTGCCTGGAAGGTGATTCTGGTGCGCCGCTTGATGCCAATGAATTGGATATACTGGACGAGATTTACCCCAAGGTAAAACCTTTTATGACCGCTAAAGGGATTGCCACCATTGAAAAAGTGGGCACCTATGTTAAAGACTTTGAAGGCGACTATACTACCCCCTGTGTTGAAGTAAATAAAGAATGCGCTTATGTGATATGGGAAAACGGCATCACGAAGTGTGCCATTGAAAAAGCCTATGAAAATGGCGTTATAGATTGGAAGAAACCGATTTCATGCCATTTATATCCAATTCGTATAACCAAATATCCAGAATTTGATGTGCTGAATTATGATCGCTGGAGCATTTGCAGCCCTGCATGCTCTTTCGGTGATGAGCTTAAAGTACGTGTGCATGAATTTTTAAAAGGCCCCCTTATTCGTAAATACGGCGAAGATTGGTATAAGGAGCTTGAAGATACCGTTATCGGCTCTCATCTTTAAAATTTTCTTAAACGGGTTCTTGTTTTGTGCCCTTATTGCAGATGCCGGATTTATAAATTTATTTGGATAATATTGTATTTAAATATTTCCAGATGAAAGTAGCTTTAATCACCGGCATTACCGGGCAGGATGGTGCATATTTGGCGGAATTCCTTTTAAAAAAGGGATATGAAGTACATGGTGTAAAAAGACGCTCGTCTTTATTTAATACCGAACGTATTGATCATCTTTATCATGACCCTCATGATCCGAATGTTAAATTCAGGCTTCATTATGGCGATCTTACCGACTCAACTAACCTGATAAGGCTTATACAAGAAGTACAGCCTGATGAAATTTATAACCTTGGGGCGCAAAGCCATGTAAAAGTAAGCTTTGATACGCCCGAATATACAGCCAATGCCGATGGCATTGGTACATTGCGCATTCTTGAAGCCGTAAGATTATTAGGACTAACGCAAAAAACGCGGATTTACCAGGCTTCTACCTCTGAGCTTTATGGTTTAGTACAGGCTGTTCCTCAAAGTGAAACTACGCCGTTTTATCCCAGGTCGCCGTATGCAGTGGCTAAGCTTTATGGCTATTGGATAATAGTTAACTATCGCGAAGCGTATAACATGTATGCCTGCAACGGGATATTATTTAATCATGAGAGCCCTATACGCGGAGAAACTTTTGTAACTCGTAAAATTACCCGCGCAGCATCAAAAATAGCTTTGGGCCTGCAAGATTGCCTTTATTTAGGTAATCTATCTGCGGAGCGTGATTGGGGTCATGCAAAGGATTATATCGAAGCTATGTGGCTGATGTTGCAGCAAGAAAAGGCTGAAGACTTTGTAATTGCCACCGGCGTAACTACAACGGTAAGGGAGTTTGTAAAAATGAGCTTTAATGAATTAGGAATTGAAGTTGAATTTAGCGGCAAGGACGAAAATGAACGCGGTGTGATAATTGATATTGACGAACAAAAAGCAAAAGAACTTGGCTTAAATCTGGATGCACTCCGGTTTGGCCAAACCGTAGTGAAGGTAGACGCTAAATATTTCAGGCCAACCGAGGTGGAGTTATTAATTGGTGATGCTACCAAGGCCAAACAAAAATTAGGCTGGACGCCCAAATATAGCCTGCAGGCATTAGTGAGCGATATGATCCAATCAGATCTCCACCTGGTAAAAAAAGACGATTATTTGAAAAAGGGAGGGTTTAAAACACTTAACTACTTCGAATAGAGGAATTGCTTTCTGAAGCTTTAAAAGTAATTGGAATTTCTAAGAGACTGTTTAAATTTTGTTCAATATTTTCATATAAGCACAAAAACAAAGCGTCATTGCGAGATACGAAGCAATCCTAAACTATACAGGACAACCTTGCAAGGCCGATCTGCTTACGTAGAGATTGCTTTCCCGAAACAAGTTCGGGACAGTTAGTACCTCGCAATGATGATGTTTTTTCATTTTTAGGCAGTCTCTAAATACTTGAACCTTATAACGCTGAACGTTCTTAAGACGCTATGGTATGTTTATTCTGTTTTATGCCTAAGCTCATAACCTGTGCAGCAATGCTTTTAGCATCGTAGCCGCAATCGGCCCATAGCTCGGGCTGGTCGCCGTGTTCAATAATCATATCAGGTATACCTAAACGTACAACCTGGGCCTGATAGTTATTATCGGCCATAAATTCTAATACAGCACTGCCCATTCCACCTTCCAAACAACCATCTTCTACAGTGATTACTTTCCTGAATTTTTTAAATACTTCGTGTAAAAGCGCTTCATCAAGTGGTTTTACAAAACGAAGATCATAATGAGCAGGGTAGTAGCCTGCTGCATTTAATTCGGCGGTAGCCTTTACAACCTCGTTCCCCATGTGGCCGATGGATAGTATGGCTACTTCTTCCCCGTCGCAAATTTTGCGGCCCTTGCCAACTTTTATAGCTTTTAAGGGCCTTTGCCAGTCAACCATCACGCCATTTCCGCGTGGATACCTGATTACAAATGGCCCCATGTTGTCCTGCTGGGCAGTAAACATCAGGTTACGTAACTCTTCCTCATTCATCGGTGCAGAAACCGTCATATTTGGAATACAACGCATAAAAGCCAGGTCATAAGCCCCATGATGTGTTGGCCCGTCGGCTCCGGCAATACCGGCTCTGTCTAAACAAAATACAACGTTCAGATTTTGTATGGCTACGTCATGAATAACCTGATCATATGCCCGCTGCATGAAGCTAGAATAGATGTTACAGAAAGGAATTAATCCTTGAGTAGCTAATCCTGCTGAAAAAGTTACCGCATGCTGTTCAGCAATGCCAACGTCAAAGGCGCGGTTGGGCATAGCCTTCATCATTAAATTAAGCGAACAACCCGACGGCATTGCGGGAGTAATACCCATTATTTTGGGGTTCTGTTCTGCCAGTTCAATTATCGTATGACCAAAAACATCCTGGTATTTTGGAGGTTGTGGTTTTTCGTGCTTGGTTTTCTTAATTTCTCCGGTTATTTTATCAAACAAGCCAGGAGCGTGCCATTTGGTTTGATCCTTTTCTGCCAGTGCATACCCTTTACCTTTAACGGTGATGCAATGCAACAGCTTTGGCCCGGGAATATCGCGCAGGTCGGTCAATACTTTCACCAGGTGCTCTACATCATGTCCATCTATCGGCCCAAAATACCTGAACTTAAGCGCCTCAAAGAAGTTGCTCTTTTTAAGCAATGTGCCCTTGATGCTTTTTTCAAGTTTTTGAGCTATTTTAAAGGCATCAGGGCCTATTGCCGAGATTTTGGCCAGCACGTGTGCTATGTCATCCCTGAAACGATTATAAGGCTTAGAGATAGCTATATCTGTTAAATATTCTTTCAACGCCCCAACGTTGGGGTCGATAGACATGTTATTGTCGTTTAATATCACCAGCAGGTTTGAATTTTCAATACCCGCATGGTTCAGCGCCTCAAAGGCCATACCCGCCGTCATTGCGCCATCGCCAATTACGGCTACGTGTTGCCTGTCAGTTTCACCTTTGTAATGTGAAGCAACAGCCATCCCTAAAGCAGCAGAAATAGAAGTAGATGAGTGCCCAACGCCGAAAGTGTCATACTCACTTTCCGAGCGTTTGGGGAAACCGCTCATACCTTTATAAACACGGTTGGTATGGAAAACATCCCGGCGTCCGGTCAGTATTTTATGCCCATAAGCCTGGTGGCCAACATCCCAAACCAATTGGTCGTAGGGAGTATTTAAAACATATTGTAAAGCAACAGTTAACTCAACCACACCCAGGCTGGCAGCAAAGTGCCCGCCGTTTACCGATACTACATCAATAATGTATTGTCTTAGTTCCTGGCAAACCTCTTTTAGTTCGTCAACTTTAAGTTGCTTTAAGTCAGATGGATAGTTTATCTTTTCTAATAAATGGCCTGCCGGTACCTGCATTGACATTTGGTAAATTATTTAACCTACAAATTACGGAAAATTATTAGTAAAATAAGGATAAAACTTATTGAATAATTTTATGAAGTGTTGATAAACCCTTTTGCTATTTATGGACACACAGCCATGAAATTTATATTTTTCAACAATCAATACACTTTCAATCACTTAAACAATTTTAACTTTATTTTTGGGCTCTGATGGTTGACGAAAGTTTCGAAATAAAATTACCTCAGTTTGAGGGGCCCTTTGATCTGCTGCTTTTCTTTATTGAGCGCGATGAACTGGAGATACATGATATTCCAATTGCCCGTATTGCTGATGATTTTTTGAATTATATTCATCAAATGACCATCCTGAATATGGAGGTGGCCAGCGAGTTTATTTTTGTGGCGGCAACCCTGATGCGCATTAAGGCGAAAATGTTATTGCCCCGCTATGAAGCGGACCCCGATGCCGACCAAACAGATACCCGGGAAGACCTGATCCGCAAGCTGATAGAATATAAAAAGTTTAAAGAAGTTTGCGAAGAATTACATCCGCTGGAGGATGAACGCTTTAAGCAGGAAAGACGCGGAAATATATTATTTGATATTGAACAGGCGGATGCTGTAACCTTGCCGGGCGAAGAGTTATCTGAATTGAGCTTGTATAAGTTGATGATGATGTATGGCCGCATTATGAAACGCTATCTTAACCGTAGCGAGGAAGTTCATCACACCGTAACACAATATCCCTATACTATTGAACAACAAAAAAAAACCATCGAAAACCTGTTGAAGATAAATAAGATGATGGATTTTAAAGCGATAGCCAGCAACTCGGAGAATAAAGTGCATTTTGTTTACAACTTTTTGGCCGTACTCGAAATGTTGCAGCAGGAAATGATAGACATACAAATAGGGCTTGGTTATAATAATTTCTGGATATCGGGGAAATAAGCTAAAAGCTTCTTTTTTTCAAAATATACTGTCTTAGTTCATTTTTTTTGGCTTTCAGCTTTAGTCTTTATGCTTTCAGCTTTCGCCTGTAAATTATTAACTTAGCGGCGTTTTTAAATAATTATGAAAAGAGACAAATTGATTTTTAAGCTGTTGGATGAAGAGCAGCAACGCCAGGAAGAAGGCATTGAGCTGATAGCATCTGAAAATTTTGTTAGCAAGCAGGTTATGGAAGCCGCTGGCTCTGTGGCAACCAATAAATATGCTGAAGGATTACCGGGTAAGCGTTATTATGGCGGCTGCCAGGTAGTTGACGAAATTGAAACAATAGCAATTGAACGCGCTAAACAATTATTTAATGCTGAGTGGGCCAATGTACAACCACATTCAGGTGCACAGGCCAATGCTGCAGTTATGCTGGCAGTATTGCAACCCGGCGATAAAATTTTAGGCTTTGATTTGTCGCACGGCGGCCACTTAACACATGGATCTGCGGTAAACTTTTCAGGTAAATTATATGAGCCTCATTTTTACGGTGTAAAAAAGGAAACCGGTTTGGTTGATTATGATCAACTTAAAAAAGTTGCCCTGGAGCAAAAACCGAAATTAATTATTTGCGGCGCTTCAGCCTATTCGCGCGATTGGGATTACGAGTTTATCCGCAAGGTGGCTGATGAAGTTGGTGCACTGGTATTGGCTGATATTTCACATCCCGCAGGTTTAATAGCACGCGGTTTGCTGAACGATCCGATGCCGCATTGCCATATTGTAACTACTACTACACACAAAACCTTACGTGGCCCGCGCGGAGGTATGATATTACTGGGTAAAGATTTTGAAAACCCATGGGGATTAAAAACACCGAAAGGCGAAATAAAAATGATGTCAAATCTGTTGGATTTGGCAGTATTCCCTGGAACACAGGGTGGCCCATTAGAACATATTATTGCAGCAAAAGCGATAGCATTTGGGGAAGCTTTGTCTGACGATTATATGAAATACATTCTGCAGGTTAAAAAGAATGGCGCCGCAATGGCGAAAGCTTTTACCGACAGGGGATACGAAATTGTTTCAGGCGGCACAGATAATCACCTGATATTAATTGACCTGCGCAATAAAAATATCACTGGCAAAGTAGCCGAAAATGTTTTGGTAGCCGCTGATATCACTGCCAATAAAAATATGGTGCCCTATGATGATAAATCGCCATTTATTACCTCGGGTATTCGTGTGGGTACTGCTGCTATCACCACCAGAGGGTTAAAGGAAAAGCATATGGACGAAATTGTTGAACTGATTGACGAAGTATTGAGCAATCCGGAAGATGAGCACACAACAAAAAAAGTGCGCAAAAAGGTTCATAAGCTAATGCACGATTTTCCGCTTTACCGCGATGGAGATATTGACTAATTGAAAATTTGTTTAATAGTATTTGTTTTGGTAAATTCGGCTACTTGTTGCTATAACCTTTTAATTAATAGTTACGTTTAAGAGGGCGATTTGAGTAATTAACCTAAAAATTGTATCGTGGAAACGGGATTAAAAATAAATGTGCTTGTTGTTGACGACAACCAGATAAACAGGTTGTTGATGAACAAGGTAATATCAAAATGGGGAGCAACTGCCGATTTTGCCGAAAACGGATTACAGGCCGTTGAAAAAATTACCAGCAACCGCAATTATGATGTTGTGTTGATGGATATTTATATGCCCGAGATGGGAGGGATTGAAGCCACTCAGGTTATTCGCGCTAAAGATGAACCCTATTTTCAGCAATTACCCATTATTGCGCTAACTGCATCCATGTTAAGTACCGAACGTGAACAAATAGATGCTGCCGGAATGAATGATTACGTTTTAAAGCCTTTTGACCCTAAAAGCCTATTTGATAAATTAAGTGTTTATCAAAAAGTATAATTTGGCCATCAAACCTTACTCCGCATAGGCAATAGTGGCAATACTCAGTTTTAAGCCAGGTATTTTAAGCAGGCAGGTACCACATGCTTCTAATGTTGAGCCGGTTGTTATCACATCATCTACTAATAAAATATGTTTATTGGTTAATCTTTCAGGGTGTTTCACCGTAAATACTTCCAGCATATTTTCAAAACGCTCAAATCTCGATTTATGAGTTTGGGTTTCGGTAGCTTTTGATCTTACCAGGTTGTCAATCTCTGCAGGGGCGTTCAGCTTTTCAGCAAGGCCTTCGGCAAAGCAGGCACTTTGATTATATCCCCGTTGTTGCATCCTCTTTTTATGTAGCGGTACCGGAATTATAAAATCAACCGTACTAAAAATATCATTTTTTATGAGTTGTTCGCCTGCTATCCTGCCCAATAAATTACCTATTTGCTTTACGCCTTTATATTTAAACTGATGCATCAGGTTTTGAATTTTGCCCCCTTTATTAAAATAAAATAGGGTATAGGCTCCCTCAAGAGGTATTTTGCCCCAAAATTGGCGCGCAACAATATTATCGGCCTGTAAATGAAAATTGGTGTAGGGTAAATTATAAATGCAGGCGGTACATATTAACCGCTCATTAGCTAAAAGGCTTTCGCGGCAGGCAGCACAAAGTTCGGGGAATAGTAACGAAACAAAGTCGGATAAATAATTGCGCTGCAAATTCATGTTATGAATTTAGCACAGATTTTTATTATTCCTAAACTTTTGCCTTTTCTTTTATGGCCAACTGGCCACAGGCTGCATCAATATCTTTACCACGGCTGCGGCGTAAATGGGTATTTACTCCCTGCTTGCGTAAATAGTCGGCAAAAGCCTCAACTTTATCTTCGCCGGCATTTATAAAGTTGGCAAATGCTATGGGGTTGTATTCAATGATATTAACCTTGCAGGGCAGGTGCTTACAAAATTGGGCAAGTTCGGCAGCATCCTGAATATTGTCATTAACGCCGTCAAAAATAATATATTCGTAGGTTACCGGGTTTTTTGTTTTGGCATAATAATATTTTAATGCTTCGGCAAGTGCCTTTAATGAGTTTTGCTCATTTATAGGCATTATGGTATTCCGCTTTTCATCATTGGCAGCATGCAATGATAAAGCCAGATTGAATTTTACCTGATCGTCGCCAAGCTTCTTAATCATTTTGGCTATTCCCGCTGTAGATACTGTAATTCTTTTGGCGGCCATATTCAATCCGTCTTCCGATGTTATCCTATCTATCGACTCCAAAACATTTTTGTAATTAAGCAAAGGCTCACCCATGCCCATATAAACAATGTTTGATAGCGGGGCACCATAGTTTTCCATGGCCTGCTGGTTAATAAGCACCACCTGGTCATATATTTCATCAGGATTTAAATTCCTTTTGCGCTCCATATAACCTGTAGCACAAAATTTACAGGTTAAGCTGCAACCCACCTGTGAGGAAACACAGGCAGTCATACGGCCCGGGGTGGGAATTAAAACACCTTCAATTAAATGACTATCGTGTAAAATGAAAGAATTTTTTATAGTTTTATCGGCGCTAAACTGTGAGTTGTTTATTTTTACGTTATTAATGCTAAAATGCTCATCTAATTTAGTGCGCAGTTCTTTTGAAATATTACTCATCTCGTCGAAAGAAACGCAAGATTTTTTCCACAGCCACTCATATACCTGTTTTGCCCTGAAACTCTTTTCATCCATTTGGATAAAACGTTCCTGAAGGGCCTCGAGGCCCAGGCTACGGATATCAATTTTTTCTTTTGCAATATTCACGCTGCAAAAGTACGAAATAAAAAAAAACTATCTTTTAAAAGGCATTCTTTTTATATTTAAAAACAATAACTAAAAGTTAAGGTTTTAGATGTAAGGGTGTCATTTAATTGAAAACGTTACGACAAGTGTTAGTTATATCTTAATGAAAAGTTTTAAAGCCGATTACGTTTTTCCTGTTTGTGCCGATCCAATTAAGAATGGAATTGTTACCGTTGATGATAATGGTAAAATTTTATCAGTTACCGACCAAAATGCCCCGCCGGGTGATGTGCCTGTTGAACAATTGAGTGGTATCATATGCCCCGGATTTGTCAATACCCATTGCCATCTGGAATTGTCGCATCTGAAAGATAAAGTTAAGCAGCAAACTGGCCTGGTTAATTTTATCATGAATGTTCAAAAATTCAGGGGGGCCGATAACAGCCTGGTTGTGGATGAAGCTCAAAAAGCCGACAATGAAATGTATGAAAACGGTATTGTTGCCGTTGGTGATATTTCAAATACCAATGCCAGTATTTCAGTTAAAACTGCCAGTAAACTTTACTACCATAGCTTTATTGAAACTTTTGGTTTTTTGCCAACTCAAGCGGCTGATACGTTTAACAGGGCATTCGCACTGTTGAATGAATTTAAACCACTGCCGTGCTCCATAACTCCTCATGCGCCTTACTCAGTTTCAAAAGAATTATTTAAGTTGATACAGCGTCATTGCGATACCGGTCATAATCTGATAAGTATACACAACCAGGAGTGCGATGACGAAAATAAATTTTACCGGTACAAATCGGGCAGTTTTAATGAGCTGTATGCTTCGTTTGGTATTGATATCAGTCATTTTAAACCACAGGCCCGCAATTCTATTCAATCCGTCATTCCTTTATTGACTGATAAACAGGAAATTTTATTGGTTCACAATACCTGCACCAACCTAAAGGACATTTATTTTATAAAACGATTTGACCGTAAAATAAATTTTTGCTTTTGTCCCAATGCTAATTTATACATTGAAAACAGGCTGCCCAAAATTGAGCTTTTTATGGGGCAGGGCTATAACATCACCTTAGGTACCGATAGTTTGGCCTCAAACACCAAGCTGTGTATTTTAAGCGAAATGCGCACTATTCAACAAAAATTCCCGTCAATAAGTTTAGCAACACTGCTGGAGTGGGGTACTATAAATGGCGCCAGGTTTTTAGGTATTGACGACGAAGTGGGAACGCTTGAAGCGGGCAAAACACCGGGCTTAAATTTAATATCGGGCCTTGATGGTTTAAGAATTACACCGGATACAAAAGTTAAAAAAATATTATGACCGACGGGGCTGGATTAAGCAGGTCAGATTAATTAAGTTTTGATATTTTCGCGGCAGTCAACATCAACTAAATAACCCAACAAATTCATGATCAAGCATATCGATATAACAATTAAAGGCAAAGTGCAGGGGGTACATTACCGGGCATCAACCAAAGCCGTTGCCGATCAGTTGGGTGTTAAGGGTTATATTAAAAATGAACCTAATGGTGATGTGTTTGTAGCAGCCGAAGGTGATAACGTTTCGCTCGAAATGTTTTTAGACTGGTGTAATGAGGGGCCACAGGATGCCGGGGTAACTTCTGTTGAAACTAATGAAGGCGAATTGAAAAACTATCGTAATTTTGAAATCGTAAAAAAAGGATTGTAGTGAGTCCTAAGTCTGGAGCCTTAAGTCTGTAGTTTTTATCTACTCAAGACTATGGGCTTAGAAGTAACGACTTAATAAAAGATTATCAATTGTCAACTGCTAAAAAATTCGCTGGGCAAACTGCCATATATGGTATAAGTACTATTGCAGGCCGTGTATTAAGCTTCTTTCTGACGCCTGTTTACACTAAGGCATACGCAACCGGGGTATATGGTATTTTAACTACCATGTATAGTTGGTCGTCTATTTTAAATGCCGTTATGGCCTTTGGAATGGAAACTACTTTCTTCAGGTATCTGAGCAAGTATCCGGACAATAAGGCAAAAGTTTACAACAATGCATTTGCCACTGTTTTTTTTATCACCCTGCTTTTCCTTTTGTTCACCATACCTTTTATACACAACATAGCCGGTTTTATTAAGGTAGGCAATGATTCTTCACAAAACGATTTCGGGCGCTTTATCCTTTATTTCGTTGCCATTTTGGTAATTGATGCATGGTGCGTTATGCCGTTTGCAAAACTTCGCGCCGAAGGCAAACCAGGCAGGTATGGCCTTATTAAGTTTATTAATGTTATTATTTACATATCGCTTAATCTTATTTTTATATGGGGACTGCCATTTTGGACTAAGCATCATTTGCCTGCGACAACCTGGATAAACGGATGGTATGTAAAAGGCTGGGTAGGTTACGTGTTTTTATCTAATCTTGTTTCCAGCGCTATAACATTGTTAATGCTGATTCCAGAATTTTCAAAAATAAGGCTAAAGCTGGATGGGAAAATGCTGCTGGAAATGTTTACCTACAGCTGGCCGGTGCTTATAGCCAATATTTCATTTATTATTAATGAAAATCTGGATAAGCTGCTTTTGGGCAAACTGCTGCCGCAAAACATTAGTGCCCATGAAGTTGGTATTTACGGTGCCTGTGCTAAAATATCTTTGTTCCTTAGTATTTTTATCCAGGCATTCCGGCTGGGGGCCGAGCCATTCTTTTTTAGCCATGCTAAAAACAAAAATGCCGGGCAAACCTATGCCCGTATTATGGATTATTTTGTAATTACCATTTGCGTAATATTTATCGGTTTGATTGCCAATATTCAGATACTTAAGTATTTCATCCCGAACAGAAGTTATTGGGTGGGCTTGCCGGTTGTGCCGCCATTGGTATTTGGCTATGTTAGCCTCGGTGTTTATATGAATTTGTCTGTTTGGTATAAACTATCTGATCAAACCAAATATGGCCTCTATATTTCAGGAGTTGGTGCTATCCTAACCATTGTACTCAACGTGCTATTCATCCCGAGGTATAGTTATATGGCGTCGGCCTGGGTATCGTTAATAGCGTATGCTACCATGATGGTGCTGTCGTACATATGGGGACAAAAAAACTACCCGATACCTTATAATCTTAAAAAGAACCTGACTTATATAATATCTTCAATAGTAATCGTTTATTTATCGTTCTATGTTTTTAGGCGAAACATATTTGCCGGCGATTTATTATTGTTGTTATTTATATCGACAGCCGTTTATTTTGAGTGGAAGAATTTAAAAGCTATATTTAGTAAAGCATGAACATAAAGATCATAAATAAGTCCAAGAATAGTTTACCAGCCTATGAAACCCTTCATGCAGCAGGTATGGATCTTCGTGCCGATCTGGAAGAAACAATTATTCTTAAGCCCATGGAGCGTAAGCTGGTACCAACGGGCTTATATATGGAATTACCGGAAGGATTTGAAGCCCAGATCCGCCCACGAAGCGGCCTGGCGTTTAAGCATGGTATAGGCATTGTAAACTCACCCGGAACGATTGATGCCGATTATCGTGGCGAAATAAAAGTACTGCTGATAAATTTTTCAGATCAGCTATTTGAGATCAACAGCGGCGACAGGATAGCCCAGATGGTAATTGCCCGGCATGAAAAAGCAACCTGGCAACAGGTTGATGAATTAAATGAAACCTTGCGTGGCGCAGGCGGTTATGGACATACAGGGCTGGCATAAAAAATAAATTGCACGCATTAAAATCAATATAATGTTAATTCAAAAATCGGGGCATAATAAACAACATTCCGGCGATAAGGCACATTATGCATTTGCTGCCCTGATTTTTATTGGTCTTTTCCTGCTGTGCAGCAAACCTGCTGTCGCTCAGAATGACAAAAAAACAAATCCCGTTACGGGCGCCGGCAAGCCAATGTCTAATATGGACAGTGTAACGGTTAAACAGATTTACTTTTCGGCTATGAGAGAGAAGATAATAGAAAATCTTCCTTTAGCTACCGAGCTGTTTACCAAAGTTATACAGATGGATCCGGCAAATGATGCTGCTTTGTACGAACTGGCCAACCTGAAAAAATTAAAAAATAATTATGATGATGCCCAGCAGTTGCTGCAAAAAGCCGTCACCATTAACCCTGATAACGAATGGTATTGGCTGGCATTGGCTGATTGTTACGAAAAAAGCAATGATGTAACCAAGCTGGAAGGTGTTTTTAATGAGTTGATCAGAATTGATCCGGATAAAGCTGATTATTATTTCGATAAGGCCAACGTATACTTTTTGGAGAAAAGATATGATGATGCTTTAGCCGTTTATAATCAGCTGGAACAAATAACCGGGCCAACGGATGATTTATTGGCTAATCGTCAAAAAATATATCTTAAACAGGGTAAAGTTGATTTAGCAGCTCAGCAGCTGGAAAAAATGATTGATGCCAATCCAACTCAAATAAAATACTATTTATTCCTGTCGGAACTTTATAATGCTAATGGCTTTAATGATAAAGCGTTAAAAGTATTGCAAACTGCAGAAAAGAATGCTCCCGACAATGGCTTGGTCCACCTGGCGTTAGCTGATGTATACAGGGATAAAAAAAATTACGAAGCCAGTTATGATGAACTTACCATGGCTTTTGCTATTCCAGATATTGATATCAACCAAAAAATAAAAATCGTATTGGGTTACATCCCCAAATTCCCTGATCCCGATGCTAAAGCCAGTGCATTGGAATTGAGCCGGATAATTACTGTGGCACATCCTGACGATTCCCGTGCATATGCCATTTACGGAGATATGCTTTTGCAAAATGATAAGATAAAGGATGCCAAAGCAATGTATCAGAAATCGATAGCGCTTAATAGCCAGGTTTATGAGGTACAGGAGCAATTAGTGCGGATTGAATTGGGGGATAACGATCTTGACGGCGCTATTAAAGATGGTGAAAACTCTTTGTCTCTTTTCCCAAATCAAGCCTGGATGAATTACCTGGTAGGTGTTGCCTGGTTGCAAAAAAAGGATGTTAATAAAGCTTTAGGTTACATAAAAAATGCAACCACGTTAGAGTTTCAGGATAAAGATCTGCTTTCGCAAAGCTATTCGTCATTAGGTGATTGTTATCACGATTTGAAAGATAATAAAAGCTCTGACGAAGCTTACGAAAAGGCGTTGAGCTATAATCCCGATAACGTTTTTACTTTAAACAATTACGCTTACTATTTATCTGTACGGGGCGAAAAGCTGGATAGGGCAGCCGCCATGTCAAAACATTCAAATGATTTGCAACCCAATAATGCATCATTTGAAGATACTTATGCCTGGATATTATTTAAACAAAAAGATTACGCTGCGGCAAAAGAATGGATGGAGAAGGCATTGGCTCATGATAAGGATAAAAGTGCCGTAAAATCAGAGCATTATGGTGATATTATGTACCATCTGGGCAATATTGACGTTGCTGTTGAGAATTGGAAAAAAGCAAAAGCAAATGGTGATAAATCGCCTATTTTAGACCAAAAAATAAATGAAAGAAAATACATCGAATAAAGTTTTATATGGCAGTTTCCGTGGCGGAGCCGCCTATATAAAATTGTTCACAATTTGTTTGTTGTTAGCGATAGTGAGCTGTAAGGCAAAAAAACAAATTATTGCTAAAAGAAACACAACTGACACTACCTCAAAGGCAATTGATAGTAAAGTGGCAAAAATAAATGCCATTAAATCGGCTCAAATCAACTTTGATTCTTTCTCTGGCAAGGCTCGCACAAAGCTGAATATTGGCGGCAGCAGCAATGACGTTACACTCAACATCCGTATCAAACGGGATCAAAAAATATGGGTATCAATAACCGCCATTGCCGGCATTGAGGTTGCCCGTGCTTTAATTACACCCGATAGCATTTTGGTGATTAATCGTTTGCAGAGTGTGTATATCAAACAGCCTTTCAGTTATTTAAATACAATTGCAGGTAAGCAGGTTAATTATAAAACTATCGAATCATTATTAATTGGTAATGCCATTCCTGAATTATTAAGTGAAGATGGCACCTTTGATACTGCTAACGGCATTACTACAATAACAGGTAATATGCAGGGTATTGTTTATAAAGTTTTGATTGACGCCGATTTGAAGGTTAACCAAACAAATCTTGATAATCAAAGTACGGCCCAATCATTGCAGGTTGTTAACAGTGTATTCATTCAGGCTGATAACAGAACCATGCCATCGCAAATAGATATATCATCTATAGTAAAAGATAAAAAAATACTGGTTAATTTGCACTACATAAAAGTTGATTTTGACCAGGCACTTGATTTTCCTTTTAGTATTCCTTCAAGGTATACCCCGGTAAATTAATAGTACGCAATAAACAAATATTAAATAACGGCCTGCGTTAAACAAGTTTACATAAGAGATGAAGTTTATTAAAATATTATTCCTTTTAATATTTGTTTTTGCTGCAATTGCAGCACATGCGCAAACCAGTACCGAATTAAAACACCAACGGGAAGAGCTTACCAAGCAATTGGAAGAGCTTAATCACGAATACCAGGAAACCGTAAATAATAAGAAAGCTACCTTAAAGCAGCTGAATATTTTAAAGCAACAGATTGGACTGCGGGAAGAAAAAATTAAAAACATAAACTCGGAAGTCAGAAACCTGGACAACCAAATATCCGAAAGTAATAATTATGTTCATAACCTGCAAAGCCAGTTAACCCAACTGAAAACAGAGTATGCTGCGATGGTTCTTTTTACCTACCGCAATCAAAGTGCATATAATAAGCTGATGTTTATTTTTGCGGCGAAAGACTTTAACCAGGCTTACAAACGTTTAAAATATTTACAACAGATTGGAACTTACCGTGAAAGACAGGCCGGTTATATACAAGAAACGCAGACCGAATTGCATGTTAAGATAAACGAGCTGGATAAAAGTAAAAAAGAGAAAAGCAGTTTGCTGGTTGACCAGGAGAAGGAAAAAGAAACCCTTGGGGTTGAGAAAAACAACCAGGTACAGGTGGTGGCCGATTTATCAAAGCACGAAGGTTTGATAAAGCAGCAGCAGCAGGATGTTCAAAGAAAAATAGCTAAGACCAATAAGGAAATAAATGCAGCTATCCGCAGGGAGATTGAGGAGGCCAGGCGTAAAGCAGAAGAACAGGCGAGGGCAGAGCAAAAAGCCGCAGAAGCCAAAGCAAAAGCCGAAAATAAAGAGGTAGCAGCTGTTCCAAAGGCGAAAGCAATTACTAAAAATTCGACCACGAGCGAGGTATTGAATGCAACGCCCGAAGCAGCTAAATTATCAAGCGACTTTTTGGGTAACAGAGGGGCATTACCGTGGCCGGTTGCAAACGGAAGCGTAAAACAGGGCTTTGGAATATATATGGATAACGAAGGCATCAAAAACGAAAGCTACGGATGGGATATTAAAACCAATCCGGGAGCTTCGGTAAGAGCAGTATTCCAGGGGCAGGTAACACGTATTTCAAATGTTAGTGGCACATTTTTAGTAGTTATAAAACATGGTGAGTACTTTACGGCTTATTCAAATTTGCGATCATATAATGTAAAAGAAGGTCAAAAGGTTAATACAAAAGAGGTGATAGGTACAGTAGCTACCGATGCAACAACAGGCGAAGCCATTGTTACATTTGATTTGTATAAAGGAATGACACCTGTAAATCCTAAAATTTGGCTGGCGCCAAACTAGTTTTTAAACGTTATAATATTTTATTCTCTATATTTGTAGATTAAATTAGAAAAGATGCATACTCCGGTTCTTTTATTTTTTAGCAATCTTTTTTCATCAGACATGCTGATAATTATCTTTATCGCGTTATTGCTTTTTGGTGGCGAAAAGCTTCCTGAAATAGCACGTGGGTTGGGTAAGGGTATTCGCGACTTTAAAGACGCATCGGAAGGGGTTAAGCGGGAAATTAATAACCAGATTAACAGTTTCGAGGAAAAAAGAGAGGAAAAAAAATTAGATGAAGCTGCAGCTGCTCATCAGCAGGATCAGCCTTCTTCAACCAGTACTGAAACAACTGCGGCAGCCGGCGTTATTCGTCCTGCGCAAAATTCGGTGCCTGTAAGCGATACGCACTATAATAACAACGAGACTACGCATAATGTTGCTGAACATAACATTGCTGAAGAAAATAAGGAATTGCAAACTGAACATGTAGCAGAAAACGTACATGATACACCGGATACCAATGCCGGAACATCGACCAAATAAAATTAAATTAAGAAATCAAAATAAAAATTAACGTATATAAAAAATTCAAATCATGGGACTATTAGAACCGCAGCATATTATTTTAATTTTGTTAGTACTTGTGCTGTTTTTTGGAGGTAAAAAAATTCCTGAATTAATGAAAGGCCTGGGCAAGGGGATGAAAGAGTTTAAAGATGCTTCAAATGGCGAAAGTAGCAGTACCAACAATACTACCACAACCACCACTACAACTCCTCCTGCTTCAACTCCAACTCCAGAAGAAAAGCCTAAAGTTTAATTTTAGGCAGGATATTTTTTTATTCTTTTTATCAAATTACAAACTTATCTGTTGATATTTTATATTTCAACGGATAAGTTTTTTATTTTAGCCCCATGACTAAATCTTTTGCCTCTTTAAGCGAAATAAAGAGAGAGATTGCAATTGGAGAGGTTACTGTTGAAAAACTGGTAAAAGGCTATCTGAATAAAATTGCTTCAAATACTCATTTAAACGCTTTTAACGAAGTGTTTGAAAGTGACGCGCTTGTTAGCGCCCGCAATGTTGACTCCCGTATAAAACAGGGCACTGCCGGCAAGCTTGCCGGTATGGTTATTGCCATTAAAGATAATATATGCTTTAAAGACCATAAGGTTAGCGCATCATCAAAAATTTTACAAGGCTTTACTTCTGTTTATTCATCAACGATTGTTGAGCGTTTGTTAGCAGAAGATGCTGTGATTATAGGCCGTTGCAACTGCGATGAGTTTGGAATGGGAGCATCTAATGAAAACTCGTTTTATGGCCCCGTAAAAAACTTTGCAGATAACACGCGTGTTGGCGGTGGTTCATCCGGTGGATCGGCGGTTGCCGTACAGGCGGGAATGTGCCACGCGGCGATTGGTACCGATACGGGAGGTTCTGTAAGACAGCCCGCAGCCTTTTGTGGCTTGGTTGGATTAAAACCTACCTACGGTCGTATTTCAAGGCATGGAATTATTGCTTACGCATCCTCATTTGATCAGATTGGGCCTATAACAAAGTCAGTAGAAGATGCAGCGCTTTTATTAGAAGTTATGGCCGGGCCTGATGAATACGATAGCACCTTGGCCAATGTTAAAGTTCCATCTTTTAAGGAAAATATAGAAAAACCAGGTCCCAAAAAGATTGCCTATTTACAGGAAGCTTTGTCAAGCCCGGGTGTTGACTCTGAAGTTAAAAACGCACTCGCTAAATATATCGATAAGTTGAGGGCTGACGGACATACTGTTAAGCCTATTGCTTTTGAGTTTCTGGATTATATAGTGCCGACATATTATGTTCTTGCTATGGCCGAAGCGTCATCAAACCTTTCGAGATATGATGGGGTACATTACGGTTACCGCAGCCCTGCGGCAACTGATTTATTATCGACCTACAAAAAATCGCGATCCGAAGGTTTTGGAAAAGAGGTAAAGCGCCGTATAATGCTGGGCACCTTTGTATTGAGTGCAGGGTATTATGATGCCTATTTTGCAAAGGCCCAAAAAGTGCGCCGTTTAATAAGAGAAAAAACAGATGCTATTTTAAAAGAATACGATTTTATACTGATACCTACCGCACCTGAACCCGCTTTTCCATTAGGACGAAAAGAAAAAGATCCGGTAACAACGTATCTTTCTGATATATTTACCGTACAAGCTTCTTTAACCGGGGCGCCCGCAATTTCTTTACCTGCGGGCAATAATAACGACGGATTGCCGTTAGGTTTACAATTATTAACGCGGCATTTTGAAGAGCAGGAACTATTGAATTTTTCTAAATATTTCCTTGAACTATAGAAAGTTAATATATTAGTAAGTTGGTGACATAGGTGTATTGGTTTAAACCCATTGAAGAATGAAGAGATTATTTACTTTAATTATCTGTTTTATATCGCTACAAATTGTTAAGGCTTCTCCATCTTTTATCCCGGCAACTAAAATCTTAACTAATAGCGATAATGCGTTCCAAAATGTTGCAGCTAATTATCAGGACACAATTGTTGTTCCGGTAGTTAACCAGCCAGCTCCCTTAACGGCTCAAAGCGGAATATTTAAACACCGGCTTGATTCTATCAAAAAAGATATTCAGTTAGATTATAACGAATATGTGCAAAGCTATATCGAAATCTACTCGCATAACCGCGATGAGATGGGCCATGTTTTGGGCTTAACGAAATATTATTTCCCCATTTATGAAAAAGCTTTTCATGATGCTGGTATTCCCGACGAAATCAAATATTTATCGATAGTAGAATCAAAGCTTGATCCGTATGCTGTTTCAAGGGTAGGTGCTACTGGTCCGTGGCAATTTATGTTTACCACCGGTAAACTATATGGCCTTAATATTGATGATTATGTTGATGAGCGCCGCGACCCGATACAAGCCAGTTATGCGGCTGCAGCTTACCTCAAAGATGCCTATGAAGAGTTTGGCGACTGGCTGCTTGCCATTGCATCATACAACTGTGGCAAAAGTAATGTTGAACATGCAATTGATAAAGCCGGTGGCGCGACAGATTTTTGGTCGATACGCCAGTATTTGCCTGTTGAAACCCGTGGCTATGTGCCGGCATTTATTGCTGTGGCTTACATAATGAATTATTACAACAAACTCAATATAGTACCACAGCCTTGCAATTTTGCAATGAAAACAGACACCGTTCTGGTAAACAAGTATGTGTCGCTGGCTGCAATTGCCCAAACATTAAATGTTGATGTTAAAGATCTGGCTATTTTAAACCCTGCCTATAAAAGGCAAATTATTAATGGAACCAGCAAGGTGCCACGCCGGTTAATTATCCCTCAAATTGACAAGGAAAAATACAGCGCACTATACGAAACTTTAAATAACAGCAATATTGTTCCTCAATCGCCGCAAAGCTTTTATGCGCCATATGCAGCAAAGAAAGAAGAGGATATTCCATCTTATCACCGGGTAAGGCGCGGCGAAACGCTTGGCGATGTAGCAGATACTTACGGTATTGAGCTGAGCGATCTTAAAGCCTGGAATCATTTGCACAGCAACAAAGTCGTACTTGGGCAACGACTCAAATTAAAGGAAACGGTAGATGAAACTGACGACAAATCTTCGGTAAAACATCATGCCGAATACATAACTTACAAAGTTAAGGCAGGCGATACTTTGAGTAGCATAGCATCAAAATTTGAAGGCGCTTCAGTCGAAAAAATAAGATCAATGAACGGTTTAAAGAAAAATCATCTCCAACCAGGGATGACCATCAGGATAAGTAAAGGTTAAGGAAGATATAAGCACCAAACCCAGTACATTTTACTGGTTTGGACCTTTAAATATTGAAAAAATCAGAACCAATCCTTTATCATGAGTTATCTAAAATTTACATCGTATTCATTTTCAGATCACTCTGTAATGATTTTTCTATCAGGCTCAATCTTTACGTTTTGGGCCTTTTTTATGCTGTTTTCGGCTAAAAAGAGTTGTAATTTTGTGTACTTGAAACTGATAAAATGAATAAACCCACCCGTAACCAGGACGCATTAAATTACCATTCAAAGGGACGCCCCGGTAAAATACAGGTAGTACCTACAAAACCCACCAATTCGCAACGTGACTTATCCATGGCTTATTCGCCTGGTGTGGCTGAGCCTTGTTTACGTATTGCAGATAATATTGAAGACGTTTATAAATATACTGCCAAGGGTAACCTGGTAGGTGTAATCACTAACGGAACAGCTGTATTGGGCCTGGGAAACATTGGCCCCGAAGCAAGCAAACCGGTTATGGAGGGTAAAGGACTGTTGTTTAAAATTTATGCTGATATAGATGTTTTTGACCTCGAAGTTAATGCAAAAACAGTTGATGAATTTGTAGCCATTGTTAAAGCGCTTGAACCCACTTTTGGAGGCATAAACCTCGAAGATATTTCGGCCCCAACCTGTTTTGAAATTGAACGCCGCCTGAAAGCCGAAATGAAAATTCCGGTGATGCACGATGATCAGCACGGAACAGCAATTATTTCGGGCGCGGCATTGATGAATGCATGCGAAATACAAGGAAAAAAGCTGGACAAAATAAAAATGGTTGTGAACGGTGCAGGAGCCGCTGCGGTGTCATGCTCAAAAATGTACCTTGCCCTGGGAGTAAAAAAAGAAAACCTGGTGATGTTTGACATCAACGGTTTGATTACACCCGCCCGCACAGACCTTGACGACATCCGGATGGAATTTGCTACCGACAGAAAGGATATAAAGACACTTGCAGAGGCTATGAAAAATGCCGATGTTTTTGTCGGACTTTCTGCCGGAAATGTAGTGACACCGGATATGCTGAAAGGAATGGCAAAAAATCCTATTGTTTTTGCTATGGCTAATCCTGAGCCCGAAATTGCTTATGATCTGGCAATAAATGCCCGTAAAGATATTATAATGGCTACCGGAAGGTCAGATTTTCCTAATCAGGTTAACAATGTAATCGGGTTTCCATACATATTCAGAGGCGCGCTGGATGTAAGGGCCACGGCTATTAACGAAGAAATGAAAATTGCCGCGGTAAATGCAATTGCCGAAATGGCCAAAAAACCAATACCGGAATCCGTGAACCTGGCCTATAATACCACCAATTTAAAATTTGGCAGGGATTATATTATTCCCAAACCGATGGACCCGCGCCTTATTACCGAAGTATCATTGGCTGTTGCCCGCGCGGCAGTTGATTCGGGTGTTGCAAGACTGGCCATCAGCGATTGGGATGCCTATAGAGAGGAATTGAGGCTGAGGATTGGTATCAATGATAAGCTGCTGCGGAGTTTAACCAATAAAGCAAAGCAAAATCCTAAAAAAATAGTTTTTGCTGAGGCTGATACCTATAAAATTTTAAAAGCGGCCCAAATTGTAAAAGAAGAGGGCATTGCTACCCCGGTTTTACTGGGCAATATTGAGAAGATAAAGCAAATAATGCGTGAAAATGAGATTGACCTTGGCGATGTCCACATCATTGACCCAAGCGAAAATTGCGAACGCATTGAAGAATATGCCGATTATTTATACAGCAAACGCCAGCGCAGGGGGGTAACACTTTATGAATCGAGAAAGCTTTTGCACGACAGGAATTATTATGGTGCCTGCATGGTTCAGTTTGGCGAAGCCGATGCGCTTATATCTGGTTTAACAAAAGATTATGTAACCACCATCAAGCCTGCTTTGCAGATTATTGGTACTGGCGATGGTGTTAGCCGTGTAGCTGGTATGTACATGATGATTACCAAAAAAGGACCTATATTTTTTGGTGATACAACGGTGAATGTGAACCCATCGGTTCAGGATCTGGTGGATATAACTGTGCTGATTGAGCATTCAGTTAAACAGTTTAATATTAATCCGCGTGTTGCTTTGCTTTCTTATTCCAACTTTGGATCAAATGAGGGATTGATACCTGAAAAGGTGCGCGAAGCGGTGCGCATACTGCACGACAAATACCCTGATATGGTTATTGATGGCGATATGCAGGCAAACTTTGCCCTGAATGCTGATTTACTTGCCGATAATTTTCCTTTTTCAACATTAAAAGGAAAACCCGCAAATACCCTTATCTTTCCGAATCTGGAATCGGGTAACATAGCTTATAAATTATTGCAGGAAATGGGTGGAGCTGAGGCGGTTGGCCCAATTTTGCTTGGACTGAAAAAGCCGGTGCACGTATTGCAGCTGGGCAGCTCGGTTAGAGAAATAGTAAATATGATAACCATTGCCGTTGTTGATGCCCAGGAAAAAGAAAAACAATTATTAGGAAAATAAACCTCCAGCCGAAAATTTGACAAAACATGTACGCTTATATTGATGGTAAATTAGTTTTTAAAAACGCTGCATTTGTGGTAATTGATGCCGGTGGGGTGGGGTATCACATCAATATTTCTTTAAATACCTATTCAAAGCTCGGAAATAACGAAAGGTGTAAACTGTTTACCTGGTTACACGTAAAAGAGGATGCGCATACCTTGTATGGGTTTATCGACGAGGGCGAACGCCGTTTATTTTTGCATTTAATATCAATATCGGGTATTGGGCCTAATACCGGCCGGATGATGCTGTCATCTGTAACGCCCGAAGAAATTCAAAATGCAATTATTTCGGGCAATGTATCCTTAATACAACGTATAAAGGGTATCGGTCCAAAGTCTGCCCAGCGCATTATTCTGGAGTTACAGGACAAGCTGAAAAAAGAAGGGTCAGATACTTTAAGCCCGGCGCCGCTAAATAAAACGGTTAAAGAAGAAGCGCTTTCTGCATTGGTAATGCTGGGATTTGTGCGAAATGCTGCAGAAAAAGTGATAGAACAGGAACTAAATAGAAATAGCGGAGATATGACCGTTGAACAATTGATAAAAGGAGCACTAAAAAGTTTATAGAAATTTATATAATTTGAACCCTGACCTTGATTAAAATTTTTACCTCAAAAGTATTTGTAAGCATCTTCTTTCTTTCTGCATTTTGCGGATTGGGGAATGTTTTTGCACAACAAACTTCGGGTAAAAGAGATACGGGTACGGTAAAGGTTCCTGATAATTCAAAAGATCCAAGAAATATACGCCTGCAGGAAGGGGTATTTGATATTGACCCTCCTAACCTTGTGCGTACTATTGAGTATGACCCTAATCTCAATATGTATATTTTATATGAAAGGGTTGGCAACCTATTATATCGTCCACCACAATATCTCACGTTTGAACAATATTTACATTTAAGAGAAAGAGAAAACCAAAGAGCCTATTTTCAGCAACTATCCGATAATTATGCTTATCAATCGCAGCAGCCCGGCTTTATTCCGCAGATAAAGATAAGGAGCCAAACTTTTGATCAGATATTTGGCGGATCGACTATCGATATAAGGCCCCAGGGTTCGGCTCAGGCTATCATGTCCGGTCAAATCAACGAGAATCAAAATCCGTTGTTCAGTACCCGGCAGCGTGATCAGTTTAACTTTAATTTTGACCAAAAAATACAATTAAACATTACCGGTACTATAGGCGATAAATTAAAAATTACCACCAATTATAACACCGACGCCCAGTTCCAGTTTGAAAATCAAATTAAACTGGAATATACAGGCCATAAGGACGAGATTATACAAAAGATAGAAGTGGGTACGGTGAGTATGCCACTCAATACAACGTTAATTACAGGCAGCCAGGCCTTATTTGGTGTAAAAGCTCAGTTTAAATTTGGTAAGCTGGATGTTACCACTATTTTATCACAGCAGCGGTCACAATCACAAAGTATCACCATAAAAAATGGCGCACAGCAAGGTAATTTTAAATTGTCGTCGTCTAATTACGATGCTAATAAACACTTCTTCTTATCGCAATTTTTCAGAAACAACTATAATAAGGCACTTGCCAATATTCCCATCATCAGCTCAAATGTAAATATTACAAAAATTGAGGTATGGGTAACTAACCGGATCAATAGCACCACCGGTTCAAGGGATATATTAGCATTTACAGATCTGGGCGAAAATAGTCCATATAATACAACGCTTGTTAAGGGCGGGCCGGGGTATTCCGGACTTCCAGCTGGTTTCCAGGGACCCGGTTTCCCGCAGGAATCCAACTCTTTGCTTCGTAATTTACCGGTAAACGCAAGGTTGACTAACGATCCTAAAAATACTATTTCAACTTACTTTGCTTCGTCTGGCAACTCAGATAACTACGCCAAATTAACTTATGCCCGTTTGTTAACCAGTAAGGAGTATACGCTACACCCTCAACTGGGATTTATTTCACTTAACTACCCGCTTAATAATGATGAGGTGCTGGCAGTGGCTTATCAGTATACTTATAATGGCACACAATACCAGGTAGGTGAATTTTCTTCAGATGTGCCCGTTGATCCGAATACACCAAAGGTTTTATTTGTAAAGTTGCTTAAAAACGAATTGTTAAAAACCAATTTGCCCACCTGGAACCTGATGATGAAAAACATTTACCCGTTAAATGCCTATCAAATCAGTCCTAACAATTTTAAACTTACTATTTCGCGTTTGGATGATCAATCAGGTATACAGAAACCGATAATGGAGGAAGGGCAAAACACCAAAAGCAAGCTCTGGATACAACTTACAGATTTGGATAACCTCGACCAGCAACAAAATAAACAACCTGACGGCTATTTTGACTTTTTGCCGGGAATAACTATAGATCCTCAAAATGGTCTCCTTATTTTCCCCGTGTTGGAGCCGTTTGGTGCTGATTTAAGCAAACAATTTAATCCGGGCGAAACGGATTTGATTAAACGTTATGTTTATCAGCCGTTATATGATTCTACCCAAACAGTAGCACAGCAGCTTTTTCCGCAGTTAAACAGGTATACTATTGAAGGAACTTACAGCGCAACCGGCGGGTCCGACTATCAATTAAATGCCGTTAATATTCCGCAAGGTTCTGTTGTAGTGACCGCGGGCGCCTTGAAATTGGTTGAGGGAACGGACTATACAGTTGATTACAGTGCCGGCCGTATCCGCATATTGAATACTGCCTTATTGGCATCGGGGCAGCCTATTACTGTAAATGTTGAAAATAACGCATTATTTGGCGTGCAACAGAAATCGTTATATGGTGCCCGGCTAAATTATCACGTAAATGATAATTTAAATATCGGTGCTACCATAATGCACTTAACAGAACAGCCTATAACTCAAAATGAAATTATCGGGCAGGAATCAATCTCAAACACCATATACGGGTTTGATGTAAATTATAATTCACCATCGAGGTTGCTTACCCGGCTGGTCGATAAAATTCCGCTGATACATACCAAAGTACCTTCGTCAATATCATTTAATGGTGAGTTTGCCGATTTGTTGCCCGGCAGCCCCTCGGCGCTGAACTTTGCAGGGTCAAAAAACGGAACAGCGTATCTGGATGACTTTGAAAATAGCCAGTCAATAATTCAGCTGAATAGTTCAACGGGTTGGCAAATTTCAGGTACTCCTCAAATGTTTACCGAAGCCAATAATTTTAATGACCTGAGTTATGGTTACCACCGTGCGAGGCTGGCCTTTTATAATATCGACCCTATATTTTACACCGGTTCAACTATTCCGATTAACAGGAATGAGCTTTCAAATAATTATGTAAGGCAGGTAATTGAAACGGAAGTATTTCCGTTTAAACAATCGCCAACCGGGTCACCATTGCCTATCGCAACTTTTGACCTTGCCTACTATCCATCTATCCGCGGACCCTACAACTATACCACAACAAATGTAAACAGTGACGGAACGCTCGCCAACCCCGCAGGAAACTGGGGCGGTATTTTCCGTGGTCTTAATTCAAATGATTTTCAGGCACTAAATGTTCAGTATATTGAGTTTTGGGTGATGGATCCGTTTATTAACAAGCCGAACTCAACCGGTGGTGAACTTTATTTTAACCTGGGTAATATTTCTGAAGATATATTAAAGGATGGGCAAAAAAGTTTGGAAAACGGCTTGCCAGTTGATGGCACACTCACTAATGTAATAGAAACTAACTGGGGCCGGGTGCCTAAGTTGCAGCCTGTGGTAAATTCTTTTGATAGCGACCCAAATTCACGCGCACTGCAGGATATTGGTTTGGATGGTTTAAATGATGCAGACGAACAGACAAAGTTTGCCGGCGTGGTACAGAAGGTTAAAGCACAAGTAAGCGCTACAGCCGGAGCTGCTTTTGCTGCGGATCCGTCATCAGATGATTATCAATATTACCAGGGGCCAGCTTTGGACAGGGCAGGGGCGGGTATATTACAACGTTACAGCAGGTATAACGGAACTGAAGGTAACTCGCCTACCACACAACAGTCGCAAGCATTGCTTGGTTTACAGACATCCGCGGCTACATCTATTCCCGATGGTGAAGATGTAAACCATGATAATAATATGGATCAGGATGATGAATATTTTCAGTATCATGTGCCTATTCACCCGTCGGGAATGGTGGTTGGGCAAAATTTCATCACAGACAAGGTGATTGCGCCGGTTACATTGGCCAATGGAAGCAAAGTAAATGTAACCTGGTATCAGTTTCGTATTCCAATAAATGCGTATGAGTCGGCCGTGGGCGGTATTCAGGATTTTAAATCAATCCGTTATATCCGTACATTCCTTACCGGCTTTGCCGACACTGCAATTTTTCGTTTTGCTACCTTGCAACTGGTGCGCGGCGAGTGGCGTGCATTTAACACCGAAAATAACCCGGCAAATGTTATAGCCGATCCTTCGATAGTTAACCCGCCGCTTGATAATTCGAGCATAGACGTGGAAACGGTGAATATCGAAGAAAATGGTAATCGTACGCCAATACCATATGTTGTGCCTCCGGGTATTCAACGTCAAACAGATTATACCAATTTGCAGGCCAATACTAAATTAAACGAGCAATCGCTTTCAGTTTTGGTAAGCGCCTTGCGTGATGGATATTCAAGAGCTGCCTTCAGGTTATTTAACAATGACCTGCGAAAATATAAACACTTACAAATGTTTATACACGCTGAAGGAACTACATTGAGGAATAATGATGTTAGCGCCTTTATCCGTTTGGGAGCCGATTACGTGAACAATTATTATGAGTATGAAATACCTTTGCAGGTTACACAACCCCCTACTACAGACCCTGCTTCCATTTGGCCTGCCGCCAATGAACTCGACCTGGAGCTTTCACTGTTAACCAACGCAAAGCTTGCCCGTAATGCAGCAAAATACAACGGGCAGCCCTGGCCATTAACAATGCCATACACGTTGGTGGATGGTCATAATAAGATCACCATAGTGGGTGAGCCTGATTTGAGCCAGGTTACAACGGTGATGCTGGGTGTTCGCAATCCGCTAAAAACACCTGCAACGGCTAGCACTGATGATGGTATGGACAAATCGGCCACGGTTTGGTTTGATGAGTTGCGTTTAACTGATTTTGATAACCAGGGTGGTTGGGCCGCAGTTGGCCATTTTAATGCTAAACTGGCCGATTTTGCCAATGTAACTATATCCGGCAATAAAACTACGGCAGGATTTGGTACGCTCGATTCACGAATGGAAGATCGCAGCCTTGATGACGTTGGCGGATATGATGTAGCTGCAAATATTGAGCTTGGAAAAGTATTTCCAGACAAAAGCGGCGTTCACATACCGGCCTATATCGATGTATCGAAGCAGATAAGCACACCGCAATACGACCCTGCTGCGCCTGATATTTTGCTGAAGCAAACACTTGCCAATACCCCAAGTGTACAAAAGCGTGATTCGATTAAGGAAGCAGCAGAAAGTTACACCCAACGAACGAGCCTGAACCTTACCAATGTTCACAAGGCTAAAACGGATGCCAAGGCGCCGAGCCACATTTGGGATCTTGAAAACTGGAACGCAACGGTAGCTTATACCGAATATGAGCATCATGACTTTACTACGCTTCAGGATTTGGAGAAAACTTATCATGTTGCGCTTGCTTATAATTTTACTACACAGCCTAAATATTATAGTCCTTTTAGTAAGATAATTAAAAAGAATACGCTGGCCCTGATACGTGATATTAACTTTGACCTGGCACCTACAAGGCTGAATTATAGTATAAGCTTTGATCGTTTTTATTCGGAAAATACCCTGAGGAATAATGATCCAACGGATGAAGTGCCCATACCCACCACTTACAATAAAACATTTAACATCACCAGGATATATGGTATCGGGTGGAATTTGACCAAATCACTCACGATGGACCTGGATGCCACAAACCTTTCAACCGTTGATGAGCCGGCCGGGCGTATTAATGGTTTAAAGATAGATACGCTTTGGGATCGTATTTTAAATTTAGGGCGTACTACCAACTACAATCACACGCTGAATATTAATTATACCGTACCTGTAAATAAAATACCGGGACTGGATTGGGTAACCTTAGTAACGCATTACAGCACGCACTTTACATGGCAGGGGCAGGCGTTATTTGCAATAGAAGACCCGCAGTTTGACGTAGGTAATAGTATTCAGAATTCGCGCACTATTCAGCTTAACCCAACGCTTAATTTTGATCAGTTTTATAAGAAATTTTCTTTTATAAAAAAGGCGACAAGTGCCGATAATACTAATGGACTCACCCGGATATTGGTTAATTTACTAACAAGTATAAAAAGCATAAGCGGCACGTACACTAATACAGAAGGAACATTTATTCCGGGTTATTTACCACAATCTAATTTCCTGGGCGAGGATTTAACTTATAATTCGCCGGGTATTCCGTTCCTGTTTGGCAGCCAGGCAGATTTACGGCAAACGGCATTGCAACATGGGTGGATAAGTACGGACACGCTGCAAAATCAGTTATATGTAACCACCTTTAACCAGGATCTTCATTTAAAAAGTACCGTTCAGCCATTTAAAGATCTTCGGATTGATTTGATGGCCTTTAAAACACAGGATCATACCTATCAAACCAATTTTAAATCAATCGACGGATCGGATAATATCCAAAGCTATAACCCGGTAACCAGCGGCGATTACAGTATTTCTTATTTCACATTGGCAACGGCTTTTTCAAAAATCAGCGGGGTTAATAACACCTCGCCAATCTTTGAGAAATTTGAGACCGACAGATTAATTATTTCGCAAAGATTGGGTAAAGACAATCCAAACTCCACAGGCTTGGTAACCGGCGGCTATGCTGATGGTTATAGTGCTAACTCACAAAATGTGGTTGTGCCCGCATTCCTTGCGGCTTATACGGGTAGAAGTGCATCAACATCCAGTTTGAGTCAGTTTCCAGATATTCCCATTCCAAACTGGCAAATAACCTATAACGGGTTAAGCCATATTAAACCATTTAATGATGTTTTTGAATCTTTAGATATTACCAGTGGCTATCGCTCGTCCTACAACGTAAGCGGATATACCACCTTGCTGCAATACCAGGCATTAAATGGCGCCGTTAGTTCAAGAGATGCCAATAACGACTTTTTACCGTACTACCAATTTTCAACGGTAACCATTTTTGAGCAGTTTGTGCCTTTAATTGGTTTTAACGGCCGGTTTAAAAATAGCATGACGGCTACATTAGAGTATCGCCAAAGCCGGTCCTTAAGTTTAAGCGTGTTAAACAGCCAGCTGGCTCAACAAAACCAAAATGTACTGGTTTTTGGCTGGGGCTATCATGCCAAAAATTTCAGGTGGCCTTTTGGTTGGTTTAGCGGCCGCAAACAAAATAACGATGTGAATTTTAAGGTAGATTTCTCTTTACAAGATAATAAGACCCTTATTTATCAGGCCGATGTTGCGCAGGCACAAATTTCATCGGGTGCACAGAATATTACCGTACGGCCAACAATTGACTACGTAATTAACCAGCGTTTTAACCTCAGCTTGTTTTACGACTCCAATATAACCCGGCCGTATACTTCGCAAACATTTAATACGGCATTTACCAATTTTGGTATCAATTTGAAATTGCTGCTGCAATAAAAAAGCGATGTATTGATACATCGCTTTTTTATTGCAGCAGCAACATTATATCTTAGTCGCCTTTGCTAAGGCTTCCTGAGCCAATTGTTTTGCTTTCGGTAACAGTAGCAGAACCGCTATAAACAACATTGCCTGAACCTACTATATGTGCAGAAATGGTTTTTTCGGCTGAAATATAGGCGTTACCTGATCCGGTGATAACAACAGCTGCAGATCCGGTTTTTAATTCCTTTCCACTCAGTTCACCCGAACCGCTGATAGTAACTTTTGAATCATCGGCACTGCCATTTAAACGGATAGATCCTGAACCGCTGATGGTAGCATGAAGACTACCGGATTTTACCGAAGATGAAATGTTTCCTGATCCACTCAATGTTATATTCACGTTATCGCCGCTTACAATACCTTCAACTTTGATGGAACCTGATCCGGCATTTACTAAAGCTGAAATAGATTTTGCTGTAACATAAATATCAATTTTTCCAACATTTTCATAGTTATGGTCCGAATGATGTTTAAATCTGATTTGCAGTTTCCCATCTTCCACTACGGTTTCAATTTGATCAACAATATCAGCGCTCGCGTTGATTTTTACGCTTTCAGTGCCATTAATATTTACGTGAACATCAAATGGCCCGGACGAAGCGATGCTGTTAAATCCGGAAACAGATCTGCTTTGTTCTGATTGTGCCGACGCATTAAATGCTGTTCCGATAAACAACACTATTGCAAAAATGGAGTATGCTATTCTTTTCATAATTTTTTGTTTATTGATAAGATGCAGCCGAGATGCAAAATGTTGCACAGCCGGTAAATATAATTGAGAGATAAAGATTAGTTTACTAAACGCCGGCTTCCAATTTCTTTTCGTCGCGCTTTTTTTTACGCTCGGCCCGTCTTTGAATCCTTTGTTGTTTTTTTAATTTTCGGTTCTGTTTATTGATGGCCTGTTGATTGGCCATCTCAATAGTAGCATCCTGTGTTTTTTTATCAAGGCCGATACTTGGTTTAATGCCACTTAGTAAAGTTTGCCAGGCATATTTGAAAAACGGAACATCCGGCTCACGAACGTAGCTTACAAAACATGTCCGGGGTTTACCTCCTTCAACATCCGGATTATTGTGCTTAAGTATAAAAATGTTAGCATATAAGGTTGCAAAGGGGCGTTGTTTTAACTTATCAAAAACAGTATCAACCTTAAGTAAACTAACTTTAGCATTATTATATAAAAGAGTAATTTTTCCTGTAGCCTTATTTTTGTTGGCATGTATGTCAAAATCCAACTGCTTCAAGCTTCCTGAAGTTACTTTTACCATTGTTAAGGGCACCGTGGCGGAGTTTACTATTTTAAGGTCCATTGGCCCCAGGCTGCCTTTGTAATTAAAGCTTTTATCATCATCAGTTAAATTGAATGACATTTGAAGGCTGAATTTGCCCCTGTTCATAAAATAACTGGTTAACTGTACAGTGGTAATGTTGTTTTTCTGTAAAGCGGCAGGATTTGTAGTTAAGTTTAAAAGTTGGCCGCTGGTATTGCTAAATAAAAGCGAGCCGGTTTGATCTGTTTTTGAATTATACTCGGTGTAGGCAATATTTATATGCTTAATAAATACCGTATCAATCTTCATATCAGCATTTATTTTAAAAATACCAACATTAGGAAAGGTTACAACCCTGTCTGTCGGCGGTCTGGTATGGTTTGGGTTGCCAAAAATTTCAATTCCACCATTATGCAAAACCAAACTGGAAGCATTAAAAATGCGGTATTTATGGTAGCTTAAAAAGTCAAAATGGTTTAATTGAACCGAATCCATATGCATGGTAAACTTATCCTTATGGCTCTTGGCAAAAAAAGCATCTGTATTAATTGGCTTTAGTGTTAATCCTTCAATATTTAACTGCGATTTTGGCATTGAAAGCTTAATATGATCAACTTTGCCACTATATAAGCCGTTTGCTGTTTTGAAGGTGTAGTTATTTAACTCGGCTGTAATGTCCTTGCAATAAAGCAGTCTTGATTTGTCAGTCTGTGTTGCGGAGTCAATTAGCAGATCGTGAGCGCTCACATTCATCTCCCTAAATTCAGATATCGCCACTTTGTTGCCCGAATAATCATCATACCTGAATTTAATATCACCCAAAATAATGTTGCCAATGTGAACAGAACGCAGATTTTTCGATAGCTTTTGCCATATCGTCCGGTTGTCCTTCAATACGGTGTCTTTAGTATGGTTTAGTTTATAGCTTATATTAACCTGCGGATCGTTTATAATTACTTCATCAATATCCAATTTCTTTTTGAAATATAATCGCAGCGGATGTATGTGTGATATAGTGAGTCTTTTTATTTGAAGTTCAACTAGGTTGTTGGGGGCAAGGTGCTGTAGTTTTTTAGCATTATAAACATTGGTGTCCGGTTTCAGTGTAATGTTATAAAACACAATACTGCCCCGGAGTACATGTAGTTCGGCCGACGAGAAATTAATGGTATATAAACCACCGCTGCTGAGTGCAACTTCTTCTTTAACTTTTTTAGCCAAAATTGGAGACCAATGGCTATTTACAAATATGGAGAAACCGATAATGAGCGAAATAAAAATCAGTGAAATAACAACCGTTACTTTATGCCATCTGCGCTTTAAAATTTTACCACCCATTAATTTCCCTGGTTTTGCTTACTTCGGTTTATAGAGTCTTTTTTTGCTTGTTTTTCCTTTTTGCGCTCTTCCCGTTTTTGCTTACGGTCGTCGCTGGCTTTATTAAACTTGTCTACCAAGTTACTAACTTTGGTTACAGTCTTGGTAACTGTACTTTCGGTTTTTTTATCAAAGCCTACGCTTGGCTTTAATCCTTCCAATAATGCTTTATATAAAAAACTAAAAAAAGATGTTGTTGAATCTCTTTTTACATCAATTGGTCCCGGTCTGAAAACGCCTTTCTTATCCGGATTATTATCTTCAATTATCAGCGTATTGGCCATTGAAGAAATAAAACCCTGTTTTTGCAAATCGCTTTTACCCTGTACCTTTTTTAGCAGTTGAATATTTAAATTCTTATAGTAAAACTCCAAATGCCCTTTCCCGTTATAATTACTAGCATCTACATTGAAAGTTAACTTTTCAATATCTGCTGATTGTACGTGAACCATGGCTAAAGGTTTTACCAGCTTATCTAATATACGGCCATCAAATTTTCCCAGTTCGCCCGAATAATTAAAAGCCCCGTCTTTTGCCACTAAGTTAAACTTAAAATTTACCTGTAAAGGTGCAGCATCCATAAAGCGGGTGTTAATGAAAGCCCGCATATAAGGATCTATCTTTTTTTGGTCATCATCATTGGTTACGTTGAGGATATAGCCATTGGTATGGGTAAATAGTATTTTCCCAGTGGCTCCCGATTTTGCATCCGTTTCTGAATAAACAATACTCGCGTTTTTAATATTAAGGCGCTTTAAACGCATATCAAGTGCTACATTCTGTAAGGCCTGGTGCGGGTCGGTACCAATTTTAATGGATTTGGTGCCTTTAATAAAACCGTTGTGATAGATATTCACATCCGGATTAATTACATCCATTGAACCGGCGTACAGAAACTGGTAGCGGAAAATACTTTGTAAATCAATATCATTGATATCAATGCGTTTAAATTTTAAATCAAAAATATCTCCTGACTTCCCCGAAACCTTATAAAAATCTGTGTGATTATATCTTGGTGTAAAAGCCACCTTCTCCAAAATCATTTTCTTTTGCGAGGTAGAAAAGAATATCTTTTTCAGACTCACGTTGTACAGACTATCGGGAGTTTTTATTTTATAATCATTGATGGTTATATCTACTCCTTTTGTATAATAAAAACGTGCCGGATCTTTATCAGACAAGGAATCAACCAAAATATCGGAAATTTTGATGTCCAGGTGTTCAAGATCTGTTTTTTTAGTTTCGGGTTTGTTTTTATTGATATAATTTAAACTGATATCATTTAATACGATGGAGCCGATATGCAATTGTTTAAAAATGTTTTTAAGCACTTCGTACGGGGTTTTCGGTTTCCCAACCTTTACGGTATCATTAAACTTATAGCGCTTGCTTATAATGGTAAGGTTGGGATTGTCGATGGAGATATTATCAATGTTTAGTATTTTCTCCTTGTAAGCTTTACGCGCACCTATATTTTTTACGGATAGTTTTTTTACACTTAAAATAAACAGGTTATCAGGCGCTTTTTGGAGCGATACCAGTTTTTGATAAACTGCGGTATCGGGTACCAGTTTAAAATCACTCAGTGTGGCATCGCCCGATGTAATATTTAAGTCAAAATCCGAGTATTCAATATGGTATAAACTATCGCTTGATTTAAGTACCAGTTGCGCTAACTGCGCTTGCAGTATAGGCTTCCAACGATTGTTTGCCACATATTTATTGTACAGATAATAGCCTGTGGTACATAAAATTACTACGATAACCAATAGCAGCCACAGCCATGTTCTTCTCTTTTTGGGATAATGTGTTTCGGACTGTTGCATAGATTGGTAGCTGTATTAAACGCACAACAAAAAAAGTTTGATTTTGTTATTGCTGACAATCTGTCACGTTGTAAATAAATTTTATGTATTTTTGCAGTCTAAATTTTTAATGCAAATGATGGATTTGGTTATTCCGGATAAAACACATGATGAAAGCAGGCAGGGCGAGGCTTTGGTTTTAGACCCCGTGAATGGGAAAAATAATGGACGCAAATTGTACATTGAGAGTTACGGCTGCGCCATGAATTTTTCTGACAGTGAGATAGTAGCTTCAATTTTGTTAGATAGAGGATTTGAAACCACATCCGATTTTACTGTTGCTGATGTCATTTTTATAAACACCTGTTCCATCCGCGAAAATGCAGAACAGCGTGTCCGCAATCGCCTTAAAGAATTTACCGTAGCCAAGGTTAGAAACCCAGGCCTGATAGTAGGCGTTTTGGGTTGCATGGCCGAGCGTTTAAAATCAAAATTTTTAGAAGAAGAGAAACTTGTTGACGTAGTGGTTGGCCCGGACGCTTACCGCGACCTACCAAATTTGATAGATCAGGTTGACGATGGGCAAAAAGCAGTAAATGTGCTTTTATCGCGCGAGGAAACTTATGCCGATATCAGCCCGGTACGTTTAAATAGCAACGGTATTAATGCCTTTGTATCCATTATGCGCGGTTGTGATAATATGTGCTCATTCTGCGTGGTGCCTTTTACCCGCGGCCGCGAGCGCAGTCGTGATCCTCATTCTATTATTAAAGAATGTGCCGATTTGTTTAATCAGGGATACCGTGAGGTAACTTTGTTGGGGCAAAACGTAGATTCGTACAAATGGAGTGAGCCCCTCCCAACCCTCCCCGGTAAGGAGGGCTTTGAAGGAAAGGGTTTTAATGATGTTGAGCTAAGTGCAGGCGAAGCTAAAGTCTCCCCAACCGGGGGAGATTTAGAGGGGGCAACCGTGAACTTCGCCAATTTATTAGAAATGGTGGCCCTTATCAATCCTGAATTGCGGGTACGTTTTTCAACCTCGCATCCAAAGGATATTACCGATGAGGTATTGTACACCATTAATAAACACGATAACATTTGTAATTATATCCACTTACCGGTACAATCGGGCAATAGCAGGGTATTGGAGCTGATGAACCGGACATATGATCGTGAATGGTATATCAACCGTGTTGATGCTATCCGCCGCATTATTCCGGAATGTGCTATCTCTACAGATGTGATCACCGGCTTTTGCAGCGAAACAGAGGAAGAACACCAGGATACGTTGAGCATGATGGATTATGTACAGTATGATTTTGCTTACATGTTTATGTATTCTGAAAGACCCGGAACATTAGCTGCTAAGCGCTACGCCGATGACATCCCTGATTTGGTAAAACGTAACCGTTTAAAAGAAATAGTTGCCAGGCAACAGGAACATTCATTTATCAGATTGCAGAGGTTGATCGGTACTACGCAAAAAGTATTAATTGAAGGTTTTTCAAAAAAATCAGATCAGGATTATTGTGGCAGAAGCGACCAAAATGCTATGGTAGTTTTCCCGGTAACTGAAAATTATAAACCGGGGCAATACGCAAATGTGCTTGTTGAAAGAAGCACTACGGCTACATTGATAGGAATAGCGGTTTGATAGGGTCAAGAAGTAAGAGCCAAGAAACAAGATTTGACAAATAAGGATCAAATATAATTTTAGAAACTTTGATGCACAATTTTAAGAATTTAAAAATATGGCAGAAGGCAATGGATCTTACTGATTTAGCACTTTATTATATTAAAGATTTACCGGCCAGTGAACGGTACAACCTGATAGATCAGATTAATCGATCTTCTTGTTCTATACCTTCAAATATTGCTGAGGGTTCAGGAAAACGTACAGTTAATCATTTTGCAGAGTTTTTAACTACGGCACTGACATCATCTTTTGAATTGGAAACGCAATTATTGATATGCGAGCGCATAAAATATGGAGATAGGGATAAACTCAAAATGGAGATAGGGATAAACTCAAAAATTGTTTAAACTTAACATCCGAGGTACAAAAAATGATTTTCGCATTTCGGGAAAATCTGAATTAGGTTTAAAGTGTCTTGAATCTTGACTCTTTGTTCTTGATTCTTAGCCATAAACAAAATGGAAATACAAGAGATAAAACAACGCTTCGGTATCATCGGCAACTCGCCGTTGCTTAACCGGGCAATAAATATAGCCAACCAGGTATCGCCAACAGATATTTCTGTACTGATAACCGGTGAAAGCGGCAGCGGAAAGGAAGTTTTTTCGCACATTATTCATCAGATGAGTCCGCGGAAACATGGTCCGTTTATCGCCGTAAACTGCGGGGCAATTCCTGAAGGAACAATTGACTCAGAATTATTTGGGCATGAAAAGGGTGCTTATACCGGCGCAGTAGGGGAGCGTAAGGGCTATTTTGAAACCGTAAACAGCGGTACCATTTTTTTGGATGAAATTGCCGAAATGCCGCTGGGCACCCAAGCCCGCTTGCTAAGGGTATTAGAATCGGGACAGTACATAAAGGTTGGATCGTCAAAAGTTGAAAAAACCAATGTGCGTGTTATTGCAGCAACTAATGTTGATGTATACGAGGCGGTAAAAAATGGCAAATTCAGAGAAGACCTTTATTACCGTTTAAATACCGTTCCCTTACGCATACCGCCTTTGCGCGATCGTAAAGAAGATATTTATTTATTATTCAGGAAATTTACTTCTGATTTTACCGATAAATACCGTACACCGCCAATCCAGCTGGATGACGATGCACAGCAGGTGCTGGTCAATTATTCGTGGCCCGGTAACGTGAGGCAGCTTAAAAATATGGCTGAACAACTGGCCGTGTTGGAACGCGATCGTATTATTACGGCGCAAACGCTGCTTTCGTACATCCCAATGGAAACAAATGGGCGCAACTTGCCTATGCGTTTGGACAATCAACCTAAAGAAGATTTTTCGGAGCGTGATATTCTGTATAAAGTACTGTTTGATATGAAACGGGATATGGTTGAGCTAAAAAAACTGGTTGCCGATATTATTGAGCATGGCGGTGTTTCTGCAAATCATGCCAGTCATTCGCAGGCTATAAATCAATTATACAGAGATATTGAGCTGCCGGGTACTCCCGAAGCACAATTTACACTGCAACAACCCGTTATTAGCAACAATAATGCTGCTAATCCGTACAATATAACTCACGACGCAGAAGAGGTGGAAGAATCACTTTCGCTGGTGGATAAAGAATCGGATCTGATACGTAAGGCGCTTAAAAAGCACAAAGGCAAACGCAAACTGGCAGCAAATGAATTGGGGATTTCGGAAAGAACCTTATACAGAAAGATTAAAGAACTAAATTTATAATTGAATGAAGAGGACACTGGTGTTATTTGCGGCTGTTATTTGTTTTATATTGATTTGTCCGTCGTGTAAGTTGAGTTTAAATGGTGCATCAATACCGCCTGCGATGAAAACCATAAGGGTTGATTTTTTTGAAAACAATGCGGCCCTGGTAGTAAATAACCTGAGCACAACCTTTACCGAGGCATTAAAAGACCGTATCAGAAACACCACCCGTTTGGCTATTGTACGAACTGAAGAGGCTGATGGAGTAATGTCCGGTTCAATTACTGATTATAACATTGCTCCGGTTTCAATTAATGCAACGTCTAACAACGTGGCGCCGATAGCCGGATTAAGCCGCCTATCTATCACAGTGACTGTAAAATATGTTAATAATCTGGAGAAAAAAGATAATTTTGAGCAATCGTTTACAAAAACAGAAAACTTTTCAGGCGACATAGCAACGCATGAACAGGCACTGATTGCCGATTTAAATAAACAATTAACAGAAGATATCTTTAATAAGGCCTTTGCATCAAATTGGTAAGCAATTTGTAGTTTAAATAAAGTGGATCAATATAACAACAACAGCGAGAATGAATTCTTATGGAAATTATTAGCCAACCCGGCTAATGATGCCAACGTGCATACGTTTGATTTGCAGCGGCTGGTCAGTGATTTTCCACAAAGCGGTATTTTACAGGCTCTGCTTGCCCACGCCAGCGACGATAAAAACCTAAAACAAGCATCGGTTTATTTTAGTCCCAAGGCTTTATATAAATTAATTAATACACCGGCCTCATTTGTTGGCGTAGCTGATGAAAAAATTATCCTTCAAAAAAACCTGGGTAATAACGGCTATCATTATGAATATGAACAATACCCGCCGATAATTGAAAATACCTTTTCTTTTCACGATCCGGAAACAGCATCAATAGCAACAACCGATAGCGAAAACTATTTTAATGAGACGACTGTAATTGAACTGGATGCCCAGTTATATTATGAAGCTGAAGAAAATAGCGCTGTTCATGAAATTGTAGCTGAACCATTCGCAGCAGCTCATGAAACTGAGCAACATTTAACTAATGTTGTTACCGAAACTGAAACTGCAGCGCCAGTTGAAGAGCCGGTTGTAGCTGAGAAAGAAACATTGCCAATGGTTGATGCAGCTATAAATCAAATTCATCCGGATGTACCTGCAGAGACAAGCGAGGTTGCTTCTACAGAATTTACTGATAAACTTACCGAAGAGCTACAACCCGTTGCCGAAGTACAGCACATAACAGGCACTGAAACGGCTGATAAAAATATCGAAGAAGAGGTTTTTGAAGAAATAGCGGGTGTTGAAGATTTTAATATAAACGAATCTTTAGAGACTCCAAAAGTAGTTGAAGAACCGAAAGATGAAATATACAGACCATCCTTCGCGCCAAATTTAGCGGAGCCGCGGGTGAATGGAACGTTGAATGAAGATAAACAGAACGAGGATGTTGGTGATGCTGAAAAGCTAATTACCGAAAGCATAGCCTCAAATGATTATTTTATGTTCGACAACACGTTGGTTGAAGAACCTCAATCGGTTGAGCAAACAGAAATCGCACCGAAACCAGTAATGGAAACAACGCCGGATGTTGAGGTAGAGAAAACGGCTGATGAAAGTGTTGTACATGATGATGCTGAACAACAGGATGTATCAAAATATCATGACGAAAAAATGCCGTACACCTTTATGTGGTGGCTTGACAAAACACGCCAGGAGCATGCCAGCATCTATCAACCCTATGTAAAGGCCCGCGAAGTTGCAAAGCCGGTAAATGCTGTAAAAAAGCAGCCCGATGAGTTGCAGCAACAGTATTACGAAAATATTTTCCACATAACTTCTGTAGAAGAGCTGGATAAGGCAACCGCACCAAAAGCTCCGGCTGATATTGCTGCATTTAAACGTAAAGAACATTTTATTATTGAACGCTTTATTAAGGAAGAGCCGCAAATAAGGCCGCAAAGCAGCGATAAGCTTGATAATGAGAACAAAGCCAAGAAAAGTTCGGAAGATAGGGATGAACTGGTTACCGAAACATTGGCAAGCATTTATACCGATCAGATGCTTTATCACAAGGCAATAGCATCATACAAAAAATTGATGTTGAAATTTCCGGAAAAAAGCCGTTACTTTGCAGCCAAGATTGAACAGTTAGAAAAGAAAACCAATTAATATATAAGAAATGTATTTATTATTACTGATCATTGCGATCGTTGTGTGCGCGCTTTTAGTACTTATGGTGTTAATTCAAAACCCTAAGGGCGGTGGCTTATCATCAAATTTTTCAAGTTCGTCACAATTGATGGGCGTACAAAAAACAGGTGATTTCCTTGAAAAAGGCACGTGGATTTTAGCAATTACCTTAATGGTTCTTTCGCTGGCAATTAACGCGTCTGTAAAAAATGGCACCCCAAAAAGCGGAAATACTGATATGAGCGAAACAGTTAAACATGCTTCAGCCCCTACTTCAACGCCAACCAATAATGCTCCGACAATGAACTTGCCTGCGGCATCGCAGCCAACTACTGCAAAACCAACTGCGCCTCAACCGGCTAAGTAATATTTGCTGATAAAATATTAAAAGGCTCTGGAATTATTTCAGAGCCTTTTTTGTTGCGAAAGCATACGGTACGCGGGTAACCAATATGTTAAAAAAAGGTACTGACACGATGGCATTGCAGGTTAAGGTAATATTAACTTAAAATATTAGCCTTACCAAAATCTGACAATACAACAGCTATTATGTCAATTACACTCGCTTGGCATAATTGATGGGGAAACCCTTGTATCGCTTAAATTATTATAAAACTAAAAATTAAGTATAATTATGTCATTAAAAATTAAACCAATTGCTGGCTCAGAAAATAGAGTAGTTGTTGAACCTGCTCCAGCCGAAACCAAGACCGCTTCTGGTATTTATATTCCAGAAACAGCACAAGAGAAGCCTCAGAAAGGGACTGTTGTTTCTGTATCCGATGAAGATGCCAAAGGTAAAAAACCTGTAGTAAAAGCTGGCGATTTAGTGCTATATTCAAAGTACGGCTCTAGTGAAAAAATTTCTTATGAAGGTAAAGAATATATAACAATGCGCGAATCCGATATCTATTGGGTTATTTTATAATCATTGAACTTTATAAAAAAATAATATTCTTACGTTAATAAAATTAAAAGAACATGTCAAAACAAGTTAAATATAATGTAGAAGCACGCGACGCTTTAAAGCGTGGTGTTGATATTTTGGCCAATGCGGTTAAAGTAACTTTAGGCCCAAAAGGTCGTCACGTAATTATCGACAAGAAATTTGGTTCACCGGCGATTACTAAAGACGGTGTAACTGTTGCTAAAGAAATTGAGTTGAAAGACCCTATTGAAAATATGGGTGCTCAAATGTTAAAAGAAGTTGCATCAAAAACTGCTGATATTGCAGGTGATGGTACTACTACTGCTACTGTTTTAGCTCAGGCTATTGTTACAGCAGGTATAAAAAACGTAGCAGCAGGCGCTAATCCAATGGATTTAAAACGCGGTATTGACAAAGCTGTTAAAGTTGTTGTTGAAAACCTTAAATCACAAAAACAGGATGTTGGTGATGATTTCAGCAAAATTAAACAAGTAGCTTCTATCTCTGCAAACAACGATGAAGTGATTGGTGAAATGATTGCGGATGCTATGAAAAAAGTAGGTACTTCAGGTGTTATCACTGTTGAAGAAGCAAAAGGAACTGAAACTGAAGTTAAAACTGTTGAAGGTATGCAGTTTGACCGTGGGTATCTTTCTCCATATTTTGTTACCAACGCCGATAAAATGGAAGTTGAGTTGGAAAACCCATACGTCCTGATCTATGATAAAAAGATCTCTTCGATGAAGGAATTACTTCCTATCCTTGAGAAACAAGTTCAAACAGGCAAACCACTATTGATTATTGCTGAAGATTTGGATGGCGAAGCTTTAGCTACTTTGGTAGTTAACAAAATCCGTGGTTCACTGAAAGTTGCTGCTGTTAAAGCGCCAGGCTTTGGTGACCGCAGAAAAGCTATGCTGGAAGATATCGCTGTACTAACAGGCGGTACAGTAATTTCAGAAGAAAGAGGTTACAAACTGGAAAGCGCTGATCTTTCAATGTTAGGGCAGGCCGAAAAGATCTCTATCGATAAAGATAACACAACCATTATTAATGGTATCGGTGATCCTGAAATGATCAAAGGCCGTGTTTCTGAGATCAGAACCCAGATTGAGACTACAACTTCTGATTATGACAAAGAAAAATTACAGGAACGTTTAGCCAAATTATCAGGCGGGGTTGCTGTATTGTATATCGGTGCAGCTTCTGAAGTTGAAATGAAAGAAAAGAAAGATCGTGTTGATGATGCTTTACACGCAACCCGTGCGGCTGTTGAAGAAGGTATTGTTGCTGGTGGTGGTGTAGCTTTCATTCGTGCAGTTGCTGCGTTAGCCGATCTTAAAGGAGATAACGAAGATGAAAATACTGGTATCCAGATCATTCGTCGTGCTATCGAAGAGCCTTTACGTCAAATTTGCGAAAACGCAGGTATTGAAGGTTCAATCGTGGTACAAAAAGTAAAAGAAGGTAAAGCTGATTTCGGTTACAACGCACGTACTGATAAATATGAAAACCTTATTAGTGCAGGTGTTATTGATCCAACTAAAGTAGGTCGTGTAGCTTTAGAAAATGCAGCTTCAATTGCAGCTATGTTGTTAACAACAGAATGTGTATTGGCTGATGATCCTGAAGATGCACCGGCTGGTGGCCCACCAATGGGTGGCGGCGGCATGGGCGGCATGATGTAATCTGCGCTTAAGCCCTAAGTCTTGAGTCCAGAGTCCAAAGTCATTTTTTTCTGACTTAAGACTAAGAACTCCAGACTAAAGACTATAAACAAATCCCTGTCTATTTTTATAGACGGGGATTTTGTTTTAATGAACTAAGGGTTTCGTCATCTAAACGTAAATGAACAGTCATAACTTAATCAAATGATTGATTAAGTATTTTTTGCGTTACAAATTGCCATAGTTTTGTATCACACATCAAAAGCTGGGTTTTAGGCACAACATTTGAATAATGACTACTACCATGAAAATCATAACAGAGAAAACCAGACAATTGCAAAGCCAGATAGTAGAATGGATATTTTATAAAGGCCCTGAACTTTTTATTGCCATCTACGGTAAATAATAAAATAGCTACCTTAGCGCTTCTTTATGAAGTTGCAAAAATATTACGACGAGGCTTATGACTATCTCTTAGTCAACGGTACCAGGGTTATCGCGGCCATTATAATACTGCTTATAGGTTTAAAACTTATAAGATATATCAGAGCACGGTTAATTAACCGGATGAAAAAAAGAGGAGTTCATTCCTCTTTACAGCCATTCTTCTTAAGTTTATCAATTACCGCTTTATATGCCCTTTTGGTTATATTGGTAATGAATGTTATTGGTTGGCCCTTAACGGCATTTACTACCATATTAGGTGCTTTCAGCGTTGCGGCCGGTTTAGCCTTATCAGGTACTTTTCAAAATTTTGCGGGTGGTGTGCTCATTCTTTTATTAAAACCTTTTGATCTGGGTGACAGCATTGTTGCGCAGGGGCAGGAGGGTAAAGTAACCTCCATACAGATATTTTACACCGTATTATTAACGGTTGATAACAAAACCATTATTATTCCTAACGGAAAGCTGTTTAACGAAGTTATTGTAAACGTAAGCAGGGAAGATAAACGCCGTTTAGATTTTGAATTTAAACTGGCTTATGCTGCCGATGTAGAAAAAGCAAAGGAAATTATACTGGATATCATTAAATCAACACCAACCATTTTAGTGGATTATCCTGTACGTACCGGCGTTGTAGGTATGGATGTTGACAGCATCCGCTTTACCGTGAATGTTTGGGTTTTACCCGATGATTTTCTGCCTACCAAAATATCCCTGATGGAAAGTATTCTCAAAAGACTTGGTGCTGCTGGTATCAATTTCCCTAAACCGGGTTAATCATATCTTTTGCCGGGCCTTTAGCTCCAGGTAGCGGTTAATGGTATTTACAGTAAGGTTTTGCGGCGTACTTAAAATAGATTGTATATTATATTTAGCCAGTTCTTTTACAATCAGTTTTTTATCGTAGGCAAATTTCTCAGCAATTGTTTTTACATAAATCCCCTCAACATCTTCGGCGGGTTGTTCGCTTACTTTCTTTAACTCCGTATTTTCAAAAAATACAACCAGTAGCAAATGGAATTTAGCTATCCGTCGTAAAAAGGGAAGCTGCCTTTGCAGGGCCGACATACTCTCGTAATTGGTAAAAAACACAACCAGGCTACGCTGTTTAATAACACTGCGTACTGTGCTGTATAACAGCTCCATATTGGTTTCCAGATAGCGCGTTTTTTCTTTGTATAAAACTTCCAGTATCTTATTAATCTGAGTGGGGCGTTTGTCGGCAGGTACAACGGCGCCAAGCTTTTCGCCAATGGTTATTAATCCCGCTTTATCCTCTTTTAGCAGCGCTACGTTTGATAATACCAGACTGGCATTTATCGCATAATCCAGCAAGCTTAAACCATCAAAAGGCATTTTCATAGCCCTTGATTTCTCAATTATACAATAAACCTGCTGCGATTTTTCGTCGGTATAATTGTTGGTCATCAGGCTGCCATGCCTTGCGGTGGCTTTCCAGTTAATGGTGCGGTAGTCATCTCCCTGCACATAATTTTTCACCTGCTCAAATTCAAGACTGTGGCCCAAACGCCTTATTCTTTTTACACCGATATCAGTCAAATGATTGGATATGGCCATTAACTCATATTTGCGCATTTGCAAAAATGAGGGGTATACCGGCAGTGTTTCTACCTGGTTAAAGTTGTATCGCCGCCTGATGAATCCTAAAGGAGATTGAACAAATACCCTTATTAATCCAAATTCATATTCGCCTCTTTTGGTTGGCCGCAATACATAATTGATAAGCTTGCGCTGGCGCGGTTTCAAATCTGTTTTAAACCAGATGTCTCTTTTTTGAAACTGGAAGGGGATTTCGTCAATAATACCCGCACTTATATTAAAAGGGTACCAGTTTTCGACATAAATGCCCAAATCATTATCGTCGCTATTGCTTAAACGTTCGGGAGCATGTCTTTTAACAAATATTCCCTTTTTTGTGCGATAAAGTAAGACCCCATCAACAATTACCAGTAAAACAAGCGTGTAAAAAGCCAGCTCGGGAATAACGCCCAGCCATGGAAAAAAGAAGGCGAACATAAACAACACCGCGCAACAGCCCAGGCCGAAAAATAGCCTGCTGGCTAAAAACAGGTTTTTATAAAACAGATTAAAAAAGTTCTTCACCTGTATCTTTTATCTTGGAATTTCAATTTTCTGAACAATCTGCGCTATTACATCGTCGGGTGTTACACCTTCCATTTCTTTATCGGGCGTAAGCATAATGCGGTGCCTTAAAACCGGGGCAATTACGTAAATAATATCATCAGGGGTGATAAAATCCCGCCCTTTAATGGCCGCTATGGCTTTGGCAGCATTTACAACGGCCAGCGATGCCCTTGGCGATCCACCTAAAAACAATGATTTATTGTTACGGCTCTCATGTATTAGCTTGGCTATGTAAACCAGCAATTTGTCTTCCACGTGCAAGTTCAAAACCTGCTGACGAAGGCCAATTATATCAGCTCCCGATAAAACCGGTTTTATATCCTTAAGCTGATCTGCTGTTTTGTGCTGATGCTGCTGTGTAATGATCGCTATTTCTTCATCAAGCGAAGGATATTTAACTTCAATCTTAAACAAAAAGCGGTCAAGCTGTGCTTCGGGCAGGCGGTAGGTGCCTTCGTGCTCTACGGGGTTTTGCGTGGCCAGTACGGTAAACGGCTCTGCCATTTTATACGTTTGCCCGTCAATAGTTAACTGGCGCTCTTCCATTACCTCAAATAATGCTGATTGTGTTTTAGCGGGTGCGCGGTTTATTTCATCAATCAGAATGATATTGCCGAAGATAGGGCCGCGTTTAAACTCAAATTCGGTGGTTTTTGGATTAAAGACAGAAGTACCCAAAATATCAGATGGCATCAAATCGGGCGTAAACTGAATGCGCGAATACTGTGCTTCAATTGACTTTGCCAACAGCTTTGCCGTTAATGTTTTGGCAACTCCTGGTACGCCTTCAATTAAAATATGGCCATCAGCAAGTATACCGGCAATAAGCAGGTCAATACTATCCTGTTGACCTACAATTATTTTTGCCAGCGTGGCTTTTATTTGTTCAACAGCATGGTTTAGTTTGCTGAGATCAGTTCGTTGTTCAAAAAATTCGCCTTCCATATTTATCTGGATTTGATATAAAATTGTTCTATGAGTTTGTTCAATTCAATTAGTTCGCGGTCGGTAATGTTATTTTGCACGCTGATGTATTGCAGGTAGCTAACCAGGTCATTAGCAAAATCAGGTTCCAGGTTAAATTTTGCAGTAAGTATGTCAAAAAAATCACTATCAAACTTATTGGCCTTTATCTGGAAATCGTCCCGCAGTGTGGTTAAAAAATAAAGGATCTTCTTGTGTGCAATATTGGCGTTGTTTCGTTTTTCATAATATACTTGTCCCACCACGTTTACAAAATCGAGTGTTGAATTGGTAAGAGGTTCAATAATGGGGATAATGCGCTGGCGTCGTTTCATTTCGAATAAAACGAATACAATTAAACTGAAAACAGCAATGTAATAAGCCCAGCGTAAAGCAGCATTGCTTAAAAACAAACGCATTGGTGAGTCTGATTCGCCGCTATCCTGGGTATAATACTCATCAACAACTATTTTATTGGTAGGCTTTAAAAAGGATAGGGCGGTGGCAGCATACCGGGCACCATCAGATTTTAATAAGCTATAATTGCTGAATAATTTAGGATTGGTAACCAAATAGAGTGAACCTTTACCCACATTATATTTAATAAAATTTGCCTTGTGGTAACTGTTCTCACCAATTACTTCGGCTTTTAGGGTATCAAACTGGTTAAAAAAGCAATTGCCCGCTTCTTTATCAATCCTGTAAACTTTTGCCGGGTTTAAATGCGGATCAAGGAACCGGGTGTCAACACCCTGCCAGCCGAATTTATAATAGGTTTCCGTTTTAATATTCAGCGACTTCTCAAATTCTTTCCCAAAATATTCCGATGCTATTAAAACGTCATTGCCTTGTTTAAGGTATTTGGTCAACTGCTCATAATCGGCTTTGGTAATATCAATGCCGGGGCAAATAATAATATAGGTTGATGCCTTTACGGAATCTTCGGCAATAACACTATAAACCGGATGACGGTATGCTACTATTTTAGATGCAGGGAAAATATCTTTAAGCCTGTTATTTAAAATATAGGTGCCAAAGGGAATTTTGTCTTTACTGCTCAGGGTTTCTGTCCAGTCAACATCTTTGGGCCGGTTAAGCTGGGCTATAATGTAAACTATCAGCAGCAGGCCTCCTGCAATGAGGTATATTTTCAAACTTTTCATGGCAGTTGCTTTTTAAAGTTTTGAAAAAGGAGGTTAATGCTGGTAAATGCTTCGCTATCAATAAAAAAATCGCCATACCAAACATATTCAAACTGCCTGGTTAACACGCCAAAGGTTTGTTGTTGTTCAGCATCCGTTAATTCAAATAAATAGGCTGCATTTGTTTTATCCAATTGCCAGTGTATTAAATTTTTATCGCTCAGTTGCTTAAGGCATCTTAAATAAAGCAGGCGTACGGCAAGCCTGTAATTATGTTGCGATATTGCCTTTTCAATCTCTGCATCAAAATTTATTTCATGAATATTCTCTAACGATTCTGTATAAGGTACTTCAATCTTTTTGGCTTCTCCACGAAACAATTGCATAGCATCAACCCCTAAAGCCTTAAAAACAATATAAATTAAGCCCGCAACGGCCAGCGCTAACAGCGAATACTTAAATATGGCGCCGCCATAAGGAATACCGCTAAATAAGCTGGAAAGCTTTTGCCATACCCAGTTCCAAAACCGCTCCCAAACCGAAGGGGTACCTATGGCCTGCCCGTGATAGTTAAAATCTTTATCCCCGCTGAATTTTTTAAGTGCGGCGCTGTTAAAATTCTTTACCGTTATCCGGGCGGTATCAATACTCACTTTTGCGGGCGTTTTTTTTACCGCTGCAAAAGTTTTGCTTATGCTCAAAAAAGCACATAAAAATATAACTACGATGATTGCTAATTTGCGCATGTTATTATTAATACTCTTCGGACGGCAAACCAGTTTGGTCATTGTTAGTTTGTCCCAGTTTTTCTATGCGATCAAGTAATCCGGTGCCTTCTTTTTCTTCCGACAAACTGAAATAGCATAAACATACCCCGATAGAAGGTAAAACATAAGCCAGCAGTAGTAAATTACGAAGAACGCTGAAAAATATAATGAGCGGCAAAGTAAATCCTTTTAACGCTAAAAATTTATTGCCTAAAGTAATAACGGTAACCGGAATGCCAATGATTGAACCGGCTACAGCAATAATTAACGACATAATGAAAATTACGCCAAAAACCATCCACCAGTTATTTTTTATTAGCCTGAAGCTTTTATTAAAGGCGTAGTTAAATGAAGAATTTTCAATTACTATAATTGGAATAATAAGGTACAATGGCGGAATAAGATAGATGCCGGGAATTAGGCAAAGAACAAAACCGGCAACAAAAAGTAAAAATATAATTATACTGGCTCCCAATACCCTAAAAAAGTAATATTTAAAGTAACCCCAAACTTCGGCCAGCGTTGGTGTATTGTTTTTTTTCTGCAGGTAAACGGAAATATAACACACAGTTGCCAGGCAAATAAACGACTGTGTTAATATTAATACAAAGGCACTTATTAACATGCTAATCAGGTAGGCAAATGGTTTGGATGATGATTCGTACGAATTAGGATCAAAACGG
>Ga0206833_1001_pt1 | contig 107130 bp, 109 predicted proteins | sample Alteio_BWOrgCont_32_FD_152891 | JGI IMG/M metagenome (GOLD analysis project Ga0206833, IMG submission 152891) | Enriched cells from forest soil in Barre Woods Harvard Forest LTER site, Petersham, Massachusetts, United States -... | ecosystem: Environmental > Terrestrial > Soil > Temperate forest... | reverse complement strand
CCATTAGGCGGGTTAACTGCCTATCGCGCTTTGTTTACTAAAGCCAAAATCACCAAAAATGATAAAGTATTAATTGTGGGTGTGGGTGCCGGAACCGGAACTATTGCCCTGCAACTAGCTTTGGCAGCAGGATGCCAGGTTTTTGTAACTTCAGGTACGGGCGAAAAACTGCACCGGGCCAAACTATTGGGCGCCTCGGCCGGAGTAAATTATAAAGCACAGGATTGGGCCGAGCAACTACACCATTTGGCAGGAGGTTTTGATGTAATAATTGACAGTGCCCTGGGCGAAGGATTCGCTAAACTGCTCGATCTATGTAATCAAGGTGCCCGTATAGTAACCTTTGGCGCTACGGCAGGCAACATCCCCGAGCTACCCGGGCGAAAGATTTTCTGGAAACAATTGCAAATCCTCGGCACAACCATGGGTACCCCTGCAGAATTTAGTGCCTTGATTGATTTTGTATCCGAACATAAAATCATCCCGGTAATTGATGAAATATTTCCGCTGGCTGAGGCTGATAAGGCCGTAAAGAAAATGGGGGTATCATCCCAATTCGGAAAAATAGTTTTAACAGTTTAGCAAATGCTTCAGTTAAAGGTTGAAGCAATACGGCATGAACTGCCTGATACAACTACTTTCTATCTGTCAGAATCATCGGGCAAAAAAATAAACTACAAGGCCGGGCAATTTATTACCCTGGTTTTTACCCATCACGCAGAAGAAATCAGAAGATCATACTCGCTCAGTTCATCGCCCGATGAAGCACTATTATCCATAACCGTAAAGCGGATTGCTAATGGCGAGATCTCCCGTTTTATGTTAACGCAAATTAAACCGGGCGATTTTTTAAACGCGGTTGAACCCGCCGGTAAATTTGTTATTAATTCTTTTTCGGATGATAAGGATATTTTGCTTTTTGCCGCCGGCAGTGGTATAGTGCCTATATTTTCGCAGCTTAAATATATTTTGCATAGGGCAGGTAAAAGTAGGCTTGTGCTTATTTACAGCAACCAAAATGACCGCTCTATTTTGTTTAAGGATGAATTGAATCAACTCCACCAAAAACACCCCGACAGGCTTAAAATCATCCACTTACTAAGCAGCGAAGCCAACCGGCTCAATAACCTGGCAGTAGAGAAACAGGTAGGTGAAAACATTGAACCGGAAAACATTCTAAAAGCTGAATTTTATACCTGCGGACCTTTTACCTATATGCGGATGATAAGGCTTACCTTATTATTTATGGGGATAGCGCCCGGCCAGATCCGTAAGGAAAACTTTGTTTTGGAAACCGTGGCAGTAACACCATCTGCCACAACTTTCCGCCCGCGCAATATCCGTATCCATTTTAATGATGAGGCTTATGATTTAACGGTTGGCGAAAATCAATCCATATTACAGGCAGCTTTGCAAAATAATATCCAGTTGCCCTACAGTTGTCGGGTTGGCGATTGTTCAACCTGCTCGGCAATATGTAAAGGTGGTAAAGTTGAAATGGTTAAGAACGATGTATTAACTGATGCTGATTTAGCTGAAGGCTGGATATTAACCTGTACCGGGCATCCGTTATCTGATGATGTGGTAATTGAATTTTAAAGGATAGGTAAAACGCTATCGAATATCTTGAAATCACATCGACAAAATGACACCGCCTTTTATTCGATATCCATAACGATATACCCAGTTTAGTCGTGTTTTATCCACTTCGCCAGTTGAGAGATAAAGCTGGTCAGTCCCATCCCCGGTTTCCCAGTTGTAATAACCATAGCCCGCATAAACGGCAATATTGCGCGTAATATTATAAATTAAACGGGCATTAGCATCAATGCCGTAGCCATCGGCCACGTGGGTATAGCTTACGGGGTGCTGAAATTCCTGTATCAGGTTCCAATCGCCATGAGCGCTGTAGCTTGCCTGGGTGTAGGTGATATCTACGGCAAGCTTTAACGCCCGCCATATTTTCACCGATGAGGTTACTTTTACAAATGGCCCTTTCCAACTGGTAAAATAACCGCTGTTTAAGCCGGAAAATCGGCCTGATAAATCTACAATATACAAATTCTGCGCACTGGCGCTGTATCCGGCATAAGGTATCAGGCTAAATAATTTATTGTTAAATATAACGTATCCTGCTCCCGCCAGCCATGACGTGGTATATCCTTTGTTATCGCTAAAATTACCGGTATAAACGGGTTGGGTGCGGTTGTCGGCCCCGTAATCCATATCGTTTACAGAACCTGAATGTACGTCTACCCTGTTATAGGCCCCCAAAACAGCAAACTGATGCCAAAAATTCCATTGCAGCGATGCGGAATATGCCGTGCCGCTCACATCCTTCCATTTTAACTCCGACAAAACATTAGGGCTCTCGCCGTTTTGATTACCCGCTATTGACCAATTAAAGTTTTCCTGCTGTTTGCCGGATGAAAAAGACAATTGTACTTTCTGTTCAATATCCTGCCCTACACAAAGCTGGCTAAAACCCGTCAAAACAACGACAAAGCAAATGGACTGAATAATCTTATTCATTGGTATAGGTCAACAGTGGATTTGATTGTTTATTTTTTATTTGGATTTGTAAACCCGCACATAATCAACATACATACTGGCCGGTAACTGACTTTCATCAACTGTTTGTCCCGGAAAATCTCCCGCAACGGCAAGGTTTAAAATAATGAAAAATGGCAGCTGAAATGCGCCGGTGTTGTTAACGTTATTTTGAATATTACCGGTGCAGTATAAAGCATTGTCAACGTACCATTTAATGGAATTGGCATCCCAATCAATTGCGTAAACGTGATACTGGTCGGGATTGGCTATTTGGGTGGTGAGGCCATATTGCACCGCTCCATTCACATTCCAATGCATGGTGCCGTAAATAACATTAGTAGCATTTATGTGCTCCATTATATCCATTTCGCCACACTGCGGCCATGATACAGAAGAAATATTAGCTCCAAGCATCCAAAAAGCGGGCCACAAACCTGCGCCTAATGGCAGTTTTATTCGCGCCTCAATACGTCCGAATTGTGCGGTTACTTTATTCTGCGTATTTAACCTGGCCGATGTATAAGGCTGCCCTCCTATTGTTTCCTTTTTGGCAGTAATAACTAAATTACCGTTGGCTACCGCTGCATTTGCAGCCTGATAATATTCCTTTTCGTTATTTACGTTAAGGTTGCCCGTTTCAAAATTCCATTTGCTGGTATCAACAGCTGTACCGTTAAACTCATCCGCCCAAACTAAAGTATAATTTGCAGGGACGGTGCTGGTATCCGCCTGGGTAACAGGTTGTGTTATTACAGTTACAGGCGTTGGAGTTACCACAGCTTGCGTTTTTTTGCACGAAGATGTTGAAAATACGAGCATCAGTATAAAACTGATGCTCGTTATAAAACTTACAAGATATTTTTTCATAATAATTGGTTACCCAAAGTAATCATTTTATTATAAAATGCTACCATGTTATTGATTCACTTTAAATGATTCCCATCCCGATGCTACCGTACGGTTACAGGTCATTGCCTGCGTACCATCCTCACTCGAAATAAAATCACCATTGTTACCCTGCAGCGTTATGGTGCCATCGGCATTTACGCCCCATGTAAACTCCTCCCAGGTGCTAAAGCTGGTGCGGTTACAGGTTATTGGCATGGTACCATTCTCGCTTGATACATATTTGCCCATGCTTTGCAGGGCTACTTTGCCGTTTCCGGCATCTACAACTAAAAACTGTTCCCATGTACTGGCGGTGGTACGGGTACAGGTCATGGCTGTTGTACCATCCTCTCCGCTTACATAATCGTTATTAAACCCTTTCAGGGTGATGGTTTGCCCTATTGGCGGCCCGCTGGAAGTTACGCCTTTATAAACCCGCACGTAATCAACATACATACTTGCAGGAAGTTTACTTAAATCAACCGTTTGGCCCGGAAAATCACCAGCCACAGCCATATTTAAAATGATAAAGAATGGATTTTGAAAAGCACCGGTATTATTGATATTGTTAGAGATATTGGCTGTAGCGTACAACGTATTGTCAACCCACCAGGTGATGGAATTGGTATCCCATTGTACCGCATACAGGTGATAAGCATCAGGGTTAGTTGTAGTGTTGCCGCCATACTGAGTATTTCCATTATCGTACCAATGGATGGTTCCATAAATAGTATTATCGGCATTAATGTGTTCCATAATATCCTGCTCACCACATTGAGGCCAGCCAACGGTATTGATATTGGTTCCCAGCATCCAAAAGGCAGGCCAAAGACCCTGTCCCAAAGGTAATTTCATACTTGCCTCAATACGTCCATACTGGCAGGAGAATTTCCCGGAGGTATTCATCCTGGCTGATGTGTATGGCCAGCCGCCCACACTTTCGTTTTTAGCAGTGATCACCAGGTTACCACCTGTAACGGTAGCATTTGCAGCCTGATAATATTCCTTTTCGTTATTTACGCCGGGGTTACCGGTTTCCATCGTCCACTTGGTATTGTCAACGCTGGTACCATTAAATTCATCCGACCAAATGAGCTGATAAGTTACTGCCCTTGGAGCAGTTGTTGTCGTATTGTTACCTGTTAACGCATTTTTGGGGCTGACATCCTTTTTGCAGGAAACAAGCGCCATCATCAGCAACAAGATCATTCCTGCTCCCGGTAGAAACTTTAAAATTTGTGTTTTCATAAAAGGTTGGTTAATGTAGAAATTTGGTTAATTATCTATTGGATTAAAATATTAGCACCTCTCCGGCAAAACCAAAGAGGTGCTAATATTCTGTTATTGATTCACCCCAAATGATTCCCATCCCGACGCCGAGGTACGGTTACAGGTCATGGCCTGTGTGCCATCCTCGCTCGAAACAAAGTCACCATTATTGCCTTGCAGTGTGATGGTACCATCGGCATTTACGCCCCAGGTAAACTCTTCCCAGGTACTGTAGGTAGTGCGGTTACAGGTGATCGGCATAGTTCCATTTTCGCTTGATACATATTTGCCCATGCTTTGCAGCGCCACTTTGCCATTGCCGGCATCAACCACTAAAAATTGCTCCCAGGTGCTTGCTGTTGTGCGGGTGCAGGTCATGGCGGTGGTGCCATCTTCGCCGCTCACATAATCGCCGTTGAAGCCTTTAAGGGTAATGGTTTGGCCAATTGGAGGACCTGATGCTGAAGACTGTGTTCCGGCCCATTTAAAGGTAGCGGCCGCTCCGGCAGGCAAGGTATAAGTGAACGACTCGGCGCCCCATTTAATTTTAAATGTTTGGCTGGTTGTTGCTGTGTTTAGCGCTACAACCACTTTTGTACCATCAGGATTTTTGAAGGCAACATCCTGGATACTTGTTGAAAAAGTATTGGATGAAATACGAACCGCACCAGCCTTTACAAATTCAGAAACGTGGGCAACCGTATAATAAGCGGTATTACGGGTGTAGCTATTGCCCGATATGGTTACTGCACCCAAACAAGTTGAGCAGCCACCGGCAGTATGCGGGTTATAATTAGGATCGGAAGCAAGGTTCCACTCCAATACTACACGGCTCCAGTTACGTGGCGCACCGATAAGCAAGTTATTCATGTGCCATGAAAAATCACCCGCGAAATTTCCGGGCCCGCCAATGTACTGTTCGGTGAAATAAACATTTTTGGAAGGATAAGCATTATGCACAGTGGTTAAAGCGCTTATATCGCCAGCATATAGGTGAAATGCAGAGCCATCTACATAAGGATTAGCGTTTGCATCGCCCAAAACAGCTTCAGGATAGCCTGGCTGATCACAATTATGATCATAAGCGATAATTTTGGTAGTGATGCCATTTGCAGCAAACTGAGGACCAAGATTATTTTTTATGAAGTTGGCCTCCTCGTTCGATTGCATCGTCATGGCGGGGTTATTATTGGCATTTAGCGGCTCATTTTGTGGCGTTATAGCATAAATAGTTATGCCTTGTGCAGCCATTGCCTGTATGTATTTTACAAAATAACGCGCATAAGCATCGTAATAAGCTGTATTTAAACTACCGCCAGTGAAACCACCGTTTCCTGTGGTGTTTGATTTCATCCAAACAGGAGCTGTCCAGGGAGTAGCTAATATTTTTATGGATGGATTAATAGCGATGATCTTTTTTAATACCGGTACCAGATCAGTCATTTCCTGACTGATGCTGAAATTATTAAGATTATTGTCTGTTTGTCCCGACGGCATATCATCGTAAGTAAAATCAGAAGAGCTCAGATCTGACGCTCCGATACTGATACGCACAAAGCTTGATCCTACGTGACCCGCGGCAGTTGAAAAGATATCATTAAGGAACGTGCTTTGGTTTGCGCCAAGGCCATCAATTAATTGTGCACTGCCGCCGGTTAGGGCATACCCAAAGCCATCAATGGTTTGATAGGTGGTGTTCTCGTCAACCGTAATGGTTGTGGCGTTGGTACCTGCATCGGCTGCAAAATTTACGCTGGTTTGCTGCGCCAAAAGTTTGCTTTGATCTGATGTTGTTTCCCAAATGCTCACCGTTTCATTTGCTGCCCGCGCAACCGTGCTGGTAGTAATGCCAGGAATAGACGGGCCTGATTTTGACAGGTCCTTTTTACAGGAATGAAGGAGTAGTGCCGGTACTATTAACAGCACCGCCAGTAATTTAATTGTGTAATTTGTCTTCATAAAAAATTGATTTTATTTTGATTTAATTGGTTCAGGCACAATACCAACAGAAACCCAGGTCAAATAAATGAACTTTCTTAACTTAACCCACAATTAAAAAAACAGGCAAAAGCAGGCTCTAAAAGCCAGAATTCATCTCATTGTTTTTCAGCAGCAGGTAATTGTCACGTTTATATTGGTAAAACAAATTTAGATCAATTTATACGGTAAAAACAAATAAAAAGTTCATAAATAATTGATTTAAAGCATATTATGTTAAATTCGATACGCTTTAAACACAATAACTAATTACCTGCAAAACAGCCTGAGAATACTTTAGGATTGTTTTTCATATCGAGAAATTTTATTTCTGATACGCTTGGCTCACATTTAATTTTCGAGAAAAAAAATTGATTGGATAAAATACAAATTCAGCGCAATAGGAGCTTATCCCGTAAATAAGCCATAGCGTTGTTTATTTATGCGGGGATGATTATTCTGTTTCTAAAACGAGTTTGCTCCAGCCTTTATCACTTGCACTTTTGTTCTCTTTTTTTCGGCTGTTCATTACTTTTTTTATGCGGGAGCTATAGGCCCAGCAGGTACTTTGGCGGATAGATAAGATTTCTGATAGTTTGTGCGATGATATTTTTCCGTTGGTAGAGTACATTAAAAATATCATATAAAACGCCTTGTTAAGCGGTATCCGGGTGTTTTGCAACAAGGTATAAGCAATAACCGATTCCTCGTAACCGCATTTTGAGCAGCGCCTGCTGTAAGGCAAATGCCCATGTCCATAATGTGTGTTAGCACATTTGCGGCAGGCATAGCCGTTTTCCCATTTCAAATCGGATAAGAATTTAAAACAGGTTTCACGATCAGGATATATTTTGCTAAATTCTTCAAAATCAACCTCGGTCGACATCACCCTATCGTGCGTTACCTTTTCAATATCCTGATGCAACATAGAATTATCATTTTCCAGCAGCACATTCATTCGCGAAATTTCCTCGGCCTGTTGTTTTAGTAATTGGTTAACCAGTTTCAATTCGTCGTTCTGCTGCGCTATCAGTACCGATTTTTCTGACAGTTCCCGGGTGCGTTCGTGCACCTGATCTTCCAGGCTTTTATTTAAGGCATCCTTTAGCTCATCGTTAAGTTTTAACTGTTTGATGACCAGCAACTGGGCCTCTTCTTCTTTCTTTTTCAGTATCCGCACTTTATCGCCTATGGCAAACGAAATAAAGATCATCTCCATAATAAAACAAAAACTTAAACTGTAATAAGCAGCAGCAGTTATCGGCAGCCACCATATATTCAATGCAATCAGCGTTTTGATGATAAAGCCGGCAAACAAAAAAAGAATATCCTATAACAAAAAAACGTGCAGCGCGGTAACCTTTTATCAGCACATAGCAGCCCGTAAAATAAATGAGCGATAAGGGAATGATCTCAATTATTTTATACCTGAACCAATTTTCATTTACCGTTAAGCACAGTATAAAAAACAAAGTCCGCAGAGCCATTACCCACAAAATCAATTTATTTAAACGCGGCGCATTAACTTTTACGTTCAATAAGCTTTGAGCAAACAACACCGAAAAGATACTGGCCGAAAACAAGGCAATACCATAGGCCTGATGATTCCAGCCGGGTGACCCGGGCCAGATGTATTGATAGGCAATGCCATCAACACACATTTCATACAGGCCAATGCTCAGGTTATAGGCAATATAATACAGGTACTGCTTTTGCCGCATGGCAATAAACATCATGAGGTTATACAACCCAAAAACCAGTATCATCCCATAAAAAATACCAAAGAAAAAATATTCATCGAGCGCATAACTGATAAACCAGTTTACTGACCGCAATACCATGATCACATTTACCGGCTGGTGCGATTTGATACGGATATAATAAACCTGAACACCTACAAGGCTATTGTTTAAATTGAGACTAAAGTTTTTGTGATGATACATCCGGGCGGCAAAAGGACGACTGCTGCCCAAAAAAGTTGCCGTATAGTTACCCTGTTTATCGGGCGAGTAAACGGTTATGCTGTCAATAGTCTGATCAAAAAACTCCAGGATCCAATTATTGCGCGACTGCGGGTTGTGCATTATCCTGATACGGTACCAGTAAGCAACGTTAGGATCGGTTGTTACCGGAGTGGCATCCCTGTTTATTTTGAATTTAAAATCAAATTGAGGGCTTTTTACCTGGTTAAAGCTTAGGTTACTGTGCACATCAGGCAGGCAGCTTACTTCACCATACCTGAATATTTGTTGTTTGGCGGTATCAGCAATTGTTACTGCAACCTGTGCACAAGCATTTGTGCAGGCAAGGCAAGCCCATACAGCAATAGAAAAACGCAATAAAAGTTTAACCATATTTATAGGTAGCTACATCATTGTTCAAAATCAGCCATGCAGCCGATGAACAACCGTTTTATAATTGGTTTATTTAGGTAAACAATTATAACAGTTTTCTTTTGCTAATCCTATTAAAGGTAAGGTTTACAGTTATTTAAGATTGGGGTGAGCCCCCTCAAAATCTCCCCCGGAAGGGGAGACTTTAACTTCACTCTTCTTTAAAACCCTCTCCTTTGGAGAGGGCAGGGTGAGGCTACGAAGTTTTTTGAATTCCGATTATGGCTTCAGCCCTAATGCCTGGATATATCCTGTATTAGGGCGGCAGTTTTCAAATTTGCTGTAATCAATAAAATCAAACAATGCTTTTTTTATTGCTTCGCGATCAGCCGGCGCTGCTTTTCTGATGGCTGCAAAATCTTCTCTTGGCAGTTGGGTATAGGCAATCACCTTATCATAATTTGCCGGAACGTTAAAGGTTACAATTCCTTTGGTATTGTCCATTTTTTTGTAGGGCCAATAATGCCAGCCGATGTTATTTTCTTCCAGTGTTTTTTTGAAATCGCCTACCCACTGGTCGGTATTTTCGCCGGTTTCGCCGCAATAAATGGGCACGTTGTATTTGTCTCTAAAGTCGATGTAGTCCTGTATAACTTCTTTGCCGGTGGTTTTAGTCCAGTATTTATGAAATTGATATACCAGTTTTGAATCAAACGGAGTACCGAAACAGCTAAAGTTACTATCCCATTGCGCACCACCTAAAAACAGGATGTGGTTTTTATCAACCTCGCGTATAGCTGCTGTAATTTGTTTGTAAGTAGGTTCAAGATAAGGGTTAAACTCATTTTTATCAAAATAAGTGGCAATGGGCTCATTCAATAAATCATAACCCATTACAGTGGTTTCATTTTTATAATGATCGGCTATCCTGCGCCAGATATTGGCTGTTAGCTCGCGCATAGCCGGGCTCTTAAACAGAAAAGGATAGCTGTAACCATCGTCAATATTATCGCCGGTTTGGCCACCGGGTGCGCAGTGCATATCTAAAATTACATATAAGCCTTCCTGTTTGCACCAGCCTATTACCCTATCCAGCAATACAAATCCACGGTTCGGATCTTTTTGTTCAAGGTAGTTTTCATCATTAAAAATGCGGTAATTAAACGGAATACGAATTGAATTCATTCCCGTAGCTTTTAAATAATGGATATCGGCAGCGGTGATATAGGTATCCTGATACTTTTTCCAAAAGGCGCCGGCCTCTTCCTGACCCAATAATTCCAATATTGCTTCGTTAATTAAACGGGGTGCATTAATGTTGGTGAACTTAAACATATAGCCCTCGGGCACCAGCCAGTTGCCCAGATTTGTACCCCGTATTAAGAATGGCTTATTATCGGCACCGATAATTTCCTTTCCTTTTACTGAAATAAAATTCCCTTGCTGTGCTACTGCCACAAAAGGCAGTACCAGAACCATTAAAATAAGTAATTGTAAACGAAATTTGTTCATGATAAAATGCGTTTTGTTTTAGTTCATAGTTGATAGTTCATAGATCATGGTAGAATAGCTTCCCAAATTAGGCCATGAACCATCAACTATGAACTACCACCTAATAAACTACAATAAAAATCCAGATTTGGCGACTAATATAGTACTATTAGCTGTTACCATTTACATACATTTACCGTAACAATTTTGAAATAAAAAGCGTTTCGCAAAATACCGATACGCTTTAATAACAATGTATATTAGCATTTCGGTAGTTTTTTAAACGAAATGCTGCTATAAGTGAACAACATAATACCAACAACTATGAAACGTATATTTTTTTTGTTAGTTGCCATTCTCATTCTGTCAACCGGAACATTTGCCCAAACCATTAAGGTAGCCGCAGCAGCTAATCTGCAATCCATAATAAAAGTTTTACAGGCCGATTTTAAGAAAAAAACAGGAATAGAAATTGAACCAATTATAAGTTCATCGGGCAATTTGGTGGCACAAATTAAAAATGGAGCACCATATGATATCTTTTTGTCGGCCGATATGGCTTTTCCTGAAACACTGTTTAAAGATGGTTTCAGCACTAAAAATCCGGTGGTTTATGCACGGGGCAGCCTAATTATTTGCAGTAACCAGGATATTGGCTTTGAGAATTGGGAAAGAATATTATTAACCCGCCGCATACAAAAAATAGCTATAGCCAATCCTGCCATTGCACCGTACGGCAAAGCGGCCGATGAAGTGCTGCAGAAAAAAGACATCCTTATTAATATTAAATCAAAAATTGTTACCGGCGAGAGCATTTCACAGGTAAATACCTATATCACCACCGGTGTTGTTGACGTGGGCTTTACTACACAGGCTTTGGTAAAAGATCCGGCTAATAAAACAAAACTCTACTGGCAGGTTATTGATCCTGATTCATACTCGCCAATTGAACAGGGCATGGTTTTATTGAAACACGCAGAAACCAATGCCGATGCAGAAAAATTTTACCAATATATTTTAAGCCCGGCCGCCAGAGCTATATTTGTTGAATATGGTTACCTGGTAAAATAAAATTGATGGATTTTGCCCCAATTTGGCTCACGTTAAAATTAGCATGCATTACCACCTTGCTATTGCTGGTTATTGGCTTGCCCGCGGCCTGGTGGCTTTCAAAAGGGCGATCATTCCTCAAAATTATTATCGAGGCCATTATTACCATGCCATTGGTTTTGCCGCCTTCGGTATTGGGTTTTTATTTGTTGCTGGCCTTTAGTCCGCAGCATGGGGTGGGCAAGTGGTTGCAGCAGGTGTTTAATATTCAGTTTGTGTTTTCATTTCAGGGTCTGGTGCTGGCCTCTGTTATTTATAGTATGCCCTTTATGTTGGGGCCAATTAAGTCGGCATTGCAGCAGTTACCGGTTTCGCTTTCCCAGGCATCCTACTCTTTGGGGAAAAGCAGGTGGCAAACCTTTATACGGGTACTGCTGCCTAATATTAAACCGTCATTATTAACAGCGGTAGTACTAACCTTTGCACATACCCTCGGCGAATTTGGGGTGGTGTTAATGATTGGGGGCAATATTCCAAATGTTACACGCGTGGCCTCTATAGCCGTTTACGACTCTGTTGAGCAGATGGATTATCATGCAGCCAATGTATATTCCTTTATTCTTTTTGCTATTACTTTTGTGTTGGTAACCGCTGTATTTATATTTAATAAGTATCAGCTAAAAAGTCCGCTGGAATGATCTGCATCGACATAGAGAAAAAAATAAAGACCTACCAGGGGCAGCAGGTGCTAAAAGTTTCTGGAGAGTTTACAACCGGGGGCATCACCAAAATCCACGGGCCATCAGGAACCGGGAAAACCACATTTTTAAAGATTGTCGCGGGGTTCATCGAGCCGGAGAAAGGGAATATTATCGTTAACAACAGCATCTGGCTCAATACTGCTTCAAAAATATCCTTATCGCCCCAAAAAAGAATGGCCGGCTTTGTTTTCCAGGACTATGCGCTTTTTCCCAACATGACGGTAAAAGAACATCTGGAATATGCCACGGCCGACGATGCGTGGATAAAACATTTGCTTGAAATTGGCAAACTGGAAACGCTTGCAACACATAAACCACTATACCTTTCGGGAGGCCAACAGCAACGCTTAGCTATTTTGCGGGCATTGGCAACCAAACCCCAATTACTGCTGATGGATGAGCCATTTTCAGCCCTCGACCCGGAGAATAAAACAGCATTAATCAGCGAACTTAAGCTTGTATTTAAAGAATTGGGCACAACCGTATTTATGGTGAGCCACAATCCGCAGGAGCTGGAAGAGTTAGCTGCAGGTTCGGTTAATTCATCGGCACTTTTTATCGATAATTAAGAACTTAGTTTTTCAAATTTGCGCGGTTGGTGTTTCTTTATATATTTGGTACAATGAAAACCAAACCTATCCTAATTATTGCGGCCATTGTGATTATACTTGCCGGCACCATATTTTTTGTACGAAGCAAAACCTCGTTTAAAAGCAGCACCACCAACTCCACCGAACTCACTCAATTTTTGTACAAGTTTAACAACAGCATAAACGAAGGAAATAAAGATACTTTGATATCTTGTTTTAGCAGTTATAAAAAGAATAAGGCATTTAAACAATTAGTGAATTTATTGTTGGGCAAAGACAAAAATGGTGAAAAATTACTCGCTAACGTAAAGCTTGACCTTAACAACGAGGACATAAAAAACATTTACGGAGGCGTGGCTACTGTAACGATTCCCGTAAGTTTTAGCCATGGCGAGCTCGACGTCAAAGAATCGACGCTTATAATTAAAATATTAAAGGTTGCTACAGGTAAATTAAAAATTATAAAGATTGATGCGAAGCAATTTTTTACAGACTATGTGGCGTACGAGAATTTTATAAAAAGTAAGTCCATCCCCGATAAAGATATCTACAGCGCAATAACGCTGGAAGCATTTAAAACAGCAAGCCAGCTAAAAACAAGGTATGACAGTGTGCTTTGGTTTGAACACATTGACAACAAAACCTTTTATTATGTGATAAAAGGTCGATTAAATGAACACTTTTACTGGGATGAAGATCAATATGCAAAAGAAGCCCATCAATACAAAATGGGGCTTGTAAATCCTGACTTGAAAGAAATCATTCCCCCTGAGTATGATCTGGTACACAACATTGGAGGAACAATTGACGGCTTGGTAGAAGTAGAAATGAATGGTAAAAAAGGCCTTTATAATTTGCAGGGCAAAAATGTGGTAGTAGTTATATACGATCAGATAATTCCTTTAAATGACGATAATAATTTGGCATTATTAAGAAAGGACGATAACTACTTTTATTTTAAGAGAGATTCTACAGTCACTGATAAAATAGATGGTTTTAAAATAACAGATATATTACCAAAGATAAAGGGATTGGGCGATTCATACACCATTTCGGATAAAAGTTCCAAAAATATAATGGAATTTAATTCGCGGGAAAATTTTACTACGATGGTTGTAACCCCATCATATCTAACTGACTTACAATTACTACCTAAGTTTATGAACTTTCAAAACCCTTTGCGACACGAACCCGAAGATGAAGCTGGGGACGGCGAGGGAAGTAATTCATTGAGTGTGAAATTTGACGGCGCTCGTAAAGAGGATGGTAACTGGTTTGAAAGTGCTTTTTATTCTGTTATTGATGATTACCTGGGTGCCAGATCCGGACTATATGAAACCAAGAGGGTTTTGCTGGTTGATAAGAAACAAAATAGAATAAATGGATTTGCTTCCGGTGATTATTTTGGCAATGCAGAAGGCGGAGGTCCAATATCGGGAGCATGTGGCGAAAATTATTTACGTGCAATAAATGATACATTATTTGAATTCAAAACTACATCTGTATTAGATCAATCCGCGTTAGGTTTGCACGAAGGTCCGTATTATCATTATCTGCATTTTCAAAATGGCAGGTTGGTTGCGTTGCAATGTAACAGAATATTTGCTTGTACTAAATTTGTGAAAATGGACGATTCTTACTTAAATGGATGTTTTGTTTTGGATGATAAAAACACCATTGATCATCTCACTAAAGAGATGTTACAATATATGAAAAACGAAATATACGCCTCTTACGGTTATCAATTCAAAAGTGAGAAATGGACCGAGGCATTTGGAGGACGTTTTGACAGATATGACGGACCAAAGAATATTAACGTTAACGATTCATTAACCGACATAGAAAAATATAACATCAACTGGATAAACAGTAAACTAAATCAGCAGAAACAAAACACCCTCGCTGCACAATGAAAATTGTATTAAAGCTACTGTGGTATTTTGCTTTTTTATGGGTGGCAATGTTATGCATTGGTGTTTTTGTACTGTATAGCGGTTTTTTTAAAATTCACAATGAATTTTTAACCATCAAACAGACTGCTGTTAAAACGGGCTGGTATTTGCCGGCCTTTTATTGCCATATTATTGGGAGCAGTTTGATACTGTTTGCAGGCTTTTTCCAATTCTCCAAAAAGGTTTACAATAACCGGCCGTTGCACAGGGTCCTGGGTAAATTATATGTGTTTGGCGTCCTGTTTTTTTCGGCACCGGGAGCATATGTGATGACTTTATTTGTGAACCGCGGCAGCTGGGTATTTTCCTCGTTTTTTATACAGAACACGCTATGGGTAGTTTTTACGCTTTCGGCATGGCTGCTTATAAAAAACGGCAAGGTAAACAGCCATGTTTACATGATGCGCAGGAGCTATGCCCTTGCCTTTGCAGCGGTAACCCTGCGGTTTTATATCTGGACTTTAACTGTTTTTGGTAACGGGGTAGACTTTGCCAACAATTATATCATCATCGCATTTTTAAGCTGGGTGCCCAACCTGCTGGTAGCAGAGCTGATTAACTACTATGATACGAAACGAATTTCACCAATTGGATCATAATCCAATTGGTGAAAACTGTTTTTCACAATACCGCCATTATTGAATTTACCGATGCTCTTTTTGTATAGTCCTTATCAAAATGCACATAGATAATTTTTCCAGATTGATCAATAACATAAGTAGCCGGAACAGGTAGTACGTGGTCGGTGTTACCGTTGTTCTTTTCAAGGTCAACGCCATAATTTTTAAGTTTCCCCAACAGTTCGGCATCTACAGTGTAGTTAACCTGGTAAGCTTTCATAATGGTATAACCTTTATCCTGTATAATTGAAAACGAGGCATGGGTTTTATCAATAGTTTTATTGATATTTTCGCTTGTTTCGGGCGTTACGCCAACTACGTAAGCGCCTTTGCCGGTTAGCAGCTGTAATGAATCCTGCAATTCTTTAATTTGTTTGTTGCAGTAAGGGCACCACTGTCCACGGTAAAAAAACAAAACCACCGCTTTATGCGATTTAAGCAGACTTTTAAGACTTAGCACTTTGCCGGTATTATCAACCGCGGTAAATTTGGGGGCCATGTCGCCGGTTTTAAGACCGGTTTGTGCAAACAGGTTTAGGGTTAAAAACAAGCAGCCTGCAATTAGTAAATACTTTTTCATAATATCCTTTTTATAAATTTTAATTAAATAAGAAAGGGGAAAATCTCCCCCTTCCGTCAAAACAAAACAACTCACATTTTACTTGCAGTGTCTTTCGACATCTTTTTCTTACTCATTTTCGAAGCTGGCGCTTTTGAAGTCTTCTTAGTAGCCGTTTTTGAGTCAGACATTTTGCCCATTTTGTCTTTGCTCATTTTATCACTGGCCATCTTATCACTTGCCATTTTGTCCTTAGCCATTTGGCCGGTATCGCTAACGGCAGTGGCAGGTAAATGACTAACTGTTTTTGCCTGTACATTAAGGCTTAAAATAACCACAACGGCAGTCGCTATGATTGCTCCAGAAAAAATTGATTTCATTACTTTGTTCTTTTAGTTTTTAACTGATATTTCCGGCTTAGTCGGCCCAAGTCTGCAAACCTTACAAAGTATTTTATTTATTTAATTCTTCCTCGATGCGCTCTTGTAACTCATTTTTAAATTTTTCGTCGAGCCTCGCTCCCGGTTTCATGGCGTCGCGAAAAAGCGCTTGTACCATTTCATTTATCATCCGGCTTTGCTTTTTATAGATACGGCAAAATGAGCATCCATATAAATGGATATGCAGCTCAATCGTCTCCCTAAAGCTAAGCCTTGAGGTAGCTTTTTTATCTATCAAAAAGGTAGCCTGTTTACAGTTATATATAATTTTCTTCAAATAGCCCATGATTATGTGGTTTAAATCCAATTTTTCTGAAGGCAGGCCCTCAAGTTTAATTTAGCCCGGTGAATAATTACCCAAAAGTTTGATGCAGTAACCTTTAATTCGGCACAAATAGTATCGGTAGGCTCCTCGTCAATGTGTTTCATGGTAAAAACGGCTATCCATAATGCCGGTAATTTTTCCATGCATTTTTTAAGAATACTATCAAACTCTTTGTTAACCAAATGATCTTTATCTTCAATACCAAATTCTTTTGGCCCGTGTTCGGCAACCCAATGTCCATCCTCCTCAAAAAAATCATGCTGCTCCTCTTCGGCTTTTTGTACCTCAATATTTTTCAATCCTGATGATTTTTTGCGGTAAACATCAATAATCTTATTTCTAAGAATGGCCGTGAGCCACGTTCGTTCGGAACTTTTACCTTCAAAGCCTGCAACTTTTTCTAATGCGGCTAAAAAGGTTTCCTGTACCAGGTCTTTCGCTTGCTCTTCATCATTAACACGGGTTATAGCGTAAGCATACAGATAGTCGGCATGGGTAGCAACCCATTGATGGGGGTTTAAAATCATAACAGAAATTGTACTATTAAATGTAATTACATCAAATGCATTACCGGTTAGTCGTTAACAACTATAAAACCTTACAATAAAAATGATACTAATTGATACAAGTTTGTACAAGTTGATTCAATCCATTTTATCAAAATAAAAACTTTTACTTTTATCGTAAGGAATTGATTGCTGCCCCGACTAAGTCAATAAAGACCATAAATTTAACTCAATAAATTATGAGAGCCATTAAAATATCTATCCTCGCTGCTTTTTTATTAATTACAGCTTTGGGCACAACCGCATTTATAAAAGCAAAACATGTTGCCAAACCAGGCGCTGATGATAAAGGATTTATCATTATTGAACTATTTACCTCCGAGGGTTGTTCAAGCTGCCCTCCTGCCGACGATCTGGTGGCGAAAATTGAGAAAGAAAATACCGGTAAACCTGTTTACATATTGGCTTACCATGTTGATTACTGGAATCGTTTAGGCTGGAAAGATCAATTTAGCAGTGCCGATTTTTCGAAGAGACAAAATGATTATGCCAATTATTTGCATCTGCAATCGGTATACACCCCGCAAATTGTGGTGAACGGTAAAACCGAATTTGTAGGATCGGAAGAAGGTACTCTGCGTAATGCTATTAAAGCCAATCTTCAGAAATCCGCATCTGCGCAAATAACTTTAAACGTTTCGAATGCTGACCAAAAACATGCTGATTTAAAATATACTGCCGAAGGCGCCGATAAAAACACCGTTCTGTTAATTGCCGTTTTGCAAAAAAACGCGCAAACCAAAGTATTGAGCGGCGAAAATGGTGGCCATACCTTATCGCACGTTCAAATAGTCCGCAAATTGCAGGAGGTAAAACTTAATGGAAACAGCGGCACAGTAAAGGTATCCCTTCCTACCGGCTTCGACTCTAAAAGCTGGGAAATTATAGGCTTTTTACAAAACACCTCAACCGGTATTATCCCTGCCGCAGCAAGAGTTTCATTCCCCACAGAAGTAAGCACTTCTGCAATGGTAAAAAGTTCTAAATAATAAATCGCTAATTTTAACTAAATATTTATCCGGTTACTTTACGTAAGTAAGGTGACTGGATATCTCATGATATCCTGCCTCAATAATTAATCATGAAAGTTATAAAAGAAAAACATTCTTTGGCCATGCGCTGGTGCCATTGGGTAAACTTCCCGATACTGACCATTATGATATGGAGCGGCATGCTGATCTATTGGGCCAATGATGAATATTATGTCAGGATATTCGGTCATACTTACTTCCGCTTCTTTCCTGATTGGTTTTATAATACGCTAAAAATTCCGCACCGTTTATCTGAGGGTATGGCCTTCCACTTTCTGTTTATGTGGTTTTTTACCCTTAACGGCATATTGTATTTTATTTATACCATCATTTCGGGCGATTGGCGCGAATTGGTACCCAGGAAAAACTCGTTTAAAGAAGCTTTTTTAGTATTGCTACATGATTTGCACATCCGCAAAATGGCGCCTCCTCAAAACAAATACAACGCCGCGCAACGAATTGCCTACAGCGCAATTATTATAATGGGCTTTGGCTCGGTAATTACCGGCCTGGCTATTTATAAACCCGTACAATTTTACTATTTAACGTGGATTTGTGGTGGCTATCATTTTGCCCGGATATTACATTTTTTATTAACGCTTGGCTACGTTTTCTTTTTTGTGATCCATATTGTGCAGGTAATACTGGCCGGATGGAATAATTTCAGATCGGTTATATCGGGTTTTGAAGTTATTAATGAAACTCCTAAACCGGCTATTGAAACAACTAATACCGATAACGATGAGCATGCCGAATAAAAAGCCAAAAAAAGAGCTCACTATTGAGCAGAAAATAAACAGGCGCAATTTTATTTCCTTTTCTGCATTTACGGTATTAGCTGTTGGGGCATTTGAAGGATGGGAGTGGCTCTACAAATCGCCACAGGAAGCTGCAGGCATTACTGCCGGTGCACGTAAGCCCTTACGCCGGGCGCTTAATAAAACCGAATTGTTTTTCAGGCGCACATTTAGTGATAATCACCTGGTAAAAACCTACCCAAAATCAATGGCAGCCAAGCGTGTAAGGGTTAACAGCGACATCGGTGTTGAGGCCGCAAAAAAGTTTGATCCGGCTACATGGAAGCTACAGGTAAATAAAAAGGGTGGCGAAGTGCTCCAGGTTTCCTTACAGGAACTGATGACCCTACCCAAAACAGAAATTATTTATGATTTTAAATGCGTAGAGGGATGGGACCAGATATCACACTGGGGAGGCGTAAAGTTCAAAGATTTTATAGAGCATTATCAACTGGGCGATTATACCAAAATGCAATATGTTGGCATGGAAACACCCGACAAGGCCTATTATGTAGGCATTGATATGCCCAGCGCCATGCACCCTCAAACCCTGCTGGCTTATGAAATGAATGATAAATTATTGCCTCTTGAAAACGGCGCCCCATTAAGACTGATCATTCCGGTGAAGTATGGCATCAAAAATTTAAAACGGATAGGCTCCATTACTTTTAGCAACAGCCGCCCGCATGATTATTGGGCCGAGCAGGGATATGATTATTATTCGGGGTTGTAAGTTTAATAAGGCTATTAACGGTAAATGATAAAAGATCGTTCTTTTCTGTGACGTAACAAACACGTAAGTTTTGCCTTTTTCTTTCACATGTTACCTGATTATTTGCATATTGCGCGGATATGCCGGTAGAGAAACTGCCTTTTAAAAAACAAATTTCTTATGCCTGCGGGATGATAGGCTGGAGCATTATGACCAATATTATTATTGTGATGCTGCCCTATTTTTACCTGCCGCCATCGGGCTCCGGACTAACGCCCTTTGTACCACAATTGCTTTTGTTTGGGGTGCTTAATATTATGTCGGTTATTGCAGCATCAGGGAGATTGGTTGATGCCTTTTTTGATCCTTTTATAGCCTCGTTAAGCGACAAAACCAACAATGCTAAAGGGCGTCGGATTCCTTTTATGAAATGGGCCATTTTGCCGGCGGTTATTTTTTGCGGCTTAACCTTTTGCCCGCTTACCAGGGCCGAAAGCCTGCATAATGCATTTTGGCTGGCACTTACATTGATCTGCTTTTTTATGGGTGCCACCACTTACATTATCCCCTATAATGCGCTGCTGCCCGAGCTTACCGATACTGCCGCGGAAAAGGTAAAACTATCTTCTTTTCAACAAGTTGGTTTTGTAATAGGGATAATAATAGCCGCGCTGGTAAATAATTATGCAGACCTGGTTCAAAAAATTTTCCACGTACCTAATCGCGATGACGCAGTTCAATACACCATTTGGGGATTGTGCATTTTTGCCGGGCTAGTGATGTTGATACCCGTAGTTGCCATTGACGAGCGGAAATATCTTGCAAGCAAAAAGCCATCGCATTTACCAGTGTGGCAAGCTATACGCAAAACCTTTAGCCACCGAAATTTTAAATATTACCTGATCTCCGATTTTTCGTTTTACATGGCTTTGAGTATTATTTCAAGCGGTTTACTATTTTTTGTAACTGTATTGCTTCGCTTACCCGAATCAATGGGTGGCTTATTGATGCTTACCATGGTACTGGGATCCTTAATCTTTTATCCGCTCATTAATTATGTTTCCAAAAAATATGGTAAAAAGCCATTGGTGCTATTTTCCTTTGGCCTGCTGAGCCTCATATTTGCGATGATTTATTTTTTAGGCCGATTCCCTGTTTCGGCCAAAGTGCAGGTTTACACCCTGGTGCTTTGCGCAGCATTTCCGCTAGCGGCGCTGGGTATATTGCCTAATGCCATATTAGCCGAGATTGCCGAAAAAGATGCCAACGCAACCGGCGAAAATCGTGAGGGGATGTTTTTTGCAGTAAAATATCTGTTTGTAAAGCTGGGCCAAACGTTGGGTATTGCGCTGTTTGCATTCTTAACCGTTTATGGCAAAGATCCGGGGCATGACCTTGGCCTCCGGCTTAATGGAATCTGTGGTTTTGTGCTTTGTTTGGTAGCATTCATTTTCTTCACCCGTTTCCGGGAGAAAAAACCGCGGGTGAGGAAAGTTGGCAGTTTACAGTAGGCAATTTGCAATGGCCAGGTATCTGGCATTTGAATTACTGCCCGCTGCAAACTGGCAACTGCAAACTAACGTGAAACATTATTAGGCCTGGTATAAACTAAGTGCATTACGTTGATGTTACGCATTTCAAAGGCGGCTTCGCAGTAACACAAATAGTAGTTCCATTTGCGGATAAAAGTTTCATCAAAACCCAGCGACTTTACTGTTGAAAGATTGGCATTAAAGGCATCAAACCAAAGTTTTAATGTTTTGGCATAATCCAAACCGATGTCTTTTAAATCAACCATTGTCATATCACCGGTGCGGTTAATGGATTTATTGATGGCCCCTACCGATGGCAGCAGTGAACCGGGGAAAATATGTTTCTGAATCCAATCCACACCTTTGCGCAAACTATCGAACCTTGAATCGGGCGAGGTAATTACCTGTATAGCCAGGATGCCGTTTTTCTTTAACAGATCATGACATTTTTTGAAATACACATCCATAAAATTAAAGCCTACAGCTTCCAGCATTTCTACAGAAACTATTTTATCAAAAGTGCCCTCTAACTCCCTGTAATCTTTCAGTTCTATACTTACCCTATCGCTTAATCCTGCGGCTGTTACACGCTCAACTGCCAGCTTATGCTGCTCTTCGCTTATGGTTAACGAGGTTACCCTGCATCCATAGGTTTTGGCCATGTAAATGGCATTGCCGCCCCATCCGCTGCCAATTTCAAGCACATGATCAGTTGGTTTTAAATGCAACTGGCGGCACAAACGATCGTACTTGGCAAGCTGCGCTTCCTCCAGGCTCAGCCCATCCTTATAAAAATAAGCGCTGGAATAAGTCATCGTCGGGTCTAAAAAACTGGCAAAGAAATCATTATTCAAATCATAATGTGCTGAAATATTTTTGCGCGATCCTTCAACCGTATTGGCCCGTTTAAAGTGCGAAAGCTTGTTATATATTTTAAGCAGATTAAGCGAAAGCGTTTGTACGCTACTGCCTGATAGGCCGGGTGCATTGTCGATATTTAACAGCACCCATTTAATTACATTGTTAATATTATCGGTATCCCACAAACCATCAACATAAGCCTCGCCAAAACCAATATCGCCAAACAGCATAATACGCTCGTAAAACTCATCATTGTTAACCGTTATGTTAGCCGATATGCTGCCTTCGCCATTGCCTATTGTAATTTGTTCACCATTGCCCAGGGTAAGGTATAATGAGCCCTTATCCATTTTAGACAGAAACTTTAAAACGATACGCTCATAAAAGCTTCTTTTTCTAGCAAGTGTGATTGTGGTAGCCATAGGTTTTATACTAATCTGCAAATTGTGGTTTAGTACTATGTACGTAGTTTAACTGGTTTAAGGTTTTATAGCCCCCAAAATTGAATCAACTGTATGGCCGGTAAACTTCGCGTTGAAGCTCTAAATCATCATTCTTTTTGTGAAAAGGTAATTTTTTTAACCACAACTTTAGCGCTTGCCAGTGTATTAATCCAATTATCCTTAAAGTTATTAAAGGAAAGCTTAAAAAGTAAATTAATAGCGTTAAATCTTTCAGTTCTTTTCGTTCACCATTCAGGGTACTGATAAAAAATCGCTTGCCCTCCTTATCGTAATCATCAATTTTAACCTGTAGTTTTTCGCCGGGAATGTGCAGGTCGAAATCAAAATTGGTGTCCATATCAATAAATGGCGATACATAAAAGTACTTTTCCGTATTCAGCTTAAACTGGGCATTTTTTAAAGTATCCGCCCCTAAAAAATAGGGCTTCATTTCTAAAAATGTATTGCAAACTTCAACAACGGAGCATACCGGTTTGTCCTGTTCATTGTAGCAGTAATAAAACGAAACCGGGTTAAACTGGTAGCCCATGGTACACAAATTGGTAAGCACCATAATACGCCCCTCACCAATATCAACCCCGTTAATTTTCAAATAATCGGTAATATGCTGCCTGATATTTTTTGAGGTATCCGGATTTTCTTTTGGTAATTGCAGATGATCTTTATCCCTGAAATTAAACAGGTTGAAACGATTGCGGCTCATAAATTTAAGCCGCCTGGAAAGGCTGTCGATTTCATCCAGATCCAGGTAAAACATGAAGATGTTGTAGTGAAACGAATGCACCTTTGGAGCAAGCCGGTGATGCATCACTTTAGCCTTATACAAGCACGAATTAAAAGGAGCATTTACCATATTTGAATATACGGATTAATTTCCGGGCCGGATCAAAACATTATCATAAACCGGCTTGCCCAGCAATTGCGAACAAAGGTTTACTGCACTGGCAAAAGCATCCTCATGAAAGCCATATTTAAAATAGCTTCCGCAAAAATATATGGGGCCGGTTTCATTTAATTTGTGCAGTTCGGCCTGCGCATTGATAGCCGCTACGTCAAACAGCGGATGCTCGTAGTCAAGCTCCTTGATTATGGTACTTTCATTGAGTCCCTGATGCGGGTTAACAGAAACAAAGTAGTCCTTTCTGTCTGATACTTGCTGCAGGCGGTTCATCCAATAAATAGTAGTTGGCGTTAATTTGCCTTCTTCCATTTTTATACTGTAATTCCAGCTGCTCCAGGCCAGTTTTGTTTTTGGCATGATGCTTTTGTCTGTATGCAAAACCGCCTTGTTATATTGGTATTTAAATTTCGATAACAGCCTTTTTTCATCGGATGTTGGATCAAACAGCATGGTTAAGGCCTGATCGCCATGTGAAGCAATAATTACTCTGTCAAAAGTTTCCTGCGTACCATCAGACGCGTACACAATAACCTTTCCATTTTCGCGAACCACCTTAACCGCTTTACGGTTTACGTGAATATGTTCTTTAAAAGGTTTAATCAGTATTTCGCGGTACGACTGGCTTCCATTATCCAATGTATACCACTGATGCTGGGTATCCAAACCTAAAAAGCCATGATTCAAAAAGAAACGTATTAATGTTACCGCCGGGAAATCGAGCATCTGTTCCATAGGTGTCGACCATACTGCCGAGCTCATGGGCACCAGGTATTTCCAAAGCATATCCTCACCAAAACCAAACTCACTGATGTATCGCCCTATTGAATAATTGGCATATTTAGGGTCATCCAATATCTTCACGCTTTCCTTATTAAAACGGCCTATCTGGTACAGCATTTTTATGTATTTGGGGCTGAAGATATTTTTACGCTGGGCAAAAAGATGGTTAACGCTCGATCCGCTGTACTCCAAACCGCTGGGCAGGTGCTGCACACTGAATGACATATCCGTTTTTTTTACGGGCGCATTTATTTCAGCAAACAGCTTGCACAAATTAGGATAGGTTTTATAATTAAACACCATAAAGCCGGTATCAACATAAACCGGTTTACCATCTTCATCAACCGTTACTGTATTGGTATGGCCGCCAACATAATCATTCTGCTCATAAATGGTTAAATCGGTATGCTTATGCAAAAAATGAGCACAACCCATGCCAGCAATCCCTGTTCCTATAATGGCTGTTTTATGCATTATTTTTGTGTGATGATATGTAAAAATGTTTCCACAGCATAGGTGGATAACTGTCCGCCGGGGCCGTTTAAGTTGTAGTCGAAACCGTGCGTGGCCCAGGGCAGTTTCAGCCAGTAATGTTTGATGCCATTTTGCTGCAGCTTCAGATTAAGGCGGCGACTATGCTCGCGCGAAACCAATACATCATTTTCACCATGGATAATTAGTGTAGGTACGGATTTATTGCTCACAAACTCTATTGGCGAACATGCCACATATTTTTGCGGAACTTTAAGGTAAGAACCACCAATATAATCTTCCATCACCTTTCTCGAATCCATAATTAAAGGGTTTGATTTAATGGAGTATCCCCAAACCATATCCGCAGGGCCATAAAAATCAATAACGCCTTTCAATTTAGGTTCATGAAGTGTATACGCGGCCAGCAAAGCAATTTGCGCACCTGCGGAGCGACCCAATAAAACGTATTCGTTGGTGTCGATATTCAGCTCATCAGCGTGTTTATCCAGGTAGGCAATAGCCGCCTGTATATCCTCAACGGGTGCCGGTGTTTGGTATTTGGGTGCCATGCGGTAATTAATGGCCGCTACGTTGTATCCCTTTGCTGCCAGGTAGGTATTCAACTCGGGCAACTGCTGACTATCACCACCGGCCCATGACCCACCGTGGACTACAATAACACATGGTTTTTTCCCGTTGGTTTTAGAGGGATAAAAATCAAGCTTCAAAGAAGTGTCTTTATATTGAACGTATTGGATGGTTTGGTAACTTGAGTTTTTCGCTTTTTCAAACAGTTTTGAAAAGCTGAAGGGTATATCATTATTGGATTTACTGTTAAAAGCCGAAACTATATCCGCCTTAATATCTTTAGCTACCCAATACGCCCTCGCTATTGGCGAAAGAAATATGACGATGGTTACCAGCCCCAAAATGGTTCCGGGCAACTGATATTTATGCGCCCAAAAACCGGTTAGCGTTAGCAAAGTTGCAATGCTGGCAAATATTAAAGGCATTTCGGTAACACCAATGGCCAGCAGCCACAAATGATAAGATGGTGCCTTAAAAAAGTTAAGCAGCGAGAACAGAAAAAAAACAAGGATAAAGTAAAAGCGGATCATATAAATGTTTTGTTAAAAAAGAGTTTTGCTGCAATGCGAAATCTACGCCCTGGCATGCCGCTTATCTTTCAGCTTTTTGAAATAAGTAATGACTGACAATCCATTCGTTGCCATTATTATAGTTCCACAGTTCGGCACAGGCCATGTAAAAAATACGCCAGTAAGCCCACCATTTCAATGCCTCCTTTTGGCCATAAGTTTCTTCAAACAGAGGTATTATTTCTGCTTTATGGTTGTCCATATTTTTTAGCCATGCTTCGGCAGTTTTGCCGTAGTGGGTGCCGTTAACATGCCAGTGCCTTTTAACTACCAAATCTTCGTTAAAATAAAACATCAGGTCGTCACTTGGCATAATGCCCCCGGTAAAAAAGTATTTGCTCATCCAATCGGTATCATCAATTACCTCAAATAAATAAGCATACTCCTTATGGGTAAAAATATGGATAAACAATTTGCCATCATCTTTCAAAAACGAAGCTACCTTTTTAAGCAGTAAGGTGTAGTTACGCATGTGTTCAAACATTTCTACAGATACTACGCGGTCAAATTGTTCGTCAATATCAAAGGTGTTCATATCCGCGGTAATTACCTTCAGGTTTTTTAAGCCACGGTTCTTTGCCGTCATATCAATAAACATTTTCTGCGTACGCGAGTTAGAAACAACTTTAAAGATACTCTGAGGATACCGGGCAGCCATATACAACGACAACGATCCCCAGCCGCAACCCAGTTCCAAAACATGCTGTCCGTTTGCCAGGCCCGCCCTATCGCAGGTTAATTCCAGCATATCATCTTCAGCAGTATCCAGGTCTGCGACACCATCTTTAAAATAACAGCTTGAATATTTAAGATTTTTACCCAGGCAGTACTGGTAAAATTTAGTGGGAACCTCATAATGCTGCTGATTAGCATCGGCAGTATTAACAGCTATAGGCGAAGTTTTTAACTGGCCTATTAACGACATTAAATGCGCCTGCTGCTTTTCAACGTTGCCTTTGTTTTCGCCGTCCAGCCGTTGTTTTAATAATTTGCGGATCCCTTGTCTCAATAAAAAATCCGGGACTTTATTTTGTTCAATTAGTTTGTCGTACCACATTGTGCAGGTTTAGTTTTAGGGTTTTTTAAGCAATTGTTTTCAAAGCAACTACGTTTTTGCAGTAGTATTGGATTTACAAAAACAAAATTTTTAGAGCTTTTAGCTCTATTTTTATTTTAACTCCTTTTAAACCAGGGTATAAAAGCGCTTGTTTTTTGCTGATATAGCTTAAATGCCTCGCCTTTTGATCGCAACGACTGCGCTTCGGTAGCCGGTATGCCGGTTACTTTTAACAATAAATACAAAATAATGGCCGGGCTAATGATGGCCAGAAAACCGTAAGGCAAGCCCAAAGCAAATACAAAATACGAAACCCACATCAGCCATTCAAAAAAATAATTCGGGTGCCTGGAGTAGCCCCAAAGCCCTGTATCGCATACCTTGCCTTTGTTACCCGGATCTTTTTTAAACGCGGCCAGCTGTGCATCGGCAATAGCTTCGCCCAAAACACTTATCAGCCACAAACCGGCACCTGCATATTCAAAAGGCGAAAGCTGGCTATTGGTATTTAAGGTGATGATAAAAAACGGTGTAGCAAGCAATACGTTTGATATGGCCTGGAACTGAAAAAAGAAGAAGAATTTCTTTTCCGCATTTGGTTCCCATTCTTTACGTAATTGTTGGTAGCGTCCTTCTTCCTCGCCCAAATGTTTAACAATGCGGATGGCCAGATGCGTGCCTAATCGCAAACCTGCAATAATTACCATACCGCAAATGAGCAGTTTGCGGGTTTCAAACCCGGGTGCCAACAACAACAGGATAACAGCTATTACCGGAAAATTGTACGACCAGAAAACATCAACCACCCCTGCATTTTTTATTTTATGTGCCCAAAGCCACACTAAAACCATAATGCCGCAACAGGCAATTAAACAATATATTATTAAGCTGATAACTGAGTGATTATCCATTTTGTGTACTAAAAAGTTCTTTCAGGCCCTCACCCGGTTTTAAGCGGAAAAGCTGTATCAGCACATAAGCGCAACTGGCTATGCTTCCTAAAATTACCAATAATATGAGCCAAATAATTTTCAGGATGAACCTTTTTTCTTTATAGCATATCCAAAAAAAGATGACGGCTACATTGGCATAAAAATCCCACAGGGTAGCGCGCATCCATGGGATGGAGCCCAAAAAGTTCCACTCTTTAAACAGATTACTGCTGATGCTGGTACTTATTACCACATAACACATCCAAATAAAAAGGAGAAGGAAAAATAGTTTAAGGGCTTTGATCATAAAGTTCGGGTCGTTTTTTTATTTAGCACTATGTTCTTTTATAAAAGCAAGGGCATCATCGGCATGCTTTTTCCCTTGCATCATGGCTTCATAAGCGAAAACTACTTTACCCTTTAAATCAACTATAAATGTTTCGCGGCCGGTCATAAACATCTCTTTTTTTACGCCAAACTGGTGATATATTTTATCGCCCGGATCACTCAATAAGATAAATGGCAGTTTATAATGATCGCTAAATGCTTTGTGACTGGCAACCGTGCCTCCGTTTATACCTATAACAATAGCCCCGGCTTTGGTAAAGTCGTTAAAACTATCTCTGAAAGAGCAGGCCTCTTTGGTACAAACCATACTTTCATCCTTCGGATAAAAATAGATCACCAAAAACTGTTTGCCTGTATAATCGGCACTGTTAAAAACCTTTCCGTTTTGATCTGTTAGTGAAAATGATGGCATGTTATCACCAACAACCAATGTTTTTTCATTGGATTGTGACTTTGACTTATATCCTATTAAAAGCAATAACAAGAAGAGGATAACGGCAGCTGATTTTGTATTCATAAATCAACTTACGAAGAATTCATCGTAAAGCGATTTACTATCCGCAAGTTTTTTATGGCGATGCTTATTTAATATTTACAGCACAAAAAAGCCGGACCTTCAAAATGAAAGCCCGGCCATAGTTGATTAATAAATTATCTTAAACTAAATTGCTTTTAATGTAGTTGTAGCTCTTGGTAATGCTATCGTAAGGATCGCCCGGGCAAATATCCTGCTCAACAAAGAAATATTTTAATCCTGCGGTTTTAGCATGTTTAAATATTTTCTTAAAGTCGATAATACCATTACCAACCTCGGTAAACATTTGTTTTGGTGTATTATCCATATCCTTTAAATGCCACAACGGGAAGCGGCCAGGATGCTCATTAATCAATGCAATAGGATCTTGCTTGGCTTTAGTAACCCAATACATGTCCATTTCCATTTTTACTAATTCAGTATCTGTATTGGCAAGCAAGGTTTCATATGGATATTTGCCATCTTCCTGTATAAATTCAAAATCGTGGTTATGGTAGCAAAGCTGGATACCTGCTTTTTTACAAATTTCGCCTGCGGTATTTAAATCGCCGCCAATTTTTTTGTAATGATCAAGGGTTCCGCGTTCGGCAGGAGAAAGCCAGGCACATACCATGTATTTAATGCCTAATGCCGCAGCATCATCAACGGCTTTGTTCCAGTCGTTTAATATGGTGCCTTTCATATCCTTGCCATCTTCGCCTAAACGATAGTGGCAGCTTGGCATCATCAAACCATTATCCTTTAAAATTTTGGAGAAGCTCATGCCGTCCATTCCATAAAACTTCTCGCTACCTGTGTAGGTTGCGCCCTCAACAGAGTTAAAGCCAACCTGGGCCACTTTAGCTAAAGTAGCGGCCGGGTCTTTTCCCATGTAATCGCGCACGGTGTATAACTGAAGCCCGATGTATTTCTTGTCGTATGCAAACAATTTAGGGGCCACTAACAATCCAGCCGAAAGCACAGCTGAAGTTTTAAGAAATGATCTTCTGGTAGTCATAATTTTAAAATTGGTTGAGGTAAATATAGTGTATTATTGACACAATCAAAATATGCAACTGATTTGATACAATTAAATTTGCGAGCAGGCAGCGGGCACAATAAAAGTAGATGTAATGTGCAAAACCAGCTTTGCATCAGCATAATCGGGTATGGTACTTATCTTTTTCCATTCCGGATCATTGCCAAAAGCTTTCCAATGACTATCATGCGCGGCCATGTCGTCAAAGGTTACCATATAAATCAAATTGGGGCGCAGTTCGCCAATAATTGTCTCTCCAAAAAATACCGGGTTAAAGCCAAGTCGCTTAAAAATATCTATCTCACCTGCATCATTAAACATTTCCAGCTTCTTTTTTCCGGCAGCTTCACTGGCATGCTCGTAACGGCGCAACTCAAAAATGCGTGGTTTTTTTGCAGGCACCTGTAGTACCGGCATGTGCGCAAATGCTTTTAATAACGAACTTTCAATCCGCTCGTAAGCCGGTTCGGTTGCAGGGGCATTTAAATAAGCGTCGCCCGCTGCCAGGTATAATTTATCAGCAGTCAGCTTATCGCTAACTGCTAACAAATCATCCAATGAGTTGTGGGGAATAAAAGCATATAATTTTGTTTGCCCGGTTGGTTTAAGCTCGGTGAATAAGCCGACGGCTTTGCTTCCATATCTGTTCAACGCAGGGATAAATGCATTGGCAAAATACTCTTCCACTATTTCTTGTTGCCGGGCATTTTTCAAAGTATAAACACGCAATTCGTAAAATTGGCGGATACCTGTTTTCGTTTTCATTGCTGCTTCACTTATTTGTGATATAACTGCGCCTGCGGCGGTGGTTATTAACGATGCTTTTACAAACGAGCGTCTTTTCATAGTTGTTGGTTGTGATGATAAAACTATAAAAAAAACAGCTTGCAACATAGCCGGTGGGGCACTGTTTAAATTATTAGCCAAATTGCAGCCAAATTGCCTTTTTACAAACTATAAACATTATTTTACATAAACTTGTATCCTGATCTAACCAATCGAGTTAATAGACTGTATGCTTAAGTCCCGGGGCTCCATTTTATTTGACCGGGATGGACATATTTATGGACCCAATTGGTGGATGGACAATTTTAGATTCACAAAATGAACGACCAATTTTACAGGCAGATTTTTGACAAACATCAGCACGTTGAGGCAACACCCTCAAATAAGGAGATTACTGCCTGGGCCCTGCGGGTTATCCGCTTATTATATCCCGAACAGTCAAAACAAGTTTTCACTTCTGTAGATCAGCTGAAGGACGAGTTTAACCTGTTAGAGAATGAACTTGTGCAGGTAATGAACGCTACCAAGGCTTGTCAAAATTGTGATAACGAGCAACTGGCTCAGGCTTTTTTCGAACAGATGCCCCATTTATATGCCGTATTAAATACCGACATATGGGCCATTTTTGACGGTGATCCCGCAGCCGGCAGCGAATTTGAAGTGATCCGCACCTATCCGGGTTTCTTTGCCATTTCATTTTACCGCCTGGCAAACAGCTTACACAAGTATAACGTGCCTTTGCTACCGCGTATCCTTACAGAACATGCGCATTCTAAAACAGGTATTGACATTCATCCGGGTGCTCAAATAGACGAGTATTTCCATATAGATCATGGTACTGGTATTGTAATAGGCGAAAGCTGTATTATAGGCAAACATGTAAAACTGTACCAGGGAGTTACCCTTGGAGCGCTAAGCGTAGCCAAAAATATGGCGAACACCAAGCGGCACCCAACGGTTGAGGATCATGTGGTAATTTATTCGGGAGCCACTATCTTGGGTGGCGAGACTGTGATAGGCCACGATAGCATTATAGGCGGTAATGTGTGGCTCACCAAAAGTGTGCCGCCGCATTCAACGGTGTTTCATAAACCCGAAATCACCGTATTAAATAAATCAAAAGTTTAAAATTATGGCAGGTATAATTGATCTGATAGGCAATACGCCTATGGCCGAAATAAAAAGACTGAATCCCAACCCCAATGTGCGCATTTTTGCCAAGCTTGAGGGAAACAATCCCGGTGGCAGCGTAAAGGACAGGGCCGCGCTTAATATGGTGCGCAGCGCGATGGAACGGGGAGAAATTAAAGCCGGAACCAAACTGATTGAAGCTACCAGCGGCAATACAGGTATTGCTTTGGCTATGATAGCCTGTTTATACGGACTTGAAATTGAACTGGTTATGCCATCCAATTCGACCCGTGAGCGTACTTTAACTATGGAAGCCTTTGGGGCCAAAGTAACCTTGCTTGATGGTATTGAACTTTGTCGTGATTATGCCGAAGAAAAAGGTGCCAGCGGCGAATGTTTTTTATTGAACCAATTTGCCAATCCGGATTGTTACCTGGCGCATTATAAAACTACCGGGCCCGAAATCTGGCGCGATACCGAAGGCCAGATCACTCATTTTGTAAGCGCTATGGGTACTACAGGTACTATTATGGGCAACTCCATGTTTTTAAAAGAGCAGAATCCGGATATACAGATTGTTGGCTGCCAGCCCACAGAATGTTCATCTATTCCGGGCATACGGCGCTGGCCGGTTGAATACTTGCCAAAGATATTTGACCCTAAGAAAGTTGACCGCGTAATGGATATTTCGCAGGAAGAAGCTACCCTAATGGCCCGCAGAATGGCGAAAGAGGAAGGCATTTTTGCAGGGATGAGTAGCGGTGGTGCTATGTCGGCTGCTATACGGCTTGCTGAAGAGCTTAAAGAGGGTACTATTGTGTTTATTTGCTGTGATCGTGGCGACAGGTATTTGAGCAGTGATTTGTTTGGGTGATTGAATTAATCAATCCAAATTTGTATTTTTGATTACATGGAATCGATAGTTGTACATCCTGAAAGTACGGAACAATTGGAAGCTGTCAAAGCTGTTTTAAAAGCTTTAAAAATTCCAGTTGAGCCGCAGGCCTATGTTTTACCTTTACATGTTTCAGAAAGCATTCAGAAAAGTTTAAAACAATTCGAAAACGGGCAAATTATTTCTCTTGAAGAGTTCAAGCAAAAGCATTTTATTCAAGACTAATAACAAAAAGAGGGTGTCATGCTGAGTGATAAAATCCGGGAACTATGAAGATGAAATGACAAAAAATGCGCCGTAGGTGCGACATATCGGTAGAAAATATTGTTACAAAATGTTTTGGCGTGCTGTAGGTACGCTACATGCCGGCGTACAGGTTTCGTACCTATGGCACGATATGGTTGTCGATTTTTCTTTCTACCGATATTTGCCCCCCCCGGGGTCTTTCCCTTAATTATCCATACATGCCATGGGTAGGCATGCTCGAAGCATGCCTACAAAAGCCTCTGCTCTGACCCTTCGGGTGCCTCAGGGTGACATCCCGTCAGTTCTTCTTACAACTTCCTCTCTTCCACCCCTTCATTAGTAATCGTCACGGGCAGTATCAAACCATTGTTATCAAAATACATTTTATCAATACAAACCACCCGGTGATTGCCGTCGGTTTCGCCCAATGGACGGCGATGATATACAATATACCACTCGTTGGTGCCCGGAATATTAATTACGGAATGATGACCTGCACCTGTTGCTATTGCCGGGTCCTGCTTTAAAATGGTGGCAATGCGTTTAAACGGCCCGGTTGGGGTATTGCCAATGGCGTAGGCTACCCGGTAATCGGGACCTGTCCATCCGCCTTCGCTCCACATTAAATAGTATTTGCCCAGGCGTTTAAACATTACCGGCCCTTCCACGTAATCTTTTGGGGTGATATTTTTGTAAGATATGCCATCAGCAAACGGCACTACTCCGGTAAAATCACTATTCAGTTTGGCAATATTGCACTGCCCCCATCCGCCGTAAATAATATAATACTGGCCGTCATCATCCTTAAAAACAAACTGATCTATGGGCTGCGCTTTGTTATAAATTTTGCCGATGAGCGGCTTACCTAAATAATCTTTAAACGGCCCCTCCGGTTTATCGGCAACTGCCACACCTATGCCGCCAATTTCTTTGGTATCATCATGAATATCATTCGCGCCAAAAAATAAATAGTATTTACCATCCTTTTTCGTAATGGCGGGCGCCCACAAGGCCTTTTTTACCCATTTCACAGCACTCGAATCAAGCACATGGCTATGTTTTGTCCAATGCACCAGATCGGTTGATGAAAAGCCATCCATAAAAACCTGTTCATTGTACGGGGCCGAGTAAGTGGGATACACCCAATATTCATTACCAAATATTTTTGCTTCCGGATCGGCATACCAACCCGGGAAGATAGGATTACCTGAGTATTCTTTTTTTTGTGCCAATACTGCTCCAACGCAAAAAATCAATACCAAAGGAAAAGCTTGTTTAATAAGCTTCCGCATGATGTTTGTCATGATTCAAGAATAATAAAATTATTTTTTAGGCCTGCTTTTATTGCCCCAGCGCCGTTTTTGCGGCCTTTTGTTGGGGTCGTGTTCCTGTTTAACAGCTTCTATCGATTTTAACTCATCCGGCACATCAATTAAGCGGATAGGCTTTTCAATTAACTGCTCAATATTTTTCAGCTTGCGCTCATCGCGGTGGTTAACAAAGGTGATGGCTGTTCCTGTGGTTTCGGCGCGGGCCGTACGGCCAATACGGTGAATATAATCTTCCGGGTCACCGGGCACATCGTAATTAATTACCAGGTCAATCCCTTCAACATCAATTCCGCGCGACAAGGCATCGGTACCGATAATTACGGGCAGTTGTTTATTTTTAAAGGCGAGTAAAATATCCTCACGTTCTTTTTGTTCCAGGTCGGAGTGGAATGCGCTTACTTTAACATTTGCCTGCTTTAACTCTTTAGTGAGCGATTTTACAATTTCCTTGCGCGATGCAAAAATTATAGTACTCACAAACGAACCATTTTTTAACAGCATTTGCAGCAATGGTGTTTTCTGCTGATCATGCACCCGATAAATCTGCTGATCAATACCCACTGCAGGCTGCGATAGGGCGATATTTATTTGCTCCGGATTATTCAGCACCGTTTTAGCTAAAGACCGGATGCGGCCGGGCATAGTTGCTGAGAACAATAATGTTTGTCGTTCTTTTGGCAAATAGCTGATGATCTTCATGATATCGTCAGAAAAACCCATGTCGAGCATGCGGTCGGCTTCATCCAACACCAAATGTTTTAAATGATGCAGCTTTAATATACCCGAAGTAAGGTGTGCGATTAACCGTCCCGGTGTTGCAATAATAATGTTCACATTATTTTGTATACCGCGGCGCTGTTGTTCGTATGCGGCGCCATCGCCACCGCCAAATACGGCTATAGAACTGACCCCTGTAAAGTAAGCCAAACCTTCTACCTGCTGATCTATTTGCTGGGCCAGCTCCCGGGTGGGTGCCAAAATAAGCGTATTAATCTGGTGCTTATTACCATTACTGATGGCATTTAAAACAGGCAATAAATATGCCCCGGTTTTACCTGTGCCTGTTTGGGCGCAGGCAATAATATCCTGTCCGTTAAGTATGATAGGGATGGCCATCTCCTGTATTGGTGTAGGGGTTGTAAAACCCATGCTTAAGATGCCCTCTAAGAGTTGCTCGTTGAAATTAAAGTCCTGAAATGTCACTATAAATTTATATGGTGAATGAATGCAAGGTAGCAAAAAAAAGTTGTGTTTATAGTATGTGGATGGTGTATCAGGCAGAAAGGGCGTAGAATCTTGCGGCGGAGGTGGCTCCTATGGCGCCGAAGCGTCCTTTTTATTTTCTATAAACAGGATGTTCCTATGAAGCGAATTGTTTAACAAATTTGCAGCTCCGTTAGGAGCTACCTGTTTATAGCAAAAAGATAAGATTATAAGACTCCATAGGAGTCCCCTTCAACAACTGGCAAATAAGAAATAATTTATTTCAGCAGATTATAGGCAATAAAACTTGCGGCATAGGCCAAAACAGTCATATAGGCGAACTGAATAGCCGGCCAGCGCCAGTTTTTTGTTTCGCGGTAAACTACAGCCACCGTGCTGGCACACTGCATGGCGAATGCGTAGAACATCATTAACGAAAAGGCTACCGCCAATGAAAATACAGGCTGTCCGGTTTGCGCATTAGTGGCCGTTTTCATTTTATATTGCACCGATTCCATTTTTTCGGCACTTCCTTCCACGCTGTAAATGGTAGCCATGGTACCCACAAATACTTCACGGGCCGCGAAAGAGGTTATAAGGGCGATGCCTATCTTCCAATCAAAACCTAATGGCCTTATTACCGGCTCAATTACGTGACCCAATACACCTGCATATGAGTTTTCAAGCTTTTCGGAGTTGATAGCCCTGGTTAAACTATCCGGACTCAAATGTTGCGTATACTGCGGCTTATTATATTTTTGTTCGATGGTTTTAAACCGATCACCCGGCCCATATGATGCCAGCACCCACAATATTACCGAAACGGCAATAATTACTTTTCCGGCCTGAAAAACAAATGATTTGGATCTGTCGTACATAGAATAACCCACGTTTTTCCATCGGGGCATGCGGTAAACCGGCAGCTCCATAATGAAATAACCGCGCTCACGTCCTTTCAAAATCAACTTAAACACAAAAGCAACTACAATTGCTGATATCAAGCTGAAAACATACATCCCTGTAAGGGCCAAACCCTGCATATTTAATATCCACCACACATTGCGGTTAGGTACTACCAAAGCAATAAGCAAGGTATAAATTGGCAAACGGGCGGAGCAGGTAACCAATGGGGTAACCATTATGGTGATCATTCTGTCCTTCCAGTTTTCGATGGTTCGCGTACTCATAATAGATGGTACGGCACAGGCAAAACCACCTATCAGCGGTACAACAGATTTTCCGTTGAGGCCCACTTTGCGCATCAGCTTATCCATCATAAACGTAACCCGCGACATGTAGCCGGTATCTTCCAGTATGGAGATAAAGGCAAACAGAATAGCTATTTGCGGAATAAATACCATTACACCACTTAAGCCGCCAATTACGCCATCCACAATTAAACCGGTTAACGGGCCGGCGGGCAGCAATGTATGTAAGGAACTTTGCAGCCACACAAAAAAATCGCCAATAAGTTCCATCGGATATGCCGACCATGCAAAGATGGATTGGAACATAAACAGCAGCACACCAAAAAATATAATAAACCCAAATACCTTATGGGTAAGTATTTTATCAATTTTATTGCTGGTGGTTTCAAACTGGGCAGTTTCGGGAACTTTTACGGTATCGTAAAGCAGATCGTTAATAAAATTGTAACGCGCTATGGTTTCGGTAGCCTGTGCCTTTTGCGAATGGAAGGAGAATTCTTTTTCAAGTTCTTCTATACGGTCACTTTCAGCAGCTGATAGAAATTTTACGGTTTCATGCTGATGAGCCAATTGCAGGGCATAGTATGGGTTATCAAGTTTTAACTCGGTACTGATCTGTTTGATTAAACTGGGTGCAATGGTTTCCACATCGATGGAGGCTTCCTGTAAGGCTATTTTATTGGCAAATGCAATAGCTTCCTTTAGTTTATCAATGCCCTCACCTTTGCGGGCGGCAATGGGAACTACCGGCACGCCTAATTTTTTTGAGAACTGATTAATATCAATCTGAATGCCCGACTTTTTTGCCAGGTCCATCATATTGAGCGCCACAATAACCGGGATTTTAAGATCGGCAACCTGGGTATACAACAGCAGGTTTCTTTTCAGGTTAGAAGCATCCAATATTACCACAATCAAATCGGGCGAATGTGGGTTTGCCTTATCGGCCAATACCGAAAAAACGATGGATTCATCCTGACTTTTAGGATAGATACTGTACGTTCCGGGAAGGTCGATGATTTCGGCTATGCGGCCGTCAGAAAGGCTTAAATAACCTGTTTTTTTGTCAACAGTTACGCCTGGAAAATTTCCTATTTTTTGATTTAAACCGGTTAGTGTATTAAAAAGAGTTGATTTACCGGTGTTGGGGTTTCCTACAAGAGCAACTCTTAAGTCGGCTTTCAATGGAGTAAAAACTACTGCAAAATAATAGTCGAAGCTTCAAATTTGCGCAGACTTAACTGGTAGCCTGAAACAGTAACAGCAATAGGATCGCCTAATGGTGCAACACGCGAAATTTTGATTTCCTCACCCGGTAAACATCCCATCTCCATCAATTTTACCGACATTTCTAAATCAGTAAATTCTTTTACTATCCCTGTTTCGCCTATTTCAAGTTGTGAAAGCTTCATCATATCATTAATAACTTAGTCAAATGTAGACCTTATTTAAATTAAATCCAAATAAGATTAATGATTGCCATTACTTTTTTACGATATGAAAGTCATTTTTTTCTTAGGCCCTTTTTGCATTGGGAGAATTGTGCGTAACCACGCTAAAATGAGGGCAGTGGCAGCTTTGAAAAATACCGCACGATGAAAGAGAGATCAATGCCACAAACGCCAGAATAATCCATTTATTTTTTAACATATCTTAATGCGCTAAAAGTTACCAAAACACTAAATGCACCCATTGCAGCACCCACGGCATCGGCAAAAAGATCGTTCCACTCGCCATCGCGCCAGGTAAATACCAACAGTTGCAAAAGCTCAATTGCACCGCCATAGGCAATAGCAATAACTGCAAACAGTATGATGTCTTTATACGGCAAATAAGGTGCAGATTGTTGCCTTATTAAGCCATTACAGTAAAATACAACCAGCACAAAAAAGAAACCGCAATGCACCAGCTTATCAAAACCCGGAAAAAAAATTGACGACTCGGCAAATTTGCCAAGATGAACAGTACACATTACAAAAATAAATAAGGCCCACAAAATAGCGGGCCCGTAATATTTAAATAATGTTTTCATTAAACACCAATAAGCGATTTGTAGCTATCGGCCGATAAGAGACCTTCTACACTGGCCACATCAGCTAAACTGATCTTTACCATCCAGCCTTCGCCATATGGATCAGAGTTTACCAGCTCAGGCTGTTTATCAAGCGCAGGATTAACCTCAGTGATGGTTCCGGTAACCGGCATAAATAAATCTGAAACGGTTTTAACAGCTTCTACCGTACCAAAAACTTCATCTTTGGCAACTTCTTTTCCTAATGAGGCAATATCTATATAAACAATATCCCCTAATTCGCGCTGGGCAAACTCGGTAATGCCTATATAAGCATCATTGCCATCAACTTTTATCCACTCGTGGTCTTTGGTATACTTTAATCCTGATGGAAAATCCATATTCTTTAAATTTAAGGCTCAAAAATAATAAAACTTTAACACAATGCCATTTATTAGTTAGCTGCTAAAAATTCATTTTATCTGTTACCTTTATTTACCAGTTTTAATAACTTAAGCACTCTTTAAGCGTATACATATAAGTAGCAGTCATTAACTGCTACTGAAACTATATGATTTATAGTTTGTTAATATAAGAGACTGTCGAAAAATGATAAAACATCGTCATTGCGAGATACTGCCTGTCCCGAACTCGTTTCGGGAAAGCAATCTCTACGTAAGCAGATCGGCCTTGCAAGGTTGCCCTGTATAGTTTAGAGATTGCTTCGTACCTCGCAATGACGCTTTGTTTTTCTGTTTATATAAAATATTGAACAAAATTCAAACAGGCTCTAAACCAATGCTAATAAAAATTCTGCTGATGAGAAATTTGTGTTTTGGTATGATTTTATTAATTTTTGCATTAACTATACAGGGATGTACCTATAAAGCTAAAAGCGGTGCACCGGTAAGTGCCGACAGTATTTCGAGCGCCGATAGCTTAAAGGCCGTGAACGACACAGCGCTTAAAATGAGCGTGCCTGTTGATAACAATGACGTTAAGTTTGTTACCCAAACCATTCAGGCCTGTATTACCGAGGCTGAGTTAGGGAAGCTGGCTATACACAACGCTCAAAATAAAAGGGTAAAGAACTTTGGCGCCATTATGATAAAGGATCTTAATAAAGCCCATAAAAAATTGACTGTGCTTGCAAACAGTAAAAGCATTCTCCTGCCAACCAGCCCGGACACTACTCAGCAAAAAACATTGAATGAATTTTCAAAAAAAACAGGGAAGGATTTTGATACCGCTTACGTTAACTATATGATAACCGATCACAAAAACTACATCGCGGTTTTTGAAAATCAATCGAAAAATGCTGCTGATGCGGATATTAAAAGATTTGCCGCTAAATCATTACGTGATTTGAAAAACCATCTGGATGCAATTATGATTATTCATGGGAGTATGAAATAGAGCGGAGAAAGGAGCTGAAAGCGAAGGGTGCGGAAAGCAGAAAGACCAAAGCAGAGAAAAGAGCTGAAAGCTAAAAGACCAAAGCCGAAAGCTTTATTGAGCTTCGTGCTTTGGTCTTTTTTAGTATTGCAACATATTCAAGGTTTTGCGCTTTAAGCTTTCTGCCTTTAGCTTTAATCTTCAACTACTTCGCTATTGGGGCTGCTGATTTCGGGGACTTCGTGTTTGAAGTATCGCTTTTGATAAATCAGGATCATAATTACACCAACAGATATTGCTGAATCGGCAAGGTTGAATATCGGTTCAAAAAATTCAAAATCCTGGCCATGCCATACCGGGAACCAATCGGGATAATGACCTTTCACCAGGGGAAAATAAAACATATCAACCACCCGGCCTTCAAACAAACTACCGTGCTGGTAAATTAAGCCATAAAAGGTTGAGTCGATTATATTACCTAATGCGCCTGCAAATATTAAGGCCACACACATAATTAAACCACGGTGATATTTGTGCTGAATAAGATAAACCAAGCCGTACCCAATGCAAAGTACAGCGGCAATACGGAACAGGGTAAGCGTCAATTTTCCGGCTTCGCCGCCAATTTCCCAGCCAAATGCCATACCGTTGTTTTCGGTATAGCGCAGCATGCCGTATTTACCTAAAAAATGGATTTCGGAATTGAAATCCATATGTGTACGTACCCAGGTTTTAATAATCTGGTCAACAACTATAATTACTGCAACTAAAAGAAAGGGTTTCAGATAAACTGCCTTCATTTATTGACGTAGTTTAGCTTCCATACTTAATGTTGTATGCGGCACTGCACGCAAACGCTCTTTAGGAATCAGTTTACCGGTTTCGCGGCAAACACCGTAAGTTTTATTTTCAATACGTACCAAAGCTGCTTCCAACTGTTCAATAAACTTTTTCTGACGGGCAGCTAACTGGTTAATCTGCTCTTTTTCTAATGTAGCAGATCCATCTTCCAATGTTTTGTATGTGCCTGCGGTATCATCTGTACCGTTAGCGTTAGGTGAACTCAATGAGGTTGCAAGAGAGTTTAACTCTTCTTTTGCACTGCGAAGCTTATCGAGTAAGATACCCTTAAATTCTTGCAAATCTGATTCAGAATACCTGGTTTTTTCGTTTTCTTGTTTCATTTATATTTTACTAATAGCAATCAAAATTTCATTTTCATCAATCAAGGCTAATTCGCCTTCATTTAGTTCATTATCAAGCACTATGCTCTCTGCTAAAATTTCGGCGCAAATATATGATAAATTATTATTCACCGCTTCTGTTATAAAAGCATGGTCTTTAAGCCTCACATTTATCTTATCGGTAACTTCAAATTCTTTTGATTTACGCAAATTCTGGATCCGGTTTATTAACTCTCGCGATATCCCCTCCTGTTTCAATTCGTTGGTAATGGTAACATCTAAAGCCACGGTTAGTTTTCCTAAATTTGCAACCTGCCATCCCGGAACGTCTTCTGCAATGATTTCTACGTCACTAGTGATTAGTGAATAGTGATCAGTGATTAGTTCAGGCAGCATATCTTTTACATTCCCACCAGCTTTAATTTCTAATATTAAAGAGCCTTCGCTTTCCAATTTGGCAATATCATCCTGATTAAGATTTCCTATTGCTTCGGCAACAGCTTTCATATCCTTACCTACTTTAGCGCCCAGGGCTTTAAAGTTTGGTTTGATCTTCTTTTTAATGAAACCTGCCGTATCGGTTATGTATTCAATATCCTTAATATTGGTTTCAGATAATATTAGGTCTTTTACCTGGTCAACCTGCTTTTTGAAAGTTTTATCCAGTATAGGCAACAAGATTTTGCTCAATGGCTGCCTTACGTTGACACTTACTTTTTTACGCAACGACAATACCAACGATGATATATCCTGTGCCATTTGCATACGCTCTTCCAGCGCTTTGTTTACTAAGCTCTCGTTATATTGAGGAAAATAAGCCAGGTGAACAGATTCGAATGTCTCTTTATGCGTTACTTTATTTAAGTCGATGTATAAACGATCGGCAAAAAATGGCGCTATTGGCGACATCAGCTTGGCGATAGTTACCAAACAGGTATATAATGTTTGATAGGCCGACAGCTTATCTGCCGAATTATCAGACTTCCAGAAACGGCGGCGGCTTAAGCGCACGTACCAGTTGCTTAAATGTGCGTCAACAAAATCCTGTATGGCCCGGGCAGCCTTGGTAGGCTCAAAATCAGCATAAAAATCATCAACTTCTTTAGTAAGCGTATTCAATAAGGAGATGATCCACTGATCTATTTCGGGGCGATCGGTTATTGCAATTTCGGCTTCGCTGTATTTAAATTTATCAATATTGGCGTATAACACAAAGAAAGTGTAGGTATTGTATAAAGTACCGAAAAACTTACGGCGAACTTCATCAATGCCTTCCGCATTAAATTTCAAATTGTCCCATGGGGCAGCGTTGCTGATCATGTACCAGCGCGGGGCATCGGCACCAAACTGTTCAATAGTAGCAAAAGGATCAACGCCGTTACCCAAACGTTTTGACATTTTGTTGCCGTTTTTATCGAGCACCAAACCGTTTGATATTACATTTTTAAAAGCTACGCCTTTGTTGCCTTTTTTTAAATTTACGGCGCGCACCTGGTCGCTCACCTCACTCAGCATTACGGCTATGGCATGCAGTGTAAAGAACCAGCCACGGGTTTGGTCAACACCTTCGGCAATAAAATCGGCCGGATAAGCATTGGCAAATTCTTCTTTGTTTTCGAAAGGGAAATGCCATTGGGCGTAAGGCATGGCACCGCTATCAAACCAAACGTCAATCAAATCGGGTTCGCGGTACATTGGCTTGCCTGTTGATGATACAAATACAACATCATCTACATACGGGCGGTGCAAATCAAAGTTTGAATCTTTTAACGATTCAATGATTTCTTTGTCTTTCGCTAATTGTTCGTCAGATAAAGCACCGCTGTTTACTGCCAGTATCAATGCCTCCTTCAGCTCTTGTATAGAACCGATACATCTTTCTTCCGGACCATTTTCCTCGCGCCAGATCGGCAGCGGTGTGCCCCAAAAACGTGAGCGGGAAAGGTTCCAGTCAACCAAGTTTTCCAGCCAGTTGCCAAAACGGCCTGTTCCAGTCGATTCAGGTTTCCAGTTGATGGTTTTGTTTAACTCCACCATTTTATCCTTTAACGCCGTAGTGCGGATGAACCAGCTATCCAGCGGATAGTACAAAATCGGTTCATCAGTACGCCAGGAGTGCGGATAACTGTGTTCGTATTTTTTTACATCAAACGCCTTGTTCTCGGTTTTTAGCTTTATCGAGATCAGTACATCGGTGGCTTTAAAGCCCGGGGCCTCGCGTTCTTCTTTGGAATAATATTCTTCTTTAACGTAAAAGCCCGCAAAATCGGTAACCTCATCCACAAAGCGGCCCTGTTTATTTACCAGCGGAACTTCTTTCCCAAATTCATCCACCACCATTACCGATGGTACATTATTTTCCTTACAGGCCCTAAAATCATCGGCACCAAAAACAGAGGCGGTATGTACTACACCTGTACCATCATCGGTAGTAACAAAATCGGCTGGGATTACGCGGAAAGCATTTTTTTCCAGATCCTCGTTAGTTACGTAAGGCATCAGTTGTTCATAGTGCATGCCTACAAATTCAGCGCCTTTATGCGTGCCTTTTACCTGCCATGGAATAATTTTATCGCCTCCCTTATAGTCAGCAAACGAAGCGTTTTCGCCTTCTGCCTTAAAATATTTACCTACCAGATCTTTGGCTAAAACTACGGTAACCGGCTCAAAAGTATAGGGGTTAAAAGTGCGGATGCTTACGTAATCAATTTTTTCGCCAACAGCCAGTGCGCAGTTTGATGGCAGGGTCCACGGTGTGGTTGTCCATGCCAGTATATACACGTCAGTATCAGCATTTTTGAATAAAAACTCCGAATCTTTGTCGCGTTTTACCTTAAACTGCGCAGTAATGGTGGTATCCTTCACCATTTTATACGTGCCCGGCTGGTTCAGCTCGTGCGAGCTCAAGCCGGTGCCCGATTTTGGCGAATATGGCTGCACGGTATAACCTTTATACAATAAATCTTTATTGTACAGCTGCTTTAATATCCACCAAAGAGTTTCAATGTATTCGTTTTTATAGGTGATGTACGGATCTTCCAAATCAACCCAATAGCCCATTTTTTCGGTCAGGTCGTTCCACACGTCGGTATAGCGCATTACCTCCTTGCGGCAGGCATCGTTATATTCTGTTACCGAAATCTTTTTACCAATATCTTCTTTGGTAATACCTAAAGCCTTTTCAACGGCCAGCTCAATTGGCAAACCATGGGTATCCCAGCCGCCTTTGCGTTTTACCTGGTAACCTTTTAATGTTTTGTAACGGCAAAAAATATCCTTTATGGCGCGGGCCATTACGTGGTGAATGCCGGGCATACCATTGGCACTAGGCGGCCCCTCGTAAAATGTGTACGGGTTATTGGCCGGGCGACTGCTAATGCTTTTTTCGAAGATGTTATGCTTCTTCCAGAAATCAAGAACATCCTTGCCGGTTTGTGATAGATTTAACTGTTTATATTCCTTGTACATCAATGTATTCCACCTCAAATTTTAGAGGCTGCAAAAATACGGAAATTAAGATAAAAAGTGTTATATAAGTGTGAAATTGAGGGAGATTTTTATTGAGGAGCAAATAACGATGGGTATTAAAACCCATCATTATTTATAGATTTTTGCTTTGCCGGTATTGTCGCTGACAAACCGCGGGGCCTTTATTTCATACAAGCTTTACGTTACCTGTTGGCGACAACGCCAACAGGGGCATGACGAGATATATTTCCATAGCGATGGGTTTTAATACCCATCGCTATTTGCAGATTTCAATTACCGGGCTGTTCAAGTTTTTTGATGATGTCTTTACCGGTTTGACTATTGGGGTTAAGCTGCACGGATTTTTTATAGTTTGACAGGGCTTTTTGTTTATCACCTTTATCGGCATAAGCTTCGCCTAAGCTATCGTACACATTCCATGAGTTTGGAAAAAGCCGGGTATTATATTCAAAAACAATAATTGCATCAGCCATCCTGTTTTTGCTGCGCAGGTAATAGCCAATTTCGTTTAAAGAGTTTTCGTCGTCAAAACCATATTCCCCGGCGTTTGTCTTTTTTAAATCGTTGTAAAACGCAATAAACTGATCGCCGGTTAAACTGTCCAGTTTGTTTTGAAAACTGAGTAATATTGATTTTGCCGGTTTGGCATACGGCTGATCGTCTAAAATGGCCTGTATGGCGGCATTAAATTGGTACAAGCTTATGTTTTTGCTGTTGGTGAACAGTATTACCGTGCGCCCTTTGGGAACATCCGAAACCAATAACGCCTGATAATCGTAAGCGGTACCATCGTGACTGTGGCTTATCAATTTATCCCCATCCATACTGCCGCCGCCTAATCCAGATTGCTTTCCCGGCGCTACGGGTATTAAAATATCGTGGGTTGATTGCGGGGTGATGAGCTTAAAATTGGCTATTGCTTGCGCCCATTTATAAAAATCGTCGAGCGTAACGGCAGTCCAACCAGAAATAGGAATAGAGGTCGCATCAGGCTGAAGATTTTTGTCGTAGCCCCGGGCCATCAGTGGCACGTTATCACCCGGATCAACCAGGGAGTTGTTCATTCCGCAAGGCTCCAGTATTTTTTGCGTCACAAACTGATTAAAGGGCATTCCCGTTATTTTTTCAATAATGCGACGGCGCAAAAACACATTATTGTTATTGTAAGCATATTTGCTGCCCGGTTCAAAATCCAGGTTTTTTAGCTGCATTAAATCGGCCATGTTATCGGCGTCGGTTTTAACGGTTTTCCACTTTACGTCGGGTATTCCGCTGGTGTATTGCAGTAAATTTTTTATGGTTATGGTATTGGCCCAGGCGGGTAATTGAGGCAGATATTTGGATATTTTATCGTCCAAACTAAGCTTTCCCTGGTCTTTGAGCATCATCAGGGCCACGGCATCAAACTCTTTGGCAATTGAGCCAATATGAAATCTGTATTGTGTGGTAAGGGGTGTTTTTTCTGAGGCATCGGTAAAACCCATGGCAGCTTTATACAAAACCTTACCATCATCGGCCACCAAAACATTTCCTTTAAAAAGTCCCAACTCATGGGCCCGCGCCATGTAAGCCTCTATTTTTTCGACTTTGGTGGTTTGCGCTTTTGCTACATTGTTAATAAAACCAATGCACAAACATAAGCCTACCAATACTGTGTGTTTTTTCATTTGATTGAAGCGATTGTTTGGAGTAGACGCGGCAAGAGTCGGATTAGTTGCAGGAAGCAGCAGATTTTCATAGCGATGGGTTTTAAAACCCATCGCTATGAAGGAGGATCAATACGCCTCACATTGACATTTTATGGTGCAGTTGCCGCGCATCTGAAACCTACCGATGCACTACAGCCCCGAACCGAAAAACTTTCGCGATAAGTAGTAATCAGATTTACCGGTGCGTCTTTCCAACTGCCTCCGCGAATCACTACTTTGTTTTGAATGGCAGGAGACATTCCATTTAGAGGCCTGTAATTTTTTGTATAACGGGCCATTTGAGCATAAATATCCTGCCGCCATTTATCGGCACAAAACTCGGATACATTACCGGCCATATCATACAAACCCATGCTATCTGCCGGATATGATCCCACTTTTGCAGCACCATCAATACCCGAATCCATATAATTTGCTTTTGATTTATCTGCGTCAGCATTTCCCCATGGAAACAAAGCTGATTTGCCGCCAGCTTCTTTTTCAGCATATTCCAACTCCGCCTGCAGGGGCAAGCGCTTGCCAGCCCATTTGGCATAGGCGCTGGCAGCATACCAGCTAATGTAAACTACCGGATAATCGTCCTGTCCCTTTGGATATTTATAGCCATTCCATAATTTGAGGTAATTGCCATCGTGCAAGCTATCGGCAATATTTGATTTTGACCATAGCGGATTGGCACGAATGAACTTTTTATAGTCGGCGTTGGTTACTTCGTATTTATCAATAAAAAAGGCATGTACGGTTACCCTATTTGCCGGGTATTGCTGAGAAAAATAAGAAGCAGGCATATTGAACCGATTGGTTACCATTTGTAACTGGCCGCTATCCAAACCCATTTTAAACACTCCGCCTTTAACAAGCACCATGTTGCTGTAGCTGGGTATAACCGGATTTTTTACAACAAAGGCCAGCCCTGCAAATGCAAGCACTATTAACACAAGAAGTTTATTTTTCATGATGAAAGGTGGGAAAAAAGAAAGACAAAAAATTAAGCCATTTTCTTTTTTGCAGGTGCTTTCTTTTTTGCAGCTGCTTTTTGCGCAACAACCCCTTTTATCTTATAAACAAATATAAAAACAAAGGTTGCTATTGCCGATGCCTGCTGCATAATCAAATCGTGCCGCTCCATTAAAATGGGTGGTTTGCTGAGGAAGTGATACATAGCCACGAATACTATTTCTACACAAATAAATATAAGCAGACGGTTTTCGCCGGATGGCTTTCTGAGCGAAGGAATTAAGGTTAAAACAATTGCCATCAGTACCCAGGCAACCGCATTGAACTCTATAAATAACCAAACACCCGAGAAATAGGTTTTCAACAGCACGCCGTATTGCGGAAAGGCTATGTTATGATTAAGCAAAGGGTAAATGGTGTATAAAGCAATAAAAACAAGCGGCGCAAGTAATGCTGCGCTTAACCATACTTTTAAACTGTATATAGATACCTGTTTCATTTGTTAAGAGAATTTTTGTTTGGTAAAATTTAATTGGCAAACGAATATATGGAATTTATATAAAATACAAGTGTATGCAGATTATAATGCTTTAACGATGCAGATGGTCATATAAACCTTCGTAGGCTTTTCTTAAAAGTTCTTTGGCGTATTGCGCATCGTTCTCATTTTCTATATAAAAGCTTATCCAGCCCGATTTTTCAAAAACATGGTGGTCTGTTATCCGGTTTTCGGCAAGCAATTGTGCTTTTATTTTACGGTTAAACCGGATATCGAGCAAACCATTGCTGTGAATATGGCCAATCTCTTTTCCGTTAAAATCAAATTGTATGCCGCCGTACTTATGGAGCCTTTTACCCGTACCTTGCCAGCGCAGCACCTCTAATTCAATATTATCAAAAGCGTCCAGTATTTGCGGGCGGGCAAAAAGTGTCCATAACATTAACTGACTGTCGAAAAGATAAGGCAATAATGGAACGGCCTTTAGGAATCCTAAATACCTTATCACAAATTTGAATATAGCTAATCTATTTTTCACTTAGTTGTTTTATATGTTCCATAACACGCAAATGCACATTTCTGGTGATGCTTTGCGCCCAAATATCATAGTACCATGTTGGAAAAACGTATAATTTATACCAGCTGTTACCGGTGAGTGTGGTGGTGCCGTTACCGTTATCTTTCAATAAAAACTGTCCCCGCAAAATGTCGATATGATTCATAATTTCGGGATCGCGGGGCTGACCGACAATATCAAAAGTGAGATCGCGGGCTTCATCGTAAGTAATTATTTTTTCGTCAAATGTGTAGCCATTGCTAAAAATGCATTTACGGCCAGCGCCTTTGTAATAACCGGTAACGGTGGTTTGCATAGGGCTTGGCATACCGATACGGAACAACCAGTATTTATTTTCCTGCTTTATTTTTTCGAATGCTACCACGTTTTTCCACACTTTAGCGGGTGGTGCATTTATGGTGATAGTATCCGAAACCCTATTTTGATAATTGTGTTTTGAAAGCGAATCGTTCACAAAAACAAATACCAGTATGGCAATAATGCTGACGTTTAAATTCTCATCGTTCCGCTTAAACAGCTTAAAACCAACAAACACACCCAGCATCAGGAAACCAAAAATCAATGGCGATACTATGACGAGGCAAATAACCCCTTCGCCTAAAAAAATATAGCTGAATGCTAATACCAAAAAAATATCCAGACAGGCATAAAGCGCTTTTTTTCGGCCCGGCAGGTTCAAATCTTTCCAAAACCAGGCACATATCATTCCCATTAAAATAGGGATGATTACAAATTCAGAAAAAATAAATATCGGCTGCCCTCCCCTTGAAAACAGATATTTACTGACACCTATCAGGCCTACCGAGAAAAGATTAGAAACGATAAACCCCTTTAATATTTGAATGGTACGTGTGTTCATTTTATGTTTAGGTTGATGGTACTATTATAGGAAATATATTCGTCAGTATTCAATATCTCTTTAACCGCGGTTATGGCGGCTTCATGCTGAAATTTGAATCCACTATCCAACAAATGTTTAGGCTTTACCCAGCGGCTCTTTAAAATCAATTCTGTTTCTGTGCCGATAACTACAGCGCCGGCCGTCAGCATCCAATGCGGGGCGGGCAAACCAAGCGGACAACCGTAGGTTTTACGGATGATGTGCATCAGCCTGTCGTTTTTTATAGCATAGGGCGCAGTGCAATTGAAAGTGCCCTTTAATTCAGGATGGTCAAGCAGCCATTCGGTAATCCGGGCGGCGTCATACTCATGGATCCATGATACATATTGCTGCCCGTTACCCTGCCTGCCGCCCATACCCAATTTTACCAGGTTAAGCAGGCGGGGGAAAACACCATCGCCACGGCCTAAAACAATTCCCATACGCAGGGCTATTTTGCGTGTTTTGGGGTTGGTATATTTGTTGAAAGCAGCTTCCCACGCTTTGCAAACATCAACAGAAAAGCCGCTGCCAATTTCGCCGGTTTCTTCATCCTGCGGATGATCTTCTGCATGGCGGTAAATGGTAGCAGAAGTTATATTGATCCATAATTTAGGCGGTTCAAATAAATCATGAATCACCTCGCCCAGCAGTTCTGTGGGCACTAATCTTGATGCAAAAATGGCCGCCTTGTTTTTTTGGGTATAACGGCAGTTCACATTTTTACCGCAAAGATTAATCAGCATATCGGCATTCACCAGTTCGGCGGTCCATTTGCCGCGGGTTTTACCATCCCAAACCACCGTGCGGATATTGTGTTCGGTTTGCTTTTCGTGGCGGCTTAGTATCACTATTTCATCAGCCTTGTTTTTATAATAATTGGCCAGCACGGTACCCAGGTAACCGTTACCACCGGCAAGTACTATTTTTTTGTATTTCATGATGTTGGTTGATTAGGTGAGTGGTTGATTGGGTTTTGATTAATTTAAGATGGTCACTAAAACCACCACCCTGTATAAAACCCATGTTATGGTTAAGGCGTAACCGATATCCAAAAGTTTACTGCGGCGCAGGTGCTCCAAAAACATGAGGCCAGCAACAGCCAAGAAATATAGGGTGTATATTATTGGGGTGGGGGTGATGTAATGGTGTAAAGCTAATGGGATTAAAAGCAGCAGGCTGCCGGCAAAAGATATGGTCATCATATTGCCGAGATAGCTCCACAATTTTTCTTTGGCGAAGACGCTGATGACAATTCCCTGAAAAATAATTTGGCCGCCGCAGATCAGGTATTCGCGATAGGCGTTACCTAAAGGCAGTATCCCCGTAAGCAAGTGTGCGTAAGCGGTCAGAATATATCCTGTACAAAACCATGTAAACAGTAAATAGGCAATGCGATAGTGCAATTTGAAAGTAGGCTGATAGATGTACCCATCGCCACCTGCCGGAGCCGGAATAATTACCCTGCGGTTATAACTGATGAATGCATAAACCTTGCTCATTAGCCAAATAAATGGGTTACATAAAAATAGCGGTGCAAAAGCCGGACAAGCGTTACCTAAAATTTTGAAGATGCTTTTCACGCCATAAGTCACTTCTCCATTTTGAAGGTTCACCAGCGCAATTTCATTTACGGCGCGTTGTTTATCAATCAGCGGACAAACGGTGTCCATATTGCTTTGGTAATCGCCCCTGCCATCTTTGGGAAGCATACCGATTTTTACAAAGGCGCAGGTATACAAATTACACATGGGGCATTCACCGTCAAATAGCACCACATGATTTTCCAATGTTTTCATATTTTCAATATTTATTGAAACTTACAACTAAAAAATAAACCGGGATAAAACCCGATTGCGCTGTATATCACTTTTGAAGAATCAGCATACAAATATAATTATATTTTTAAACTTTCAATATTTATTGAAAATAAAATTAAAACAATGTGCTTTCCTATTACAGCGGGGTCTATTTCAACAAAAAAGCCCCGCAACACAAGGTTGACGGGGCTAGCTTAGTTTATAGTTTTGTTTTTAGACAGCTTCTAAATTTATTTGTTCTTAAGCTCATCAATGGCTACCTGCGGTGTTAACGCGGTGGTAACTTTTTCGGTAACAATTTCTTTTGCAAGGTTAAACGAAACAGTTTTTGCAATATCTGTTGATGATGTACCTACTTTAATCTTATACTCACCGGCATCTGCAATCCATTCTGCTTTATCAGTATAGAAAGAAGCCAGATCAGCAGTATGCAGGGTAAACACTAAAAATTGTGATTGTCCCGGAGCCAATAAACCGGTTTTAGCAAATGCCTTCAGCTCGCTTTCGGGCTTGTCGATATTTTGGGTTGGCGCACTTAAATAAAGTTGCACTACTTGCTTACCGGCTACTTTGCCTGTGTTTTTTACAGCTACCTTAACCGTTATGCTGCCGTTAAAAGTAGCTGAACTGGCTTTAACATCGCTTAATTTAAAAGTGGTGTACGATAAACCGTAACCAAATTCATAAGCAGGTTTTACTTTAAAGGTATTAAAGTAACGGTAGCCAACATAAATGCCTTCTTCATAAGTAACTTCCGAAGGGCGGCCCATTAACATATTTGGTTTCTGGCCATCAGGCATCGGAAACTCTTTACCAGGGAAGTTTTTAGTGGTTGGCTCGTCTTTATAATCTATAGCAAACGTAGTGGCCAGGTGACCCGATGGATCAACTTTGCCGCTCAATACATCGGCAATAGCATTACCTGCCTCAAGGCCCGGCTGCCATGCTAATAAAATGCCATCAACACTATCTCTCCAGCTGGCAACTTCAATAACACCACCAATATTTAAAATCACAATTACCTTTTTGCCTTTTGCGTGGAAAGCTTGCGAAACACCGGTAATCAGTCCTTTTTCAGCATCACTAAGGTGATAGTCGTTGTCTACTTTACGGTCGGCTCCCTCACCTGCATTTCTGCCTATGGTAATTACTGCGGCATCGGCACCATCAGCTTCTTTTGCAAGCAGCGCACTTGCGTCCATCTCCGGAATTGGAGGTGGCGCTACAAAAAAGCTAACATTTTTTGGCTGTTTCGATTTTGCATCAGCAATATAATCGGCATAACTTTTAGCTAATGCTTCCTGCACTTTATAACCTGCATTAGTTAAGCCTTGTACTAATGAGATGGTATAAGCTTTGTGAACATCGCCGCTACCGGTTCCGCCTGCAATAATATTATATGATGTATTGCCAAAAACCGCTACACGTTTTCCGCTTGCCAAAGGCAATGATTCGCTGTCATTCTTAAGCAATATCATACCCTGCGCAGCAGCCGAACGGGCAACCTTTGCGTGGCCGGCCAGATCAGGCTTATCAGAATATTTATACCCTTTAAAGGTTGGCGATTTAAGAATTATTTTTAAAATACGCTCAACATTAGCATCCAGCTGTGCCTTACTTAAAGTGCCATCTTTAACCGCAGCTACGATAGCGTCAGATTGATCAGGATTACCCGGCATTAGCAAATCATTACCGGCATTCATTTGGGCAACCGCATCGTGTCCTCCAAACCAATCGGTCATTACCAAACCTTTAAAGCCCCATTCATTTTTCAAAATGGTGGTTAACAGGTCGCGGCGTTCAGAGGTATAGGTACCGTTTATTTTGTTGTATGATGACATAACTGTCCACGGTTGTGATTCTTTTACGGCGATAGAAAATCCTTTCAAATAAATTTCCCGCATTGCTCTTTCGCTCACAATAGTATTTACACTATTGCGGTTTGTTTCCTGGTTGTTGGCCGCGAAATGTTTGATAGAAGTACCCACACCGTTCGACTGGATCCCTTTTACTATAGCGGCCGTCATGCTGCCTGCAACCAGCGGATCTTCAGAATAATATTCAAAATTACGACCACCCAGCGGATTTCTGTGGCTGTTTAGGGCCGGACCCAATAATATATCTGCTCCATATTCACGCACTTCGTTGCCAAAGGCTACTCCTACTTTTCTAACTAAAGCAGTATCCCATGATGAAGCCAGCAAAGTGGCAACCGGAAAAGCGGTAGCATAATAAGTTTTAGGATCATTAGGGCGTTTAGGTTCAATTCTTAACCCGGCAGGACCATCAGAAACGGTTATCGACGGAATGCCTAAACGCGGGATAGCATGTGTTCTGCCAGCAGCACCAGGAACTTTTTCGGGTATGTTATAAGCGTCAGGATCAGACGGAGGCAGTACAAATCCACCTATATCAATCGGCTCTGGTTTTTTGCCTTTGGCCGGAGGTGGCACACCAGGCATTTTAAAGCCCATACCTACTACCAGCTTAGCTTTTTCTTCAACCGTCATCGCATTGATAACTTCTTTTAAGCTGCTTTTGCCCAGTTTGGGTACCGGCTTTTTGTTTTGTGCCTGTACGGTTGTCAATGACGAACCTGCCAGCGCAATTAATGCAGTTACTACCGCATATTTGTAATGTATCTTCATGAAATTTTAGTTTTGTTGGTTTATATTGGAATTTGCTCAATTATAACAATACTCGCTATTGTGTCATTGATACACAATGCTAGATATTATTTTTTGTAATAACAAAGAAAATAGATGAAAGAGCAACAAACACCTATGTAAATAAGTTTGCAATCTATTAAAGTATATTTCGATATACTTTTTAATCCTTTTGTAATAGTTTACGATATTTAAGGCTGCAAAAAACAATAACAGTACTTTAGCGCACTACATTTTTAAGAGGCATGACATTCAGATCAACGTACCAGGGGGCAAGTGCAGCAGCACCGGCTATTGAGAAGCATTTTTCAAAGCTTTTAGCTACCGCTTTGTTGCAGGGCGATAACGAAGAGTTAGCACCTGAACCACCTTTAAGAGTAGTTGAAGCTGTAATAGATGCCGCCTTTTGGGCAAGTTTACGCCGCGAGGAAGGCCGGTCGCCACAAATATCTATTGCTTATTTGCCGCCAATATTAGCCGGGCAACCCTTAATTTTTGGCGAAAGTATTTTATTAACGCCCCATGTGCTTACTAAACTGGCACCTGCGGTTGAACGATCGGGCATACACCTGGGCGTTTGGGAACAGGATGGCGAATTATATGTTTGGGGTACTACGAGGTCAATACCGGATTGTTGTTTTGTGCTGGAAGTGATAGAACCAGGATTGCTGGTGATAAAGCATCGCCGTATTAAAGGTTTTGGCAAATTCATTAACGTAGCGGTATTAAAGGGTGATGAAATAAAGATTATTGACGAGCATAGCAAAAGTTTACCCGATTGCCCTGCCATGCTTACTTCTTTGCTCGATTATAATTCGCCCTCCGGCTGGAATGATTCTGTTAACGTTTTGGTGCAGTTAGCCGCATCTATGCGTTTGCACGGGCACGGAGGCATCCTGCTGGTAGTACCTTCACATAGCGATAATTGGCGCGATTCCATTATCAGTCCGGTTACTTATCCGGTGGTACCCGCCTACGACGAATTAAAACGATTACTGGGCCAGGTGGTGAATGAGCGCACCATGATTTTGTGGCAGGATGAAGTTAACCGCACCGTTGACGCCGTTGCCGGCCTTACGGCAGTTGATGGCGCAACCATTATTAATGATCAGTTAGAGCTATTGGCATTCGGTGCAAAAATAGGCTTGTCATCAAATGGATCACCCGTTGAGGAAATGCTGATTACTGAACCGGTATTGGGCAACGTAGCCACTATTATCCACCCATCACAAAACGGGGGAACAAGGCACCTGTCTGCCGCTCAATTTGTATACGATCAGCGCGATGCCATCGCATTGGTATCATCACAGGACGGACGCTTTACCATATTCTCCTGGTCGCCCTGTGAAAATATTGTGCATGCACACTCTGTTGACGCTCTTTTACTATAACAAGCTTTAAATACCCGAAAACATGGTTTGAGCCATATCGCCAATTAATGGTATTGCTCTTTTTTCGCCGTTAATGGCTCCAATTAGACCAATTATCCAAATAATAAAGAGCGCCAGGTATACAATATTCATCAAAGAATATAAAGAAAACATACCGGTTGACAGCCAAACGAGCCCTAAAACCACCGCTACAACAAACCGCAATGCCATTGAAACAATGTGAAACAATAAGGTTTGTCTCATTTGGTAGGTTGCTAAACTGGTTCGGTTATTTACATAAAATGCAAAATAGGCTATGAGCCAGCCAATAATAGAAAAGTAGCTGATGATGCCGGCCAGTTTTCCATTACTCTCGTTTGCAAAAGGCGAAGTAGGTTCCATATGATTTTAGGTTGAATAATTGTTTACTAAAAATAGTACTATTTAAAGGTTCCGGATTTAGGGGAGCTGATATTTATTTTAAAAATAAATAAAACATTAATGTAAATGTTAAGTTCTTGAAAATAATGTTAATACAATTTTGATTGTTAACATAATGATAATGTTAACTTCACATTTAAATCACATATCTTTGAATAAATACAAGATTTTTTATGAGTAAAAGTAAACAGAAATCACCGGTTAAATCGGCCAGAAAAACTGCAACAAAGGCGATTCAACAGCGTTTGATCACTGAATTAAAAAAAATATCAAGCCAATTTGGACAAGACGCTGAAAAGTTGGCTAAAGAAATAGAAAAAGGATCAAAAAAGCTGGCTAAACAACTTACTAAAGGGATAAAAGAGCCCAAATCTGAAAGCAAGGAAGAAGTAAAGGAAACCAAGCCAGCAGCCAAAGCACCAAGTCCGAAAGCAACTGAAACAGCACCGGCGAAAGCGGCACCAGCCGAAAAAGCTGCTGCGAAACCAGCTGCGAAAGCTCCATCTGTTGCAGCAACGGCAAAACCGGTTGTAAAAACGCCCGCAGTTGCAGCAAAGCCAGCCAAAACACCTGCAGCAAAACCAGTGGTTAAAGAAGATAAAACATCTTAAAACGGCGTTTTCAGCATTCTATTAAAAAACATTCAATCACATTGAAAAAAGCCTATCGTTTTGATAGGTTTTTTTTTGCTTCAAAATCACCTGGCGGGTCCATAAATTAGCTTTAAATGGTTTAAAAGGTTCTTTCGCGAAAAAAAGTTACCGGGGCACTCTTTTGGCATGAAATAATTATCCTTCGGGTTAAATTATACTCATAAAATGGAAGAAGAACGAATAATTGTACGCCTGGCTGAGGCTGGCGATGTAATTTTTGCAAAAGAAATAACTGATGAAATGGAAGCTTCAGCAATTGCGCGGGGCTCCGGAATAAGCAAAAGATCTCCTGAATCAATCTGTGAAAAAATTCTTGCCGGTAAGGCCGTAATAGCACTAACCGATCACGGCCGCTGGGTCGGATTTCAATACATTGAGGTTTGGGAAAACGGCAAATTCATATCTAACTCCGGCCTTATTGTTTCCCCTCAATATCGCCATGCCGGTGTGGCCACGGCCATCAAAAAAAGCATCTTTAACTTATCGCGCAGCAAATATCCTAACGCCTGCATTTTTAGCATCACCTCCGGCTTAGCCATTATGAAACTGAATACACAACTGGGTTTTGAACCGGTTACCTATTCTGAAATAACACACGATGAGCAATTTTGGGCGGGATGCAAAAGCTGTGTGAACTACAACGTACTTAACGGCAAAAACAAGTGCAACTGCTTATGCACAGCCATGCTTTTTGATCCGGCCAAAATCAAGGAAACCATTGGAGGCCCCCACGAGCAGGCTGAGCCTCCCGTTATTATGCAATTTATGAACTAAAACACATTGATTATGCAAACACTACACGACCAGGTTGCCATGCCTGATGAACATATTACAGATCACCTGTTTCATGACACACTTCAGCTATTAAAAGATCTGATAGCTACCCCCTCCTTTAGCGGCGAAGAATCTTTTACCGCAACACAAATTCAATGTTTTCTGCAAAACCGAGGTGTACAAACTCACCGCATGCTGCATAATATCTGGGCCTTTAATTATTATTACGACCCTGCAAAACCAACCATACTCTTAAACTCGCACCACGATACTGTTAAGCCAAATAATCAATATCAGCGCGATCCGTTTCTACCTTCTATAATTGGAAATAAGCTTTACGGGCTGGGCAGTAATGATGCGGGGGGATGCCTGGTATCATTATTGGCTACCTTTCTTCACTTTTATAACCGCAGTGATCTGGCTTTTAATTTATGCTATGCCGCAACTGCCGAAGAAGAAAATTCGGGCGATAACGGTTTAAAACTGGTGCTTCCGGAATTGGGCCACCTTGACTTCGCAATTGTAGGAGAACCTACCTTGATGAACATGGCAATTGCCGAGCGCGGCTTAATGGTTCTGGACTGCGTAGCCACAGGAAAGGCCGGTCATGCCGCAAGGGAAGAGGGGAACAATGCGATTTATATTTGCATAAAAGATATTGACTGGTTCCGCAATTTTTCCTTTCCCAATGTTTCCAACACACTCGGCCCCGTTAAAATGTCGGTTACCGTTATTAATGCAGGCACACAGCATAATGTAGTACCCGGAACATGCAGTTTTACGGTTGATATAAGATTAACAGATGCTTATACTTATGATGAAGTTTTAGAAATTGTGCGCAGGCATGTAATCAGCGAGGTTACACCGCGATCATTTTATTTAAACCCTTCGGTTATTGATGTAAGTCATCCTTTAGTGCAGGCGGGCTTTATGGCGGGCTGCAAAACATATGGCTCGCCAACCACATCCGATCAGGCTTTGTTAAATATCCCATCGGTAAAACTTGGACCCGGTTCATCAGCCAGGTCACATATGCCCGATGAGTATATTTTTATAAGCGAAATTCAACAAGGTATAAAAACGTATACCACAATATTAGAATTGTTGGTATTGAAACTTATTAACAACCCGGCTGAAGAGGTGTATTAAATAACAAAGCGATGATTCAGAAAATATAATCCTGAATCATCGCTCTGTTGCTTTTTGTATAATATTGTGTTGCTTAAATAAACGCAAATACGTTTTGTGCCATCTGTCCTAATACGGGTATTGGTTTTTCTTCAGCATTTGAAGCCGCATTTAAACCGCTAACCCACAGAAAAACAAATACTACCGTTAAAAATATCCTGAAATAAAAAAGAGACATCATCCCTGATGATTGCCCCATAACATTGGCAATTAATGATGAGCCAAACCACACGGTTAAAAACATGAGGTACAGAAACAATGACTGCCTTAAATGAAAAGCACTTAGTTTTGTTTTATTAGGCTGATGAAAACCAAAATAGCCAATAGACCACCCTATAACAAAAAAGTAACTAACCATACCTGCGGTTCTTCCGCCATCCTCTATCCCAAAAAGGTATTTACGTTCCATAAAAGTGTTTTAATCAATTCATTGTCTTTTACGGATAAAATGAATACTTAGTTTCTTAAAAATGCTATAAATCAAATAATTCATTGCATTTAAAAAAAGCAAGAAGCCACGGCTCAATATCATTCTACCAGTTCTTTAACTTTAGCTAAAATCAATAATAACGATTCAATATTTACAGGCTTTGCCAGGTAATCATTCATCCCGGCTTCCAGGCATGCCTCCTTATCTTCGCGCAGGGCATTGGCCGTTATTGCAACAATTGTTGGCTGCTTAGTGCTGGTATTCCGTATTATTTTTGTTGCCTCTAACCCTCCCATCCTCGGCATTTGAACATCCATCAAAATCATGTCATATACCTTATTATCCACCATGGCAATAACCTCCAAACCATTTTGTGCCAAATCGGCCTCATACCCCAACTTACTAAGTATGCGCAATATCAATTTCTGATTGATCATATTATCTTCAGCAACCAATATCTGCAACGGGTGTTTTTGGGAAAAGTTTTTATCTAAAAGAGCCTGAACAGGTTTTTGAACCGGCAATTCGACGCCTTTTTTTAATGCCGCCTGTATCACATCGTGCAATTGCTGCTGTTTAACAGGCTTGGTAAGCACCGCTTTAAACAAGTCGGGGTATTTACTTCTTGTTTCGTCGCCAACAGAACTCAATAAGACTATCGGTACCGTTTGGTGTTTGTTTTTGATATGTTTAGCCAGCTCGGCACCATCCATTTGAGGCATTTGCATATCGCTGAGCACTAAATCAAAATTCTCATTGTCCATCAGCGCCATTGCCTCCGGCCCTGATGAAACCAGAAACGGAAGCATTTGCCAATGATCCAATTGCAATTGTAAAATCCTCCGGTTGGTATCATTATCATCAACTACCAGTATTTTCTTCCCTTCAAGTGCAGGCAGATTCATATCTGCATAAGCATCCACCTGCTGGTCACTTACTTCGGCTTTAATGGTAAAGTAAAAGCTTGTGCCAACATTTAGTTGACTTTCTACTGTAATATTTCCATCCATCAAATTAACCAGGCGTTTGCATATCGCCAGGCCCAGGCCTGTTCCACCGTATTTCCGGGTTGTTGATGAATCGACCTGTGAAAACGAATTAAATAACTTGGGAAGCTTATCTGCCGCTATGCCTATGCCCGTATCCCTCAGTTCAAAAATCAATTCTGCAATACCTGATTGGTTTTTGACCAATGAAACCCCCAGAAACACTTCGCCTTCATGTGTAAACTTTATGGCATTACCCAACAGGTTAATAAATACCTGTTTTAACCGCATATTGTCTGTTATAAGTTGTAACGGCACATTATGGTCAATATGGTACACCAGGTCGAGTCCCAACTGGGCTGCCCGGCCGGCAAACATATCCATTACCTCTTCAATACATTTACGCAGATTAAACTCCTGCGGGTCGAGCTCCAGTTTTCCGGATTCTATTTTCGAAAAATCAAGAACATCATTTATAACATTCAGCAGCGTTTCGCCGCTGTTGCGTATTGTTTGTACATATTCGCTCTGTTCCGCATTTAATGAGGTATCGCCAAGTAACGAAGCCATCCCTAAAACGCCATTCATAGGTGTCCTTATTTCATGACTCATGGTAGCCAGAAAAACACTTTTGGCCTGGTTTGCCCGTTCGGCTTCTTCCTTGGCTAATTGCTCCTGCCCCTTTTGAATTTCCAGTTCATTATTAAGCTCCAGCAATTCTTCTGATTGTCCATGCAACTCTTCCGACTGTGCCTGCAACTCCTCATTAACGGCCTGTAGCTCTTCGTTAACGGCCAATAACTCTTCCGAACGGTGATTGAGGTTTTGGATGTAGTTTTTGATGGTAGTTTTTAAAAGATAAAAATCATCGTATAGCTTTTTTATCTCGATACTATTAGGCACGATACTTTTTTCGACCGGCATTAACTGGATATCCCTGAAATCAGAGCTGATAAAGGCCTCCATTTTTTGGTTCAGTTCCTTTATATCACGCGTCAGATATTTTGAAAGGATAAGGCTCAATGTTACAACAACCAGCAGTAAAATTGTTGAAACGCAAATCAATATAGTTTTAAACCTGCCTTGCAGGTAAGTTATTTCTTTGTTTGTTAATCCCTCGGTTACTTGATAAACTCTGTTAAACTGATTAATTTCATGTTGGGTTAGCGGCACAATTCCAGCATCATGAAATGTCCCCAGTTCATCTGTATAATCAACCAGATCGGTAAAGAATGTTTTATAGCTTATCAATTGCAGCCTTGTGCGGTTTTCTAAGTTTTTTTCATTAATGAGCGAATCAATGGTTCCCAAAAATTGCTGGGCATACATCTTTTTGCCGCGCATAATAAAATCTTTCTCGTGCCGGCGCAGCTGTAAAATGTCAACCCGGGCAACTTTCCCCGAGTCTTCCACCCAATGCGCGCGTTGCCGCATCAAACCCTCGGTGCCATAGTCTACAAATCCTTTTTTTAAATATAACTGCTTTAAAACCGTACCAGACGCCAGTGTTGAATGGCTTACTTTAAAGAGCGTATTTATGTTTTCTTTAACATTAGCTTCACTAAGCCCCGGAGCTTGTTTAAGAGCAGCCAGGTTGCATATTATACTTTTTTGAAGTGAAATAAAGCTGTTGATATTCTGCTCCTCGCCCGTTTTATAGAATAGAGGATTATGATACCCGGTAAGCATAAATTTTTGCAGGTATGCAGAGCTTTCCAGATATTGAATTTGAATATGAGTAAGGCTATCAGAAAAATATCGCAGGTTTTTTTGCTTTTGTTCAATAACCAGATAGGTTATCAGCCAAATAAATATTACAGCTACAAGCGAAAAGAAACTTAAAATGAGCCTTATTTTATAGGATATTTCCAGGTTAAATTTGAAAAATTTCATTGGGTGATTATACGGAATCAAGTATGCGGAGTTGTTAAGCCAACATTAACTTTATTCTCGAAACTATTTCAAAATCAACCTTCTACTTCTTCATAAACTCAAAGGAACTCTCCTTTCTATTATACCTGATTTACGTAATTAACCCGGTTTTTTTTAAGCGAAAGGCGCAGGAATTCCGGGTACCAGCACGTAATAAAAATTACGTTAAAACCACCTGTAAAACAAGTAGTTATACTTTAAGTAAAACCCAAATGCCACAGTAGATTTGTTTTGCGTAAGATACTTGAATCCCCTCCTGTCAATTATCAATCTTTTAATAACCTATAACCGCCCTGATAGTAAAACTTATTCCAATAAACATTAATCAATATTAAATCTTAAAATTATGGACCTGAATCCAAATGAAAAAAAAGCGGCAATTCCCGTTGAAAGAATTGCTGTGCCAATTGTTCCTATCGAGCAAAACGTTATACGCGACCCTTCGGTTATGCTCAATGGCGGCAAGCCTATACAAATAGGTTTTAATACAGCCATCACTATTAACCCGCTAAACACCGACACCTATAAGGACACCATTGCAAAGGCTGACCCTTCGGTCTTTCCATCAGGCTTAAAAGGGCTGCCCGCAGGATTTGCAGATTTTGCTGCAAAAGTTGAACCGGCGCTTTTTAAATGGTTAAGTACACCTAAAAATCTAACATCATTTATGAGCAACCCTGTAAATGCACTACAAAGTTTTTCTGTTGAAAACAAATTGCAGATACCCGAAGACATCAAGAGCTTTTTGGTAGAAACACAAAGAAAAAATGCAAGCCTTAGGTATAATACCGCAGGTGCTCGATATAAAACCGTAACAGCCTCATTAGGCACACAAAAAAAATAATCAATCACTTTAAAATCTAATACTAAAACTTATAACATGGCTATTTCACAAACAAACGGATACCACCTGGTATTTGAATTGAGCAATAACAGGCTGGCCGGAATAATTGACGACTTTATTCCAAATCCAATTACCTTTAATTTAACAGGCGGCGTTACTGCTACCGCATCACAAATTCCCGGCCGACCATCAACCGTTAGTATCGGGACCGGTAATAATGTGACTATACAAGCAGTGAGATCGGTTCAAATAGCGATTTTCACGCTCAATGTCCGGATATCATTGCAGGCACAATTGTCTGTTAGCGGAGGACAAATCAGCATAAGCTACCCCTCGGCTCCGGTAATTACACCTGATACAGCAGCAGATCAAACTACTTTACAAGCGATGGTAAACTTTGCAAATGGGTTAAACGGCACCACCTATACGCCCGCACAGGTTTTACAATTGGGCTCACAAAGCTTATTAACCACCCTGCAAAGTAGTTTTAGTTTACCAAATATTCCTTTACACACTCCTTTTAACACGGGTCCCTGTGCCATGTCATTAAACAAAATTGACCTGCACACCATCACCAATTCCATATTTGTATTGTTGCAGTTCTCGGGTGCAGGCATACCCGATGTAGCATTGAATGCCAACGGTTTTACCGCTTCGCTGAGAGGTGGCAATGAATCGGTAATGGTGGTGGCTAACGAGGCATTGCTTGCCATAGCAGCATGCTTTATAGGGCAGGATGCCAGCAGTCCGCTGCATGGCACCTCATTTATTACACTCGGTAATTGCACCAGCATGCTTGGCATAAAAGCAATAACGCTTGACGGGCACACCATTGATGTACTGGGCCTTACCATTTGCGTTTCGGGCAATCAGTTAGTAGTATCGGGCACGGCAACCACCAGCGGCACTGGTTATAGCGCCACCGGCACCTTTAGTGCGCCTTTGGGCTTTACCTGCCATGCGGATGGTACCATTTTCCCGGTTTTCGATGCCAATTCCGTTCAAACACATATTAGCCTGGATGTTGAATGGTGGGTATATTTATTGGGCTTTGTAGCAGCGGGCATTGTAGGTATTGTACTTGGACCACTGGCTGCCATTATAGTGAGCATTGTAGTTGCGCTTATTGGCCCTATAGCATCATTGGTAGGCAACGCAATAGCCAAAAACGCGCTGGCGGGCCTGGGGCAATCATTAAATAATTCAGTGGCACAGGGCTACCAGATGGCACCGCCGGAACTATTGAAAGTGCTGGGTGAACTCCGATGCCAGGAAGTAATTTTGGATGATTTTGCCATGCAGGGATTCATGAATCCGTATTACGTGCCAACGGTGCAGATATTAGAAAACGACACCATAACCAGCCAGGTTGAAACCAGCTCAGGCGGGTCGGGTTTCAATACCTATGTTGATTATAATACGGCAGTGAAAGCCGAATTCTCAGTGACCGACAGTAATTTTACCACACCGTTAACTATCAGCTGGTTTATTGATAATGTACATGTTACCAACAATGGCACCATGGTGCTTAACGGAAAAACCATTACCTATTCAGTATCGGGCAGTACATGCAGCATACAAACAAGTTTAGGCGAGGCTGTTACCGGGTCAATAAAAGTAAAAGTTATGGGTGCTGACGGCTTTGCCAAATTTGATACCGCCCTAATCAACATTATCGGCACTACGGTAACCTACCCGGGGCAGGCGGCCTTAAGAGCTATAATGAACGAAATTGCTCAAGTGGCTACCTTACAGGGCTGGCCAGACCCTGTACCGGGACCAGACCCTGCTCCTTATTACCAGAATGTAATTGATGTAGCCAGCGACTTTCAACAAGCTTTGGTTGCCGGTGCTGCAGGTATAACAGGACAAGGCGGCATTGCCGGAATTGCGGAAATAGGATAATAAACTATCTTTATTTTAAAAAGCGTGTGGTAGATGATTTTGCCGCGCGCTTTTATGTTTCTTCGGCCTGTACACACTCTGTCCCGCAAATACATGACACAGAAAGAACAACCCGAAACAAGCGAAACACACCATTGCTGTAAATCAATAAGTTATCACATATCCTGGGACAAGATGGGCCAAAAAATTGCGAATTTTGAGTCTTTGTTGTCCCAAAAAGCGCTTAAAGAAACAGTTTGCCTTCCATTACAATAACAGATGAACCGCTCACCCAAACACCATCATCCGCAACGTTTACGCGTATGGTTGATGGCTGGTTGATATACGTGCCCTGCAAAATACAATAGTCCCGGTTTTTATTGATATAGCCCAACTGGTGTAGATAACCAGCGAGCGGGCCTGCCGCAGTTCCGGTGGCAGGATCTTCATCAATACCAATACCCGGATTAAAAAACCTGGCCTCCGCAAGGAACCCGTCTGCACAGTCATTTGTGGTAAACAGGTAACAGCCCTCAAAACCGAACTGTTCAGAGGCACGCTTCAGCAGCGCTTTGTTGGATACAGCACGTTTCAATGCGGCCAGATTGCTGACAGGTACCATCAAATGTGCAACTTCCGTTTTGACGATGTTGATAGCCCATCCGTTTAGGTCAAAATCCCAAATACTTAACCCTGTTGCTTCGGCAATAATCTCTGTGGGGACAGTACCGATCACGCTAGCCTGACTTTGTTTCATGCCCACATACGGAAGCCCGTTCTCTTCCGTTATTTTTAAAGGAATTTTAGTATCCTTTATTTTTACCCATTGCCCGCCGTTCTGGTGTTTAAAAATGTCCCATTTTTTTAAAAGGGCAAGGCAAACGGCTCCCAACAAATTATGCCCCGCTCCGGCAACTTCAAATTTAGCGGGGGTAAACGAACGTACCTTAAATACATTTTCTTCTTCGGAATAATAAACGAAAGATGTTTCAGAGTATCCAAACTCTCTCGAAATATCGTGGTATTGCTCCAAATCAAGCTCCTGTTCTATATAAACCACGGCAAGCTGGTTCCCTTTGTAGCGCTGACTGGCAAACACATCCAGCACATAATAATTCAGTTGTTTCATTTTGTTATACTGATGTTTATTAATGTCAAAATTAGCCGGTACCGGTTTACTTTCCTCATGGGTTAACAAAAGGTAACCGGTTACCTTTTGTTAACTATCTTATATTTGTATAATGGAAAGCATCGATGAACAAAACGCCATTTGCGAAAAGGAATTGGCGGCCATCCGCGATAGCCTGGAAATTTTAGGCGGCAAATGGAAATTAAGGATTATGCGACACCTTAATAACCACATCAACGAAACCAATACTTTCAAAAAAATTCAACGGGAAATAGAGGGTATATCAGCCAAGATGCTCTCCAAAGAATTACAGGAGCTGGAGATTAATTTACTGGTGACCAGAACAGTGATGAATACCCGGCCGGTAACGGTAAATTATGCCATTACAACCTATGGCCTCAGCGTTTTTCCGGTAACAGAAAGCCTGGTTGAATGGGGATTAAATCATAGGAAGCAGATAAAGTGATTCTATCAAAATTCGCTCTTGTTTTAAATGCAATCACTTCGCATAGGCAAATGGTTCATAAAAATTTATATTTTCTTTGAATTCCTCGTCATCTTCAATCCGCATAACCAGTTTTGTACCCTGTGTTTGGTTACGCTCCAATAAGGCATGTGCTGTAGCTACCGTTTGTACACTCAAACCGCCTAATATGCTAATATCAGGAGCCGAAATGGAGTTTTCTGTAAGCAATAAAGCTATTTTTCTAAGATTATCGCCATAATACTTTTTATTACCAGAAAGGGAATAAGCATAATTGGATATATTAAAAATCAGTGCACCTTTATTAAAAAGACCTTCCCGTGCCTGTGGTGTTGCTAAAGCGGTCACATCCGCATAACTACCATTCGTAACTATCACTTGGGCACAAATTTCAGACATTGCGCCGCCAACCAGATCAACACTGTGATTAAATAACGCGCCGCCGTTCATTGACATTATTTTGGCGACAAGGTCATCCTCCCGGTAATTTACAATTTGATGTGCTGCCAAACCGGCGTTAATAAGCTGCCGGATGCTCTCCGCATTTCCGGCTGTAACCAATAACTGTTCATACCCTTGAGCTAGAAATAATTTTACGAGCGCCAGCCCTACGCTTCCTGCTGCGCCGGTTATAAAAATGGCATCTTCCTTTTTTACAGGCAGCCTGGTTAATACCTGCAACGCGGTAAGATATCCCTGCGGAATAGCCGCAGCTTCTCCAAACGTTAAGTGGTCGGGTTTTATCGCCACAATATCTTCGGGGACACTGATATATTGGGCATAGGTCCCGTTTGAACCCATACTGCCAGAGGCCGCAAAGACTTCGTCGCCTACTTTAAATAACGTTATCGATTTCCCGATTTTTACAACAATTCCCGAAAATTCCCGCCCTAATATATTGGAGTGCATGCGTTTTCTTTCCGTTTTGCCCTGTCGCATCTGGTAGTCGATCGGGTTAAAAGCTGTTGCCCTGATCCGCACCAGGATATCGTGATCACCGATGGCAGGCATCGGCACATTTTCATCCAGAACAAAATTAGTTACCGGGCCAAAATCTTTTAATAATATAGCTTTCATATGTCATTGTTTCGGCTCAAAATTAGGTGCGAATAGTTTATTTTTGCTATGGGTTAACCGCAGGTAACCAGTTACCTCCAATAAACTATTGGCAATGGCTACAATAACTATTAATGGCAATAAACAAGAGGCAACCTGTAAACAAGAGCTTGCCGCCATGCGCGACAGTATTGAATTACTGGGCGGAAAATGGAAATTAATGATTATGCGCTATTTAAATAACCGCCCTGCCGAAACCAATACTTTTAAAAAGATACAGCGCGAAAATGAAGGCATTTCTGCCAAGATGCTGACTAAAGAATTACGGGATCTTGAAATCAACCTGCTTGTTTCCAGAACCGTAATGGATACAAGCCCGGTAACGGTAGCTTATGCCATTACAGACTATGGCCGAAGTGTATTACCTGTTGCTGAAACACTTGTTCAGTGGGGTTTGGATCATCGTGCGAAAATAAAGGGGTGAGGGGAATGCTACCAGCATAACCCTAATCAAACGGACACTGGTCTAAGTTTTCAACTTAGACCTAAAATGTGTTAGGCTTTCAGCTTAACAATATAACCGGTAATAATCCCAATCATCTAAATGGCAGTTCCGGACACCCATCAGGCTCATAACAACAAAATGGCGCCACTAATGGCACCATTTTAAAACCTATTTCAACAATATTTTACCTGCTTTTGTATTATTTATTTATCGAAACATCGTTTGCAGCCTGAATAATCACTTTGGCTACTGCTTCTGGCTGCGACATAAAAATAACGTGGCTGCCTTTAATCTCTGTTACCTTAGTGTTTGAGCGTTCGTACATTTTATGTTGTATAATTGGGTTGATGCTTTTGTCTTCAGTTGCCAAACAAGCGTAGGCAGGTTTATGTCTCCAGGCTGGGTTAGTAATTGGGGTGATGAAACCTTTTGCATAAAACGCACCTTGTGAGGCATACATAAAGTCGGCTTCTTCCTGGCTTATATCGGCACAGAAACCGGCATGATATTTAGCTTTGTCATAATAAACAATACCCTTATCATCTGGAGGAAGTACGCCATTTTCGGGTGCCGGTGGTGCAGTTTGCAACCATTGCAATGCTGATTCACCTTTGTCGGGCTGAAACGCGGCTACATAAACCAACGCTGCTACTTTAGGGTGATTACCAGCCTCAGTAATAACAGCCCCACCCCATGAATGGCCAACCAATATACAAGGACCATCCTGTTTATCCAATGCTAGCCGGGTTGCGGTTACGTCATCTTCTAACGATGTTAAGGGATTTTGTACTACGGTTACGTGGTATCCTTTTTTTACTAATACGGTGTAAAGGGCTTTCCATCCGGAGCCATCTGCAAATGCGCCGTGTACCAGCACTACATTTTTTACTGCTTGAGCATTGGCATTAGTTACCGTGCCGGCTGCGATAGCAACAGCTATTGTTAAAGCTATCATGCCGCCTTTCAAAGTGTTTTTTAATATTTTCATGTTTTTGGTTGTTGATTTGTTTGGATCAACAATACAAAGGTGGCATGAAAAGCAGCCCCGGCTTATGGGCACATTACCCGATTAGTTGTAATTATTTCCCTTCTTTAACGCCTTTCGGCAAATTTCTGAAATCGGAAGGCGAAATACCGGTTTGTTTTTTGAAGAAATTAGAAAAGTAAGCTACATCTTCAAACCCAAGCTCAAATGTAATGTGCTTTATCGAGCGGTCGGTATAACACAACAATCGCTTAGCTTCTACGGTTATTCTGTCCTGAACAATCTGCGACGGTGTTTTCTGATTAAAAATGGCGAAAAGATTGGATAAGGTTTTGGGGGCCTTGCAAAGCTGTTCTGCATAAAAACTAACCGAGTGCTCGGTTTTAAAATTGGCCTCTACCAGCAGGTTAAACTTGCGGATAATGTGAAACCTTTCGTCCTGTATTTTTTTTTCGGGCACATAGCCTATTCTGGCCAGGCGGGTTACATAAATAATAAGACGCTTTAGCAATACCAGCAACATTTCATTCTGGATATTGTCTGACGTATTGAATTCCTCAATAAAAACGTCCGATAATAGTTGCAGCTTCTGCCGCGACTGGTCGCTTAGCTTTACAAACAGATGATCCGTACTGCTAAACAGAAAACCAACACAACTCACCTCACTATCGTGATCAACAATACAATAAAATTCGCGGTTAAATTGCCAGGCAATAATACCGGCCGAATTTTCAAAACTGAACGATTGGTTAAACAAAAGGGTTAACAAGGAATTAGGCGGAAAATCACAGGCAGAACCGTCAATAGTAACCGTCTGGTTTTCTCCGGTATTCCAGGCAATAGTAAAGTATTTGTTAAAGCGATCTTTGGTAAAAACTAAGCGGTCAAAGCCTTTCTCGTCCTTAAAAAACAACAATTCTCCACCCGTGTTTTCCTCTTTTAGTTTAAATTTCATTATTGATCTTCTTATTACCCAGAGACATTTTGCCAGCTAAGCACATTATACTTTGTTCTTTTTTCATTTTCACTTCCACCATAAATAAGTGTTTTATTTACCTGCGCAGGTGCAGCAATTTCTTCAAATTTATCCATTTCTTTGAACAAGGCTGTACTTATAGTTTGTGTTGCTTTGATCTCAAAAATGGAAAAACCCTGCCCCTTTTTCATCAGCAGGTCAACCTCATGAGCGTTACTATCCTGCCAGAAATAATAATCCTGATGGAGGTATAAATGTTGATTTTGCTTTTGGTATTCGGCCAGTATCATGTTTTCAAAGATGTGGCCTTTCAATCTATTCTCCTCCAGTTCTTCGGCAGTTCTTATTGCAAGCAAATAAGTTAATAATCCAGTATCGTAAAAATATAACTTCGGGCTTTTGATCAATCGTTTGTTGAAGTTTTGATGATATGGTTGTAAAAGGAATACGATATAACTGCTTTCAAGTATAGACAACCACGCTTTGGCTGTATTATGAGATATATCGCATTCATTGGCCAAAGCACTGAAATTAAGTAACTGCCCCGCACGGCCTGCACACAAACTTAAAAAGGTACGGAATAGTTTTAGGTCTCTTATATTCATTAACTCTGTTACATCCTTTTCTATATAAGTCTGAATATAATTAGCATAAAAAATAGCCGGATCGATATCCCTGTCAAATATGGCCGGATAAAATCCCTTGATGCTGGCTTGTGTGTAAGAATTTGCCAATAAACCAGGTTGCTTTAACTCGGTAAAGTCTAAAGGCAATAACTTAAATAAGGCAACCCTACCCGCCAAAGTTTGAGTTATACTATTTAATAGATGAAAATTCTGAGAACCCGATAATATGTATTGCCCCATTAGTTTAGATTCATCAACCCTGCCTTGCATATAGGAAAACAACTCTGGCACACACTGCACCTCGTCCAAAATAACATTCTGATCATATTGATTCAAAAAACCGATCGGGTCATCCAGAGCGAAAGATCGTGTATTGGGATTCTCTAAACTTACATATCGATAATCGCTAAAAAGTTCTTTTAGCAAAGTTGTTTTACCCGATTGTCTCGGTCCCGTAAGCGCCAGCACTGGAAATTTGCTTTTCTGTGCTTTTATTATGGGTGCTATTTGCCGTTGAATAAATGTATTCATAAGTATAAATTTAAGCAAACTTATTCATTACTTACAATTTACATAGTAAAAATTGACAATTTACATAAACTATACTTACAGAATACATAACAAATTGCTCACATTTTACAAAACTCAAATCGCTTCAATTCCCTGCCTTCCCACTGCTCTAAGTTTTCAACTTAGATCTAAAATGCATTAAGCTTTCAGCCTAACAATATAACTGGCAACAAACCCAATCATCCAAATAGTAATCCGTTTTCAACTCCCTCATTTCCCCCAACCAAATATTTTCTTAGCTATTAAGATTAATAGCAGTATCAGCCACAAAACCATAGTTACACTGATCTCCCTTTCAAGAAACGCATATAGTTTGGCCAATTTTTTCTTAAACTGATTATACATGCCACTGATTTTATCCCAGAATCAGAATCTTCCTATTCATCATCGACAGATTGGTAGAAATTACGGTAGGCTTAAAATGATTGTAAAAGCTAATTATTCGGTCTCTTTTTCCCATGCAAAGGGAATATTTAGATGCGACCAGGGACAGAGGCGAGCAAAAGTCCTTAATCAAAGAGGTATACCATAAAGATAATCTTATTTATCAGCTATGCAATTAATTCCAAAAAACAAGCAGGAGGCTTTAATGAATTTTAACCCGTTGTTGTCACTGTTTCTTGCTCAAAATCACTTCGCCTGCCCAGCATCGTGTAATGATCCACAATGATCTCTGTAGTATATTTTTTTAAGTTATCCTTTTCAAAGGAACGCGTGCGCAGTTTGCCCTCCACATAAACCAGCATTCCCTTTTTCAGTAACCTGGCCGCACTCTCGGCCAACGACCGCCACATCACAATGTTGTGCCATTCTGTTTGCTCGGTCTTTAATCCATTCTTACTAATCATCTCCGATGTAGCTAAAGGAAAGCTTAGTACGCATACCTCATCCGGCAGGGTTCTAAAATCCGGTTCTTTTCCAATATGCCCCACTAAAATAACCTTATTAATGCCCGACATTTTGATTGGTTAGTATAAACCAGGTAATTTTTTTGCTTGTTTATAAGGCAGGTAATAGCTTTCATAAAATTGCTTCTTGGCATCGTGATAATGACTAACAGCGCCCAGCCAGCTCATGAGCCTGATATAGCACCATGCCAAATCCATTTGGTAGGGTTTGAAGCCACTGCGCGCGCTTTTGGGATACAGGTGATGGTTGTTATGCCATTCGCCGGCAACAAAACCCGGCCATAGCTGGTTGATAGATTTATCTTTGTGGTTATAGTCGGTACCTGCATGTTGTTTGTCTTTACCCTTGGCATGCCCCTCATAGTTGAAAGTACGTACGCCTATTGCCCAGAAGCCCGCAGCGCCGAATAAACTACAAGCCAGTGCATGGCCGCCAATTAAATAAAACACCAGGTACCAGAAAGACCAGTTCAACAGCCAGGACATTACAGCACGCCCCGGGTTTACGTACGATCCCCATTTTTGATATTGACTGAAGGTATTCGCGATAACTCCCGTGTGTTGCATCAATAGTTTTACCCGGTTATAATCACCCGCATTTAAATCTTTTGCAATCGGCTGGTGATTAACATCCGCCAGAAAACAATATAAAAACCCGGCCTGAGCATTATAGGGATCACCTGGTTGGTCGGATTTGGAGTGATGCACATGGTGTGAAATGACATATATTTCTTCCGGAATAACATTAATGGTAAGATTTTGGGTAACGAAACGCCAAAACTTGTTACGAAAAGTGTAAGCGCCATGCGTACAGTAACGATGATGCCAGATGGTGCCATGTGTCCCCATAATGATCATTCCATATATAAAGGCGGCCAAAATTGTCCACCAGCTTAAAAAATAAATCAGAAATAATAAGAAAAAGGGAACAAGGCATAATACTTTGAGCCAGCTAAAAAAGGGCAACCAGTTTCTGCGTGTTTTAAAAACATTCAATCTGGCAAAAAATTCCCGGAAAATTGCTGAGGCGGAGGGTTTAATTAAAGTACCCTGCTCATCCTTCCACCCATAGGAAGGGGGTTGTAATACGTGATCTAAAAATGGCATCTGCTGAAATTTTAATAATACTGTGAAGGGTTAAGGACAATCAAATGGGTTAAATGATGTACATGGATTTTGTAATCAGGGCCAATTGTCATTTGCGGTACAAGCTGATTTAATCTCGGTTGCGCGGAATGTATTTCAAAAAGACAAGCCCGGCGGGAAATACAACGGTGCTGCAAAAACAGCGAACAGACCCAATGGGCAATAAAAAGAATGACGGTCGGCATAAAAATGAAATTAATGTAATGGTATTACAGGCATGGGACCATCGGTCAGGAGGGAGACACAGCTATTGGATGAAGCAAAAGAATATTTTATTCCCGATGCTTTTAAATCTGCCTGATTATAACGCAATGAAAATTTAATTTGCGCTGGTGATCGGACGGTGTTATGTTGTGAGGTAACAAGAAGTATAGTAGTTTGACAATACTATTATAAATCTATTTAATTTTAACGGGTAACTCCGTTGTTTATTGCTATCACTGGTTTAAGTTTTCAGGTTAACTATACCACTGGTCTAAGTTTTCAACTTAGATCTAAAATGTATTAAGCTTTCAGTTTAACAATATAAAATCACCTCGCTTTAGACAGCTCATCATCATAAAACTAAAAACATAAAATTCTATTAATATTGTTTAAACTATTTTAGCTAAAAAAAGCCCGTTGCTTATAAAAACAATCGAATTTGATCATGGATAAAAAAAGCAACCTCAGAGAAGTTTGCCGGTTCTTTCTGCGCCTGGGGTTTACAGCTTTTGGTGGCCCGGCGGTACATATCGCCATGATGCGCGAGGAGGCTGTTGTTAAACGCAAATGGATGAGCGAACAGCATTTCCTTGATCTGGTTGGCGCAACCAACCTTATACCCGGGCCAAACAGTACCGAAATGGCTATACACATTGGCCAGGAACGCGCCGGTTGGCGGGGCTTGCTTATCGGTGGCTTGTGCTTTATTATGCCTGCAGTTTTAATTACGCTTTGTTTTGCCTGGTTGTACAAAAGCTACGGTCACCTGCCGGCGGTGCAGCCCTTTATTTACGGCATAAAGCCTGCGATTATTGCCGTAATAATTGCCGCCATTTATCCACTCGCTTTAAAATCCGTGCAAACGGTGGAGCTGGGCATAATAGGCCTAATTTGCCTGGTGCTTTGTTTCGCCGGTATTTCCCAAATCATTATACTTTTTGGCGCCGGGTTGGTGGCAATGGGTTTGGCTGTAATCCGGCTTAGAAAAACCAATACGCTCTACTCATTCATTCCTTTAAGCATCTTACAAACAAACGATAACCGTTTTCTTTCCCCGGCAAACATCAGCTTATTCCTTTCTTTTCTTAAAATTGGCGCCATATTGTATGGCAGCGGTTATGTTTTATTTGCCTTTTTAGATGCCGAACTGGTTAGCCGGGGCCTAATCTCGCATCAACAACTGATTGACGCTATCGCCGTAGGCCAGTTTACCCCCGGCCCCGTTTTTTCGTCGGTTACTTTTATTGGCTACCAGGTAAACGGCATCAGCGGAGCCGTGGTTTCTACCATCGGTATATTTTTGCCATCGTTTCTGTTTGTTGCCTTTTTAAATCCATTGGTGCGCAAAATGCGTGGTTCAAAAGTGTTTGGGGCCTTTTTAAATGCCGTTAATGTAGCTTCCATAGCACTGATTATTTTTGTGTGCTATCAATTAGGAAAAGACAGTATTATTGATTGGCGGACAATTTTGATAGCCGTTTGCAGTGCTGTGGTGCTGTTCAGGTTCAGGAAAATTAATAGTGCTTTTGTAATATTGGGCGGGGCGGCTGCGGGGTATTTATTGTTGTTTATTTAGGTTGATGTTTATATTTTTTGAAGTATATAAATTGTCGTCGTCATCAATAATAATAGCCTCAATATCCTTCATCTGGTTAATCATATCCAAACCGGCGTAAACCCCCATAATGGTAACCGGGGTAGCCATGGCATCGGCAATTTCCGCATTGGTAGAAATGATGGTTACACTTTTTATTCCGGTAACCGGTAACCCCGTACGCGGATTAATGGTATGTGAATATTTCTTACCGTTAATCATCACATATTTTTCGTAATTGCCCGATGTGGCAACCGCTAAACCCGAAATATTGAGATAAGAAAACACCTGGTGCGAAGAATCAGGGTTGGCAATGCCGATGGTCCATTTCTTCCCATCGGGCTGTAAACCCCATGCGTTTAAATCGCCCGATGCATTTACAACACCGCTTTCAACCCCCTGTTGCCGCATAATAAGTTTGGCGCGTTCTGCCGCGTAGCCTTTGCCTATGCCGCCGAAACCTATGCGCATACCTTTTTCGCGCAAAAAAACAGTGCAGGCTTCGTCATTAAGAATAATATTGCGGTAATTAATTAGCCTCACCATTTTTTTTGCCGTGGCCTCGTCAGGCAGTGCGGTCATCTGCTGATCAAAATTCCACAGCCGTTTATCAATCGAGCCATAAGTAATATCAAATGCCCCCTGGGTTACCTTTGAAATCATTACAGAACGCCTGATGAGATCAAACGTTTCACGACTTACCACTACCGGTTTTATGCCGGCGTTATTGTTTATCTGGTTGGTTTCACTATCGTTACTAAACGTAGTAAGCAGTTTTTCAATCCTTTGTATCTCTTGTATGCCGGCATCAATTTGTTCATTGGCCCATTTTTCATCAGCAGCAACAACGCTTAACTCAAAACGGTTTCCCATCAGTTTACAACTTCTTTTGAAAACTTGAAGAGCGGTCATCGCTTACAATTTAAACAGATTCTCTTATTTTTTATGATGTTTTGTTGATAGAATTTATTTAAAACCAAGGTTAAGCGAGATCACGTTGGATACCAGATCGGTGTTTTGCGCATAATGTCCATATCTTATTTCCAGTTCGTGTAATCCCTGCCATCCAAAAACTCCCGTAGGCGGCGCTATTCTGAAACCAACGCCAAAAAACTGGCTGTGGAATTGGGCATATTCATAGTTACTGGTAAAATACTGCTGTGTTGGGCTTGCCTCTTCATACGGTGAAAAATACCGGGCCGCTGTTTGCGTATAATACCTGTAAAAAGGAGAAATAGAAAAGAATGGTGAAACTTTATAGGCCACTTCCAAATTGGCCGTACTTGATCTTACTCCCCAACTGTCGGCATAATAACGGTAATATGATCTAAGGATAATATTATCGCCCAAAAAGTAATTAGCGCGGAAACCCACCGGCAATTTAAAGCGCGATGATGGCAGCCTTTCAATAGTATCTTTTCCGTTTGAAAAGTAAACCCGGTGAAATGGCAAACTCAGAAATCCATGCTGCTCCACCACATCGGCCAGGAAGGCTATCTGAAACCTTGAATTAATAATTTGAGAATAGCCAAATGCCGCCGTGTAAGTATCGCGCGGACTACTGCCGAAGTTATCCCGGCGTCCGCCATCGCCATGGCCATTGTAATCCGTTGTAACGGCAGTTTGCGGTACAAATTCAGACGGATAAATTAACGTAACATTGTCAAAATAGCCCTGTAGTTTCACACTGAATTCGCCATTTTTATTATCCGTTTTTACGGAGTAATGTACATCGGCGCCCAACGACTTATAGTTATATTCATCGGATATATATCCTCCTATACCAAAAGTATTACCCGTTTTTGAATTTTCAACAGTCCAGTCTGCCGATGGATAAATCCGTGTACCCGTAGGGCTTGATGCGCCCGTTTTAGATACATAAGCCTGTGATGCCGCGGTATGATAGTCAAAACCAAGTCCGAGAGCAAGCGTATTTTTATTATTGTTATGATTGGTCCAAACAAAATTTAAATCGAGGCCATTGGCAATATCGGTTACTTTTTCGGTCCCTATGCCACCGGTAACCGCAGAGTGGTCGCCGTTTTGAGAATAATAGCTGGTAACAAAATTGATTTCATCCAGCCGCATCTTCCTCGGATTAAAATGTGCCGAATCCTGTTTGGGTGTACTGTTGATGGTATAAGGAGGCTTGTTAACCGTGCTGTCCTGTTTCGCCTGCGAATAGGCGTTAAGCCGGCATAAAAAAGAAAATCCAAGGATGGACAAGTATATTTTTTTCATTGATAATCAGGGATTAAAAAAGCAATTAGTTGCAGCCGCAGCCACCTCCGGTTTTTCCGGCATTGGCACCGGAGGCCGCTTCCCGGTACGATTGGAAATTCAATTCATTTTTCTCAACCTTCCGGTTGCTTAATGCCATTTCTGAATCATTGATCCGGCTTTTCTGGTATTCTTTTACATTCGCACATGAGGCAAAAGAAATAACCATCAGCACACCTATTGAAATTTTCGCGATCTGATTTATCATATTATAGGGGTTATACATTAGGATAAAAATAGAATGATGTTGATTTTAGTTGGCTGTGCCCGAAAAAGAAACAATTTCGCTCACAAAGTTCTCAGGCGATTCATTAGGAAAGCCATCCCAGGCTTTGATAACTTTGCCATATTCATCCACTAAAATGGTATAAGGGAATTTGCCATCCGGGTTATATTTATCAGCCAGCTCCTCATTCTTTTTAGTTTGCTCTTTGCTCAGTTGGTTCTTCTTCTGTCGTGGAAAGTCGGCCCTCACCAGCACAAGGTGTTCCGAAGCATATTTTTCAAAAACATCATTTTCTAATATCTCCTTTCTTTCGCGAATACAGGGTCCGCACCAGTCAGAACCCGAAAAGTTGATCAAAATATATTTATGAGATTTTGCAGCTTCTGATACAGCCTCGTTAAAGTCGCCCAGCCAGGTAACATTAATAGTTAAACCTAAAACAAAAGAGATCAATAATAATTTCATGTTGTTATTTTTAAAAGTAAACTCCTTATCGGGGTATCAAATATTTGCAGCTGTTAACAGATCAACCTTGAACACTTCATAAAGACAGCTGAACGGCCTTACTTAATTTGCCGATAGAACGTAATTTTTCCGGCTTTATTTTCGGGTGTTTCTTTAACTCCATTCACTGTTGTAATAGCAATATTACCCGAACAATCTGAACTTTGTATGAAAATTGCGCCATTTAAAACCTATGATTAAAAATCATTTGCTTTAACACCCGTTTTTAAAATCTAATCGAAAATAGACAGGGATGTTGGAGTAAGTCTGAAGTTGCCTGTTAAAAAACGTTAAAATCCAATTTAGTCCATCAATTAACCCGACTTATAAAGTGCCGGCAGAAAGACTGGTAAATTTTCGATGCTAATGCTTTAAAAAGTTATCTTGAATGTGTGCAGCGCATCTTTGAAATGGTAACTAATTTCCCACCCATAAAATTTGCAGATGTTTTCTACCAGCGTTAATCCTAAACCTGTTCCTTCAGATTTATTGTCTTTTTTGAACCGCTCAAAAATAGTGTCCTTATTTAAAGCAACCAGGATTCCGGTATTTTGAAAAATCAATTCGCGCTCATTTAGTATAATCACCAATTCGCCATCATCGTTATTGTGCCAAATGGCGTTACTGATCAAATTATTCAGTAAAATATCAATCAAATATTTACTTGCAAAAATGGCCTTCGCACTTAACCTTTCGGTAACAGAAATGCGTTTGGCAAAAATCAGTTCGTTAAATTGTTTAATTTTATCAGCTAATAACACGCTCAAGTCAATCGTTTCGCTACCATTGATCATGTTATTTTCAATTTTGGTTAATAACAAAAGTGTCTGGTTCAATCTTGATAGTTTCCCGGTAGCCGCATAAATATCTTCTATTTGCGCATAAATTTCAACCGGCAATGTTTCATTTTGGATCAAAATATCCAGCTTGGATGTGATTACTGCTAATGGCGTCAGCATTTCATGCGATGCGTTGTCGGTAAGATACTTTAAGTTCCGGTAATCATTACGAACCCTTGCCGACATGCTTTCTACAGCAGTGCTTAATTCAATAAATTCGCTTACCTGTCCACCTGATAGCTTAAAGTTTTTTTCTTCGGAAATATTAAATAGTTTAATCTGTTGCAATAAATCGTAAAAGGGTTTCCACAAACCGTTTAAAAAATACCTGTTTGCCAAAAACAAAATTAGCAACAACCCCGCCATTAAACCCAGTGTGATGATGCCCACAAACTGCAACAGATATTCTGTACTCTCTCTTGAAACGGTAATAATTACCCTATAATCCGAACCATTTAAACGGATGATACTTTCTATTGCGCGACCAGGTTCGATTTTTTTTTCTTTTGGGTTGATATAGGTAGTATCGAAAAACCGGGTTTCCAGGGTTTTTTGATTGGTTTTCGTAAACACTGTTTGATCCTCGTCAAAATCAACTTGTTTAGGCAAGCTATTGTTCGTATTTACATAATCTACTACTTCCGCAATTTCTTCAGAAAGGTCCCGGTCCAGTTGCTTTCTGGCAATATAATTTATGGCAAAAAAATAAATAACTGCGCCAATAATCAGCAGCGTAACAGTGATCAGGATATTCGTCCGGTTATAATGTGCCGCTAACTTCACGCTGATACAAATTTATACCCTATACCGTAAACCGATTGCAGGTAATCTTTTCCATTAGCTTCCAATATTTTCTTTCGCAGGTTTTTAATATGGGTATAAATAAAATCGAAATGGCTGTGCATATCCATTTCATCTCCCCACAAGTGTTCGGCCAGCGCCATTTTTGAAATTACCTTTCCTTTATTGGCTATAAAATAAAGCAGCATTTCATATTCTTTTCTGGTTAAAATAATAGATATATCGTTAACAGTTACTGTCCTGCCCTGCAGGTCAATACTAATTTCATTAAAAACCAGCAGGCCTTTATTACTGCCCATTTTTCTTCTCAAAACTGCTACCACCCTGGCTTTGAGCTCGGCCAGGTGAAATGGCTTGGTTAAATAATCATCTGCCCCTACATTTAAACCTCTCAACTTATCATCCAGAGAATTGCGGGCAGAAATAATAATCACCGATTCGCTTTTCATCTTGGCTCGCAGATACTCCAGGATAGTAAAACCCTCACCATCGGGCAAACCAATATCCAACAGGATACAATCGTACTCATAGATAGCTAATTTATCCATTGCAGAACTAAGGTCGCGGCAGCTCTCACATATATTGCCATCTTCACTAAAATAAGTGGTAATGTTTTCCCGCAACCCCTGCTCGTCTTCTATAATCAGTAGTTTCACTGGTTTGTTTTAAATTCAAACTTACTTTATCATCTTGAAGAAATACTGAAGACAAAATCCTTATTCAAAATTAATTAGGGTAACAAAGCTGATACTACAGAATTACTACATTTTGCAGTTTTAATTTCGAACCGAACACAAATCGTTCGCCCATAATGACAGCAATTGAACCGGTACGCAAAACCTCATTATCTGCCAATCAGGTAAAAAAATATTCCTCGTCGCTTCGTTTATGGCATTGGGCGAATGCCATAGTAATCAGCGGATCGTTGATCACTGTGTTAATTAACTCTACTATTACAAAGGGCCGGCCAACAGCAACTTTAATTAAAAACGAACTTCAAAAGGCTGGCGCTCAAGTAACGGCCGATCAGGCCCGGGCGGCTTCACATGCGCTTAGCGATAGTGTTTGGGATATTCATGTTTATTTTGGATATGTGTTGGCTGCATTACTAGTGTTCCGTTTGGTAATGGAATACTTTCAATTGGCCGATCAAAAGTTTATCCGGAGTGCAAAAACCATTTACACGCAATTTAAAACTACCAAAGCAAAAAGGGAACAGGCGCGCAACGATCTCGTGGTTAAGCTAATATATGCAGTGTTCTATCTCCTTTTAATCGTTATGGTTGTAACCGGTTTATTTCTAGCTTTTGAGGATGCACTAGTTGCCTACAAATCAATAAGGCACAGCGTAAAACAGGTTCATGGATTTTGTATGTATTTCATACTGGCATTTATTGTAGTTCACCTTGCAGGTGTTTTCCTGGCAGAGCGGAAAGAAGAATCGGCAGGACTCGTTTCAGACATGATTAACGGGGGCAAAAATTAATTCTAACTAAAATGACTAAATATCTAATTTTTCTAATTTTTATTACACTATTATCTGTCAGCGTTAAAGCTCAGGATAATTATGAAATTCAGGTTTATGGTTCAGAAACGGTGGACTCGGGCCGCACAATGGTTGAACTGCATAGCAATAATACCCTTAGCGGTAGTAAAACAACAGATGAGTACGGCATGCTCCCCACAAACCATGTGCAGCATGAAACCATCGAAATAACACATGGCTGGACACCATGGTTTGAAACAGGATTCTATATTTTCAATTCTATAGGCAGCGACGGCCGGACAGCCTATGTAGGTTCACATATCCGACCCCGCTTTGCGGCACCCGAAAGTTGGAAATGGCCGGTTGGCGTAAGTTTATCATTAGAGTTTGGCTTTCAAAAGTCGGCCTTTGATCCTAATACCGCAACGCTGGAGATCAGGCCAATTGTCGACAAAAAAATGGGTAAATTCTACGTGTCAGTTAACCCAACGCTCGATCAAAGCTTTAAAGGGCCCGATGAGCACAGGGGCCTCATCTTTTCGCCAAATGTAAAGGGTAGTTATGATGTAACAAGCGTTGTAGCATTGGGCCTTGAATATTACGGCACAACAGGACCATTTTTTCATTATGACCCACTCAGCGAACAAGATCACCAGATTTTCGTTGCCGGTGATTTGAATTTCGATCCTAATTGGGAGGTTAACTTTGGTTACGGCATCGGCTCACAGGCCGCCGATAAATCTATTATCAAATTGATTATTGGCAGAAGATTTTAATAAAGATCCTGGTCACTTTACCCGCACTTTATTAATAAACAAAGCAGGCGTTTCGTTCTGCGTTTCAAACATACATTTCATTATCCCGGCAAGCGTGGGCGCTTAGCCGGGCCGAATAGCCTTATCATCCCGTCGTCAAAGAAAAAAAGCCAGTGGTCAAATGTTTTTTACCGGGTAACCCGTTTGTGGTTCTTTTGAAGAAAAAAAAGCAAATGATACAACAAACACAAAGACAATACTATCTCGACTGGATACGCGTCATCACCATACTACTGGTATTTTTATTTCATTGTGCCCGCTTTTTCGATTATGATGACTGGCACGTCAAAAATGCCGTTTTATCGCCAACTGCTAATGCCGCTACCTTCTTTTTGGCAGAGTGGATGATGCCTATGTTCTTTTTTATTTCGGGCGCTAGCACCTGGTACGCATTACAATCTAAAACCGCTTCCAAATTTATTACCGACCGGGTTAAAAGGATCCTTGTTCCCTTAGTGTTTGGTATTTTTATACTATCGCCTCACCAGGTTTACCTTGAACGGTTAACGCATCATCAGTTCCAGGGCTCGTTTATTGGCTTTTTGCCTCATTATTTTTCGGGCTGGTACGGCCTTGGGGGTAATTTCGCCTGGATGGGCTTACATCTGTGGTATCTTTTGCTGCTTTTTGTGTTTTCTGTTATTGCCCTTCCTTTATTTCTACTGATTAGGAAACTTTCGCGGAAGTATACCAATGCTAACCCATCACTGTTTTACCTGGCAGGATTGATTGTTTTATTGGCAATACCCGGATGTTTGCTGCCGATAGATGGTCTTGTAGGCGGCAGAATGTGGGGAGGCTGGAGTATGGTTGAACACCTGGTTCTGTTTATTTCGGGATTTTATGCTTTTTCTATAGCAGGCACCAAAGGCTTGTGGCTTAAATACAGGTTTGGGTATTTAATGGCTGCTTTTATACTTACGGCAATTAATATGTACCTTTTTCTTCATCATATCAGGTTTGAATTTGGCTCGGCGTACTACCTCATGAAAATTTTGCTGCGGGCGGCAGTATGTTACAGCTGGATGTTTACCATACTTGGTTTTAGTGAATCCCGGTTAAATTTCACCAATAATAAGTTGAAATATTGCAATGAAGCGGTACTTCCATTTTACATACTTCACCAGCCGGTTATTATTTTAATAGGCTATTTCATTGTACAGTGGAACCTGCCGGTGGGCGTAAAATATTTGCTAATTGGTTTATCCAGCTTTTCGGTTGTGATTTTATGCTATCACTTTTTAATAAGAAACAATTCTTTTTTTAGGTTGATTTTCGGCTTAGGAAAAGTGAGGCCGTCAACTGAGAAAAAATGACAAACCAACACTGGTCTAAGTTGAAAGCTTAGACCAGTGGAATTATTCGCGCATGGGCAGATGACCTTTGTACGAAGGATCGCCATAGCTTACTTAGTAAATGAGCTTTTTTTTGAATGAGCTGCCTATTCATCCTTTACAAAGAAAAACCTGGTTATATAGAAATTGCTATCTATAGCTTTTAAGCTTGAACTATTAACCAATTTCCATCCATCATTATAATAAGGCTCCAATAACTGCATTATTTGATTTTCATGGGCCGCCACCTGGTCTTTAAGTTTTACATGCAGGTTAAAATTTATACTCTTTTGAATCTGGATGGTATCATCCCGTGTAATGAATACATTTGGCGATTTGCCCATGGCAACAGAATAGGATTCATACATAGAGATAATCATATGCCTTGTTTTGCCCTTTTCCTGCGCAAAAGTTTGATAAACGGCACCAAGGATAATAATTGAGATCAGGATTGCTTTTTTCATAGGTTGAATTTTATTTATGGACTATCCATATCTTATATAGTTTAATTCGATTTTCCCTTCATGTTAAAAATTACAAATCCCCCTTAAACAAAAAAGTACTTACAACTAATTGTAAGTGCTTTTTGAAAAGTGGAGAATATCGGAGTCGAACCGATGACCTTCCCGATGTTAATCGGGACGCTCTAATCAGCTATTAGTGATTCAATATATTTTCTGCTTTTCTTCCTTTTAATTTCTGTTTCTCTGGTTACAGCGGCGGAACGGGTTAGATGCGGTTCATGATATTTCAACTCCCAGTCATTTGCTTTTTTGGTCGATTTTGATCCGGAATTATTATGTCTGAACAGACGATTGGAAATATTGTCCGTTTGTCCAACATAATATTGGTCCAAGCTTGGTGAGTAAAGTATATAAACTGAATAGGTCATAAAAAAAGCCCACCTTTTGGCGAGCTTTGTGGAGAATATCGGAGTCGAACCGATGACCTTCCCGATGTTAATCGGGACGCTCTAATCAGCTATTAGTGATTCAATATATTTTCTGCTTTTCTTCCTTTTAATTTCTGTTTCCCTGGTTACAGCGGCGGAACGGGTTAGATGCGGTTCATGATATTTCAACTCCCAGTCATTTGCTTTTTTGGTCGATTTTGACCCAGAATTATTATGCCTGAACAGACGATTGGAAATATTGTCCGTTTGTCCGACATAATATTGGTCCAGGCTTAGTGAGTAAAGTATATAAACAGAATAGGTCATAAAAAAAGCTCACCTTTTGATGAGCTTTGTGGAGAATATCGGAGTCGAACCGATGACCTTCCCGATGTTAATCGGGACGCTCTAATCAGCTATTAGTGATTCAATATATTTTCTGCTTTTCTTCCTTTTAATTTCTGTTTCCCTGGTTACAGCGGCGGAACGGGTTAGATGCGGTTCATGATATTTCAACTCCCAGTCATTTGCTTTTTTGGTCGATTTTGACCCAGAATTATTATGCCTGAACAGACGATTGGAAATATTGTCCGTTTGTCCGACATAATATTGGTCCAGGCTTAGTGAGTAAAGTATATAAACAGAATAGGTCATAAAAAAAGCTCACCTTTTGATGAGCTTTGTGGAGAATATCGGAGTCGAACCGATGACCTCTTGCATGCCATGCAAGCGCTCTAGCCAGCTGAGCTAATCCCCCCTTATTTATTTATGTCAATTTAATTTGCAAACTGAGCTAATCCCCCTTTTGCGGATGGCAAAAGTAGCAAAAAGATACAGAATAGCAAATTCAGTTTTCTTTAAATATCGTTTTATGTAAGGTTGATCCGTTATTTCTTCAAAATTTATACGGGCCGGTTATAAAAACCAAAACCCTTAAAATAAGTAAAGCCCCTGATGGGCAGGGGCCTTTACTAACCAATTATAAACCTAAATTATGAGAAGACTTTTTTAATGTTTTAACGGTGTAAAGTTAACACTAAGTTTCAATACTAAGAAGGTTTTTTTGTAATATTTTTGTAAAAAACCTTTCTACTCCCGTTTACTTCTCAAAAATACAAACATTTTATTAAAAATATAACAATTTTTTAAAATAATTTATATTCATCAGCCAAAATGCCACAGCAGCACAAAAATTAAATGTTTTAATGATTTATTTTTAGTGATTTTTATAAATTAACAAAAATAAGCATCCATATTAACATCAAAAACAGAACATTAAGCACAGTTTGTAACTAAATTTTGAAGACAATGTTAATTTAACTGCTTATTTTTTGAAAAATATCCATCACGAGCTGTCTTTTTTGAAAAAATCAACTTCTTTTTAATAAAAATATGACAGTTAATTTATATTTCATTTTTTTGAAAATAATGGCAGGGTCATTTTTCACAACGGCCACGAATAAAAACAGGCTTCACATCTTCGCCTTTTATTACGCTATGTAAAAAATTAGCACAAAAAATTGCTTAAATCAAACACGTTTATAAAAATGCTTTAACAATTTTGCCGATAAATACGCGCAATATCATGACTACAGCATCATCCACTAAAAAACATCCGGAGCTAACAAGCTTAACCTTATGGATAATGACCGTTGCTACTGCACTGGTGGTGGCCAATCTGTATTACAATCAGCCTTTGCTCGAAGACATTGCTGCTACCTTTCACGTTAGCAAAGCTAAGGTTGGTCAGGTTTCTGTACTTACACAATTGGGCTATGCCACCGGTATGCTGTTTATTGTTCCGCTTGCCGATATGGTAAAACGAAAACGCTTAATGGTTATTATCTTCGCATTTATAGTACTGTCATTAATACTTACCGCATCGGCACAAAGTATTGGCATTTTAATACTGGCCAGTTTTTGTTTGGGTGCATCGTCAATGATACCTCAATTACTGGTACCTATGGCCGCACACCTCGCTAAGCCCAGCGAAAGAGGTAAAAAAATAGGTGTAATTATGAGCGGCCTGTTAATAGGCATTTTACTTTCGCGGACTTTTAGCGGTTTTATCGGTGAATATTGGGGATGGAGGGCCGTATTTTATATTGCAGCGGGCATTATGCTGTTAATGTGGCTGATGATTGGCTTCTTTTTGCCCGAGGTTGAGCCCGATTATAACGAAAGCTATAAAAAATTAATGCTTTCCCTTATTCACCTTGTAAAACAGGAGCCCAAATTGAGATTGGCTTCGCTGCGCGGCGCACTGTGTTTTGCCTGCTTCAGCGCTTTTTGGACAACTATTGTATTCGTACTAAAACAAAACTTCAACATGGGCAGCGATGTTGCCGGCGAATTTGGCCTCATCGGGGCCTTTGGCGCTATAGCAGCCGGATTAATGGGTCGCTTGAGCGATAAAATGGATGCCTACAAACTATCGGGGTACACGTTGCTGCTTATCCTGGTCTCGTTTGTAATTTTTATATTCTCCGGTCATAGCATTGCCGGTTTGGTAATAGGTGTAATAATTTTGGATATGGGTGTGCAGGCTACGCATATCTCCAACCAGTCAATCATTTTTGCCTTGCGGCCCGAAGCCCGCAACCGTATTAATACCATATACATGGTAACCTATTTCATCGGCGGCTCTTTAGGCACCTTTGCTGCTACGCTGCTATGGAAAAATTATCAGTGGAACGGTGTATGCTTTACCGGCATGGCAATTTCCGTTATAACGCTCATTATCCATTTCGTTAATCACCCAAAAGCAAAAGAGGCAGCAATTACGGTATAGTGTATAACATTGTATACATTATTATACACTATTTAACAGGGCATTTGCAGTTAATGGCTTCAAAAAAACTTTGGCATTGATTTGGACTATACCATATCAAATGCAGTACAGGAATGCAAGCCGAAAGTAAAAAGCAGAAAGAAAACGAAGAAAAGGAATGGGAAAATCCGGTTGATCCCAGAATGAGTACTGACGAGCGGGATAAAGAGCAGTTATTACGCCAATATAAAGAAGCCAAACGCAGAAAAGATAATTTAACAACTGACGAAGAAGACCAAACTAAAAACAAATAATTTAAAAAAAACGCATCTATGAAAACCTTCAATAAACCCGCAACAAGCAAATTAGTAGTACGTTTTGATAACGAACTAAAAAACTTATTAACTAACGACTTAAACGCATTTTTAGATAAAAATCCGTTTTTAAAGAGCAAGAGACAGGCTATGGTACAATCAACATTGTCAGTAGCCTGACCATCCATATATACATCTACCTATAAATTTCTTTTACTCCACCTATGAAACGATAGAGCTTTGCAACTGCAGGGCTCTATTTTTTTGTGGCATATTTGATAATCAGTCCTGCTGTTTTACCTGAAGCGCCGGGTTTGCCCATTTTTTTGTCTAGCAGGTCGTAATTATCGAGCATTTGTTTCCGGTATGCTGCGTTGTTAAGCATATCGTCCAGTTCGGCAGCTATTTTTTCGGGCGAGCTATCCTGCTGTATCAGTTCTTTAACCACCAAACTATCCATAATCAGGTTAACCAGTGATATAAACCTGATTTTAACCACCATCCGCGCAACGCCTATTGATATGGGGTGACCTTTGTAAACCACTACCTGCGGCACATGGAACAAAGCAGTTTCTAAAGTGGCCGTGCCCGATGTTACTATAGCCGCCTCCGCATGTGTTAGTAAATCGTACGTTGCGTTAAATACAACAGGGATATTTTTCCCTGCGATAAACTGATCATAATACCCCTTTTGAAACGATGGTGCACCGGCAATCACAAACTGATAATCAGGAAATCTTTCTCTTATGCTGATCATCGGCGGCAACAAACGCATAATCTCCTGCTTACGGCTGCCCGGAAGCAAGGCTATTATTTTTTTTGAGGGTGATAATTGGTAATGCTCAAAAAAAGCTGCATCAGGTTTAAAAGCGGCAACGGCATCAAGCAGGGGGTTGCCCACGTAATCAACCTCCATGCCCCATGTCTTGTAAAAATCAACTTCAAACGGCAGGATGCAGAACAGGTGATCAACCACCTTTTTTATTTTAAGTACCCGTTTCTGGTTCCAGGCCCAAACTTTGGGCGATATGTAATAGCAAACCAATAATCCATTTTCTTTGGCAAACTCTGCTATTTTTAAATTAAACCCGGGGAAGTCAATCAGGATCAAAACATCCGGCTGCCAGGCGGCAATATCCTGCTTGCAAAACTTCATGTTTTTTAAAATAGCATTCAAATTGGCTGCTACTTCAAAAAAACCCATGTAAGCCATATCGGCAAAATGCTTAACCAGCGTACCGCCCTCGGCCAGCATCAGGTCGCCGCCAAAAAACCGGAACTCAGCTTCAGGGTCGCGTTCTTTCAGGGCCTTCATTAAATTGGCTCCATGCAAATCGCCCGAAGCTTCGCCGGCAACCAGGTAATATCTCATCTTATCGGGTGAATTTTAAGCAGGAAAACTATGATCATACAAACAAAAGTGGCGAGCATTATGCCTTTAACGGTTTGATCCAATTCTTTTTTTGAGCCAATGCGGATCAGTACCAGGTTTAAAGCAATAGCTATAAAATAGGGTATGCCGGGCTTATTAATAATATAAACATTATATCGTAACAGGTAAGCCACAATAAACGCCATTACCGGAAATACCAATCCTATCAGGATGCCAAAGGGCATATTATTCTTTTTCAGCATAAATTACACATTAAATTTCCACCCGTGCAAGGCCGGTATGGCATGATGAGCTGTCATATCAAACTGTACCGGCACAACGGATGCATAATCGTGCTCCAGGGCCCACACATCGGTATCTTCGCCGCCATCGTTCAGCTGAAATACACCGGTTAACCAGTAATACGGACGCTTATGTGGGTCCATGCGCTCGTCAAACTCTTCGGCCCATTTGGCATTGGCCTGTCGGCATATTTTAATGCCTTTTATATGATGCGTGGCTGGGAAGTTCACGTTCAATAAAGTTGCCGTCGGTAATCCATTAGCCAATACTTGCAGTGCTATTTCCTTTACAAACTTTAAGCAGTGACTAAAATCGGCCTGTAAGGTATAGTCATCAAGCGAAAACCCTATAGACGGTATCCCCTCAATAGCCCCCTCAACCGCGGCCGACATAGTGCCCGAGTACAATATATTAATAGAGTTATTTAAACCGTGATTAATGCCCGAAACACACAGATCAGGCTTCTGGCCTTTAAATATTTTATTTACTGCCAGCTTTACACAATCAACCGGGGTGCCGCTGCAACGGTACATTTCAATGCCCTCATAAATATCAACCTTATCTAAACGCAGCGGTTTACCAATGGTAATGGCATGGCCCATGCCCGATTGCGGACTATCGGGTGCAACAACCACTACCCTGCCTATTTCGGCCATAGTATCCATTAAAGCCTTTATGCCCGGCGCGGTAATGCCATCGTCATTTACTACCAGTATGGTGGGTTTGGTATTTTTCATTGGCAGCAAAATTACTTATATTTGATTATGCTTACTGTTGAAAAGAAAAAGAAATACACCGCGGAAGATTATATGCTGCTGGAAGAAGGTGCGCCTTTTCAATTAATAAATAATGATTTGATTATGTCGCCTTCGCCTATTCCTTTGCACCAGGTTATCTCAATCAGGATTGCTTATGCTATGTTGAATTATTTAAACGGCATAAATGATAACGGCTTCCTCGTATGTGCCCCAATGGATGTTAAATTAGATGAAGGTAATGTTTTTCAACCCGATGTACTTTATATAACAGAAGCAAGAAAGGCTGAAATAATAAAAGACCGTATTGAGGGGGCTCCAGACCTGGTTATTGAGATCCTTTCGCCATCTAATGCCTATTACGATCTCCGTCAAAAAAAAGACATCTATGAGAAATATGGTGTAAAAGAATACATCATCATTGACCCGATAGCCGAAAATGCAGAGTTATATGCGCTAAAAGATGGCAGCTATTATCTGCATCAAAAATCGCAAAAACCAGAGCAATTAATGTCATTAATAATTAAGAATTTCGCTTTCAACCTGGGCGAAATATTTAAGCAATAGCGTCTAACTTAAATTATCTTCTTCACCCCCGGTATTAATACAATTACCGATGCCAACAAAAAGCTACCAACTACTGCCAATGGCGCAACTATCAACAGCTTTACTGATGGATCAATAGTCCAATCGGCTGCACATAAAGCGAACGAGATAATTACCAGCGGATGAAAAATATAAACCGCAAATGTATACCGGGAAAGCTTGCTCAGCAAAGCAGATGAGTTGTTCCACCATTCCCGGCCAACAATAAGCAACCTGGTGATAATGGCGAAGCCTATTACCTGTTCCCAAACAGCATATAATAAAGCCTGCCAATGAAATCCTCCATTAAACCACTCGAGTGGCATATTAGTTTTCTGTTTGATGATATAAAAAACCGGGAAAATTAAAATTAATACTACTATCAATAGCAGCATTTGTTTACCTGTTCGATAAGGCAATTTACTTAGCCAATTATTTTTATATGCCGTTAAACCCAGCGTAAACATAGCCACATACTGTGTAAAATGTCCCAACTGAAACCCAACCGGCTTTAATACCCAACCAACTGGAAATATCGTTCGTACAAAAAAGCTTATAACCCCAATAAACACCGCAAATAAGATAATCATGCCAGCAGACGGCGCGGCCAATATTTTAGCAGACCTGGCTTTTACAATCCCACGCCAAAGCACATAAATAAGCGTAAACAATAACAGGGCCGCAACAAACCAAAGTACCCCAAAATCAATCCAATCGTCAAAACCGCTTAGAAACTGTAAGAAACCGATATGATGCCCTTCTCCAAAATAATAAATCAGGTAAATTAAAACCGGCGACAAAATGAATGAATAAAATACCAAAGGAATGCCCAATCTTTTTAAACGATCAAGCACAAACTGCGTGGCTCCCTTTTTTTGATAAGATGGACTGATAAAGTAAGCAGAAAGAAAAAAGAAAAAGCCCATAAAAAAGGCCTGGTTAATAGCCACAAACATCGTCATGGGGATTAGCGCACCAATATGAGTAGTTTTCTGCGTGTAATACCAGCCGCCGGGTGCTCCATAGGTGATAAAGGTGTGATGTAATATCACCAGAATAGTCAATACAACTTTCAAATGGTCGATATAATTGATTTTTTTTGAAGAATTGGGTATAAGGGCCGATGGTTCAGTTTGTGCAGGCATGCCTATTTTCATTAAAGATATAATTAACTGACACAAAAACAGTTGCTGTGTTACATCCGTAAATAAAAAAAAGAGTTTTTGCTTCTTTTAATTCTCTAAAATAAACTTTGTGGGACATAAAGGCATCGTCCCGCTCATGGCCGCGGGGGCCTAGTTACTTTTTCCTTAGATGAAAAAGTAACCAAAAAATCAAGTCAGAAAAAAGCTTCCACGCTACAGGCCATACTCCCGGCCCGCTTTTCTGACAGGCCTTTGCTCTCTTCGGATTCAGGACCTAAAGATATTTCACTCTTTATTCTTAACTTATTTTTCTTTTCAGCAGAAAAGCTTCGGACGAAATCGGATAAAACGATGGTGGCCTCAAGCGTTGGGAAGGGCATAGCAAATTTTTGCATGGATGGTCTGCGGCAAAAAAGGGTCATCAGGCAAAAAGATTGCAGCCCGTGGTTTTGTCCGATTTGCAGGGTAAAGGCCTTGTGCGGCAAAGAAGCCTTTCTGCTGAAAGCGTTTTTGGTTACTTTTGTCGCGACAAAAGTAACTAGGCCTCCGCGGCCATGAGCGGCGCAAACATTTCATGCCCCATAAAGCTCATTTTGAAATCTGAAGTCTACCCTTACACCAAATGTCAATAAAAAAGGGAATAAACTTTTCAGCCATTCCCTTTTTCAACTTTAGCACTTAATGTTTTATAAACTATTAATCCACTTCACCAATTCGCTGCGCGATTTGCCGGTTTTTTGCTGAAGCTTGCCCAGTGTCTCGTCGTCTTTGCCTTCTTCGTAAATCAGGTCATCGTCGGTAAGATCACCGTAGGCTTGTTTTATTTTTCCCTTAACCTCATTCCAACTGCCTTTTAATTGTAATTTATCCATGATGTTTTTTATTTTAGATAACATCCCTAACATCATTTTGGTTTCTGGAAAGATTCAAGAAACAAGAGCCAGGAATCAAGGAAAGCAGCAAACAAATCTGTTCTTGGTTCTTGAATCTTGACTCTTGGTTCTGTGCTGTTGCTTTTACAACGCTCCTGCCTTTATTTCATCAACCACAGCCGGATCAAGCAGCGTAGAGGTATCACCCAAATTAGCTGTGTCGCCTTCGGCTATCTTGCGCAGTATGCGGCGCATAATTTTCCCCGAACGTGTTTTTGGTAAGCCCGATACAAACTGAATTTTATCCGGACGGGCAATAGCGCCAATAATGCGCGATACCGTCATCATAATATCCTTGCGGGTTAGCTCCTCATCGCCATGCTGATTAGGGCAAACTACATAGGCATAAACACCCTGTCCCTTAATATCATGCGGATAGCCTACTACAGCCGATTCAACTACGCTGCTATGCATATTAATAGCGTTCTCCACCTCAGCAGTACCAATACGGTGGCCCGATACGTTCAGCACGTCATCAACGCGGCCGGTAATACGGTAATAACCATCATCATCGCGTAAGCAACCATCGCCAGTAAAATACAGATCGGGATAAGTAGCAAAGTAAGTAGTGCGGCAGCGCTCATGATCGCCATAAGTTGTACGCAGCATGCCTGGCCATGGGAATTTTATACATAAATTACCACTTACGCCATTGCCTTCAATCTCTTTACCATTCTCGTCAACCAATACCGGTTGTATACCAGGTAGCGGCAAAGTAGCGTAACCAGGCTTGGTTGGCGTAACACCGGCAATTGGCGATATCATAAAACCACCTGTTTCTGTTTGCCACCAGGTATCAACAATAGGGCATTTACCCTGACCAATTTTTTCATCAAACCAATGCCAGGCTTCTTCATTTATCGGCTCGCCCACTGATCCTAATTTTTTAAGTGAGCTAAAGTCTTTGCCTTTTAATAAATCATCGCCAAAGCTCATTAATGAACGAATGGCTGTCGGCGCGGTATACAATATGTTTACTTTGTATTTCTCCACTATATCCCACAAACGGGCTGGCGATGGATACGTCGGCACGCCTTCAAACAATACCGAAGTAGCTCCCTGTGTAAGCGGACCATAAGCAATATAAGAGTGTCCGGTTATCCAGCCGATATCGGCCGTACAAAAATACACCTCACCCTGGTTGTACTGAAAAGCGTTTGCAAAAGTATAACCTGTGTAAACCATATAGCCTCCGCAGGTATGCACAACACCTTTTGGCTTGCCGGTTGAACCTGAGGTATATAATATAAACAGCATATCCTCGGCATCCATTTCTTCGGCTTCGCAGGTGTTATTCCCTTGCGTTTCTACTTTTTTAATTTCATCTTCCCACCAAACATCACGTCCTTTTATCATAGATATGGGTGTACGGCTGCGGGTAAGTACTATACATCTTTTAATAGACGGGCATTGCACCAATGCATCATCAATAATGCTTTTCAGCGGAATTTCTTTGTTGCCACGATAGCCCCCGTCGGCAGTAATAACAATATTGCACTCGGCATCCTTTATCCTGTCGGCAATAGATTGTGCCGAAAACCCGCCAAACACCACCGAATGGATAGCCCCTATCCTGGCGCAAGCCAAAACGGCAATAGCCAGCTCGGGCACCATCGGCATATAAATACAAATACGGTCGCCTTTTTTTGCACCATTATTTTTAAGCACGTGGGCAAACTGGCAAACCTTTTCATATAGCTGCTTATAGGTCAATATACGATGGTCTTCCGTCGGGTCATTTGGCTCCCATATAATAGCAGGTTTATCGCCCAATGTTTCCAGGTGGCGGTCAAGACAATTCTCGGTAATATTCAGTTTTGCACCTTGAAACCATTTTATTTTAGGCTCTTTAAAATTCCACTCTAATACTTTGTCCCATTTTTTGCGCCAGGTAAAATTGTTGGCAATACCTTCCCAAAATTGTTCGGGCTGTTCTACACTTTGTTTATAAACCTGGTGGTATTCTTCAAATGAGCTGATCTTCATCGTGGTTTTCATGGACATATTAATTGGTGGGCGTAAATTACAATTTTCCTGAATAATTGGTTATATCAAAAAAAGATTTTTAAATATTTTAAAAAGATGGTGCTTCTTTTTAAAATAACCAGCCATCATAAATTAAATACATGTTAAACCATAGGTTAATTACAAATAACCCCGCAAATTGATCTGCAATATTTTATAATTCCGACCTTCAAAAATCTTTTTTAAAATATTTTCAAAACACTGTTGCCTAATTCACATAAAATCCTGATATTTGCAAACTCTTTACAAAAGGGGATAATTAAAAAGATTTGTCATGTCAAGAATTTGTGATCTAACAGGAAAAGGATCTTTAGTTGGTAACAACGTTTCTAACTCAAACGTTAAAACCAAACGCAGATTTCATCCAAACTTAAAACTTAAGAAGTTTTATATTCCTGAAGAAGATAAATGGATTACCTTAAAGGTATCTACTTCTGCTGTTAAAACTATCAGCAAAAACGGTATAACTGCTTGTATCAATAAATTTGTAAAAAAAGGATACATTTAATAGATGAGTGGTGATGGGTCAGTAGTGATACTTGCCTGCATTAATAATCACTTCTAAATATAAGAGAAAATGGCTAAGAAAGGCAACAGAGTTCAGGTAATTTTAGAATGCACCGAGCATAAAACAAGCGGCATGCCTGGTATGTCTCGCTACATCACTACCAAGAACAAGAAAAATACAACTGAAAGGTTAGAATTAAAGAAATTCAACCCGGTTTTAAGAAAAGTGACTGTTCACAAGGAAATTAAGTAATTGGTTGATTGCTTTGTATAGAGTTGATCTCTTTACACTAACAATTCAGTAATTCAATAACTCAATAATTAAAAAGACATGGCAAAGAAAGTAGTTGCAACCCTCAAAGTAGCAGGTAAAGGCAAAGAATATTCAAAGGTAATCACAATGATTAAGTCACCTGTAACCGGAGCTTACTCATTTAAAGAACAAATTGTGCCTAACGATAACGTTAAGGACGCAATTTCCGGAAAATAACCGGTAATTCTTGATCAAAATACAGAAGCCATCTTGTTTTAACGAGAAGGCTTTTTTTGTTGATATAATATTGATGTGCAAATACGTGAATGTGCAGATATGCAAATGATTTTAAAGTAGCTATACAATGAAACTTAAATTATGTCTGTTTGCTTATAATCTGAACACTTAAAATCCGCACATTTGCACATCTGAAATTTGCACATAGAAAAACATGGGATTATTCGATTTTTTCAAAAAAAAGGAAAGCACGCCGCAAGAACAGGAGGCGCTGGATACTGGCCTGGAAAAAACCAAGGATAACTTTTTTTCAAAGATCACCAAAGTAATTGCAGGCAAATCAACAGTTGATGATGATGTGCTGGATGAACTGGAAGAGGTTTTGGTTACATCAGACGTAGGTGTTAAAACCACGTTGAAAATCATCGACCGCATACAGGCGCGTGTTGCCCAGGATAAATATGTAAACACATCCGAGTTAAATAAACTACTAAAGGATGAAATTCAGCAGCTGCTTGCCGAAAACAACAGCAATGATTTCGTAAACTTTGAGTATGGCAGTCACAAGCCCTATGTAATAATGGTGGTGGGTGTAAATGGCGTTGGCAAGACAACTACCATTGGCAAACTGGCCAACAAGCTAAAAGCCGCTGGCAATAAGGTGGTTTTAGGCGCAGCCGATACCTTCCGCGCAGCAGCAGTAGCGCAGATCCAACTTTGGGGCGAACGTGTTGGCGTAAAAGTAGTGGCACAAGCTATGGGATCGGACCCTGCATCTGTTGCCTATGATACTTTACGCTCGGCCGTGGCAAATGAGGATGATGTGGTAATTATAGATACTGCCGGCCGCTTGCATAATAAAGTTGGCCTGATGAACGAGCTTACCAAAATTAAAAATGTGATGCAAAAGGTAGTTCCGGGTGCACCTCATGAAATTTTGCTGGTGCTTGATGCATCAACCGGGCAAAATGCTATTGAGCAATGCAAACAGTTTACCGAAGCCACCGATGTTAATGCCCTGGCCTTAACTAAACTGGATGGCACGGCAAAAGGTGGGGTAGTGATAGGTATATCAGATCAGTTTAAGATCCCTGTAAAATATATTGGCGTTGGCGAAGGCGTAAATGATCTGCAGTTATTTGACAGACAAGCCTTTGTTGATTCGCTGTTTAAGCAATAATGTTGTTTGAACCAGGATTTATTGGATTAAAGGATTGTTATGACTACCCCAGCAGATGTTGGGGAAAATCTTATAGTCTTTTAATCATAAAAATCTTAGTTCTCACTATTCTGAAATATGAAAACAAAAGAAATTTATCAGCCCGCAAAAGCAGTTAAACCACGTATAAACGTAGTTACACTGGGCTGCAGCAAAAACATTTACGATTCCGAGATCCTGATGGGCCAGCTAAAAGGCAACCATTTTGATGTGGTACATGAGGCCGAAAAGGTGGGCAAGGATGATATTATTGTAATTAATACCTGCGGCTTTATTGATAATGCCAAGCAGGAATCAATAGATACCATTTTGCAATACAGCGAGCTGAAAGAGCAGGGCAAGGTGGGCAAAGTGATTGTTACCGGCTGCCTGTCTGAACGTTACAAACCCGAACTGGAAGCCGAAATCACTAATGTTGATGCTTATTTTGGCACTAACGATCTACAAAACCTGCTGAAATCGGTAGGCGCCGATTACAAACACGAACTGATTGGCGAGCGCTTATTAACAACACCTTCACATTTTGCTTATTTTAAAATTGCCGAGGGCTGTAACCGTCCATGCTCCTTCTGTGCTATCCCGCTGATGCGCGGCAAGCATTTAAGTCAGCCGATTGATCAGTTGGTAAAGGATGCGCAAAATCTGGTTAAAAATGGCACCAAAGAACTCATATTAATTGCCCAGGATTTAACCTATTACGGATTGGATCTTTATGGCAAACGTAATCTGGACGAGTTACTTCGCCGCCTTTCAGATGTCAACGGTGTGGAGTGGATCAGGCTGCAATATGCTTATCCATCCGGTTTCCCAATGGAAATTCTGGATGTAATGAACGAGCGCGACAATATCTGCAAATACATGGATATGCCGCTGCAGCACATCAGCGATAATATGCTAAAATCCATGCGCCGCGGCATCACCAAACAAAAAACCATCGATGTGGTAAACGAAATCCGCGATAAAGTGCCCGGTATTGCTATGCGTACTACGCTGATTACCGGCTACCCTGGCGAAACACAACAGGATTTTGAAGAAATGCAGCAATGGGTAGAAGAAACTAAGTTCGACCGTTTGGGTTGTTTCACTTATTCGCACGAGGAAAAAACACATGCCCATTCCTTAGTCGATGACGTACCTGAAGAAGTAAAACAGGAACGCGCTGATACCATTATGGAAATTCAGCAAGGCATCAGCTTTGATAAAAATCAGGAAAGAATTGGCCATACTTATAAGGTTTTGGTTGATAAAAAGGATGGCAATTACTTTGTTGGCCGTACAGAATATGATTCGCCCGAGGTAGATAACGAGGTTTTAATTGATGCCAGCATTGATTATGCAACCGTGGGCAGCTTTGTAAACGTAAAGATTGATACCGCCGAAGACTTTGATCTTTATGGACATATTGTAAAATAAACAGTTTTTGTTTCCCTGATTTCCATTTTAGAAATTTAAAAATCTAAATTCGACCTTAGCATTTAAAATATGCGCATAAGTTTGTTTTGAAATGGGATTTTTGAAATCCGAAATCGAACATCCGACCGCGTGACGCCTTAGCTTTAGCGGTGGCGCAAATCCGAAATCAACAATGGACTCAGCCTGTATAGACTACAAAGAAACGGGATACTTTTCCCAAACCATATCCGATTACCTGGAAAACATTCCGGAACTCCGCTCATTTTACAGTCACCGGCCCGATATGAAGGGTTTTGCCGATTTACTGGAAAGTAAAAAGGTAATTGCCAACCGCCATACTTTGGTAAATGTGCTTACAAAACAATATGAACAAAACGGACTAAGCACCGCCTATCATGCGCAATCGGCGCTCGAAAATATTAAACTCCTACAGGCTGATGACACCTATACCGTTACCACGGGCCATCAGCTCAATATATTTGCCGGACCCCTGTATTTCATCTATAAAATTGTAACCGCCATTAAATTATCGCGCCAGCTAAAAGAAGCTTTCCCCGATAAAAACTTTGTGCCGGTTTACTGGATGGCATCTGAGGATCATGACTTCGCCGAAATAAATTATACCAATATTGGCGGTAAAAAGGTGCATTGGTGGTATGAGGCATCCGGCGCTACCGGGCGTATCAATCCCGAAACTATGCGCCAGGCGCTCAATCAATACAAAGGCGCATTGGGTATTGAGAAACATGCCGCTGAGCTCGCCGAAATTGTAGAATCTGCTTATACCAAATTTGATAAACTGGCCGATGCCACCCGATACCTGGTAAACGCCCTGTTTGGCCAGTATGGCCTTGTAGTTATCGATGCTGATGGTCATCAGTTTAAACAACAGTTTGCGCCCATTATGGAGCGCGATATTATGGAGCAAAACAGCTTTAAAAACATCAGCGCAACCAATGAGCAATTACATCAGTTGGGCGTCCATATCCAGGTGAATCCGCGCGAAATCAACTTCTTTTACCTGCTGGATGGTTTGCGTGAACGCATTGTTTTTGAAAGTGATAACTACCAGGTTTTAAACAGCGAAATCAGCTTTTCGGAAGCTGAATTAAAACAGGAAATTAAACAACATCCGGAAAGATTTAGCCCCAACGTGGTGATGCGTCCGCTTTACCAGGAGTGTATTTTGCCTAATATAGCCTACGTTGGCGGTGGTGCCGAAGTAGTTTACTGGCTGGAGCTAAAATCGAACTTTGATTTTTATAAGGTCGATTTTCCTATCCTGATATTAAGAAACTCTGGTTTGGTTATCGGTAAGGAAACAGCATCCAAAATTTCAAAAATGGAGCTTGCTCCCGCTGATCTGTTTAAAAGCACCGATGATATTAAAAACTGCTGGGTAAAAAAACACAGCAAACATACCTTAAGCCTAACCGAAGAGTGGCGCGAACTAAGCAGCGTTTTTGAAAAAATAAAACTGCGTGCCCACAAAATTGACAGCACACTGGTTCCTTCAACAGATGCTGTGCAAGCCAGGCTGAAACATGCGATAGACAATCTGGAAAAGAAGCTGGTAAAGGCCGAGAAAATAAATTACCACACCCGCCTGGAACAGGTAGAACATATCAAAGGCGACATTTTCCCAAAAGACAGTTTACAGGAACGCACCGAAAATTTCGGCTTATTTTATGTTAAATGGGGTCAACATTTTATTGATGAACTGATCCGCAATTTTGAGCCGCTTGATTTTAAGTTTACGGTGCTGACGGAGTAGTCTGAACCACCATTTACAGGAGTGAAATAATTGGTATGATTTAATCAAAAAAATTTACTTTTACCGTCATGACCTTTAAATCTACCATCCTAACTATCCCGGGCCTGGGTAATTCAGGGCCACAACATTGGCAATCCATTTGGGAAAAGCAATTTAATTTTATCCGCGTTGAGCAAAATGACTGGGATGCCCCGGTTTGCGCCGGCTGGATAGAAAACATCAACAACGAAGTAAAAAAGCACAACGCGGCTGACATAATTTTGGTTGGCCATAGCCTGGCCTGCACTACAATTGCCTATTGGGCACAAAAATTCAATATCAAAATAAAAGGAGCCCTGCTGGTTGCACCCAGCGATACCGAAGCTGAAAGCTATCCACCCGGAACTACCGGCTTTACACCTGTTCCTTTAAATAAATTACCATTCCACACTATTACGGTCACCAGCACTAATGACTTTTATGTAACCTTTGAACGAGCTCAATTCTTTGCAAATGCCTGGGGCAGCGAATTGATTAATATCGGCGATGCAGGGCACATCAATGCAGCATCGGGTTTAGGAGAATGGGATAAAGGGCTGGATATTTTGAAATTGCTGGATAAATAGTAAAGGATATAGTATCTTTAATGTTAAAGCCTGTCTGTATGAACCCTACTCGTGCTAACATTAAAAATTCAATTCTATTAATTGGTATCACCATAATGGCGGTGCTTTTTTTGAATGGCTGCTCAAAAAGCAACTCTAACCCAACACCTACCAGTAAATTGTCTATTACAGCGCTAAGTGTTAATTCGGGGCCGTATACAACAGCAGTAACCTTAACGGGAATAGGTTTCAGTAATACTGCAATCCTCAACCAGGTTTTTTTTAACGGAGTGGCTGCCTCTGAGTTAAGTGTTAATTCGAGTGGCACCAGTTTATCCGTTGCGGTTCCTTTAGCTGCGGGTACAGGTAATGTTACCATAAAAGTGAACGGAGTCACCGCCACAGGACCGGTTTTTACTTATAAACCGGCAGAAGTTGTTTCATTGTTAGCCGGAGGTGGTGCAGGCTATGCCGATGGTACCGGAAGTAACGCAGCATTTTGGGGGCCAAGCAGCATCGTAACTGACGCTGCGGGAAACGTATATGTAGCAGATCAGCAAAATCGTTTAATCAGAAAGGTTACCCCAGCAGGGGTGGTGACTACTTTTGCAGGAAGCGGACAAATAGGTTATGCGGATGGGCAAGGCACTTCGGCAAGCTTCAACAAGCCATTCGGACTTGCGATAGACGGCACCGGGAATATATATGTAAGTGATGAGATAAATAATTTGATAAGAAAAATAACGCCCACAGGCCTTGTTTCAACTATTGCCGGAAACCTAACGAGCCGGTCAACTGATGGAACCGGAACGACTGCCGGGTTTTCTAACCCAACAGCATTGGCTGTAGATGCCTCCGGTAATGTTTTTGTTGCCGATCAGGGATCGGGCGAAATACGGAAAATTACGCCGGCAAATGTGGTGACAACCATTTACACCAATAATAATATTAGTCCTTATGGCTTAGCTTTAGATAAAAGCGGCAATATTTATATAACAGGTAATTACGAAATCCTTAAAATTACACAAACCGGCGTAGCTTCAGTTTTTGCTGGCAGCGGTAATGCTGGTGAAGTGAATGGTACCGGCACCACTGCGAGTTTTTATAACGCTCTGGGTATAGCTTTTGATAATAGTGGCAATATGTTTGTAACCGACCAAAACTTCTCAGCTATCCGCGAAATTACACCAGCACAGGTAGTAACCACTTTTACGGGTAGTGGCGCTTATTCTGTGGGCCCTTTGGCACAGGTTACATTTGCTGGTCTTGAAGCCATTACGATTGATGCAAGCAACAATATTTACGTTATTGAAAGTAACCAAATAGAGAAAATCGCCTTTGAATAACTGCTTTTAAAGTAATGCTAAAGCTTTCAGACTCTATCTGGCAGCTTAAAAGCTTTAGCAGTTTCCTATCCGGCCGGCTTGCAAAGTTTCAGGGGTTTTACCATCCGTTAAGGTTACTATATTTGTAGAATGCTTATCTCTGAATCTGCCTTACGTACATTTACCCAAAATATATTTCTGGCCATGGGCTGCAGTAGTGAACATGCTGAACTGGCTGCAGATGTTTTATTATTATCAGATCTTAGGGGAATTGACTCCCATGGTGTAGCCCGCCTGATAGGCTATGTGCGCCTATGGGAAAACAAACGCATAAACGCCACCCCAAACATTACCGTCGTTCATGAAACGCCCACTACGGCCACTGTTGACGGTGATGCTGGCCTTGGCCTGGTGGTTGCTCCGTTTGCTATGCAGTTAGCTATCAAAAAAGCCGAACAATATGGCTCGGGCTGGGTTGCCGTTCGCAACTCCAACCATTTTGGTATAGCGGGTTACCATACGTTAATGGCGGTAGAAAAAGATATGATCGGCTATGCTATGACCAATGCCAGCCCGTTGGTGGCACCCACTTTTTCAAACGAACGTTTGCTGGGTACAAACCCTATATGTTATGCTTTCCCGGCGGGTAAATATCCCCCAGTTGTGGTGGATATGGCTACATCAGCTGCTGCCAACGGCAAGCTGGAAATAGCCCAGCGTTTGGGCAAACAAGTACCAGAAGGCTGGATACAGGATGCTGCTGGTAATTATACTACCGATCCGCATGCCTTAAAATCGGGTGGATCATTATTACCATTGGGTAGCGATCGCGATCATGGTAGCCACAAGGGTTTTGGTTTAAGCGCCTCCGTTGATATCCTGTCGGCAGTGTTATCGGGCGCTAATTATGGCCCCTGGGTACCGCCGTTTGTTGCCTTTTTAGATCCACCCTCAGATCCGGTCGGCCTCGGCATAGGCCATTTTTTAGGCGCCATGCGGGTTGATGGTTTCCGCCCTGTTGATGAATTTAAGACTCACATGGACAACTGGATAACCCGGTTTAAATCGGCCTCAACCATTGATCCCAATCAAAAAGTAATTATCCCCGGCGAGCCCGAACTGGAAGCTCAAACAGACAGAATAAAAAACGGCATCCCGTTAGTAGATGCCGTTGTAAATGATTTAAATGGTTTAGCCGATAAGTTTGGAATAGCTCCTTTATGATTTTTGAATTCTGTCTGAACCAGAATTTACAGAATTTTAGAATGGACAGAACAAAAGATATGCTGGCCATTAAGTAAATTCCGCAATCGACATTCCGACTTCCGCAATCCCTCCTTAGTGGATTCCTCTGAAAAGCCTGCTCCAGCGTATTTTGCTGAAGAACGATGCGTTGTCGTCCCAGCTCATCCAGATAAACAGTGCCTTACCAACAATATGATCTTCGGGCACAAAACCCCAATAGCGGGAATCGTCCGAATCATGGCGGTTATCGCCCATCATCCAGTAATAATTCAATTTAAAGGTATAACTGTCGGTCTTTTTGCCGTTTATGATAATGTCATTACCTGATACCTGTACTTTATTGTTTTCGTAAACTGCAATACAACGTTCATAAAGCGGGTAGGTTATGCTATCTAACTTAACAGTCCATCCCTTTTTAGGGATAATGATAGCACCATAATTATCAACACTCCATTTATAATTGGGCTGTTTACCGTTCAGCATCAGGTTTGCAGGGCCAACCGGGTGATATGGATTGGTTGGATAAACCGGACTATTAGGATCAGTAACACCTTTAGCCGAAAGCACCGGCTCCAATGATTTGATATTTGAGTATCCTTTTAAAGTTGCAGCTGCATCCTTCGTCATTGCCGGATAAGTATGCCCCTCATACGTTTTGATGTTAAGTTCATCTAAAACTTCCGGATTAACATCAATACCATTTGTTGTATAGTTATACTCCATTAATTCGTTCGGCGGATTCGGCATTGCTTTACCATCAACAAAAACCTGTCCGTCAACCACGCTCAGCGTATCACCGGGCGCACCCTGGCAGCGTTTAATAAAATTTTCGCGTTTATCAACCGGGCGGTACAATGGCGAGTCGGCATCCATTGGGTAGTTAAATACTACAACATCGCCTTTTTTTACATCACTAAAGCCGGGTAAGCGATAGTACGGCAGCTCAATCCCATCCCAGTAAGCCTTGGTATTAATTAAAGGCATAGTATGGTGAGCAAACGGAAACGCAATGGGCGTCATCGGTGTACGGGCGCCATAGTTAACCTTGCTCACAAATAAAAAGTCGCCAACAAGCAGCGATCTTTCCATTGATGGCGTAGGAATAACGTAAGCTTCAATAAAAAATGTACGAATTAGTGTTGCGGCAATTACAGCAAAAACTATAGCATCAACCCACTCACGGGTAGCGCTTTTTTTCTTTTTGGCAGATTTATTTTTTTTACTCCAGAATTTCCAGTTCATGTTTGCAATATTGGGAATAATAAACTAATTATACTAATGATGGGATAAGATATTAGCGATAAGAATCAAGGGATTAAAACCGGAATCAAGACTTAAATCCTATTTGAAGTCAAACATATCCTGCACCGAATGAAAGCCTTTTTTGTTTTGCACCCACTCTGCAGCCAGTACAGCACCCAGGGCAAAGCCATTCCGGTTATGAGCAGTATGTTTAAACTCAATGGAGTCAACTTCAGAATCATAAATTACCGTGTGCGTGCCGGGAACGCTATCAATACGGAATGATTCTATCAGCAGCTGATCTTCCTTTATATTATCGTCGGTCGCTTCCTCACTGCCGGCTGTTAATACATTAGCCCAGCCTTTTTTATTTTCAAGATTTTCAATAATTCCCTCGGCAATGGTAATGGCGGTTCCGCTTGGTGAGTCTAATTTTTGGGTATGATGAATTTCTTCTACCTGCACTTCATAGTAAGGGTAGTTGTTCATCAGTTTAGCCAGCATTTTATTGATATGAAAAAATATGTTTACGCCAACACTAAAATTGGTTGCATAAATCATGGAGCCGTCGTTTTGTTCGCATGCTTGCTTTACATCATCAATATTGCCGTGCCAGCCTGTAGTGCCAACCACAACGGGCACACCAATTTCAAAGCATTGTTTAATATTGGCCAAAACAGTAGCCGGTGTGCTAAATTCAATAGCGACATCGGCTTTTTTTAAATTTTCGTCAGTCAGCTCATGCTGATTATCCTGATCAATTTTCAATACTATTTCATGCTTACGGTCAATGGCGATCTTTTCAATGATCTTACCCATTTTACCATATCCCAATAATGCTATTTTCATCGGAAATATTTATAGGTTTTATAACTGTTTAAAACGGTTAACAGTTTTAATTGATTAATAATTTATCTGAGTGTAAAGGTAATCTTTAACCCCATAACATACGAACTGGTACTATTGAGGGCAAAAACCGGCTGATTAAGCAAACTCGGCGTAACTTTCATACTAAGGTTATTATCAACCGAGTAGCTGTGCATAAACTTGGCATCAATATAAGCATCAACTGCGTTAATTCCCCAGGCACCCACAATACCCAAAATGCTTAAATCGCGGTTACGGCGGTAGCCATCGGTAGCATCGTACAAAGCCTGGTCGGGTTGATTAATATATTGGTTGTACTCGTTATAATAGGGGTCTTTAGGGCCCGGCGTAACGCCATGTTCGCGGTATTTCGATAGTGCTAAAAATTCATTGTAATAGGTATTGTTAAATACAACGGCCCAGCCTAAAAGACCTATTCCGGTATAAATAACAGGAACCTTCCACCATTGATGATTATAAATCTGACCCAAACCCGGTATAATCAGCGAACGGATAACAGCTGTATGCGGACTATGCGTACTATCGGGATGATATGCTTTTTCTTTATGGGGTTTTGGTTTAAACGACCTTACAACATCGGTATCCTGTTTGGTTGCCACCAGGGTATCCTTAGTAGTTTTTAACTTAGCCGACGCTGTATCGGGCCGTTGTGCCGCGGCAGTTAATACACATACCCAACACAACAAAACCAGTAGCAAATATCTATACATTTCTTAATTTAAAACCCCATATCCACTATGAGGGGTTATGTTTTCACCAATCCATAATTTCAAGAATACGACTAAGATCATCGTCTGATAGGAACGGGATCTCAATAGTACCTCTGCCCTGGCCCGCCAGCTTCAATTTAACTCTTGAACTGAATTTTGATGCCAGGTCGTCCTGTATTTTTTGAATCTGGAAAGATACGGGTTCAGGCTGCTTACCCTCTTTTTTTACCGGGGGCCTTTGCATATCACGAACAAGTTCTTCTGTTCTACGAACGGATAAACCCTGTTGAATAATATGTTGATGCAGATATATTTGTTTGGTGGAGTCTTCAATGGTAATTAATGCCTTTGCATGGCCCATGGTTAATTGCCCATCGCGAATGGTAGCTTGTATTACCGGTGGCAGTTTCAATAAACGCAGGTAATTGGTTACTGTTGAGCGGTTTTTGCTTACGCGTTCGCCCAATTCTTCCTGTTTCAGGCTGCATTCATCTATCATTCGCTGAAAACTTAATGCCACCTCAATAGCATTCAGATTTTCGCGCTGAATGTTTTCAATGAGCGCCATTTCCAGCATCTGCTGGTCGTTAGCGGTACGGATATAGGCCGGTATTTGCGTTAAGCCCGCTAATTTCGAGGCACGAAAACGCCTCTCACCCGATATTAACTGATAGCTGTGTGCATTTAAACGTCTTACGGTAATTGGCTGAATAAGCCCCTGCAGTTTTATGGAATCTGATAATTCCTTTAAAGCATCCTGGTCAAATTCGGTACGCGGCTGAAATGGATTTACTTCAATTTCAGTTAATTTTATTTCATTTACCGAGCCCAGATCATTTACTTCCGGGCTTTCTGATGCGGTTGTTTTTTTGTTGTTATTTGACTGTTGTACATTTTCAGAATCATTCAGCAATGCGCTTAATCCTCTTCCCAACGCGTTTCTTTTCTCTGTACTCATTTCTTACTATATGCTGTTGCTATTTTTTCCGCTGCTTCGGAGAGAACTAAACCATTTTTGCGCAGAATTTCGCGCGCCAGATTCAGGTAATTGATAGCTCCTTTGCTGGTGGCATCGTGCATAATTACAGATACACCAAAGCTTGGGGCCTCGCTTAAGCGGGTATTTCTTTGAATAATTGTATCAAAAACCATTTCTTCAAAATGGGTACGTACTTCTTCAACCACCTGGTTTGATAAACGCAACCTTACATCGTACATGGTTAACAGGATACCTTCAACCTGTAAATTTGTATTTAAGCGCGATTGAACAATTTTAATGGTATTTAATAATTTACCCAATCCTTCCAATGCAAAATACTCACACTGTACAGGGATGATTACCGAATCGGCGGCGGTTAAAGCATTGATGGTAATTAAACCCAGGGATGGTGAACAGTCAATAATAATGAAATCGTAATCCTCTTTAATAGCATTCAGAACGGCTTTCATTTTATACTCCCTGTCGTTCATATTGATCATCTCAATTTCGGCACCTACCAGGTCAATGTGGGCGGGCAGCAAATCAAGATTCGGCGTATCCGTTTTTTGAATAGCCTCACGCGGATCAATCTGGTTAATAATGCACTCGTAGATGCTGTTTTTGATGTTTCGTGGATCAAACCCAATACCCGATGTTGAATTGGCCTGCGGATCGGCATCAACCAACAGTGTTTTATACTCTAATACGGCTAAACTTGCAGCCAGATTTAT